>Ga0187894_10007225_pt1 | contig 10570 bp, 11 predicted proteins | sample GBC1701081metaG_FD_136650 | JGI IMG/M metagenome (GOLD analysis project Ga0187894, IMG submission 136650) | White microbial mat communities from a lava cave in the Kipuka Kanohina Cave System on the Island of Hawaii, USA - GBC170108-1 metaG ... | reverse complement strand
GTTGAGTTGCACGATGCGCGCCGCCCCCTTGATCGAATGAGCCGCCCGCATCAGGGCTTCCAGACCTGCGGCATCTCCCGGAGTCCGCTCCAGACTGAGCAGTCCCTCGCTCAAGAGAGTGACCTGGGTTTCCACCTCGGAGTGAAACAGGTCCAGCATGAACGGATCGAGAGCCGCCGAGGTATCCGCACTGGACTCAGGCGGCGTTGGCGGCATGGCGGCATCTGTCGGCTGAACTGCTTCCGCTAACAATAAAGAAGAAACGTCGTCAGGAGCCGTGGTCTCGGTCACAGGAGGGGAAGCTACCTTCATTCCCGGCTGCAGCAGCGCGCGCAGAGACTGCGCCGCTTCCCGCATGCTTGTTTCGTGTGCCGTTAACCAGGGGGATAATTCCGTTGCGCGCAAATCCACAAGAAATGCGAGTTGATCCGCTCCGCGGAGCAGCACCTCAAGAGATTCGCCTGCAACTTGCAGCCGCCCCTCTTGCGCGGCCACAAAACAGTCTTCCAGCGCGTGGGCCAACTCGACCACGGCGTTGAGTTGCACGATGCGCGCCGCCCCCTTGATCGAATGAGCCGCCCGCATGAGGGCCGCCAGGCCAATGGCATCCTGCGGGGCCTGCTCCAGGGTCAACAGCCCTTCACTTAACGCGGTGACCTGCGTTTCCACCTCGGAGCAGAACAGCTCCATCATAAACGCATCGGAGGATCCCGACTCCCCATTGCTTGTCATGAGATACACTCCTTTAGGGTATTGAATAGCATTTTTTCATCTATACAACGCACTGCCCTTTCCCGCAGGGAGACTACGCCCTTGAGAGCAAGAGCTTCGTCTTCCGTCAGTCCTGCGGGTATTGGCTGAATCTCCGCGGGAAGAAAAGGAAACACTCCAGAGACTTCGTCAGCAGGGAACACCCAGCGCCCTCTCTCGTCTGCCATAACGACCAGTCGCTCCGCCGTGGAAGAATCTCGCACTCTGGGGCGGAAAGCTCCTCCACTCCTCCCAAGCAGTCCATCAAGAGCGACACACAGATGGAGCACTCCTCGCAGATTTATCAAACCTAATAGCACCGCGGAACTTCGCCGGGGGATCCTACGAATGGTGCAGATTTCGGCCACTTCCTTCACGACCGCGGTCGGCAGCGCATACCATTGCTCTCCTAAACGGAAGACCACCAACGACAGAGTCTCCGACGGCGTGACCGCCGCTTCGTCGCCTCGCGAATCTCCGGCTTCCCGATTTTGTTCTGCTTCCACTCCTTTATTTTCTCCAACTCGACAACCCCGCGACTATTATTGTCGTACCAGTCGGTAACAAGAGGGGGAAAGGCCCCTGCTGTAAATCAGCCCCCATCTTGACCCACACGACGCGCTGAATCATCACGTCACTCCCTATCATGCGGCCAGCGGTCCATGCCAGGATGCCTGCCCCGAGCGTCACCAGCATAGGATACTTGTTCATCAGTTCAGAGATAAACAAACTGCCGGTAATAAGTAGAACGATGCTCAACAGCAACCCGAACACGATCAGCTGCGGATACGCGAGCCCGACACCCGCCACCGCCAGCACGTTGTCCAGGCTCATGATGAGGTTCGCCATCAGAATAGTCCAGACGGCATGACCCAAACGCCCCACGGGAGCAGCCTGCGGTGCCAGTTCTTCTTTTTCCTCACGCAGCAACTTCAGAGCAACACCGCACAGCAAGAATCCGCCGATGCTCAACAGGAGCGGGACAGTAAGCAACCGAGCAACCATCGTCGTCGCCAGGATTTGCAAGAGCACGGCACCGCTCAACCCGATCACTAACGCGGGACGGCGCTGATGCGCGGGGAGACGATGCACCGCCATTGCCACCAGCACCGCATTATCGCCGCTTAACACCACGTTCGTGCCGATGATTTGCAACAAGGCCAGGACCTGCGAAGAACCCCAATCCAGCCTTTCCTCTCCTTCCTGTATGTCTTCCTTCCCGCTGGCGCCTCCCTTCGTTCTTTTCCTCGCTAGCCATGGAAAAGGATTTCCAACACCCCCTCCACGAGCCGACCTTCTCCGGCGCGTCGTTGCGCCAGTGCGGGGGGCAGAAGAATCTCGCGGTGAAACCCCCCCACGGAGACGAACAACCGCTCGGCACGCTTCCGCACGCGTAGCTCGTTCTTAGCGACGAAAGGCAAAGGAATGCGCAACAGAGAATGATTCTCTTGCTCGGTTATTTTCCCCAGAGCATGGCGATAGGCGATATCGCCTGGGTCTGCCGTGCCAAAACACGCTTGCGCAAGGAGCAAGAGAGCGGGCACGCCGATAGCTTCATCCGCCACCCAGGGAGCTCGCCACACAGGAAGCGGCGGGAAGGCATGCTCGATCGCCTGGAGATGATGGGCTTGGAGCGCGCGTTGTCGTGCCGCAAATGCGTCGTCGTGCTCAGCCTCGGGAAGGAGGCCATTGACGACCACTCCATCAACGGCATAACCAAAGAGGCTCAACACCGTACAGGTACGCTGCGCCGTTTGCACGGTGATTCTTTGCGGGCGCATGATTATCCGATAGCTCGTCAGCTCCGAGTTCCGCAAGCTGCTTTGCAATTCCGTAGCGGCGTCCTCCAGTTCGGATAAGATACGAAAGAGATTGGCCGAAGGTCTGCGGAGACTGCTAGTGAGGGTTTGCAGTAATTGTCGCCCCCTGTCGTCGGCGGGAGTGAGCCGCTCCATATACCGACGAAAGGCATCCAGTCCCGTTAGCAGTTGCAAGGTTTCGCTCAATCCGGGGGCGTCTACAATGATCCGCTCGAAGCGCCCTTCTTGCAGGTGTCTCTGAAGATGAAACAAGAGTAGCAAGCTGTCGACTCCAGGGAGAACCGCGGGGTTGTCGAACACCTGTCCGAGAATCCCACTGTCACCGTTCAGTTGGGCAAGCTGAGGCGGGAGGATCTTCTTCTGCCGTTGCCAATCTGTCCTGGGGTTGATCTCTTGCGCCCACAACGAAGGAGCGACCTGACGAGGTTCCTCTTCGAGTGTCGTGTCGAGCACCTGAGCCAAGGTAGGAATCGCGTCGACGCTGAGGACTAGCGTCCGGCAGCCTAGTGCCGCGCTGGCAAGGGCGGTTGCCGCCGCCACGGTGGTCTTCCCCACCCCTCCCTTGCCCATGTAGACAATCAGGCGCATCGTTCACTCCTGGCACTAAACCGCAATGCGAGATATTCGTACACTTGACAATGAGGCCCTCCAGAACTGTCATTCTGAGCGAAGCGAAGAATCTCATGCCGAGACCCTTCGTTACACTCAGGGTGACAATTCCAGCTTGACAATCTCCTGCCGCTTGGTTTAGCGAGAGGGTGTGGGCGAATCTTTTCTTGTCGAGACATCGCGAAAATCCGCTGTCACCTGCCCCCAGAAGCCCTGCGCCCCTTCACCCGGTCGCTCGCGACACTTGCGCTCACATGTGCAGGAAACCAGAGAGACGCCGGTTCCCCTACGTGTTGTGTGACTCGTGGTGAGAAATGGCGTTGCTGCGACTGGCGGCGGCGCTCAAGCCGCGCCGGTTTTCTCTGGTCGCTGGGGACGGCGGTCAAGAAAGATCTCCTCATACAGGTCACGCAGTTCTCTGACCGCTTTCTTATCCGCGGGCGAGAATTCGCCAACGGATTTCCCTTCGTGGCTACTGCGCCGGTAGGCAATACGATCACGAATGACCGTCGTCGCTCCTTCCAAAGATGGATAATCTCCGAGCACGGATAAAGCTTCCACCGTTTCCGCCACAAGAGGATTGGGCGAAGCACGGCCGATAACAACCAACGCCCGCAACGAGGGGTTTACTTTTTTTGCGGTGGAAACCAATTTATCCATCCGCGCCAAAGTCCATAGATCGAACTGCGAGGCTTGCAGTGGAATCACCGCCTTGTGCGCAACGGCGAGCCCGGTGCTGAGTTCCAGGGAATCTCCGCGGCCACCGACGTCAATCAGGATGTCGTCGTAGCGTTGGACCAGGGAGGCGATTTCGGTCTCCAACGCCTGTCCAAACTTATGCACCCACGACACTTCGGGCATGATACCCGCCTCCTCCCGGAGTTGTGCCCAGTTGGAGGCCGATCCTTGTGGGTCAGCATCCACGAGTAATACTTTACATCCCGCCGCGCTACGTTGCGCGGCCAGATTAGTCGCGAGGGTGGTTTTCCCTGTCCCCCCTTTCTCACCGCCAATCAAAACGATCATACAGTGCTCTAGCAGGGACAGGACGTGCACCGGGAGGGAGAAGATGTCTCCTCTCCGGCAAAAAATACGAGAGGAAGACCGGTCAGACGTCCGGTATCCCCGGTCTGCCAGCCTCTGGGTTATGCAGCCAGGAGGTAGAAGGCCAGAATATCAATAGCAATTAAAAACAACGCCGCCGTAATGATGACGTTGATGCCTGTCATCAGCATGGAACCGACCGGTTGCAATGCACCCATGGTTGTGACTCCTCTTTGTCTCTAGGCTGCACCCTCAGCAGGGGCGTTGGTCGCTCCTGCTGGTGAAGCTTCGTGCGCCGCTTCTTTCTTCGCTCGCGCCTCAGCGAGCCGGTCTTCGTAGGATTCCTTCATCTCCACCACATAACGCAGGCCCGAGGTCACGACACCGGCCACCTGGTTCCCAATCCCCTCCATGACCGGGCCGACGGTCTTGCGAATTTTCGGCCAGTTGTAACCGATCAGAACCCCTGCGGCAAGCCCAACAACAACTCCAATGCGTTCCATATGCAGTCTCCCTTCGTCTCCGAAAAGTACACCTTAAGCAAGTTGGAGCAGTGTAAGACCCATGAGCAAGAGTGGCAAGCCTGGCACGAAGGGAATGAGGAGGAGTATGGAACCAACCACGATCAGGAAAATCCCTGCCAAGCGTTTCCAGAGGGAAAGAGAAGCTGCGGCAGCAGCCTCTGAGGTAGAGGTTCCTCCAGGCATGTGTGACGAATGCCCTCCTCCGTTGGCAAAGCTAACGGACTGCACGGTAATCCCCGTAGAAGCCTGAAGAGGAACAGCGGATACGGACCCGTTCGGCACGGCCAACGGAACAATCATATGCTGACACCGCTCAAGAATTTCCTCGGACGAAGTAACGTGATGATCATAGTAGACCAAGAGAGAACTCGTGAGTTGTGTCCAGCGGGTATCTGTCACTCCGGGAAGAGAATGCATGGCGGTTCTCAGGGAATCTTCTTGTCCAGAGACCTCGACGGGCGGCAATCTAAAGCGTATCCGCCCTGGCACGGAAGAGGCCACTGCAACTGTGAGAGGCATCATTACCTGCATAGATTACATCCCTCCTCGACCTGAATGATCTGTCTCCAACTCTTCCATCACACTATTGTAGAGGGAAAGGCCGTTGATCGTCGCAACCGTATTAAAGCCATTGTTCAACACCAAAGAAGTGCCCAGCCCGACCATTCCGAAAAATGCCCCCAAAATGCACAGCGTATTGGGAACGACAATCAAGCCAAAACTCCGCCGGACGTTCTTCCGCAGATTATCGGAGATTTGGAAGAGCATGTCGAACTTGGCAAGATTCCCCTCGACAAAAACAATGTCGGCAATATCAGTGGCAATATCCGCCGCTCCCCGCAGAGAGATGGAATAGTTGGCCTTGGACAATGCGACGGAATCATTGATACCATCGCCCACCATTGCCACCTTTAGCCCTCTGCCTTGAAGCATTTGGACGTATTTCGCTTTGTCTTGCGGCAACACTTCCGCGAAGTAGTTGGGGATCCCCAAGCGTTCGGCCAGGGCTCTGGTGGCAGCCTCGTGGTCACCGGAAATGAGATAGATCTCCTCAATCCCGCGTTTCTCACGCAAGGTCTTGATGATGGGGTAGGCTTCGGGGCGGCTGCTGGCATGCAATTCGATGACTCCCATTAACTCGCCGTTCACTGCCGCAAAGACCGCCGACCGCCCCTCCTTGTGGATGTTCTCCAGGTGATTAGCTACCTGCCCAGGAATTGCCACGTTCTCCCTGTGCATGTAGCGCATGCTGCCGACCTTCAGCGCATCTCCATTGACCTGCACGTCCACACCAAAGCCGACATGGTACTGGGACTCGTCGATAAGCGGCAGGGGGAGGTTCAGTTCAGCCGCCCGTTGGAGGATGGCTTTGGCGATGGGGTGGGAGAATTTTTGTTCCGCGCAAGCGACATAAGCGAGAATTTTTTCCTCGTCAAAGGAGGCTCCGTCGCAGCAAATGACGTTCCCCACCACCGGCGTTTCCTGGGTCAAGGTGCCAGTCTTGTCAAAAATGACGGCGTCCATCTGACTCAAAGATTCCAGGACGTTGGCATTTTTGATGATGATGCCGTTTTTCGCCGCCAGCGCCAAGGACGCAAGCAATGCCGTGGGACCGGCAACCCGAATCCCCGTCCCATAGTCGGCATTGATGATCGCTAACATGGCATCAGGTCCGACAAAACCTAGACCGGTCCCGCCGAGAGCCAGGGTGGGAATAACGGCGAGATCGGCAAAGCGCTCCGCCTGTGATTGGAGCCGTACCTTATGCTCCATCGAATGCTCGATGATCCGCACGATCTTGGCCGCGTTGGTGTTTTCCCCGGTTTCAGTCACGCGCACGACGATTTTCCCCGCCACCGCCACCGTCATGGCAAACACTGAATCACCCGTTGTTTTCTCCACCGGCGCGGATTCTCCTGTTAGGGCGTGTTGGTCGATCATCGCATCCCCATCCTCCACGACTCCGTCAACCGGCACCTGTTCTCCCGTGCTGACCACGATCAGATCGTCTTTTTTCAAGTCGGAAACCTTGCATTCGACTTCCTGACCATCGACCAGAAGCCAGGCTTTGCGGGTTTGCTTGCCGAATACCTTGGCCAGGAGTTGATGCGAAGTTTTGGAGGTCACGTCGAGGATGGTATAGCCAATATCGACAATCCAGACCAAGAGCGCGGGGGCAAAGACGAAACCGAACCCCAACCCAACCCCGATCACGGTGGCATCGAGGATATCTACTTTGATCTCTCGTTTGACGAACAGCGCTTGCAGCGCGCGGCCAAAGGTGGGGATGGAAACCACGACTGTCGTCGCAATAGCCGCAGGAGCAAGTATGGGCAAAAAAGAAGCCGTCCCGGCAAAGACTAAATTCGCGCTGGCAAGCGATATCTGTCGCAGTGACTCGTCAGGTTCCAGGTCGGACTCCCGCACGACCATCCGGACCGCTTCAGATAAAACTTCGAGGATGTCCTCCCGCGTCAGCTTTTTCGTGTCATATTCGACCCGGACATTCGACGTAATGCCGCTCACGGAATAATCATTCACTCCGTCCAGGTTGACTAGAGAGAACTCGACCTTCTGAGCAATGAGGGTATAGCGACACACCAACGGATGATGGAGACGCAAACGGCCCGGCACTTCGCTTTTGACGGTCCACTGAAGTTGCTCCAACACCGCGCGCGCTTCGGGTGAGGTAAAGAGCGTCGGGATGCGGAGGGCGGTTGGCAGATTTGCCGGACTAGGCATTGGACGTTCGTCAAGAGAAGGGACGACGGCGGATTGCGCGGATGTCGGCGCGACCTGAGGCTGAGGGGCAGTGTCCCCGGAGGCGGCCCCTGTAAAGACAAAAGGCCGCAACACGGTGGCAACCACCGCACTCCCCCCAGAGGTTAAAATCCCCCACGCTTGAGAGAACAGAGAAGGTGCAGGTTGGCGGTTCTCAAGCTGCCCATGACCGTTGGGTTTTGCCGCCTCGTCAGTCGGGGCGGCATTATTGGCCTGAGCGGCCCGTACGGCGTCAAGAAAGTCCAGCGTAGGCGCATCTACTCCCAGTGCGCTGAGCAATTTTCTCAGAAATTCACGCTGAGAGTATTGCGTTTTGTCGTATTCAATCAGCGCTGACTGGGTGAGGGCATTGATTCTGACTGTTTGCGCTGATCCGTCCGCAGTAAGGCGAGTCGTGAGTTCTTGCGCGGCTGCGGACTCACCAAGCGTCGGGATTTTGATACGCAAGCGGCCGGGGGTATAACTTCTAACCTCGACACCACGCAGAAGGTTGTGCAATTCGGCTTGCGGAGGGGGGGGAGGCGCGACAAAGGTCATGCGGTTCCTCGAATTTTGTAAAGTTTGTCTTGTTTCTCGACGAGCCCTTCTTCAATCAACAAACGAACAGGACCAATGATCGAAGCAAAATGTCGCTTCATTTGTTCAGCGATGGCCGAGAGAGTTATTCCTCCCTCAGCAGAACGGATGATCTCCAAGATCGCCGCCTTCAAGTCGTTCCTTCTCTCTTCTACCTCCGGGGAGGGGGTGGATTGAGGGCTCTCGGCGATAATTTGCTGAACGGCAACGATCTCTTCAGTCACTATCGGCGAGGCCGCCGGCTGCTCACTAGGCTCCAGCGGTTCAGGAGGAACGATTGCCACGGCTTCTGCTGGGACCGTGGAAGTCGACTCCTCAGTCTCAGTCGGTTGAACGCCTGAAGCCTCAGCCTGTGTTTTAGAGGAGGATTCTCCGCCTCTAAAACATTGCAACAGGCGACCAAATCCGACTCCCAGGAGGAATCCTATCAGTTCTTCTATACCCATCGGGAATCTCCCCTATCTCTTGCGGGGGACGTTTAGGATTCTCCTCCAGGCGCACCTTTACACGACATCTCCCTACGCTACGAGGGCGTTTGTGCCCTCCGCATTCTCCTAGTGGGTGGGGTCGCGACTTCAGTGGAGGAGACGCCTGGGGTTTCGCTTCGTCACATCCGAATGAGGATTCATTGTAGGACCGGTTCTCGAGCACTCACACGATTATACGACTAAGCGTTGACCTTCCGTCCGACTTCGACTTAGACGAGCTTTTACAGTAGCGCCAAGAGAACAACAGCAGCAAGCGCGCCAGCAACTACACCACCCAGTTCGAACCCGAAAATTTTCGCATCCATAGCTGCCTCCTTACAAGGATTTGAGTGCGTCAGTAATGACCAGCCCTACAATGAATCCTACTCGGATTTCTCTTCGGTCACGGGAATTTCCTCTTCGACAGTGTCAGTTGTGACTTTCGTCTCTTGCCCAGGCTCCACATTTTTATACCAATCGAGCGCGCGTCCGCACGCCACGCCAACAACAAACGCGATCATCAATTCTAACATGTCCCATTTCTCCGCTCCGAGGCTTCACCTGAACTACTCGCGCCAAGAGAGTTCGCCTCTGTCTCTGGTTTTCCATTTATTCCCGATAGGTTGCATTTTGATAAAAATGCCACAAGTACGATCCCTCCCGGTACAGCTCGAACCAGCGCGGCAGGCTCGGGCGCATCGCGAGGTCAATGGCTGCCCAAGCGAAAAAGGCTATCGGGAAAAGAGAGGTAAGATCAGCCGCGCCTCCGGTCGCCTGATGGACCGTCTGGTTGGTCAGCGCGGAATAATGATACATGACGCTGGAAAGGAAATTTTTCGGTAAATCGTCCTCATACAACCCCTCGGGCATCTCGTTCGCACCGAAGGCTGGAAAGTAAGTGGAGAGAAGCGCGAGGAGGTTCTGCTGAGAGCAGAGGGTTTCATCATACTGGATGAGCAAGGAACCGGTCAATTTTCGATAGGCGACCTCGGTAACGGCCGGGATCTGCAAGATCTGGTCGAGGTCAGGAGGAGGCGTCCCTTCCGCGAACCTCAACCGGAGTCTCCCTGGACTGTGAGAAGCGATCCGGATTATTGCGTTTTCTTCAGGCATCCGCCCGACTTCGTCCTCTTGCACCGGATCATACTCTCTTTCTGTTAAGCGGTCGCAAAATTCTGCCTAGTCTTGTCTCGCTTGTCAAGCGCAAACCAGTATCCCCCCTGTGTGCTCACAACCCTAATGCTTCGAGCATGACTGGATTGTTCGTCCACCCTTTGGCGACTTTGACGAACAGTTCCAGAAAAACTCGGCACTCGAAAAATGCCTCCAGTCGCAGACGGGCGGCTTGGCCAATCTGTTTAAGTTTGGAGCCACGGTTGCCAAGAATGATCGCTCGCTGTGAGGGTCTTTCGACATAAATGACGGCGCGGATGACCAGCAGAGAGTTTGCCGACTTCTCGGTAAACTCCTCGACCATCACAGCCGCCGCATAGGGTACTTCTTGTTCAGTCAAGAAAAAGAGCTGTTCGCGCACGATTTCTTGGGCGAGTATGCGCTCGCTTTGATCGGTCAGGTCGTCATGTGGATACAGCGGTGGGCAGGTCGGTAGAGTCGCCGTCAGCGTTTTCAATAACTCCTGTGTGTTCTCGCCGGATCGGGCACTGACCGGAATGATGTCCCGCGCCGGGAGGAGAGCCGCAAGCCGTTCCAGGAGAGGGAGCAAGGTAGAACGTGCTACGAGATCAATCTTGTTCAGCACGGCAAGAAGCGGAGGGTGAGCACTGCCCAGGCGGGAGATAATCTCTTCATCCGCAGGGGTTATGCCTCGCCGAGCGTCCACGACCAGAACCAATATATCAACGTCGTGCCACACCCCCACAGCGGTCTCAACCATGCGTCGGTTGAGCAACGAACGGGCGGGGCGATGGAGACCTGGGGTATCAACAAAGATCAGTTGCGCATGGGTCAATGTCTTAATACCGACCACTCGCGTGCGCGT
>Ga0187894_10007224_pt1 | contig 10570 bp, 10 predicted proteins | sample GBC1701081metaG_FD_136650 | JGI IMG/M metagenome (GOLD analysis project Ga0187894, IMG submission 136650) | White microbial mat communities from a lava cave in the Kipuka Kanohina Cave System on the Island of Hawaii, USA - GBC170108-1 metaG ... | reverse complement strand
TCAGGGCGTAGAGGGCTATGGGCATGGTGTGTCCTTTCAGAGCGGCGAATGCCGGATCAGCCCTCCAGATGGACCCGCGTTCGCTCGTGAGTTAGAGTGTCAGATAGCACAGTGCCTGTGAGACGAAGTCACAATGGGACGGCTAGACGTCAACCGCTCGGGCGAGATGGAAGTGTTCGTGCGCGTGGTCGAGTTGGGCGGGTTCTCCGCCGCGGCCCGCGCCTTTCGCATGACCCCTTCGGCGGTCAGCAAGCTGGTGGCGCGGCTGGAACGGCGCCTGGGCACGCGGTTGGTCAACCGCTCGACGCGGCTCATCCAGCTCACGCCGGAAGGCACGGCCTTCTACGAACGCAGCGTGCGTCTGCTCGCCGACCTCGATGAAGCCGAACGCGGCGCCGCGACGAGCGCCGCGCCCCGCGGACGGTTGCGGGTCAACACCAACGTCGCCATCGGCCGGCTCTACCTGCTGCCGATCGTCACCGAGTTCCTGGTCAAGCACCCCGCCGTGACCCTGGACATCGTGATCACCGACGAGGTGATCGACCTGCTCGAGGAGCGCACCGACATCGCCATCCGCAGCGGTCCGCTCAAGAGCTCGCGCCTGGTCGCGCGTAAGCTGGGCGAGACGCGCATGGCGATCGTGGGGGCGCCGGCCTATTTCAAGCGCTGCGGGACGCCCTCAACCCCGGCCGACCTCGAGCAACACAACCGGCTGGGCTTCGGCTACACGCGCGCTATCGAGAGCTGGCCGCTGATCGAGCGCGGCAACCCGATCATGGTGCCACCGATGGGCAACGCCCAGGCCAGCGACGGCGAGACCCTGCGCCGCCTGGCACTGGCCGGCCTCGGCTTGGCGCGGCTGGCGATGTTTCAGGTCCGCGCCGACATCGCCGCCGGCCGGCTGGTGCCGGTGCTGGAAGATTACAACCCGGGTGACACGGAAGACGTGCACGCCGTCTTCCTCGGCCAGGGCGGACACCTGCCCGCCCGCGTGCGCGCCTTCCTCGACTTCCTTGTCGCCAAGATCAGGGTGAGGTGAGCTGCCGCGTCATGCGCGGAACGCAGGCGCTCCATGGGACAGCACCCGTTTACGCCGCCAACGTGATCCCGCTAGGCTCGCGCCGCCTGAACGGAGGTCGGCGTTACAATGATTCCCTTGACCGGATATACGGATCGGTTGTCGGCTGCGGCCGGCGAGCGGATCGCGTTCAAGATTACCAGCGACAGCACCGAGCCGTGTCGTGCCCGGCTGGTGCGCATCCGCAGCGGCGATCCCAATCCGGACGGCCCCGGCATGACGTTCGAGGATCTGTCGTCGCGCTTCGATCACAGATTTCCCTCGCGCGTGCAGCGGTCCCATCCCGGCTCGTACGCCGTCGTCGAGCGTGCCACGGCCCTCTCGCCGCTGGATGCGTTCAGCATCGTCGCCACGATCTGGCCGACCCAGCCCGGCAGCGGCGATCAATGCGTGCTGTCGCGCTGGGATGTCGATGCCGGTGTCGGCTTCGCGTTGCTGGCGACGCCGCGCGGCCTGGCACTGGAGATCGGCCGCACGGCCGGCGCGCCGCTGCGTATCGAGACCGGCAAGGCGTTTCGCCCGCGCGCGTGGTACCGCGTCTGGGCGGTGATCGATCCAGCCGCACGGTCGGTGCGTATCGGCCAGAAGCCGCTGCGCGCCGAGGCGCTGAACGACGATGCCGGCGACGCCTGGGCGCCGTTCGATGCGACCCTGGCACCCGATGCGCGGCGGGCGATCTTCATCGCCGCCCAGCAGGCGCAACCGGCGCGGCGCTACTTCAACGGCAAGATCGAGGATCCCATGATCCTCGGCACAGCGGTGCCGGACCCGGCAACCCTTGTCGTCGATCCCAGCAAACTGCCCCTGCAGACCCTGGCTGCGTGGGATTTCGCACGCGGCTTCGACGGCATCGATATCGAAGATGTCGGCCCGCATCGCCTGCACGGCGTGCTGGTGAACCTGCCGGTGCGCGCCATGAAGGGTTCGACCTGGACCGGCCATGAGATGCGCTGGCACGAGGCGCCGCGCCAGTACGCGGCGATCCACTTCCATGACGACGACCTGCACGACTGCGGGTGGGAGACGGATTTCAGCTTCGCCGTGCCGGCCGACCTCAAGAGCGGCGTCTACGGCATGCAGATCACCTGCGGCCCGCACCACGACACGATCCCGTTCTTCGTGCGCCCGCAGATCGGCAAACCGACGGCGAAGGTCGTCTATCTCGCCGCCACCTTCACGTACCAGGTCTATTTCAACTTCCAGCGCGGCAACTACGATGAGCCGTTCCGCCAGCGCGTGAAGGCGTGGGGCGCCGCGCCGAACAACCCGCAGGACTATCCCGAATTCGGCCTGTCGACCTACAACCGGCACAGCGACATGAGCGGCGTCTGCTTCTCGTCGCGCCTGCGGCCGGCCCTGACTTTCCGGCCGGGCTTCTCGACCTTCAACGATCCGCGTGGCTCGGGCCTGCGGCACTTCCCGGCCGACACCCATCTGCTCAGCTGGATGGAAGCCAAGGGCATCGAATTCGACGTCATCACCGACGAGGATCTCGACGATCATGGCCTCGACCTGATCAAGGACTACAAGGTCGTCGTCACCGGCTCGCATCCGGAATACCACACGCTGGGGACACTCGATGCGCTGCAGGCTTATGTCGATGCCGGTGGCCGGTTGACCTATCTCGGCGGCAACGGCTTCTATTGGCGCGTGGGGCGCTCGTCCAAGGTGCCGGGCGTGCTGGAGATCCGTCGCGCCGGCGCCGCCATCCGCACCTGGGCAGCCGAACCCGGCGAATACTACCACGCACTCGACGGCGCCTATGGCGGCCTGTGGCGGCACAACGGGCGGCCGCCGCAGATGCTGGCCGGTGTCGGCTTCTCGTCCCAGGGACTGTACGAGGGCTCGTACTACCGGCGCCTGCCGGCAGCGAGCGATCCGCGCGTCGCCTGGATCATGGATGGCGTCAGCGACGAGATCATCGGCGATTTTGGCTTCAGCGGCGGCGGCGCCGCCGGTTTCGAGCTCGACCGCGCCGACCACATGCTGGGCACGCCACACAATGCGGTCGTGATCGCCTCGTCGGAGAAGCACCAGGATCACTTCGTAGCGGTCCCCGAGGAAGTGCTGGGCCTCTATTCGACGGTGTCGGGCCTGCCCGTCGAGCAGCTGATCCGGGCCGACATGACCTATTTCGATACGCCCCACGGCGGCGCCGTCTTCGCCACCGGCTCGATCACGTTCTGCGGCAGCCTTCCGCACAACGGTTACGACAACAACGTCTCGCGCATCCTGTTCAACGTGCTCAACCGTTTCGGCGCGTTGGGGCTGACCTGGAAGTAGCCACGCAGTCGTGCTGCCGGTCAGTCCGGCAGCACGATGCCTCGAAGCTCAACAGTGGAAACAGTCACGCCCCACGCTTCGGCGGCGGGCGCGACCTGCTGCTTCAGGGCGGCATTGATCGCGGCGCGATCGGTCGCCAGCTCGGCGATCGCGTGTGCGCCGAGGACGCTCTTCATGGCCGTACCAACCAACTGAACGAGCGCGGTCTTCAGGTCGGCGACCTCGTAGGTGGCTTTGACGGCGTCGGCGATCCGATAGCCCAGGACGGCGCCGGCCTCGATCGTCGCGTTGTCCTGCGTCGTCACGCGCTGAGGCGGCACATCCAGTGCCGTCTCGCGCATATCGAGCCGGGCGCCGACCCGGTCGATGACCGGCGCGACGAAATGAACCCCCGGCCTCAGGAGGCGGTTGAATCGGCCGAAGCGTTCGACCGTCCAGTTCGAGTCGCGCGGCACCACCGTGAGGCTGGCCCGCAGCATCAGGATCGCCAGGATAACGACGATGGCGAGCGTGATGATGGACCCGAACGACTCCATGCGTTCCTCCGGGCGTCACACCAGGCGGTCGAGTTCCTTCACGATGGCGTCGCCCATTTCCTGGGTGCCGACCTTCTTCAGGCCCTTGGCAACCGCCGCCTTGTCGTCGAGGCCGCCGGTCAAGAGGTCGGCGGTGCGGTAGCCCGCCGCCAGCACGTTCTCGACGGCGCGCTCGACCAAGTCGGCCTCGCCCGCGAGGTCGAACGAGTAGCGCAGCATCATGGCGTAGCTCAGCGTCTCGGCCAGCGGATTGGCGAGGCCCTTGCCGGCAATGTCGGGCGCGCTGCCGTGGATCGGCTCGTAGAGCGCCTTGCGCCGGCCCGTCGCGTCGGGCGCGCCCAGCGAAGCCGATGGCAGCATGCCGAGCGACCCGGTCAGCATCGAGGCCTCGTCCGACAGGATGTCGCCGAACAGGTTGTCGGTGACGATGACGTCGAACTGTTGCGGCCAGCGCAGCAGCTGCATGGCGAGCGCATCGGCGTACATGTGGCTGAGCTGCACGTCGCTGTAGCTCTCCTTGTGCAGCTTGGTGGCCTCCTCGCGCCACAGCACGCCGGTGTGCATGACGTTGGCCTTCTCGGCCGAGCACACCTTGTTCTGGCGCTTGCGCGCCAGCTCGAAGGCTACGGCGCAGACACGGCGGATTTCGCCCGACGTGTAGCGCTGGGTGTCGATGCCCTCGCGCTCGCCGTTGGCCAAGGTCTTCACGCCGCGCGGCTCGCCGAAATACACGCCCGACGTCAGCTCGCGGATGATCATGATGTCGAGGCCCTTGACGATCTCGGGCTTGAGCGTCGAGGCATCGACCAGCGCGTCGAACACCTTGGCCGGGCGCAGGTTGGCGAAGAGGTCCATCTCCTTGCGCAGGCGCAAGAGGCCGCGCTCGGGCTTCTTGTCGAACGGTAGGGTGTCCCACTTCGGGCCGCCGACCGAGCCGAACAGCACGGCGTCGGCCGTCATCGCGACCTTGACCGTGTCATCGGTCACCGGCAGCCCATGCTTGTCGAGCGCGGCACCGCCCACCAGGTCTTCCGCGATATCGAAACCGACGGCGCGCTTCTTGCCCATCCAGGCAATGACCTTGCGCACCTCGTTCATCACCTCGGGTCCGATGCCGTCGCCGGGCAGTACCAGCAGCGTGCGGTTGGAGCCGGCCATCTCGATATCCTCCAAACAGTTTCCGAAAAACGCGAAAGCGCCCGACGCCGGGCGCTTCGCCGAAGGTGCTTGCTCGCGTTCAGCGCGACATCGACAACCAGGGCTGCGCCGACTTTTGCGCGCCCTCGAAAGTGTCGATCGCCGACACCGCCTGCAGGGTCTGGCCGATGTCGTCGAGCCCTTCGAGCAGGCACTGCTTGCGGAACGGCTCGATGTCGAACGTCACGGTGCCGCCGTCGGGACCCTTGATCTCCTGGTTCACCAGATCGACGGTGATCACCGCGTTGGCGCCGCGCTCGGCGTCGTCCATCAGCTTGGCGATGTCTTCCTTGGACAGCTTGATCGGCAGGATGCCGTTCTTGAAGCAGTTGTTATAGAAGATGTCGGCGAAGCTCTCGGCGATGACGCAGCGGATGCCGAAATCGAGCAGCGCCCAGGGCGCGTGCTCGCGGCTGGAGCCGCAGCCGAAGTTGGGGCCGGCGACGAGGATCTTGGCGTTCTGGTAGGCGGGCCGGTCGAGCACGAAGTCGAGCTTCTTGCCGTCGGCCGCGTAACGCATCTCGTAGAACAAGCCGTCCTTCAGGCCGGTGCGCTTGATGGTCTTCAGGAACTGCTTGGGAATGATCATGTCGGTATCGACGTTGACGATCGGCAGCGGTGCGGCCACGCCCGTCAGTGTCGTGAACTTGTCCATGATCGTCCTCCGGTCCGAGATGGCGGCGAATAAACGGCGAATTGCATGCAAGGTCAAGGCGCCGCAGCGGGTGTCTCCGATGCTGATTCTGCAGGCACCGCGGCCTGTTTTGCCGGCCCGACCAGGGCTCCCGCCCACTGGTCGTGCAGCGCCTGGCGCCAGGCGGTGCGGGGCAGCCACAGCAGGCAGGCCGGCGCCACCAGCCAGGCGATCAGGCTGAAGATCGCGGTGCCCAGAACCGGTGTCAGGACGGCAACCAGGGTACCGCCCCAGAACGGCAGGGTGCGCACGATGGCCCGCTCGACCGAAATCCGCTCGCCCTCCAGGGTGGTGACCGCGAGCCCCAGCCAGCGCTTGCCCAAGGTGGCGCGCCAGGACGAGGATTCGAGGCCGGCGCGGTAGACCAGATCCAGCAACGCCACCAGTAGGGCGGCGATCGGCGTCAGGCTCCAATTGTCGCCGGTGAGCCCGATGATCAGCACTGTGGGCGGCGTCAGGAACAACGCATCGATCACACCGGCGGCGAGGCGCCGCCAGACGGTGTTGGGAATCGCGAGGCGCCGTTCGTCCGCCACTGTGCTCAGCGATTGTCGCCGTCGAACAGATTGCCGATGCCACCCAGCACGCTGCCCTCCTCCCGGCCGCCGCCGCCGCGCTGGGGCGCCGCCGCGAAGATCCGCGAGGCGAGGCGCGAGAACGGCAAGCTCTGCAACCAGATAGTGCCCGGTCCCATGACACGGGCAAAGAAAATACCTTCACCACCGAACAGGGCGGTCTTGATGTTGCCGACGTACTGGATGTCGAACTGCACGCTGGGCATCAGGGCCACCAGGCAGCCCGTGTCGACGAACAGCATCTCGCCGGCCGCCAGCTGGCGCTGCATGATGGCGCCGCTGCTGTGGACGAACGCCATGCCGTCGCCCTCCAGCTTTTGCATGATGAAGCCTTCGCCGCCGAAGAAGCCGACGCCCAGCTTCTGCTGGAAAAAGATCCCCAGCTGCACGCCGCGGGCGGCGCAGAGGAAGGCGTCCTTCTGGCAGATCAGCGTGCCGCCCATCTCGCGCAGGTTCATCGGGATGATGGTGCCCGGGTAGGGCGCGGCGAAAGCGACGATGCGCTTGTAGGGCGACTGGTTGGTGTAGACCGTGGTGAACAGAGACTCGCCGGTCAGCAGGCGCTTGCCGGCACCCACCAGCTTATCGAGGAAGCCGCCGGAGGCCGTCTTGCGGCCATCGCCGAACACCGCCTCCATGCCGACCCCAGCATCCATGTACATCAGGCTGCCGGCCTCACCGACCGCCGCCTCGCCAGGATCGAGCTCGATCTCGACATACTGCATCTCCTCGCCGTGGATGCGGTAGTCGACCACATCCATGCCGGCCGCCGGCGCCGGACCCGGCGCGCCCCATTGCGGCCCGGGCGCGCCCGGCGGTGGCGGTGCGGGCGGCTGTCCGCCCGACGGCGGGATCCACGACGGCATAGGCTCAGCTCCTCATCGATTGAACGCAAAAGGCCGACGCGAGGCCGGCCTTCTGCAGTTCAGGTCACGTTGCGCATCTATTTCTTGATCACGACAGTGTCGGCGATCATGTCGTGCAGCGCCCGCTTGCGCTCGGTGAAGCCGGCCATCATGTAGCCGATGCCGAACGGGATCAGGCCAGTGATGAACAGCTTGGCGAAGAACCGGCCCGTGGCGCGGCCGAACGAGATCCGTGATCCGTCGGTGCCGCGCACGACCCGCAGACCGAGAGCGCGCTTGCCCAGCGTGCCGCCAGCGGCCGAGCTGTTCATCATCGCCTCGTAGAGCCAGGCCGCGACGAAGGCGAGCAGGTAGACGGCGATGAAGATGCCGGCGTTGGCAGCGAAGGCATCGGCCACCGCCTGCTCATCGCCCGATGTCAACGTACCGGACATCGAGGCGAACACGATGCCGATGACGATCCAGATCGGAATGCCGATGACGAAGCCGTCGATGATGTAGGCGACGACCCGGATCCAGAAGCCACCGAAGGTGATGCCAGCCGGTGCGGCGGCATAGCCTGGCGGGGCGTAACCCGGTGGCGCATAGCCGGGCGGGGCGTAGCCCGGGTGCGGCGGCGGCGCCGGATAACCCTGTTGCGGCTGGCCATAGCCCGGTTGTTGCGGCTGACCGTAGCCCGGATGCGGCGGCGCCGGCGGGTAGCCGGGCTGCTGGCCCTGCTGTTGCCACGACGGTGGTTGTCCCTGGTTACTCATCGTCAATCTCCCCTTCTTGGCCGGCAGAAAATGGCCGGCGTCAGGTCTTGATCACCACGGTGTCGGCGATCATGTCGTGCAGCGCCCGTTTGCGCTCGGTGAAGCCTGCCATGATATAGCCGATCAGCAGAATGAACGCCGACACGAACTTGGCGAGGAACCGGCCCGTGGCACGTGCGAACGTCAGCTGCGTGCCGTCGATGCCACGCACCACGCGCAATCCCAGGATACGCTTGCCCAGCGTGGCGCCGGACTCGGAACTCTCCTGAAGGGCGAAATAGAGCCACGCCACCACCAGACCGATGAAGCCGCTGGTGATCGTCACCGTGTCGAAGCCGGTGTTGCTGGCGACCTGGCCTCCCATGACCGCGCTGAGAATGAGCCGGACAATGAACCCGACGATGTTCAGAATGATGGCGTCGATGACGTAGGCGACGAAACGCAGCCAGAACCCGCCAAACACCGGTCCCTGCATCTGACCATACTGACCGTACCCGGGTGGGGGTGGCGGTGGTGGTGGATACTGACTGGACATGGCCGCTTCCTGCGCGTTGCCTCAATCACCAGGGAGCGTACCACATCTGGTGCACGGACGGCACCAAGGTGACGTCCGCGTCAGTGGAACTCGCGCACGTCCGTGAAAGTACCGGCGATCGCCGCCGCGGCCGCCATGCCCGGGCTGACCAGGTGCGTGCGCCCGCCGCGACCCTGACGGCCCTCGAAATTGCGGTTCGACGTCGACGCGCAGCGCTCGCCGGGCTTGAGCTTGTCGGCGTTCATGGCCAGGCACATCGAGCAGCCCGGCTCGCGCCAGTCGAAGCCGGCCTCGGTGAACACCTTGTGAAGGCCTTCGCGCTCGGCCTGCTCCTTCACCAGGCCGGAGCCCGGCACGATGAGCGCATGCACGTGGTCGGCCACCTTGCGGCCCTGCGCCAAGGCGGCGCGGGCGATGGCGGCGACTTCGCGCAGATCCTCGATGCGGCCGTTGGTGCACGAGCCGATGAACGCCTTGTCGATGCGGATGTCCGTCATGCGCGTGCCGGGCTGCAGGCCCATGTAGTCGAGCGACCGCTTCCAGGCGCTGCGCCGATCGTCATCAGGCGCATCGTCGGGGTTGGGCACGACGCCGGTGATGGCCACGACATCCTGCGGACTGGTGCCCCAGGTGAGCTGCGGCGTGATGTCGGCGACCGGGAGGACGATCTCCCGGTCGTAGACGGCATCCTTGTCCGACGGCAGCCGGCGCCACACGCCGAGCGCCACCTGCCAGGCGCCGCCTTTGGGGGCATAGGGCAAGCCCTCGAGGTAGCGGAAGGTCGTGTCGTCAGGCGCGATCAGGCCGGCGCGGGCACCGCCCTCGATCGACATGTTGCAGACCGTCATGCGGCCTTCCATCGACAGGTTGCGGATGGCGCGGCCGGTATACTCGATGACATGACCGGTGCCGCCGGCAGTGCCGATGGTGCCGATGATGGCAAGGATCAGGTCCTTGGCGGTCACGCCCGCCGGCAGGTCGCCATCGACCGTCACCCGCATGTTCTTGGCCGGCTGCTGGATCAGGGTCTGCGTGGCCAGCACATGCTCGACTTCGGACGTGCCGATGCCGAAGGCCAGCGCGCCGAAGGCGCCGTGCGTGGAGGTGTGGCTGTCGCCGCACACGATGGTGGTGCCTGGCAGGGTCAGCCCCTGCTCCGGTCCGATGATGTGCACGATGCCCTGGCGGATGTCGTCCATGGCGAAGTACGGCACGCCGAACTCGCGCACGTTGGCTTCCAGCGTCTCGATCTGGATGCGCGACTCCTCGTCGTCGATGCCGGCGGCGCGATTGGTGGTCGGCACGTTGTGGTCGGCGACGGCGACGGTGAGATCCGGACGGCGCACGCGGCGGCCGCTGGTGCGCAAGCCTTCGAACGCCTGCGGGCTGGTCACCTCATGCACGAGGTGCCGATCGATGTAGATCAGGCTCGAGCCGTCGTCGCGGCGCTCCACGACATGGGCGTCCCAGATCTTGTCGAACAACGTGCGCGGCTTGGCCGGCTCGACCGGTGCCGACGCTGGCTTCCTGGCCATGGTCTCACTCCCTCCCGTACGCGGTCGCGCCCGCTGTCCGCTGCGAGCCGCCGCAACTCACACCGCTTCATGGTGAGCTTGTCGAACCATGAAGCGGCCCGCACAGCCGTCGTGCGAAGCCTTCATGGTTCGACAAGCTCACCATGAAGGCTCGGACTACTTCTTGCCGCCGCCCTTGGCAGCGCGGACGCTGCGCTCGTCCTTCGGCCGTTCCTTCTTGACCTTCTCGCGCTTGGGCCGGCTCGCCGCCAACGCCGCCTGCTCGGCGACCAGCTCGCGCTGGGCGTCGACGTCCTCGGCGATGCGCGAGGCCTTGCCGCGCAGCGCGCGCAGGTAATAGAGCTTGGCACGGCGCACCATGCCCTTGCGCGCCACTTCGATCTCCCAGATCGCCGGGCTGTGCAGCGGGAAGATGCGCTCGACGCCCTCGCCGTACGAGATCTTGCGCACGGTGAACGACGAGTTCAGGCCGGCATTGCGGCGCGCGATGCACAGGCCCTCGAAGACCTGAATGCG
>Ga0187894_10007223_pt1 | contig 10570 bp, 9 predicted proteins | sample GBC1701081metaG_FD_136650 | JGI IMG/M metagenome (GOLD analysis project Ga0187894, IMG submission 136650) | White microbial mat communities from a lava cave in the Kipuka Kanohina Cave System on the Island of Hawaii, USA - GBC170108-1 metaG ... | reverse complement strand
GGCAAGATTCAGAAGCCGTGCGATGGCGCCGCTGTTCTTATGCCACCAGTTGTACTTTCTCGGCGGGCTGGCGCGGTACTGCGGTGCTCCGCTTCCTTCCCAATTACCGCTATTGCGAATGGATGGGACGACGTAGGAGGTATGGGTGGCGAGGAGCCTTTGCGCCGAGGCGAACAGGCGGCCCGCTTGCGCGGCATCGGGCGACAAGTATGCCGCCACCGCCGCCAGGTACGCGATGTCCAAGGCATGATCCACGCCGCTTCCGGAAGGCATGCCCAGCAACTCCCAGGGGAAACCGCCAGCCGTTCCTAAATAGTAGGTAGTCCAACCGGAGGCCGTCCCAACAGGGCCGAAATAGACACCGCGCCGGGAAACGCAGTCACCTAGATCCACCAGCATTTGGCGCGCGCGCGGATCGCCCAGGCTATGGTAGGCCCGCAGCAGGGCGTGGCCCAGAATGCTGCTCATCCAGGGAGAGAATCCCCATTCGCTCGGGACCTCCTCAGGTAGATAAAGGAAGCATCCATTGGCCGTCTGGCCGTTCAGCGGAAACTCCTGCATCGTTCGCAAGGCGGACAGGATCTCGCCGGCCTGCGCTGCCGCCGCTGCCGCCCCGGTGGCCTCATAATCCACCACCGCCGCGAGCAGCGCGAACGCGTAGTTCCTTTCGGTGAATGTGCCGGCTTGCGCAGGCGTGATGGGTGCGGTTGGCGCAAACGCGTTCGCCGTCGCGGAACGGATGTCCGGGATTCGCGCAAGCGACTGTGGATCGCCGGTCAGCCAATAGCCGGTTGCGAGAGATTCGTTATAGGAATACTTGGCGTCCTTTCCGGGCATCGCCGGATCGGGATTCTTAAGCTTGAAAAAGCCGGCGCACGATTCGACGGCGATCGCGGGGCAATCCCCGGCGCGATAGAGTTGCGACAGATAATGCTGCGCCGCGCGGTGCCCCTCACGCAGATACTGCAACTCTCCCGTTCGTATGTACTGGTTGAAGAATGTTTGCGCGCGATCGTAGAGCCAGGGTTCGTAATCGCCCTGATAGTTGATCAGCATCTTCGGGTCCGGGTATGCGTTGAACGTATTTGTCGCATGACGGAACAGACCCGCCTGGCCCTCTTCGGAGACGGCCATGCCGGCCGGCGATCCAGCCGGGCCGGGAAGCGTGTCCAGGCCGGTGCAGACCAGCCAGGAAGGATCGAGCAGCGCGTAAACAACCGGTTCCGCTAGAAGGAAAGTATCCGGATACGTCCCCTCGCCCACCGCTCTCCATGTGTTCAGCGGGGGGACCTCGGACGGCCTGTGCAGCGTTCGCGCGCGATTCAACTCTACGGTAACCGTGACAGTATCGGCCGAGGTGAAAGTGTACTCGAACTGAATCAGCACTGCGCGAAGCCCCGGCAGTCCCGGTTGTGAAGGCTCGGCACAGTTAAATGGCGGCGGCGGAATGGATCGCCATGGACCCAGTGAACGCGCGAAAGCAGGCAACTCAGCCCCCACGCCGTTGGTGACCCGCACCAGCGCGCTGTCGAACAATAGAGACGGCGGAAGGGGAAGTCCAAACGAAACAACGGAAGAGCTTCCTATGGCTTCGGCATGCGGCGCGAGCCGGACCGTAACGGCGGTCAGTGGGCCGGTTTGCGCCGCGGCCGGTGGAACCAGCGATAGGCACAAAACCGGGCACAGCACCGCGGCGAAGCGCACGGCCGCTTTCATAGGCCCTCCTAATGCGACCGCGTTCAGGACTTGCGGCCGATAAAGTCGATCGAAAGCGTGGAAAGGTCCTCCGGGCTGTAATGCGCGAACTCAGGAGCCACGCGCGCGACGCGGCTGAGCAGTTCCAGATGTGGCCTGGACTTCTTTAATACGATTTCCAACCCGGCGCGCTCAGCCAGAGCGGGGCAGTCCGGGGCTTTCAGGCGGTTCTGATAGTTCAACGAGTTGTTCCACAACCGCCACTGGCGCTCGGAAAACTGGAGATAGTTGATGAAGGTGATGCTCTTGTCGGAATGAGCGTAGTGATCATTGCAGGCTACGCTGTGCACGGCGCCCCCCCCGGCTTGAGGATTCGCAGCGTTTCCGCCATCATCTTCGCAATCACCGGTTCCGGCACGTGCTCCAGGACGCTGTTGGAGTAAACCATGTCCAACGCCGCCCCAGGAAGGCCGGTTTTCGTGGCGTCGGCAGGCTCGGAATAGAAGATCCGCGCGCGCTCCAAAAGCTCCCCCAGGCCGGACGCGCCCAATAGAGTCCGATACCTTTTCCGCACAGCTTCCAGCGGCGTCTCTGTCGCGGCGGCTATTGCGGCCAGGTGCGCTTCCAGCCGGCGAAGGCAACGAAAAGTATGGCCTTCGTTCATGTGCCGGGTAAGGTCATAGGTGCGGCAGGAGGCGACGCCGGCCAAGTGGAAGCAAAGAGGCAACGTAGGGAACCAGCCGCTGCCGATCTCCAGTATGTCCATTCCCTCGATTCGCATGCCCAGCTCGCGGAAGTGGCCGGCGAGCACGATCCAATCGCCGGTTACTTTTCCATCGACAGTCCTGTCGAAATTCCTTAGATCGCCCACGCTCGTCTGCAGCCGGTCGTTTATCCAAAATCCGCCCGGCGCATGACTGAGAATCTTCTGAACTACACCTTTTACAGGCCAATCCATCGTTCGGGATCGTCTAATGAGGCATGTACGACTTCAAGGGTGTGTAAACAGAGTCCACGAAACGCAACGCATTGGCTTCGGCCCTCTGGACATCCCCGTTCGCCACTGGCGAGACGACTCTCACAAGCCAGGTGTCGCTGCGGCGGTACCGTAGCGAATCGGCCATCAAATAGAGTTTTGCCTTGTATTCGCTGGCGATTACACGATGCGCGGTCTGATACCAATAGAGAACTACACTCTGGCGTTCCCCCCTCGCCACCACGTATCGATTGATGTCGACGGGGCGGTCTTCACCAGGAACGGTGACTTTCAGGATGCGCGAGTCTTTCGGAGTCCAGCCCGAACCCGGCAGGCAGACTTTCGGCGAATGCGGGGTCACGCCGGCCCGTTGTGTCTTGAAAAATGCCACAAACAGGTTAAGGTTCGCCCCGTCTGGACCCATGTAAGAGCGGTTCATGGAATCGTCGGCCCGCAGGAGTTCCTGCGTCTCTTTATCGATCTGGGACTCGGACACCATCCCCCAGTTTCCCAGCGCTTGCTGGAAATCCTTCAGCGGTTTTTGGCTCGGAATGTATTCGGTTGTCGGAAGCAGATGAAACGCCGCCAATTGCCCAATTAGAAAGACGCTCAAAACAAGGGCGTGCGTTGACCGCAGATAGTTTAGACCGCGCATCATTTGGTTATGCCTCCGCCGGCTTTGCAAAACGGCCGATCAGCCGGTGAACAGCCACTAAGCACACAAGGGCCACCATGAAGATCACCCAGCCCTCGAGGGTGTGATAAATACCTTCGGCGAGTTCCTTGTCGAATTCGCTTAAAATTCCCGTCAGGGTGACTCGCATCGCGTTGGCGAAGATTGCTATGGGGATGGTAGCCAAAAAGAGGACCGGCCGCATCCATGGACGGTCGTCGAAAAAATAAGCGTATACGAATGCGAGAAACGTCAGCGACAACAACGAGCGGATTCCACTGCAGGCTTCGACTACCTGCAGGCGCTGGCTGGGAAGCTCTAAAATGTTGCCGTCGCGCAGTACGGGAATTCCAATCCCGCTGAGGGCATGCTCAGCCAGCGTGCTGGCGAAAATCTGCAGGGGGAACGTGATCTGCTGATAGAGAAAAAGAGGAATCCGGATCATGAAAACCAGCAGGAACAAGGGGAAGAGCATTCGCTTCAGGATCGCCGTGCCAAGCAATGTCCACGCTACTCCGACCAGGGATACGATTAAGGCGGTTCGGGCGACAAAGAAGTCCGCGCCGGCAAAGCCAAGCAGCATTTGCAAGAAACCCCAACCTACCAACGCCAGTCCCCACCAATTCGGCTTGACGGGCTCTTTCATGATCCGTTCCCGGTCCTTCCAGATGATGTAGGCCACCACGACGGGAACGAAGAAACCGTGCCCCATCTCCTCCATGTCGATCCATTCCTGGACCATCGGACGGATGACTGGATAGAAGAGGAGGAGTACCAGCCCGGCAAACCAAGCGATCGGTATCCAAGGGAAAGGGCGGGCACCCGGCGAATTCTCTACAATTGCCTGCGGAGCTTCCGCAACTGCTTGATCGTTATTCATTTAGTCTCGCCGCCCCGCAATCCTAGTCTACCCAAATAGGTCAATCGCCGCCGATGGACCTCGCTCACAACTGTCGGTGGCCCGTCGCGCAATACTTTCGTGACCTTCCTCGCGACAATTCCGGTATTTGCGCGACTGACCAGAGGCCCTCCGTCCACAACTATATCACCGGGGAACTTTCAGCCTTCACCGGCGTCCTCTCCCAAATCGACGGTGGATTCGAGCTCGGCGACAACAACAACCGCGCGAACGCATTTGGCTCCGCGCAGTCATTTCCGGCAGATCTGTAAAGGCATCTTTTTTGCTCCCGATCGGTCAGAAGCCCTGCAAAATTCCGATCAGACGCTCGCAGATATATTCAATATCGGCCTCGCCGATGGAAAAGTGTATAGGAAGCGCCAGGACTTGGCCGCACAGGCGTTCGCTTACCGGCAGATCGCCCGCGCGGTAGCCCAGGAATTCGTAGCAAGGTTGCAAATGAAGGGGAATCGGGTAGTAAATCTCCGTTCCGACGCCTGCGGCGGCCAGTGCCGCCCGCACCTCATCCCGGCGCTCCGGCCGAATGACGTATTGATTCCAGACATGACGGGTCTGCCAGGGGAATGGGCGTGGCAACTGTAACGGAAGATCCTTTCCGCCCAATAAGTCCTCGAACCGCGCGGCATTTGCCTGGCGCTGCCTTGTCCAGCCGTCCAGCCTGGGCAGCTTGGCTCGAAGCACGGCCGCTTGCAGCGAATCCAGCCGCGAATTCATTCCGATCCAATCATGGCGGTAGCGTTGCGTGGAGCCATGAACCCGGAGCGCCGCCAGCCGGCGGGCCAGATCCTCGTCGGAGGTTACGACCATGCCGGCGTCGCCCCATGCCCCCAGGTTCTTGGTGGGAAAGAAACTCAAAGTGCCTATGTGCCCAATACTCAGGCAGGATCTGTCTTTGTAACGCGCCCCGATGGACTGCGCGCCGTCCTCGATCACGTGCCACCCGTGGGAGCGGGCGAGAGCCAAGACCGGATCGAGATCGGCTGATCCTCCGAACAGGTGCACGGGGATTACGGCCTTGATTCCCGCGTGCCCCTGGGCGGCCCGTTCGACGGCGGCGGCGTCCATCTGAAAGCTCAGCCCATCGACGTCGGCGAAGACGGGAACGGCGCCGACCCGGGAAACGGCGCTGGCCGTCGCGAAGAACGTGAAGGCGGGGACAATCACTTTGTCTCCGGGACCGACGCCGCAAGCGAGCAGCGCCAGAACGATCGCGTCGCTGCCGTTGGCGCAGCCCAGGGCAAACGGCACGTCCAGGTAGGCCGCTATTTCACGTTCGAACAGCGTATTGACTTCGCCGAGAATGAACCGCTGGGACCGGGCAACCTCTTGCAGGGCGGCGAATATGTCTTCGGCGACCGCCTCATTCTCAACGGCGAGATCCAGCAAAGGCACGTTTCGAAGAGGAAGGCGGGGCGTCACGATGGGCATGGCTCGTTCTTCCTTAGGGTAAGCCCAGCCGCACGGCTCGCGGCGGCATCCGGGGAGCGTGATCGTTTTCACGCCGAGGCGCCTGCGCTACTATCGTCTGAGACCGGCCATTTGTGGCCCAGGTGCTCGCCTTCGTTTCCCCTGCGCGCTATGTCAAATCCTCGCGTGAGCGTTCTAATGCTGACCTTCAACCGGCCGCAATTCATTGGCCGGGCGATTGAGAGCATTCAATCGCAAACCCTTGAGGATTGGGAGTTGATTGTTGTGCACGACGGGCCGAACGAGGAGATCGCTCGCCTCATGGAGGAGTGGATCGGGCGCGAGCCGCGGCTGCGCTACTTCCGGCGGCTGACGCCAGGGAATATTGCGCAAGCGAATAATTACGGTCTGGCCCGCGCGCGAGGCCAGTTTATCGCCATCCTCGACGACGACGACTACTGGCGGGCTCCGGAGAAGCTGGAACGGCAGGTGGGATTCCTGGAGGCGCGTCCGGAATACGTGGGATGCGGGGGAGGGGCCGTCTGCATCGATTTGAACGGCTTGGAGACGAGCCGTTATCTCCGCCCGCAGGAACACGAAGAGATCACGCGAAGTGCCTTGATCGCCAATCCGATGATCCACTCGACCACGCTGTACCGCCGCGCCGCCGCCGAGGCCGTCGGATTTTACGACGAGAGCCTGCCTGGCTTCCAGGACTGGGATCTCTTTCTAAAACTCGGGCGCGAGGGCAAGCTTTACAATTTCCAGGATCACTTCCTCGCATACCAAATCTGGCAGGGAAGCGGCAGTTTCGCGGCGCAGCGAGGCAATGCCTGGTCGGCGATGCAAATCGTGCGGCGCCATGGGGCGAACTATCGCGGCTACTGGACTGCCTACGCGATGTCGGCAGCCTACTACGCCTACGCCCATCTGCCGGTGGCTTTGCGCCGCAGTACGTATTCCATGCTGACGCAGGCGAAGAAGCGGTTGTTCTCTCCGCGGAAGTTGCGGGGGGAGTAGATTCGCTGCGCAGCGAGCAGCGTCCTTGACTGCCAACCAATCAGGCTGAACGTCTGCGTCCAGATCTACGGATGAGCAATGTCGGCAGTCTTTCGACTTCCGGCAGGACGGTTAGTCCTGCGCACCTTAGGCGAGTTGGCGCTGGCCTTAACGGGCATACTGCACCTAACTTGGCGGCCTTGCGAACTGTTGACTTGAATGGTGGGCGCGACAGGACTCGAACCTGTGACCTCCTGCGTGTGAAGCTCTTTTTGGCACACAACTCAGAATCACTGCGCCGAACCAAATCGCTCTAACAATATCACAGCGAAAGACTTACTTTATCCATGTGTTAGAGTGAGTCCTTGCCGAGTTCCCGCAGTTTGGCGGAGTTGGCACACATTTGGCACACAAATATGGCTCAATTCCGGAAAGGCGAGAGAGTAAGCGACGATCTCATTCCGACCATCACGGAACTTGCGAATGAGGCCGCACGACTCATCAAGAGACTCATCGCACTTCGCAGTGAGCATCTCCCTAGCGACGATACGGCAGGTTCTCAGTTCTTGCCAATTCGTTACCCGCTTGGCTTGCGTTGGCGGCCTCTCGTCGGCGACGCGACTGACAGGCCAAGGGTGATGGCGAAGGTCATGAGTTGGGCGCGCGAGTTCAGGTTGCACATGATGAGGGTGGATCGGTACTTCCTCGAAGTGCACGAAAAACTCGACTTTCACAAGAGATTCTTTTTCCGTTCATACGAAGAGCGCTATCACGAGTTCGAGAGCCTTGGGATCGACGATTGCCTGATCTACCTTGAGCACGATGAAGACCGGCTCGCTATCGAGGCGTACAAACTCAATGAGATAGTTCCGAGAACCCTGCCTGCGATGCTGAAAACGCGCCGGTTGAAATTCGATATGACGCAGGATCAGGCCGCTGAATACTTTGATGTGACCGTGGACGCATTCAAGGCATGGGAGCGGGGCCGCTATTTTCCCGCAGGCGCGAACATGCGTCGTATGCGCGAGTTTGTTTCGCTTGAGTCCGCGCCGCCAATACAGAAGAGGCCGTCTAGAAGGCGCACCAAGGCGGTCTAGCTCCACCTTTTCGTTCAAAAACTTACCGTTCCCTCACTATTCGTCTCCGCCAGAAAATGTTTCGATTGATGCGTGAATGACATTGAGCGTCTCCTAACCATCACCGAAGTGGCTGAGATTTTGCGAGTTCCGCGCGCCCGTGCCTACGAGTTGGTGCGCTCGGCGGCAATTCCGGGCGTGCGCGTGGGCAGACAGGTGCGTGTTGCGCGTCTTGCCTTGACTGAATTCATAGCGACCGGCGGGAAAGCTCTCGCCGGTGGGTGGCGTCGGGAGGCTCAGTAAGGATCATGCGAACGAAAGCCCTTCCTGGATCGCCCCTCCTTGATTCCGACCTTGTCAAGTTGCTCCGCACAGGCATTAGCAGGGAGTTGGCCGAGGCCGCGCTGCTCCGTCGCGTATCCTTTGCCGAGGCGTGCGAGCTATTCGCTAACGATTCCCAAATCAAAAAGCTCAATCGCTCGGGCGGCATTTTGTTTCCTTACGTCGAGTGGTGGGACGAACCGGAATACTGCCGGTCTTTGTTCCGCGTTCGACTGGATGCGCCTCCGCTCAAAATCGGCACCAACGAGCCGGAGAACAAGTATCTAAGCCCCGTCGGCTCGCGACCGTATCTCTACTTTGTTCCGGGCACAACCAAGGCCGACTTGGAAGACGTGTCGCTGCCTGTCATGATCGTCGAAGGGGAAAAGAAGGCACTGGCTGTGTGCTCGATTTCCCGGCACCGCGAGATCAATGGCGAATCTCGGCTACTATCAATCGCCGCTCCAGGAGTATGGACTTGGCGCGGCGTGACCGGCAAGACGACCGATGTTAACGGGAATCGGGTAGACGAAAAGGGGCCAAGCCCGGACTTCCAACTCTTGCAATGGAAGGGCCGCCGCGTCTACATCGTCTTCGATAGCGACACCGCAACGAATTCCAAAGTGCGAGCGGCCCGCGCCGCACTCGCGCAGTTCTTGCATGAGCTAGGGGCCAACCCGCTTCTCATAGATCTGCCTGGGGCCGACGCCAAAATTGGAATCGACGACTACATAGCCGAACATGGCGTGAACTCGGCAGCCAATCTCCTCACATCCGCAGAGCCGCCACAGGTGAAAGGCTTCGAGCAAACGGCCAGTGGAATCTATGTACTTGAACAGCCCACAAAGCCGAAGGCGAACTCCGAAGAGGAGATCGAGTCGGCTCCCATCCGCCGCCGTATTTGCGGACCTATGCGAGTCGTCGGAAGCGTACGCGACTCGTCACAGCGCGGCTGGGGGCTAGCGGTCCAGTTCGAAGATGCGGATAGGCATGAGCATCAAATCGTGCTGCCTCGCTCCTGCTTGGGAACGCCAACGGGTGAACCTGTTCTGCGAGTCCTGCTGGACCGGGGATTCGACGTGAGCGATATGGACGACACAGGCAAGCAAATTCGCCGATTTCTCATGCGGATTCGGCCCCAAAACCGTATCCGCGTAGCAAGGAAGATTGGATGGGAGAACGGCGTCTTTATCCTCCCCGACGGGACCGTTGGAAGCTCCTCTGAGTGTTTCCGCTATGAACCGGCCGACGAAGAAATGGAAACGTACCTGCGCACCAACGGCACCCTTGACGACTGGATTGAATCCATAGGCAATTTTGCAGTCGGTAACACGCGACTGATCTTTGGAATCAGCCTCGCCTTTGCAGGTCCGCTCCTCTTGCCAACCGGATCGGAGTCTGGGGGATTCCACTTTGTTTCCACGTCTAGCAAGGGCAAGACTACGGCGCTCATTACCGCTGGATCGGTCCTCGGCGGTGGCGGGCCGATTGGTTTCTGCCGAAGCTGGAAACTGACCGAAACCGCAGTCGAAGCCATCGCCAAGTCCCACAACGACCTCACGCTATTCCTGGACGAGCTGAAGCTATGCGATCCAAAAGTTGCGAGCGATACCGCACTGACGCTCGGCAACGGGCAAGGAAAGGGCCGTGGGAATCGAGCCTTCGGCGAAGCCCGGTTATCGACCTGGAGGACGCTGTTTCTATCGAATGGCGAACTCAGCCTGGAGACACACATCGAGGCCGCCAATCAACGGCAGTTCGGAGGTCAGCAGGTTCGCTTCGTTGAAATCCCCGCCGTCGCCGACCCGGAGTTGGGCGTGTTCGACCGAATCCCGTCAGGGTTCAAGGACGGCGAGGCCTTCGCCAAACATCTGAAGGCCGCATCAATGCGGCTCTACGGCTCACCCGCACGGCGCTATCTGCGAAGGCTTGTGCCGCATCGCGACTCCATAGCGCGAGAGGCGCAAGGACTCATCCAGAATTTCATCGACTCGACCAAGCCGGTGGGAGCGTCCACCGAAATAGCGAGGATCGCGGGCCGATTCGGTCTTGTCGCCGCCGCAGGTGAGATCGCAACGCGGCTCGGCTGCACCGGCTGGCCAGAGGGCACAGCATGGGAAGCCTGCCGCGCCTGCTTCGCCGCATTCTTGGAAGCGCGTGGCTCACTCGCGCCCACTGACGAGGAACGGGCCGTTCGCCAGATTCGTGCAACGTTGGAAGGAAACCTATCGCGGTTTCTAGCGTGTGACCAAGCGGCGGGTTCAATCCGCGATCAACTAGGTTTCCGAAAGACCGTTGACCTGAAGGGCGAGCGCTTCACCGCATTTCTGGTTCATCCGGAAACTTTTCGAAGCGCGCTTTGCAAGGGCCTCGATTTCATCCTTTGCCGGAATGTCCTTGAGCAGCGCGGATTCCTTGCCGTGAACGTTGCCGAGGGCTACCAATTTCAATCCAGAGTTCCGGGCTTTGAGGCCCCCAAGCGTTTCTACGCCATCCGCGAGCGG
>Ga0187894_10007222_pt1 | contig 10571 bp, 9 predicted proteins | sample GBC1701081metaG_FD_136650 | JGI IMG/M metagenome (GOLD analysis project Ga0187894, IMG submission 136650) | White microbial mat communities from a lava cave in the Kipuka Kanohina Cave System on the Island of Hawaii, USA - GBC170108-1 metaG ... | reverse complement strand
TGTTCCAGGCCTTCGTCGGGACGGTGGCGCGCCAGGCGCTGGCCAACGACGGCGACATCGCCAGGGTCGCCACGGCGCCCTATCCCGGCACCGGCCGCGACGTGCAGGGCGAGCTCACGAACCTGATCGCCACCATCGGCGAGAACATGTCGCTGCGCCGCGCCCGCAGGCTCGCGGTCGCAGACGGCGTCGTCTCGACCTACGTGCACACCGCGGTAGCCCCGGCGCTGGGCAAGATCGGCGTGCTCGTGGCGCTGGAGTCGACGGGCGACAAGGCCAAGCTGGCGGCCTTCGGCAAGCAGCTTGCCATGCACGTCGCCGCGGCCAACCCGCAGTCGGTCTCGACCGCCGAGCTCGACCCGGGCGCCATCGAGCGCGAGCGCAAGGTGCAGATGGACAAGGCTGCGGAGGAGGGCAAGACCCCCGACATCGCCGCCAAGATGGTCGAGGGCCGCATCCGCAAGTTCTACCAGGACGTCGTGCTGCTGGAGCAGACCTGGGTCCACGACGACAAGCTGCGCGTGGCCAAGGCCGTCGAGGCCGCCGGCAAGGACGCCGGCGCGCCGATCAATGTCGCCGGCTTCGCGCGCTTCCAGCTCGGCGAGGGCATCGAGAAGAAGCAGGACGATTTCGCCGCCGAGGTCGCCGCCCAGGCCGGCCTGAAGAAGGACAAGGATCCGGAAGGCGAGAACCCGGACGAGCCGCGGCCGAACTGAGCGTCGTGCACAGGCGCACGCTGGTACGAGCGGACCGCGCGGCTCCTGCCGCGCTCTTCGCCGTCCACCGCAGCAAGCCATGAGCGCGCCGGGAGGCGCGCGGTCCGGTCAACCCGCCATGCGACCACAGCCAGCGTCTGTGCGCGCCGCACTATTGTATCCACCGCATCTGGCCACAGCGGCAGCGCGGGGTACAAAATACCGTGCGCGCCGGCTCGGCTGGTGTAATATCGGCCGTCCCTTCGCGCCTGCCGGCCGGCCCTTACCCTTGCGGTCGGCACAACAAGAAAACTAGAGTTCCAGGCATGTCTGCTGCACCCGCCTATCGCCGCGTGCTGATCAAGCTGTCCGGCGAGGGACTCATGGGCGAGCGTGAATACGGCCTGGATCCCAGGATGCTGGCCGTGATCGCGCGCGAGCTCAATGGCGTGCATGCCATGGGTGTCGAGGTCTGCATCGTGATCGGCGGCGGCAACATCTTCCGCGGGGTTGCCGGCGCGGCCCGGGGCATGGAGCGTGCCAGCGCCGACTACATGGGCATGTTGGCAACCGTGATCAACGCACTGGCGTTGCAGAACGAGCTGGAGAAGATCGGCCTGCATACCCGCGTGCTGTCCGCGATCCCGATGATGACCGTGTGCGAGCCCTACATTCGCCGCCGCGCCGTGCGCCACATGGAGAAAGGGCGCATCGTCATCTTCGCCGCCGGGACCGGCAACCCGTTCTTCACCACCGACACCGCCGCCGCGCTGCGCGCCGCCGAGATGGGTGTCGGCGCCATGCTGAAGGCGACCCAGGTCGACGGCGTCTACTCGGCCGATCCGCTCAAGGACCCCGCCGCCGAACGCTACGACCGGCTGACCTACATGGACGTGCTGTCCCGCGACCTGCAGGTGATGGATGCTTCCGCCATCTCGCTGGCGCGCGAGAACCGCATCCCGATCGTCGTGTTCGACCTGCACCGGCCCGGCAGCCTGGCCGAGGTCATTCGTGGCGAAGGTACCTTCACCATCATCAGCGACGAGGAGTGATGGTCATGGCCGCCCCCAACCTCAAGGAATATGAGAAGCGCATGCAGGGCGCGCTCGACGCGCTCAAGAAGGAGTTCGCCGGCCTGCGCACCGGCCGCGCCTCGGTCAGCCTGCTCGACCCCGTCGTGGTCGAAGCCTACGGCCAGCGCATGCCGCTCAACCAGTGCGGCACGGTCAGTGCACCGGAACCGCGCCTGCTCTCCGTGCAGGTGTGGGACAAGGGCCTGATCGTCGCGGTGCAGAAGGCCATCCGCGAGGCCGGCCTGGGCCTCAACCCCTCGGCCGACGGCCAGCTGGTGCGGGTGCCAATCCCCGAGCTCAACGAGGAACGGCGCAAGGAGCTGACCAAGGTTGCCCACAAGTACGCCGAGCACGCGCGGGTGGCGGTGCGCAACGTGCGCCGCGACGGCATGGAAGAGCTGAAGAAGGCCGAAAAGGACAAGTCCATCTCCCAGGACGAGCACCGCCGGCTGCACGAGGAGGTCCAGAAGATGACCGACAGGTTCGTCAAGACCGCGGACGACACGCTCGCCGTCAAGGAAAAGGAGATCATGACGGTCTGACCGGACGATCGCTGATGCGTTGCGCGCACATCCGTCGTCCTGAGCGAAGCGAAGGACCTTGCGGTGGGTCGTTCACTCCGTCATCCCGAGCGCAGCGAGGGATCTTCTGCGAATGGCGTACGGTGCGCCCTTGCGGAAAGATCCCTCGCTTCACTCGGGATGACCGACTGGCCACGATACCGCAGGGTCCTTCGCTTCGCTCAGGACGACGGCATGTGCCAAATGCGATAGCCCTTGATCTGAGCTGAGATGCCGACCGTCGTCGCGCCTGTCCCCGCAACCCCCGATGGCTCGGGGGTGCCGCGTCACGTCGCCATCATCATGGATGGCAACGGCCGCTGGGCCAAGGCGCGCGGGCTGCCGCGGACCGCCGGCCATCGCCGCGGCGTCGATACCGTGCGCGAGATCGTGCGCGCGTCAGGCGAGCTCGGCATCGAGTACCTGACCCTGTTCGGCTTTTCGACGGAGAACTGGAAGCGGCCGCTCGAGGAAGTGAATTTCCTGATGGGCCTGCTGCGGCACTATCTGCGGGCCGAGCTCGAGACCCTGGCCAAGGAAGGTGCGCGGTTGCGGATCGTCGGCGAGCGCGAGGGTCTGGCCGCGGACATCGTCGACATGATCAAGGCCGCGGAGGACCGCACCCGCGCCAACGCCCGCATCAACCTCTCGATCGCGCTGAACTACGGCGGTCGCGCCGATATCGTGCAGGCGGCGCGTCACATGGCCGCGGCGGCGGCGCGGGGCGAGCTGCCGCCCGATGCGATCGACGAACGATTGCTGGAGCGCCATCTGTTGACCTGCGAACTGCCCGAGCCCGACCTGCTGATCCGCACCGGCGGCGAGCAGCGCATCAGCAATTTCCTGCTCTGGCAGTCGGCCTACACCGAGCTTGTGTTCAGCGACGCGCTGTGGCCCGACTTCAGCAAGGCCGATCTCGAGCACGCCATAGCCGAATTCCGGCGGCGGGAACGTCGCTATGGCGCCGTCGCCGGCTGAGGCCCCGATCTGCAGCGCTCCAGTAGCCTTCATGGTGAGCTTGTCGAACCATGAAGGCGTCGCACGGGCGGATGCGGCGCTTCATGGTTCGGCCCGGCAAGACGCGACGCGTCTATGCCTGTGCTCACCATGAAGCGTTCTTCGGGCTCTGAGGCGCCGCGCCCCGGCCGGTTTCGCGATCTGGCAGTCAGGGCGGTATCGTCGGTGGTCATGGCGCCGCTGGCCTTGGCCGCCGTCTGGTACGATTTCCCCTGGTTTGATCTGCTGGTCGCGTTCGCCACCGTGCTGATGGTGGCGGAATGGCGGCGCATGGTCGGCGGCCTGCGCCGTCCCGGGTGGCTGGCGATCGGCTACGCCTACATCACGCTGGCGGTCCTGGCGGCGTTCTGGATTCGCCACGATGCCAAGGTCGGGCTGCTGACGTTCCTGTGGCTGATGGCCGCCGTTTGGGCGACCGACATCTTTGCCTTTTTCGCCGGCCGTACGTTCGGCGGGCGCAAGCTTGCCCCCGTCCTCAGCCCGAACAAGACCTGGTCCGGCCTGGCCGGCGGCGTGACGGCGGCCGCCCTGGTCAGCATCGCCTTCGCCGTCTGGGCATCGGCCAACTGGCTGTGGCTGGCCGTCTGGGGCGTGTTGACCGCCTTGGCTGCGCAGACCGGCGACCTCGCGGAGTCGGCGATGAAGCGGCGCTTTGGCGTCAAGGATAGTGGTCACCTGATCCCCGGACATGGTGGTATCCTCGACCGCGTGGACGGGCTGCTCGCGGCGTTGTTGTTTCTGGCGGCCGTCCGTCTGCTGGGCGGCGGAGCGGTGCCATGGAACTGAGCATGGAACTGACCAGGCCGGAGGTCGCCGACGGACGGCGTCGCGTCACGATCCTGGGATCGACCGGTTCCGTGGGCTGCAACACGGTCGACCTGATCGCGCGCGCGCCGCAGACCTTCGAGGTCGAAGCCCTCACGGCACATCGCAATGTCGCCTTGCTGGCCGAGCAGGCGCGCCACTTGCAGGCAAGACTGGCCGTGGTGGCGGACGAAGCCCGTTACGGCGCGCTCAAGGAAGCGCTCGCCGGCAGCGGCATTGAGGCTGCCGCGGGTGAGTCGGGCCTGATCGCGGCCGGCGAGCGGCCCGCCGACTGGGTGATGGCCGCGATCGTCGGCTTCGCCGGTTTGCCGCCGACCCTGGCGGCGGCGCGGCGTGGCGCCACGATCGCGCTTGCCAACAAGGAGGCCCTGGTCTGCGCCGGCGGCGTGCTGCTGGACGCGGCCCGCCGCGGCGGCGCGCGGCTGCTGCCGGTGGACAGCGAGCACAACGCGATCTTCCAGTGCCTGGACGAGTCGAATCGTGACGCGGTCGAGCGTCTGATACTGACGGCCTCCGGCGGTCCCTTCCGTACCTGGACCATGGAGCAGATGGCGCATGCCAGCCCGGCCCAGGCGCTGGCCCACCCCAACTGGGACATGGGCGCCAAGATCTCGATCGACTCCGCGACCATGATGAACAAGGGACTGGAGGTGATCGAGGCGCATCACTTGTTCGGCATGCCCGGCGAGCGCATCGACATCGTCGTGCATCCGCAGTCTGTGATCCACTCGATGGTGGCCTACGCCGACGGCTCCGTGATCGCCCAGCTCGGCGCCCAGGACATGCGCGTGCCGATCGCGCACGCGCTGGCGTGGCCACGGCGCATGAAGACGGTGTCGGCCCGCCTCGACTTCGCCAAATTGTCGGCGCTCACATTCGAGCCGCCGGATCTGGCTCGGTTTCCGGCGCTGCGGCTGGCGCGCGAGGCCTTGCAAACGGGCGGGGTCGTACCCATAAGTCTCAATGCAGCCAACGAGATAGCTGTCGAATCTTATCTTTCGTCTGAGATTCGTTTTCTTGACATCGTGCGTATAGTGGAGGACGTGATGGGGCGGATGGCCGGTGCTTTCCGGTCCGGAGATGTCCCGTCGCGGTTCGAGGACATCCATGCGGTCGACGAGCGGGCGCGGGCCACGGCGCGGATGATGTGTGGCAAGGGGCGATGACGGCTTGAACGGGGAGAGTGCGGTCTCATGGACTTCGTCGGCTTCATCACCAACAACATCATCCTGTTCCTGGTCATCATCACCGTGCTCGTCTTCGTGCACGAGTGGGGCCACTACTGGATCGGCGTCCGCAACGGCGTGCATGCCGAGGTGTTCTCGATCGGCTTCGGTCCGGAGCTCTGGGGCTGGACCAGCCGCAAGACGGGCACGCGCTGGCGGATCTCGGCCCTGCCGCTGGGCGGTTACGTGAAGTTCCTCGGCGACAGCAATCCGACCAGCGCTGGCGGCGCCGACGACGGCCTGACTCCCGAGCAGCGCAAGCGGGCGTTCCACACGCAGTCGCTGGGCGTGCGGGCGGCGGTGGTGATCGCCGGGCCGGCGGCCAACCTGATCTTTGCCGTCGTGTTGATGGCCGGGCTGCTGATGACCTTCGGCCAGCCCTACACGCCGCCGACCGTGGTGGTGATCGAGCAGGACGGGGCTGCCGCCAAGGCGGGGCTGCGGACAGGCGATACCGTGACCTCGATCGGCGGCCGCTCGGTTGAGAGCTTCGAGGACCTCATGTCCGTCGTACAGCTCAACCCGGGGATCAGCATCCCGGTGACGGTGACGCGCGATGGCCAGACCCGCACCATGATGGCGACGCCCGATCCGCACGACTACAAGGATCGCTTCGGCAACGTCCACCGCCTGGGCGAGATGGGCATCGCCAGCATTAACCTGTTGCCGGTCGTGGGCCGCGTCATTCCGGGCAGCGTGGCGGAGAGGGTGGGCCTGCGGGCCGGCGATCGCATCCTCGAGGTCGAGGGCGTGCCGATCGAGCATTTCGGCCAGATCCCCAAGATCATTCGGGCACGGCCCAACCAGCCGACATCGCTGAAGATCGAGCGCGACGGCGGCGTCATCGACGTCACGGCGACGCCCGCGGCCGAGGAGGTCAAGGGGCCGGACGGCAAGCCGCGGTTCGAGGGCCGCCTGGGCTTCTCCAGCGGCTCGGCCTCGGTCGTGCGCACCATGGGGCCGTTCGATGCCGTGGTCGAGGCGACGGCCCAGGTCTGGCACATGTCGGGCACCATCTACACGGTGATTCGCCAGATCGTGCTCGGGCTGCGCCCGGCCAACGAAATCGGCGGTCCGATCCGCATCGCCAAGACGGCCGGCGAGGTCTCGCAGATCGGCTGGAGCGCGGTGCTCTACTTCGTCATCGGGCTGTCGGTGACCCTGGGCGTGTTCAACCTGTTGCCGGTGCCGATGCTCGATGGCGGGCACCTGTTGTTCTATGCCATCGAGTGGATCCGCGGCCGGCCCTTGTCGGCGCGCGCCCAGGACATCGGATTCCGGATCGGACTGGCCGCGATGGGCGGCCTGATGGTGTTTGCGACCTTCAATGACGTTTCGCTGCTGATCGGCCGGATCCTGCCCCTATGAAAGGGGTTGGAATGAGCGCCCGCTGTCGGCTAAAGAGACTACCTGTCGGCTCGAAATGACCCTGAACGGGGCAGGGGGAGTTTTGTTGCGCCTGAAACGCCTTGTGGGCGTGCTCGCCCTCTGCCTCGGCTGTGTCTTCGCCGCTGTCCCACCGGCTATGGCCCAGCGGGGCGGGGTGATCACCGCCATCGTGATCGAGGGCAACAGCCGCGTCGAGCCGGATACGATCCGCTCCTACATCGCGATCCAGGTCGGTCAGCCCTACGACCCGGAGGCGGCCGACCGGTCGTTGAAGGCGCTGTTTGCCACCGGCCTGTTCAGCGACGTCACCTTGCAGCAGGACGGCAACCGGCTGGTCGTCAAGGTGGTCGAGAACCCGATCATCAATCGCGTCGCCTTCGAGGGCAACAAGAAGCTCGACGACGACCAGCTCAAGCAGGAGGTCCAGACCAAGCCGCGCACGGTGTTCACCCGCGCCAAGGTGCAATCCGACGTGCGCCGCCTGGTCGAGATCTACCGTCGTGCCGGCAAGTTCAACGCCAGGATCGAGCCCAAGACCATCAAGCTCGACCAGAACCGGGTCGACGTGGTGTTCGAGATCAACGAAGGCGACACCACGGGCATCCGGCGCATCACGTTCATCGGCAACAAGCACTTCAGCGACGGCAAGCTGCGCGAGCAGGTGAAGACCTCCGAGTCGGCGTGGTACCGGGTTTTCTCGTCCGACGACCGCTACGATCCCGACCGGCTGAACTATGACAAGGAGCTGCTGCGGAAGTTCTACCTGTCGGAAGGCTACGCCGATTTCCGCGTGCTGTCGGCCGTCGCCGAGCTGGCGCCCGACCGCGACGGCTTCTATGTCACGTTCACCATCGACGAGGGCGATCGCTACAAGTTCGGCAAGGTCGACGTGACGACGCGGTTCGAGGGTCTGAATGTCGATGCGTTGAAGGGACTGGTCACGACCCGCGAAGGCGCCTGGTACAATGCCGACCAGGTCGAGCGCACGATGACGGCGATCGCCGAGGCGGTCGGCACGCTGGGCTACGCCTTCGTTGACGTGCGGCCCAACATCAACCGCAAGAAGGACACGCAGACGATCGACGTCAACTACGAGGTCGTCGAAGGGCCGCGGGTCTATGTCGAACGCATCAACATCAGCGGCAACACGCGCACCCTCGACAAGGTGATCCGCCGCGAATTCCGCCTCGCCGAGGGCGATGCGTTCAACACCGCCAAGCTGCGCCGCTCGCAGGAGAGGCTGCAGCAGCTCGGGTTCTTCGAGAAGGTCGACGTCGCCAACCAGCCGGGGTCGGCCCCGGACAAGACGATCATCGAGGTGAGCGTCGTCGAGCAGAGCACCGGCGAGATCTCGTTCGGCGCCGGCTACTCGACGTCGTCGGGCATCCTGGGCGACATATCGGTGCGCGAGCGCAACCTGCTCGGCCGCGGCCAGGATATGCGAGTCGGGCTGTCGCTGGGCACGCGCAGCACGCAGATCGACCTTAGTTTCACCGAGCCGTATTTCCTCGACCGCAACGTGCTCGCCGGCTTCGATCTCTTCCGTATCACCCGCGACAATCAGCGGACGAGCTCGTATGACGAGAGCACGCTGGGCTTCGCGCTGCGCGCCGGCTGGGCGATCTCCGAGCGTACCCGGCAGACGGTGAAGTACACGCTGCGGCGCGACGAGATCAAGAATGTCGGCGCCAATGCCTCGGCGCTGATTCAGGCCCAGGCGGGGAAGACCTGGACGTCCGAGGTCGGCACGATCATCGCCTGGGATACGCGCAACAACCGGCTCAATACGACCAAGGGCTTCCTGGTGCGTTATGCGATCGACTTCGCCGGCCTGGGCGGCACCGAGCACTATGTCCGCAGCAAGGCTGAGGCCAAATACTTCATCGAGGTCTTCGACGAGATCGTGCTCATGCTTTCCGGCGAGGGCGGCATCGTCAAGCCCGTCAACGACGACCTGAAGATCGCCAACCGGTATTTTCTGGGGGGCGACAATTTCCGCGGCTTCCGGATCGGCGGTGTCGGCCCCCACAGCGGCGGCGACGCGCTCGGCGGCAAGTACTACTATGTGGCTACCGCCGAAGTCAGCTTCCCGATCGGCCTGCCGCGCGAGCTGGGGATCCTGGGCAAGGGCTTCGTCGATGCCGGCAGCCTCTGGGGCGCGGAAGAGAAGGGACCGACCGTGCAGGACTCGAAATCGATACGCGTATCGGCCGGCGTCGGGTTACAGTGGACGTCGCCGTTCGGCCCGATCCGGATCGACTACGCGATACCGCTGCGTCGGGAGAGTTTCGACAAGAAGGAGAAATTCCGGTTCAGCTTCGGGGCGCGCTACTAGCGGCGCCGTTGCGGACCGCTTGGACTGCGGACATGAGTGGAACGGAAACGACAGGATCTGCGGCCAACGGCAGCGTCATCGACATGCTCGATATCCGTCGCATCGTGCAGATGATCCCGCACCGCTACCCGATGCTGCTGGTGGATCGGATGCTCGATCTGCGGCTGGGCGAGAGCGCGATCGGCATCAAGAACGTCACGATCAACGAACCGTTCTTCCAGGGCCACTTTCCATCGGAGCCGGTGATGCCCGGCGTGCTGGTGATCGAGTCCATGGCCCAGACCGCGGCCATCCTGGTGATGGCGACCATGGGCATCGGCTCCGAAGGCAAGATCGTCTATTTCATGTCGATCGACAATGCCCGCTTCCGGCGGCCCGTGGTGCCGGGCGACCGCATCGAGCTGCACGTCAAGAAGGTGCACAGCCGGCAGAACGTCTGGAAGTTCAACGGCCAGGCGATCGTCGACGGCAAGGTCGCCGCCGAGGCTACGTTCGCCGCCATGATCCGCGACCGCTGACCTTCATCCTTCCCCACGCAGTGGGGAAGGTGCCCGAAGGGCGGATGGGGACGCGACGTGATCTCTATTATGAAGACGTGCCTTCAGTTTGAGAGACCCCGTCGGCTCCCCTCCGCCCCTTCGGGGCACCTCCCCAACTGCGTTGGGGAGGAAGCTTACCGCAGCAGCGCCGCCACGGCCCCGACGGCGATCACGAGGCACATCAGGCGCATCACCAGGCGCGCGACGTGAATGAACGGCGGCCGGTTGTCGTTGGCCGGCGCCGGCACGCGCACGGTGGCGGGCCGGCCAGGATGACCAGGCCCGGGCGCCGCGCCGGCCGCCGGGTGTCGTGGTCGAGGGTCGAAGGCCGCCATGGCCGCCAGCCGCAGTCCGGCCGGGTCACTTGCGCGCATGCAGGGGAGTGTACGGCCTTTCGGTCTGGCCGGTATAGAGCTGGCGCGGGCGGCCGATCTTCGACTGGGGATCCTCGACCATCTCGCGCCATTGCGCGATCCAGCCGGTGGTGCGGGCGACCGCGAACAGCACCGTGAACATGCTGACCGGGATGCCGATCGCCCGGAAGATGATGCCGGAGTAGAAATCGACGTTGGGATAGAGCTTCTTGGAGACGAAGTAGTCGTCCTTCAGGGCGATCTGCTCCATCTCCATGGCGAGGTCGAGCAGCGGGTCGCCCTTGATGCCGAGCGACGCCAGCACCTCGTGGCAGGTCCGGCGCATCACCGTGGCGCGCGGATCGTAGTTCTTGTAGACGCGGTGCCCGAAGCCCATCAGCCTCGTATGGTCGTTCTTGTCCTTCACCCGCGACAGGAACGTCCCGATGTTCTTCCGGTCGCCGATATGCTGCAGCATGTTGAGCACGGCCTCGTTGGCACCGCCGTGGCTCGGCCCCCACAGCGAGGCGATGCCGGCGGCGATGCAGGCGAACGGGTT
>Ga0187894_10007221_pt1 | contig 10572 bp, 22 predicted proteins | sample GBC1701081metaG_FD_136650 | JGI IMG/M metagenome (GOLD analysis project Ga0187894, IMG submission 136650) | White microbial mat communities from a lava cave in the Kipuka Kanohina Cave System on the Island of Hawaii, USA - GBC170108-1 metaG ... | reverse complement strand
TATCACAGTTGAAAAGATATTTATCATTTTTCATAAAATTTTTTAATATATGGTCAATTTTTCCTACTTGTAATTCTTGCATTGAACCAGCTAGATATTTTTGGCATAGTTCATGTATCTTTGTTTCTAATCGCTTTACCATATCTCTGAATTTCAATTGGGAGTGGCATTTTCAAGATTCTTTACGCATTTGTGAGTCCTTAGGACTAGCGGAACTAAAACGGCATTGACTATCAAAGAAATTATAGCTACTAGATTAGAACCAATTTCAATTTCTGTCATTTATCAGTCACGATGTAACCTTGATTGCGTAGTAATTGTGCATCATCATCATCAAGATCGGCCTGAAATATCAATTCCTTTTCTCCTGTACGGACCGTGATTTTACAAATTCTACTTTTTACTACCATATCTAATCAAGTTTCTAAGCTATAATTAAAACTTTTACTAAATTTCCTACTACTGCTTCAGATTCTAGTGCTTTTGCTACTACTACACCGTTAGTAATTGCTCCATTACTTGATGTAGTGATAGTTGAAGTTGTTCCTCCAATTGTTGTGTTTGCCGCAAATCCTGCTTGTTGAAATGCGGAAACAGATCTTCTTGGTACATTTCCAGCACCATCAGTAAAAGCAACTACCATAATCGGTGCACCTCCTGGTAATAAATCGCCTAATGTACCAACTGTATGTGAATGAGCCGCAATTTGATTAAATGGCGATAATCTACCAGTAGCACCACCTACTTGTAATCGGTCACCTCTAACTATTGCCGCACCAGCTATCGCTAGTATGATTTCACCAACAATTGCAATATGAGAACTATCTATAGCTTGCCCAATATCTCTTGCTACTTTCATAATTCCAATAAATTGAGCCTGTAGAGCAACTGTACATCTCCATACCTGATTATCAGCCGCGTTTATCATTACAGCTTCATTTACTGCTAGATTTTCACCTGCTGATAATCCATAGTCAATTACTGAACTTGGTGCGGCATCATCAGCATCTAAAATTACTAAATGTATTCCCCACCTGTATATCCCACTGTGAGAGCAACTGATGAACCATCAGAAGATTTTACAAAAACTTCTATCTTTTCTCGAGGTTTCAAAACGTCGTGAACGTCTGCTGTATGCATTATCAAGCCCTTCAAATCTGTCAAATCACCAGCGTTTTGAATTTCAAGGTGAGAAACACCATTAACTATAACTTTGAATTGTCCTTTTGTTTTCATGTTTGCATTAAAAACAAAAGTTACAATCATGTTTCTTTGTTCAGAATCAAATTTATTTTCAACAATCGCTTGAGCTATTTTAGGATATTCTGTCGATGAAGTAACTATTCTTGCTATAACGTGTTCCATTTGTCTGAATGGTGTATTTTTGGCAAAAACTACGGGATAATACCTAGTTTCTCTTGAATAGTTATGGTCATAAGCTTTTTCACTTTCTAATATCGGCAATCTTTCTTCTAAAATTGAAATCAGATTATCTAATCTACTTAAAAGATTTCCAAAAATTAATTCCTCTACTGCCATTCATGCACCAACATAATATTGAATGTTCCAACGCCAAATTGTTTGCAATTGAGCTGGTGCAATAAAGGTTGTGGCTACATTAGCGACACTTGATTTAATTGGATTACCTCCCATTTCCATTTTAATTACTGAAACTGCCTGACCTGCTGGTTTTGCGTCTTGTTCTGTCGTCCAAGCTGGATTCCCAACAAGATTCGTACTTGTTACAACTACACCAGCACCAGCGGCTACACCTAAAGCGTTATACAATTTTACCAATTCAATAAAAGTGATGTAATGAAATAATCCAGCACCTGCGGCTGGTAATGTTGCTGTAGCTGCTACATTTACCGCCGCCGTTTGTGTTACACCAATAGTAGAAGGAATTGGTTTTGCATAAATTGCATAATCAGCTAATGAAGCTCTACCATGCACCGTGACGTTTCCGCTTGTGTATGCAGAAACACGAACTCTCATTCTTCTATAACCTGAACAGCCCACCACATAGGTATTTGCGTGTGTTGTTGTTATGATAATAGCTGCAAGTTGAGCTTCAGTCAAAATATTGAAAGCTGGTAATCCGAAATAATTAACGCCGTCAACAGTTCCTTCAAAAACCAAAGTTGCGTTCATAGCTGCGGTTCTAATATCCCAAACACTAACAGCTTTTCCGTTAATGTCCATAACTATCTCTGCATTCAAAGCACCTAAAACCGCACTAGGGGTTCTTGGGTCGTTGATTACACCGCCACCAATTTGGTCTAGTTGTCCTTGATTTTCATTTCCCCTATCGTCAAATAATACAGGCATCTATCCCACCAAATAATTTAATTTATAATTTCCAAATAAAGATTCTTTATTTTTCGCGTAGAGTTCCAAGTCAAAAGAACCTATTTGAATATTAGAGATATTAAATTCAACTTCCGAAAGTGATGGATGATTTTGTTCAATGTTTGATAAATTTCCCCAATTAACTAAAATTTGACTCGTTGCTAAAACTGTTGCATCTACTACATTAATTTTAAAATCTTTTGCTCTATTTGAAACATTTACGGTAATCGGTTTAATATCTGTCGAACCACCGCCGCCAATAGATGAAATAATTATCTCATCAGCATTATTTGTAATTATAATATTTGCACCAGCTTGTAGCTTTTTAAAATTTAATATTGTACCAGTCTTATCCCTAAATACTAAACCTTCACCAATTCCAACATTAGCACCTGTATTTATTTCGCCTGTATCTGTAGCTTCAATTAAAATTTCATCCACATTATTTGTAATTGTAACATTTGCACCTTGTTTTAATGTCTTGAATTGTAATTTATCACCAACTTTAATTTTAAAAACTTGACCTTCTCCAGCTCCAATATTTTCGCCATCATTGATAGAACCAGAACCACCCGATAAATTCGGAATTACATGACTACTAGGACTGTAAGCCATTAATCAAAATATGAACCAATTACCCAAATTAAAGTAGTTGTTTTTGTACCAGCACCCCAAAGATGAACTTTCAAATCTTTTTGTCTTTTGAATAATCTTCCCGTGTTGTTTGGCAATGGAATTTCAAGAGCTGAAATATCTGTGAAATCTGCGGCTACTGGTGGGTCACTAGCTGGTGCGAACAATGGAATATCATCAACATTAATTTTTAAAATCATTGTTGCTTTCGATGCAGCTTCTGGTATAATTATAAAAGCTAAAATTCTCACGTCCTTATCAAAAGGATTTCTAAAAGTGAAATCTGGTTTTGATGGGTCAAAAACTGTAGCTGCCGATGTAACTCTTTTGATGTAAGCTGTAATTGTTTGATAAGGTTCCATTCTCATATTTTGGATTCGCTTAACAACTTCTTCTAATTCTCTTTGAGTTTTGTCAGTCCTGATTTGTATTTCATCAACTGTTTTAGGCAATCCAGCTATGGACCTAACAAGAGATTTAACTTCTGGTAAAAATTCTGTAAGATCTACACTCATCTTAATCTACCACCTGCGGCTTGAAATGCTCTTTGCAATGCTATGTATGCAGGGTCAGCTTTATTTAATCTTGGATGCGTTTTCTCATAATTGCGAATAGCATCCAATGCAGCTTTCTGTGAAGCAGCTTGTGCCATAGATTGCTTTTGTGCTTCTGTCAGTGGATTCGTACCAAGACCTTCACCTCTAATTCTTATCGGTACTGTTGGAGCTGCATAAGGGGTAATTTTTTTCGGTGGTGGCGGTGGTGCTGGTGCTGGTGCGGCAATAGGTGCAACAATCAATATTTCTTGTGATGGTTTAACAATTTCTTGCTTAAATTCTGGTGCGACTGTCGAAACTTGAGTTACTGCATCTAAAGGTAAAATCTGTTTATCGATTTCGGCAATTTTTCCCAACAAATCTGTTCTTTGTTTATTAAAAGCTTCTAATTGAGAAAACAGTATTCTATTTGTTGCACTCAGTCTATCACGTTCTTGTTTGTTTCTTGAATTAGATAATGTTCGACTGTTTTGTGAAGCTTGGCTACTAACTGCCGAGTATTGAATATCCAATTCTTTAATCTGTTTTTGTATTTCATTTTTCTTTTCATTTAATGCTTCTCGTTGTTGTTCTCTTGCTAATGATTCTTCTTCTTCTCTAATCAATAAAAGTGCTTGAGCTTGTGTATATCCCTGCATTAATACCGCCTTATTGATTGTGTTGAAGTTTTTTTTTGCAATAAAGCAGATTTAATCGCGTTTCGTGTTGCCGCTCTAGCTGCTTGTGCATCTTCTGGTTGATTTCCAATAGCTGCACGTTTTATCAAATCAATCTGAGCTTGTTCATCAGCAATTAATTTTTCTTTTGCGGCTTGTTCTTTTTGTTGAGTAGATTCCTCATCAAAAATATTTTTGCCAACATCTGATTTATTTTCAGATGGTTTTGTGTCTTTTGGTCTAATTACATTTTGAGCAAAAGCAAAAATTTTATCTTTGTAATAAAATGCAAATATTGCAAAACCAATCAACAGAAGCAAGGTTAGAATTGAAGGAATATTAGATTTTGTCATTTCTTAACTGCCGCCGTTTTCAAAAATACTGATGCTTTTTTTGCTGGTGTCGTATATTGTTGTGTAGTTTTAACAGGAACAGATGGTGCAGCTACTGGTTTTGGTGGTGGTTTTGGTGGTGGTACTGGTGCTTTTTTTGCTGTTGTAAATATTGTTTGGCTTACAGGTGGTGGACTGGAAGTTTTTTGTGTTTGTGTTGGTTGAGCTGCCGTTTTTGTCTGAGCTGCCAATTTTGCAGCTACATTTTTAGCACCCAAATCCTGATAAACTGCCAATCTTGCTTTTTCTTGTTCAGTCAAACTTTTGTATTCTGCAACTGTAAGATCTGCACCTGTTTGTTTACCTTTGCTTGCAAAGATAGTAGGATTATATTCTGATTTTGGAAGACTGACTGATGCAAGAGCCCGTTCTAGTGGATTTGTTGAACCTTTTGTTACAATATCAATTAATTCTTCTTTATTGATTTCTTGTGCCGCTCTTAATTTTTGGTCGTCTGTATTTTTATCAAAAGTATTCTTGCTTGGGTCTGTATCTGATTGTGTTTGATAACCACCTGCCAATCTATCAATTCTTTCTTCGCCAAACAATCCACGTAAAATATTATCAAATATTCCTCTATCACTTCGTCTTTTTTCTTCGGCTTTTGCGGCTTTTTCTTCTGGTGATTGGAAAATATCAGACTCAGAAACCTTTTTGAAAACAATGTAAATTATAATTCCAATAAATATTAGTGCTACAAGTTGAACTACTGTTCCAATTAATTTTTGTGTTGCCATTTTTTTTTCATTCTTCCTATGCCTTGCATGAAAAAAAATTAGGTTTCACTAGCTTAATCGTGCAAAGGGTATTACAACGTGTCTAGTGAAAATATCAATGTTTTGACCAGATACAAAACCAGTGGTTAAGAATCTGAACTTAACATCTCCCTCATTACCAGAATTTATCAAACCGCCTGTTAGTTTATCCAACCAATCAAGATACAATATCCCAACTGGCAAAGATTCTTGCTGATATTCAACTTTCTGCTCACCTCTCAGACTGTGAAATGTTCTTTGTAAAATATTTCTAGGTCTGCCAACTTCTTTTTGTATTTTAACATCAGTCACTAGAGCATTTGATTTGTTTCCTGCTGGTGATGTTTGATCACGAACAAGTAACAAGTGAGTTCTTATTTGTGCTGGTGCTGGAATTACATTTTTCTTTAGTGAGGAGCTATCGAAGCTTGAATAGTTTGCATCTATTGGTAGTGTGTCCATTCCTTCTCGAATGTCGATGTAATCTAAATCGTCTATGTTTTTCACTGTTGCTTCGCCATTTATTAAAATGGTGTCTTCGCCTGTAGCTTCTCTGATTTCTACTAGCATTCTTGAAGCTGCGTTAATTGTTGGTGCGTTTGCTGTTGCAAGATCTGCGGCAGCTCCCCAATCAACTTCTAATGTTATAGAAGCAAATCTTCGAGCTGGTAACAAAGCTGAAATATCATCTTCGTTAGTTCGTTCTTGTGCAAAGTCTGCAATTAAAACCACTTCTGCGTCTGCCGTTGTAGAAATAGCAGATGTTGGTGCTACTCTTTGAACTGCGGTTCCTTTTTCGAATTGCTCTACATAGAACCACAATCTAGCTGATGTGTTGAATTTGTTATCATTGCCATTTAGAACCAATCTTATTTTTTTGACTACATTTAGAATATCATCTTCTGTGTATGTTGGTGCTGTACCGCCAGTTGTCAGATTGAGAATAATTCTCATAACCATTCTTCGAAGCATTCTATCTCTTGGTATGTCTAACTTTTTAGTGTTATTTGCACTAAAATCGACTTGACCTACTGGACGTTCGTTAAATTCTATTGGCATAGAATAACTAACCTCTCGCTTGTGCTGGTAACTTGGATTTGATAGCATTGAAAGCTATGATACCCACCACTACGGCAGCTACCACGCCAACAAAACCCCAAAGTCCTGTCATATTCGGCATACAATATCTGTGCAAAATGAGCTATTAGAGAATCGAAGCTTGAAGCTATATTAGGCTAGATACGGCAAAACAATCTTCGTCTAAAATTCCAGCTTGAATCATAATTTGCAATTTTGAAATTTTTTTTCCTTCATTGCATCCACTAGCTGCTATATGTTTATTCACTTCTGATAAAGTACGTGCTTTTTTTGGACAAGTTGGACAACAAAGTATTTTTGGTTTCATGCCGCTGGAAAATTAATCAGATAAGCTTCCCTGTCACCTTTTCGTTTGTATAATCCGTAATATTTCGGAATTTCACCAGTCATAAATTTATCTATCTCAATACCTATAAATTCTTTCATGTACCTGTAATCATTTGGCAGATCTAGTAAATAGCAAAACCGATGGTCACTATTTGATAGAATAGAATTTTCAACCCTTTGCGGTCTTTGAAAAATAGCCGTATATCCGATATTTCTATTATTGCAATTCTCAACTAAAATTCTAAGGCTTTGTGGTATTTGATATTTCGTAACAAAATTATGAATCTCATCAATCATAAAATGCACATTTCTTAATTCAAAAACTCGCTCACAAAGTTGAGAAAAAAATTCTTTTGTTGAAATCTGCGGCACTACAATTTCCAAACCTGAACCTTTCACATCAAACGGATTATGTATCACTGACGTAGGATTTAAAGAAATTAGCTTGCTTTGATGATGTGGCGTGAAAATAATTTGATTAAAATTTGGATAAAATAGCTTAGCAATAAGAACCGCTGTGTTGGTTTTGCCTTGCTGAGCTGAACCCACAATAATACAATTTTCTTTGTATGGATTCCACCCAATCGCTAATTCCAAAGTCATTTAGTAATTTGCTTTGCTAGACTATTTAGATATTCTTGAATCTCGATGTGTTTTTTCGATTCTTCTGGTGTTGCGTAACTTGTAACATCATACACAACAAATTTAGTAATACCATCCTGTTCAATTTCTTTTTGTGTTAAGCTGTGACCGATTGGTGTCGGAATTTTTCTCGTCATAAAAATTTCCATTAATGGAGTCATTAATTTCATACACGACATCAAGATTTGCATTTGATTTATGGTGCTTTCACCTCGTTCTCAATATTATGAGTCAAAGTTTTGTCGTATTCCTCTTTCTCAGTTTTTAAGAAAAATGTTTTGATTAATGGCACAACAAAAATCAAAACACCTGTGGCAATTAGAGAAAATACCTCGATTAAAAATGGTATTTCGATATTGTGGCGATAACAAAAGCTTCCTACTCGTTCAGCGTATTTATCACATTCTGTTTCAAATTGTTCAGCGGTCATTTCTGTAATATTATACTTTGAAGTTCCTTTGATAATTCCAAAAGCAGAATAAATTTGACCTACAAATTTGAAGCCTTCCTTTATTGTTTCTTGATTTGCTTTTTCAACTGTTGGGTCTAATGTCGGTTTTATTATTGGTGTTGCTGGTGGTACTGGTGGTGGTTGTGGTGCTGAAATTGGTTTTGCTTCTGGTTTTGTAATCGTAGCTTTTATTGGTGTCTGCAAGTCTGGTTTAGTTAAATTAAAAGTAACATCACCAATTTGAGAACTAGGATTTGAATTTTCTATTGCAATATTTCTTGTCTTTAAAATTTCTCTTAAAATTTTATCAACATGACCCCATGTGCCAGCTTTTAATTTCATTTCCTTCATCACCATTTTTTTCAAATCATTTGCCGTTGTTTTATCATTTACAACATATTTTTCAATGTCAATTTTTCTTATCATATAATTTCGAGCTTCTTCAAGTTTTGTAACCAAGTCTATTTTCCTTTTGCTAATTCTTCATCACTAATTTTTTTCAATTCATCTTTTTTTACAAATAATTTTTTCAATTTTGGATAGATTATCAAAAGCAGAAATCCAACAAAAGCGATTAAAATGATGTAAGGAAGAATTTTTTTCGTTGTAGAAATTTTTTCTACATCATCTGACCTAACAGAAGAATCCACCAGACCTTCGCTAAAACCTGTCTGAGTCGTAGATGAAGAACCGCCATTCTCAAGAGCATTGAGAGCAGACGATATTTTTGTATCTGGTGAATCCATCAATTAGAATTAAACTCATAGCTTTTAAAAGTTTTTAGCCAATATGCAGAACAGTAAATACAATTACACCTACTAATCAATGCTTTTAGTACAATCTTTTCGTCATTTGACCTAGCTAAAATGCCAAAAGTATCAAGAAGAACGTTATCATCTGGTAATTTTTTTGGAACATAAGCATACATTCTTGGTCGTTTTTTAAATGCCATAATAATCTCTTGTTGTAACTGATTTACAATCTCTACAACGATATTGTGCTTTAATTCTATCATCTCGAATAACTTTTCTCAAAATTCTATTTGCAACAGCACCGCAATCTTTGCAATTTATTGATTTTGGAATATCTGGTAATTCATTTTCCATTAGCTCGCATCCATATTCTATGACATATCAGACCAACAATAAAAGCTTTGAATAAATCACTTTCCCGATATTTTTTCTTCATCTATTTCATCCCTTCTTATCAAACTAAAGCCAGATTTTGAACAATTTATACAGAAAAAATATGAATGTTCTGTACTGCAAAAATATCCATTAACCCATAATGATAATGTAATCTGAACCGCTGGAAAATTAACTTCGATAGTTTTACCACAACCTTTACAAATTGCTTTATCAATGGTTGCGGTACTCCAATCAACATCAAAATCTAAATCTATAGGGTTCATTCTTGATTTATGATTTTTTTTCTAATGGCTTGTTTACTTCTAAATCATAATGCATCCTGCACACTTCAACTTCTTTTTCTTCGCCGTCAATAATTCTAATAATTCTAATCACACCAATTTTTCTAATAGTATCAAAATACATAGCTGGTTCATTGCAATAATAACAACTTGGTTGAGATATTTTTTCTTCTGGTGTACCTTCTACTAATTTTCTCAATTCTGCTTTTCTAGATTCATAATCCGAGCTTATACCACATCACCAAATAGTTTTTTTCTGATTCGCTTCAATTCTTCTAATGAACCTAAATCATATTGATATTGCATCATGTTTGGTTCATTCGGTAATTTTGCTTTCACTTGTTCTATCCTAAGATCTAAATCATCTTTTGAAACTGTTGCAACTGTTCCTTGTTTAGCATCTGCTGAACTCATTTGAAAGCTTCCTTCGCTCTTATGTTACAATCTGAACAAATAAAAAAACTGGATTTATCATTAAACGACTTTGTTGAAAATTGTTTTACAATTTTATCTTTTGACCAGACCAAAGCACCGCAGAAATGGCAGAATTTATCAAATTTGCTTTTTTTGCCCATAATTACCTCAATCCACAATTACAAGATAACTCTTTGCATACATAAGGTTGACTGTCTGCGTGAGCATGACCGCAATAATCACAAATTCCATTCTTGTTATTTTTTGACATTTGAAGAAGAATTAATTGAGGTTCCAGCAAATCTTTTGAACCGCTTAGAATTTCAGTCGCTTGGCTAATTGTATAACCTTGTTCTTTCATCAATTTCCAACACTCCAAAGATAATTTCAAGTTGAGCAATCTAATCTTTTTTGATTTTTCATCATTTACAGAAGCTTTGAAACCAATTTCAATTTTCTTTTTCAATTCATCAAGTGATTTTGATTCAAATGCTTTGTATATTTCAACCATAATGTTATCTGGTACGTAATACCAGTGTTTTTTTCTTAATTCAAAGCTCATTTCTTCTCATTACCCACCATTCCCTAGTATCAAGATAATTATTAAAGTGTGATAGTGGAATCCAAATAATTGGTTCATCAAATCCAATACACCACGGGTTCCACGTACAATTAATTATTGCAAAACCATCTGTCTTTAGAAGATCTCTAATTGTATAGCTAATTTGCATTCTGTTCACTGGTGAAATCTGCCACGGAGGGTCTAGAATTATGCAAGTTTGAGTTGATTTACCTAGCTTATCAGGTAAATCTTTGTAATCACAAACCAAAGTTACATTTTTTTTATTTTCTATATCGACTCTAATGTC
>Ga0187894_10007219_pt1 | contig 10575 bp, 10 predicted proteins | sample GBC1701081metaG_FD_136650 | JGI IMG/M metagenome (GOLD analysis project Ga0187894, IMG submission 136650) | White microbial mat communities from a lava cave in the Kipuka Kanohina Cave System on the Island of Hawaii, USA - GBC170108-1 metaG ... | reverse complement strand
GACGCACGCCGGCCGCGATGTCGCCTGCCTCCATCCGCTGACCGACTGACGAACGCGCGCTGCGGTCCGTCCACACCGTCATCCCGAGCGTAGCGAGGGATCTTCCGCGAAAGGAGACTCCATCCCCAGGAGATCCCTCGCTGCGCTCGGGATGACGGTTTGGTCGCCGCAAGGTCCGGCCCGGACGGCCCTACCCCGCCTTGCCGCAATAGGCCTCGATCCGGTAGCCGTCGGGGTCGACGGCGAAGGCGGCGTAGTAGTTGTCGCCGTAGTCCTTGCGCACGCCGGGTTTGCCGTTGTCGCGGCCACCCTTCTTCAGGGCCGCGGCGTGGAAGGCATCGACGCTCTTGCGGTCCCTGGCGGTGAAGCAGATGTGCAGGCCGGAGCGGTCGTCGGCCGGCACGGGATGCCCGGTGGCGCTGATCCACAGCACGACGCCGTCGCTGCCGTAGCCCAGTGACGTCTCGCCCGAGCTCAGGCACTTGTAGCCCAGCGGCGCCAGGGCCGCGTCGTAGAAGCCCTTCGTCCGCGCGATGTCGCGCACGCCGATCGAGATGTGGTCGATCATGGGTTCCTCCTGTGTCGGGTCGAGGGTACTTGCTTGCATAACTACCAAACTGGTTATAGAGTTATATAGGCAGACAGGCCTTGTCAACCCCTTGACCGGTTAGTATCTGGGGATGATGGCCGTGTCCGTTCTTGCCCGCCCGGCGTTGCTGTCCGCCCGCGCCGATCTCTGCCTCGACTACGCCAACACGCTCTGTTGGCGCGGCACCGAACCGCCGACCGAGGAGTTCCACGGCCTGGGCAACGTGCTGGACTGGCACGTGACGAAGACCGCCGTCCCGGCCGATGCGATCACGGCCCTGAAGCAGTGGTGGCACGAGCGGCCGCGCCAGGCGGCGGGCGCGTTCGCCGGCGCGCTGGCGCTACGCGAAACGCTCTACCGGATCTTCAGCGACACGGCGGATGGCGGCGCGCCGGCGGCGGCCGACCTGGCGGCGCTGAACGAGGCGCTGGCCCGCACGCCGGCACGCACGCACCTGCAGCCGACGCCGGCCGGCTACGCCTGGCAGGTCGCGAAGCTGCGGCCCGCCGTCACCGACCTGCTGGCGCCGGTGCTGTGGTCGGCAGCCGACCTGCTGACCAACCCGAGACTGGGACGCGTGCGGCGCTGCGCCAACCACAAGTGCCTGTACCTGTTCGTCGACGACAGCCGCAACGGCACCCGCCGCTGGTGCACCATGAGCATGTGCGGCAACCGCGCCAAGGCGCACAGGCATTACCTCAAGAGCAAGCAGGGCGGCTGACGGAGGTCATGGAGCCTATCCCGATGGCGCGTGTCATCCCGAGCGCAGCGAGGGATCTCCTGTTCAGGGATCAGACGACAGGGGATCAGGTATCAGAAAGTGCATTCATGAGCGCCTCTGATCGCTGATGCCTGTCTTTTGAACAGGAGATCCCTCGCTGCGCTCGGGATGACGGCGTGGGCGAGGCAGCGACAGGGGCCGTCAGATCAGCTGCATTCTAACGCGGCAGGTTCTGCCCCAGGGAGTCGCGCTTGAAAGCTTCCCTGATCCAGCGCCAGCTCACCTCGCGCTCGGCCTTCTGCAGACCGCCGGCGATACGCTCGCACTCGGCCCTGATCTGGCGCCGGACCTCGTCGGCATAGGTGCGGTACACGCGGATCAGCTCGGCCTTGTCGTCATTGGAGAGATCGTCCCGCTCGCGCAGGGTCTTCTCGGGCCACGACAAGGGGCCTTCCAGGTCGACCAGGAAGAACTTGTTGGCGTCGCTATAGTACTGGCGCAGTCTGGTTTCGACGTCCAGGGCCTGCAGTCCGTTGAGCTCCACCTCCCAGGATTTGAACTCGCAAAGCGACTCCCTGATCTCATCGCTGATGGCGCCGAAGAACTTGCCCTTGTGACGGTTGACGAAGTCGTTGAAGCTCGCCTCGGTCCGCGCCAGGAGCCACGACAGTTTGTCCAGGCAGTATCGGGCGAACGTCTCGGCGTCCTCGCGCACCCCGCCGGAGGGCAGGCCGCCCGACCAGCGGTCCAGTGATTCCCGCGCCTTGCTGTAGAGCGTCTTTGCCGCCTCGAAGCCGTTGTCACGGGCGAAATCCTGCGTGTCCTGCCAGGTCTGGCGGAACAGCACGTGCACGGCGGCTTCCCGGTCCAGCAGGGTGTCGTACTGCACTTTGCGCTGCTCGAGCTGGAGCTTTTCCCACGGTTTCAGGAAATCCTTCAGCTCGCCCAAGCCGTACAGCGTCAACTTCAGCCACTCGGGGCCGAAGTGCTGCAGCGCCTTGCGGATGATGTCCGCCGCGACCCTGACCGGCTGCGGCCCCGGCAGCTGCTTGGCCCAGTCGGTGGCCAGCACCATGATCTTGGCGATCGTCTCCGCCGCCGTGCGGTGCGACCTCGCGGTCTGCTCGATCGCTTCCTGCATAAGCCGCTTGACGTCCTGGACGACGTTGCCCTGCTCCTTCCAGAGGCCCTCGTCGACCGAATCGATGGTGCGCCACTTCTCGTCCAGCTCGCTGGTCATCCTCTCCAGCTTGGCGCGGTTGCCGGCGATCTCGTCGCGTTTCTTCGCGACGGCTATCTCTTCCAGGCCGCCCCAGAACGCCAGCTCGGCGTTGATCATCAGGGCACGGAAGCCCAGCGCGACAACGCTGGGCTCGCTGATTCCGGCCAGGCTGTTGTCAAAGAACCGGCCGGTATCCTCCCGGGCGCGCCGCACGCGATCGCGCCAGGGCGCCTCCTTGTCGCCTGGGTTCATGTCGTCGAGCAGGCGGCCGAGATCGTCGAGCGTCGACTTGCGCGCCGCAAGGTATTCCGTCAGCGCATTGTTCAGCTTGCCCCACTCGGTCTCGGGGATCTGCGGCCCCAGTGCGACGAAGCGCGCGACCAGTTCGGCGGGACGACTGACGTAATCCACCATTGCCACCCCCTTGCCCGCGACCCTACCCCGGTCTTCCTGCCGGCGGCGAACACACGACATCGTCAGATGCCGCTCTCCCCCATGATGCGCCATGGTCCGCTGTCGACCCGCTGCAGGCGCCACGTGCGTGTCCAGCCCGGCACCATGTATCCGCGATAAGTGACTCCGGTCGGGGTCTGCACCTCGCGCACATGCTCGACCTCGGCCTGCACCTCCTCGACCCTCGGCAGGCCCGGATACTCGTCACCGCGGATCGCGACCTGGGCGTCATCCACCCACACCACCCGCAGGTCGCAGATGCGCTCCTGCAGCGCCCGGCGCGCCCGCACCCACGGCTCGTCCAGCGAGCGGCTCTTGTAGGCGTAGTAGATCGGCGGCTTGCCGCCGGTCGCGCGCCAGCCGACGAACAGGCTCTGCCACAGGGTCTGGTCGCCGGCCTTCAATGCCTTGAAGCTGGCTTCGAGCACGACCCGCGGCGACGCGTCGTCGGGCGGCGGCGGACTCTGCGCCCGCGCCAACTCGGCCTCGCCGGCGAACGGCGACTGGCCTTTCTCCTCCTTCGTCAGGTCGACGAACATCGCATCGCCCACGGTGGCCGCGATCGGCTCCAGCTCCAGGCCGATCAGACCGCGGCCGTTGACAATCACCAGCCGCGGTTCAGGCTTGATCCGCCCGATGATGGCGTAGTCCTCGCGCAGATTGGGCGTCACCCGTCGCGTGTAGCGCCGCGCCGCGATCTGCATGCGTTGGGCCGCCGCTCTCTGCGTATCGACGAAGCAATGCACCGGGCCGATCTGCGCGGCGAACCAGTTATGCGTCGCCTCGGTCACCCAGTTACGCGGCGGAATGGGCGGCAGCACCAGCACCTTGCCGATGATCCTGTCGCGATCGGCACCCAGAAGGTCGATCTTGGGCAACGTCTCGAGGCGATCCTGGCCAAGGCCGGCGAGAAAGACCTCGCGCGCCCGCTTGCCGTGCTCTGCGACTTCCGCGGCGCGTATCTCGTCGGCCTTGCGGTACGCGAGATCGTCGGCCGTCAGGTGGTAGACCCCGCCGTCAATGAGCGCGCGCAGGGCTTCGAAATCCTGGCGGATCGCCCGGGTGAAGGCGCTGTCCGGATGGCTCTTCGTGAGCCACTGCAAACGCGCTTCCGCCTGCTGCAGCTCGCTGCGCGAACCGTCGGTGCTGAAGGAACCCCGTCTCCAGCCGCCGTCGCGCAACTGCGTGCCGAACCGCTCCCATTTCTCCAGCCAGCCGGACCAGGATTCGCCCAGCCCGTCGGACCGCATCTCCTCGGGGCCGTCCGGACCGAAGGTGCGCCGGCGGTCGGCGTTCTCGAAGGTGCGCTGCAGGCGCAAGGACGCGGCAAACTGCAGTGTCTGCCAACCCTGCGGCAGGGCGCGCCGCCGGACCGTCAGCGACAGCGGTGCGCCTTCCTTCAGTCCTTTCGCCTTCCAGACCTGGGTCTCCGCGTATTGGCCCAGGCCGGCACCTTGGAAGATGCGCTTGCGGTCGGCCTCGGTCGCCGCCAGCTTCGACATTGGCTCGCCGTTGATCGCGATCACCTCGTCGCCAACCTGGAGGCCGGTCTCGCGAAACGTGCTGTGCCACCGGACCCAGCTCACCCGCAGCGCCGGCTGCTCGCCGTCCAGCATCGGCGTGGTGACCAGCCCGCTGCCGAGCGAGTCGGGCTGCACGTAGACCTGCCCGCCTTTCGCCGCCGTGACGGCCTGCGCCCAACCGGTGCGCGCGACCGCCAGGGTGGCCAAGCCCAGCAGCACTTGCAGGATGCCACGTCGATGGGAACCGGCAGCTCCGCCTGGCGGCATGACCACCTCCACCGCTCCGGCATCGACGCCCGAATGCCGAAGCCCATAAAGGTCTCAGGACGTGTTCGTCGGCATAGGAACCTTGAGCCTGCCGGACCACGCCTGAGCGAAATGCATTGCATCCGTATATGACACGCCCCGAGTCCAGGGACAGTGTCGCCGCGCACTACCAAAAGTTTAGCAGAACCCGCGCGAGACTAAGCCGAAACCTGGTCTTCTTCAATCGAGTCGCGCCGCGCCGGCGTTTGACTGTGAGCCGCTGTTTCTGTCCTTGGCCATCACGCGGACTTGCGGCGCCGCACCGGGCGCGGCACAAACGTTCGGCCCTCGAAGCGGCCAGGGGTGCGCTTGCCGTCGGCGTCAACCCTAAGGGTCAGGCCGGGATACTTGGGGTTCATGCCGTAGCGCGGGCCGCCCAGCGACCGCAAGTACGCCAGTCCTGATCGCGGTCGTTGGTTGGTGGTGAGGCGACGCAACAGGCGGCCGACGGCCTCCCGCCGGGCCATTGCCGGGGTCGGAGCGACGCCACCACCAAGCCGCTTCAGCGCCGCGACTTGGCTGTGTAGCAGCAGCTTCTCGACCCCACGGCCCAGAGTGGCCCAGTGCTCGATCTGCGCCGTCAGCGACCGCGATGCCAATCCAGCCTCCTCGCGCGCTGCCGCCACCAGCGTGTCCGACAGCTTCACCGGCCGGCCCCTGCAGCCCTCCGCATCGAAGAAGCAGGTTGCCACCTCACAATGTACGCACCTCAGCGAAGGTCGATCAAGCTACCTTCAGGGATCAGACGACAGGGGTCAGGGATCAGAAAGTGACTCCATGAGCGCCCTTGATCCCTGATGCCTGATCCCTGTCTTCTGAACGGGGAGATCCGTCCCTGGGCTCGGGCTGACAGAGGGGGCGGTTGACAGCGGACCGACGGCGGCAGTAAGGCGAACCGCCCGCTGCAAGGCGGACAATCGTCATCGCAGGACAACGATGGACAGCCACAGTAGCACCAGGCGGCCCCGCGCCTGTGCGCCCGACCCGACGGCCAGCGGCTGACGTCGCGCCTCCGGGGGCGACGGCGACGGCCGCCTGACCGGAGGCAGACATGATCAGGATCCTTCGCAGCGCCGAGCGCAAGATGGTCGAGATCCAGCCCGCCCCGTGTGGCGGCGGCCTGCCGGACGACACCTTGTGGATCGACCTGCTGTCGCCCGCCCGCGAGGAGGTGCAGTACGTTGAGAAGGCGCTAGGCCTGGAGCTGCCGACGCACGAGGAGATGCTGGAGATCGAACCCTCCAGCCGGCTGTACCAGGACGCCGGCGCCACCTTCGCCACCGCCAGCCTGCTATGGAACGCCGAGACCGACGCGCCCGAGATGTCGCCGACCACCTTCGTGCTGGGCGAACGCGTGCTGGTGACGATCCGATATGGCCAGCCGAAATCCTTTACCATGTTCCAGGCCCAGGCCGAGAAGCAGGTCGCGGTCTGCCACTCCAGCGCCACGGTGCTGGTCGGCCTGCTCGAGGCCATCATCGACCGGCTGGCCGACATCCTGGAGCGCTGCACATCGGAGGTCGACAAGATCTCCAAGGACGTGTTCGGCCGTGCCAGCCCCAGCGGCAAGATCCATACCGCCAGCCAGGAATACACCAACACGCTCAAGCGCATCGGGCGGCAGCAGGACCTCGTGAACAAGGCGCGCGAAAGCCTCGTTGGGCTGGGCCGCGTGGTCGGGTTCCTGACGGTCTCGCGCCAGCCGCCGCTGGACAAGGCCGGGCGCGAGCACCTCAAGACGCTGGCGCGCGACGCGCGGTCACTGACCGATCACGCCGCCTTCATCGTCAGCAACATCAACTTCCTTCTCGATGCCACGCTGGGCATGATCAACATCGAGCAGAACACGATCATCAAGATCTTCTCGGTCGCCGCCGTCGCCTTCCTGCCGCCGACACTGGTGGCCAGCATCTACGGCATGAACTTCGACCTCATGCCCGAGCTGAAGTGGCCGTACGGCTATCCGCTGGCAATCTGCCTGATGATCCTCTCGGCGGTCGTGCCGTTCCTGTATTTCCGCCGCCGCAAGTGGCTGTGACTTGCGCCGGGGGCGCGCCACTCCAGTGGCGCGTCAAGTGCATCTTCGAACGATGATATGAGATAGGGGCACGGCCGCGCCGCGTCGAGGCGCGCAAGTGGCGGCGAAGCGCCACAGCCCAGCCATGACGCGCCACTGGAGTGGCGCGCCCCCAGCGGCAAGCAGCTGGTCCGCCTTGTCCAGGCGCCAGCGCACCTCCGGCGTCACAGAACGATACCCTCGCTCCTGACCGCCCCTCGGAAAATTGTGTGCCGTTCAGCGCAGGATGCTCTGCAACTTCATGGCGACGCCCATGTCGCCGTCGATCTTCAGCTTGCCGGTCATGAAGGCGGTCATGCCGTCGAGCTTGCCGCCCACGAGGTCGACGAGGTCGGAGAGCGCCATCTTGATGGTGCAGTCGGCCGGGTTGTCGTCGTTGCTGACCGCCGGCGGGCTCTGGTTGCCGTCGATGTAGATGGCGCCATCGGGCGTGCTGAATTTCACGGTGTTGCCGAAGCCCTGCTTGCTGCCGGCACCGGCCTTCATCTTCTCGGTCAGTTCGTCGAGTGTCATCGCATGCTCCCTGCGGGCGATCATGTTCCGCGCAGCCGCGCCGATGGAGCGCACGCGCCGCGCCGCCGCTTGCCGGTCCGCGCCACCGGCAAGCCGTCCGTTCACAGACTGCCCCGGCGACGCGCCGCTCGGCAACGTCGGCGCGCACCATGATTGACGTTGACGTAAACGTCAATCAGACACGCAAGCGACGTGTGAATGTCCGTTCATGGCGGGTTTGGCGGCGTGCATCGTGCCCCGGACCATCGAACCGGCGCGGCGCTGCCCGTCGAGGCGCTTACGATTTGCTACCGGCGTGCGCCCCGTCGCGCGGTGCGCCGGCCTTCATGAACGCCGGCTTGAACGGTGGCGGATTCGAGCCGGGCAGCCAGGTTTCGCGGTCCGTCTCGCCCCGCATGGCGCCCGCAACGCCCCAGCCGATGCTGTCCTGCGATGCCGCAGCCGCCGTTTGCACACGCGTGCCGAGGCCGACGCGTTCCAGGGCATAGCGCGTGGCGTCGTAACCGACGACCATGATCAGCATCTGGCTCAGGCTGACGGCATTGCTGGCCACCGCCTGGCGCGCGAACATGTAATGCTCGGCCGCCGCCAGGTTGTCGTCGCGCGACGCCTCGGGGACGCGACGCTCGGCCTGCAACAGGCGGAACGCCTTGGTGAGGCGCCTCAGGAAGTCCGATTCGCCGGCATGGTTCGCCAGCGCCCGGTTGATATGCGTCCGCACGGCTTCGTTGTCGACGGCCATGGCCAGCACCCCCTGCCCCTGCGAGTGGCCCATCGCGGCGCAACATAATCGAGACGGGGAGCCGAAGCTATAAAAAAGTGAATACACACTCATGAAAAATCGAAACGGATGCAAATACCCGGACCACTTATCTCCGTTTCGAGATACCCGCCGCACTACATCGTTACCGGCACAGACAGTCACGTTGGCGGCACCGATTGACAGTCAACCCGAGACGAGGAGGTAGACACCTGCAACCACGAAGCCCACGCCGGCCACCCGGCCGACCAGACGACCCCGCGGCGTCAGCTTTTCGATCAGCACGAACATCGTGATCAGGGCGACGCAGACGAGGTTCATGACGCCGCCCACGAACAGCAGCAACATCAGCGCCCAGCAGCAGCCCAGGCAGTACAGGCCGTGCACCGCGCCCATGCGCAGCGCGCCGATCCGTCCCGCATGCCAATGACCGGTGATGAAGTGCAGCGGCGAACGGCACTTGGCCAGGCAGACCTCTTTGAGCGGCGACCATTGATAGATACCCGCGGCCACGAGCAAGCCACCGGCGAGCCACCGGCTGTTGACCACCATCATCGACGACGCCACGGACAGCGCCTCGAACAACACCTGTAGCGCGGTGGCGGCGAGGCTGAAGGCGGTCCAGACCAAGAGGTAGCCGCCGGTGAAGATCCAGGCCGCGGGCAGCAGCGTGCCACGCTCGCTGTTGCGGCGCACCATCGCGGCATAGAACAGGATCATGGGCGCGGCGCTGGGCACCATCATGCCCACCATCATCACCGCCCACATCAGGAAGACGAGCAGCAACGTTGTTGCGCTGGCGGCGGTCGGCTGCATGGCCATGGGCAGCTCGCCCGCCATCATGCGGTCCATGACGTCGGCTTCGCGCCACAGGTACAGCCAGGCGAGGACCGACAGGGCGAACAGGCCCGCAACGATGACGGCGCGGTCCCGCCGCAGCGCCCCCTCGACGAGCCGATCGAGTGTCGATGACGTCATCCGGCCCAGGCGAACGGCGCGAAATGGCCGTTGCGGGTGCCGGTCGAATCGTCCCAGTCGATGCCGAAGGCGTGGAAGCGGCTCTTCGTGGCCTTGGCCAGCGCCAGCCGGGAGCTGACGGGATGGCCGGTGTTGTCGAGATAGATCGGCTCGCCCGGCCGCGCCGGCCCGGGCACGCCCTCGCAGGCTTGGTCGATCAGCTCGCCCGCCGTCACCGCGAACTTCATGCCGTTCTGCTCGAAGCGGATCGGCCGCTTTTCGACTCCCGCGATGCGGCCGACCAGCGGTGCCAGTGCCGCCATAGGGCCGCCCGCGGCGCCCGAGGCAATGGCACCGATCGCCTCGGTCTGCGGATCGGAGGCGCGCTCGTCGATCACGAGGCCGACCGTGAAGTCGCCCTCCGCCATCGCCTTCGGCGAATGCAGCAGCACGACGAAGGCGAGGCCGTCGAGCTTGACGCCGTCCTTCTCGCCCTTGTCGATTCGCAACGCGATCGCGGCCTTGCAGTCGCCCTCGGTGGGCCGCGCCGTCAGGTTCGAGCTGATGCAGGGACACAAGAAGCTGCAATTGCAGGTTTCGAAATACTGCCCCTCGATGCGCCATGCAGCCACGGCAAGTCTCCTTACGAGGATCGGCAATCTTACATCTTTCGCGTGACGCTTTGGAGTCCCGTCGGCGGGTCTGCCGGTCGGAACGCCGGTGCAACTCTTCTACCTGCGGCGCTGAACCAATCGCGCGATCAGTTCACAAACAGAGAGTCCAATACCCATGTACAGGAAACCGAGAGCCAAACGTCCCGGGACCGCCTCGGGACCCAAATTCGCGGCCATCGTGCCGGCTATGCCATAGAGACCTGCCCACGCAACCGTGCCTACAAAAACTCGCGCAAACCCCTCGAAATACGGCCGGAAGGTCGCATAGAAGATAAGGATGAGCGTTGCCTTCGCACACAATACGATAGCCAGAAGAGCCAGATCTCCAAAAGTCATTTGTTGGCCTATGACGTTGGATCGACGCCCGCTTTACCTCAGACACGTCCTGCTATGTCTATGCCAAATCTCGCATTGCGTTGCTAGTCATCAGGAAGCGACGCCGAAGCCGTTCCCTCCGTCGTCGGCGAAGACCCCGCCTGCTCCGACAGCTCGCGTCGTTGTTCTCTCCCGGCGCGCGAATCCATCCGCCAGCCGGAACGCTGAAACGTCCGTGTCCTTGACGTTAACGTCAACGTCACCTACCAAACGGCCGCGGCCATGAACGCGCGTTTACGCGCTGTTTGCCGGCCGCTACCGTCGTACGGACTGAACGAGAGGCGCGGCCCGCGCGCCCGGACCGGAAACGTCGAGAAGGTGACTGGATGCCCTATCGCTCCGTGTTGCGCCCCGGCCTGTTCGCCGGCCGGACCGTGGTCGTCACCGGCGGCGGCAGCGGCATCG
>Ga0187894_10007218_pt1 | contig 10576 bp, 2 predicted proteins | sample GBC1701081metaG_FD_136650 | JGI IMG/M metagenome (GOLD analysis project Ga0187894, IMG submission 136650) | White microbial mat communities from a lava cave in the Kipuka Kanohina Cave System on the Island of Hawaii, USA - GBC170108-1 metaG ... | reverse complement strand
CTCGAACGCGAACGCAATCTCTCGCAACAACTCAACGCAAAAGCCGCGAGCCTGACGCAGTTGGCCAGCGGTCCGCACAAACCGGAGCAGGCCGAAGCGCTGAAACTCGAAATCAGCCAGCTTGAGAGCGAATACGAACAGGCGCAGGTCGCCATACGCCGCGCCAGCCCGCGTTACGCCGCGATCACTCAGCCGCAGCCGCTGAAGCTCGACGAAATTCAGCAACAACTCGACCAGGACACTCTGCTGCTCGAATACTCGCTCGGCGAAGAACGAAGCTTTCTGTGGGCGATCACCAACAACTCGCTCGCCAGCTACGAACTGCCGAAACAGGAACAGATCAATCAGGCGGCCAGAGAGGTTTACGACCTGCTGACCGCGCGCGGCTTGCGCAAACGTGGTGAAACGTTGCGGAAGCAGCGCGAACGAATCGCCGAGGCCGACGCGCAACTGCCGGAAGCGGCCGCGCGGCTGAGCCGAATGATCCTCTCTCCAGCAGCCTCTCGCCTAGGCAAAAACAAATTGATTATCGTCGCCGACGGAGCGTTGCAGTACGTGCCGTTCGGGATGCTGCCCATGCCTGAGAGCGGGAGAGCGGGAGAGCGGGAGAGTGGGAGAGTTGTTCCCATATCTCCCGCTCTCCCGCTCTCCCACTCTCCCGCTCTCCCCTTGATCGTCAATCACGAGATCATCAGCCTGCCTTCGGCCTCCACGCTGGCGATCCAGCGGCGGGAATTGGCCGATCGCAAACCTGCGCCGAAGATGCTGGCGGTGATCGCCGATCCGGTCTTCAGCAGCAAGGATGAAAGAAACAGACGAGGCGGCGTCTCGTCCAAACAGATAGCCAGCGCGCGCATCATCGAGCACGAAGAAGAGAACGCGGCGGTCACCGTCGGCAGATTCTCGATTCCCCGGTTGCCATTCACACGGCAGGAAGCGGAGCGCATCCTGGCAGTCTCGCCGGGCGCGGCGAATCTGAAAGCGCTCGATTTCAGGGCCAATCGCGCGACGGCGACCAATCCCGAACTGGGGCGGTATCGCTACATTCACTTCGCCACGCATGGATTGCTGGACAGTGAGCGCCCCGGACTCTCGGCGCTGGCGCTGTCGTTGGTTGACGAGAGAGGGAAACAGCAGGATGGCTTTCTGCGCGCCCACGAAATTTATAACCTGCGTCTGCCCGCCGACCTGGTCACGCTCAGCGCGTGTCAAACCGGTTTGGGAAAAGAGATCAAAGGCGAAGGGTTGGTGGGGCTGACCCGCGGCTTTATGTACGCCGGCGCCGCGCGCGTCGTCGTCAGTTTGTGGAGCGTTAACGACAAAGCGGCGTCCGAATTGATGACGAAGTTTTACCGGAAGATGTTGAAGGATGGCGAGCGACCGGCCGCGGCCTTGCGCGCCGCCCAGGTCGAGATGTGGCGGCAGAAACAATGGCAGTCGCCATATTACTGGGCCGCGTTCGTCTTGCAGGGAGAATGGCGTTAGTCTTGAGCGCAAAAATATTCATCGGGGCTGAGGGGATTCGTAGCGGTGTTCCGTTTGTATACGTGGGAGGAAAAAACTTATGACCGGATTCATCTCGATTTTGCCCTTCGCATTTTGCCTGTTCACTTTCGCGCAGGGCCAGGAAACGCGCCAGATCATTCCCGAGGAGTTCGTCAAAACGCGTCCCGCCAAATCAAAAACGCCTTCGGCCAAACGCGCAAGTTACCGCCCCGCGACAGCCAAATCGGCGCCCCCAGTTAAGGCGCCAAGGCCGGATTCATCGGATGGAATGCAACTGGGTTTGACCATCTGGCGGTTGCGCCCGTCTCGTCCGGCCGACAGCGGCGCAAGAATCATCGTGCATCATGAAAATGAAACCGAAGAGTGGACGCCTGAGCGAGTTGAATCGAACGCGCTGTTGCGCAAGGGCGAACGGATCAGGCTTAGCTTCGAGTCGCAACAAAAAGGTTATCTCTACGTGATCGACCGCGAGCAGTACTCGGATGGCGCCGTCGGCGAACCCTATCTGATCTTTCCGACCACGCGGACGCGCGACGGCGACAACCAGGTCGCGCCCGGACGAATCGTTGAAATTCCCGGACAGGATGACCGCCCCATCTTCTTCACGTTGAAGCAAATGCGCGCCAGTCACACCGGCGAACTACTGACCGTGATCGTGTCGCCGCATCCGATCGAAGGAATCAACATCGGCGAGAAACCGCTGCAGCTTTCAAACGAACAGGTCGAGCAGTGGGAAAAGCAGTGGGGCGCGCGGACTGAAAAATTCGAGATGACGGGCGGCGCGGGCAAAACGTGGACCGAGGTCGAAAAGGACGCGGGAGCGAACGCCACGCGACAACTCACCCAGGATGACCCTGGCCCGCAGACGATCTATCGCGTAGCGGTAAAGCCGGGATCGCCATTGCTGGTCAAAGTCGGGTTGCGTTACGGGCGGGCGCCCGCGCAATCACGCAGGACGAATCGCTAAATCGGAACAGGCAAGATTGGGACATCCGATCAACATCATTCTCCATATTCAATTCCTCCTTCTCCATTCTTGAGCAAGAAGAGAGGCGCTTTTCTCCTGCCCAAGAATGGAGAAGGAGGAATTGAATATGGAGAATGGCGCCGGCTCAATCAATTTATCGTGTCCCAATCCTGTCTGCTCCGATTTAGAGCTCACGCCCTTGCTACAAGTTTAAAAGCTGTATTTCAGCGCGAACTGAACCATTCGCGGCGGATTCACGGTCTCCACAGCCGAGCCAAAACTGGGAGCGCCAATCGCGCCTATCGGCAATCCGAAGTTGGCGCGATTGAACAGATTGAAGAACTCCGCGCGGAAAGCCAGGTTGCGCCGTTCGGCCAGAAGAAAGTTTTTGGTCAGCGACAGGTCGAAGTTAACAAATCCGTCTCCGCGCATGGTGTTGCGGCCTACGTAGCCGATTCCCGGCCTGTTTTCCGTGAAGTTGAAGTTGAGGTAATTCTGAAGAGCGCGTCCCTCGGCGAGTTGGACGCGCCGCCGCCCGTGCTCATCGATTTGAATCAAGCCTTCCGCAGTCGCCGGACGATCCGACAGGTTCCCGTCGAAATTGTTGTCGAAGGGCAAAGTCAGCGTGAATGGTTGCCCTGTCTGCGCCTGAAAGATTGCGGCGATCTGCCAGTTGCCCAAAACCTTCGCGATCTTGCGGTGATCATTCTCGTAAAACGGCAAATCCCAGATCACGTTAAAAGTGAGACGGCGCCGAACGTCGAAATTCGCGCTGCCGCGTTCGAGCCGCAGCCTGTTCGAATCCTGAGGCAGGATCGGAGCGCCCGCAATGGTGAAGACATCCGACACATCATCAATCGCATGCGACCAGGTGTAGGCCGCCGCGAATTGATATCCCCCGCCGAAACGTATGCCCGTTTCGAGTTGTAACGAGTGGTAGCTCGACCGGGCTGAATTCTCGTAAATCTGGTAAGCGCCCAGATTCCCGTTCGGCCGTTTGCCGCTCGCGCTGCCCAACGCGAACGCGCTGCCCACCAGCGGATTGAAGATCACCGGAGTAGTAAACGGAGCATTGTTCAACGACTTCGCGAGCGTGACGAATGGAGTCACGACCTGTCCGAGATTGGGCGTGACAAGGCGCGTCAGCTTTGTCCCCGTCGTTCCCACGTAAGCGGCCGATAAGAAGCTGCCGCTCGGACCTTCGCGCTCAAGGGTCAGATGCCAATGCTGGGCGTATGGCGTTCGCAGGTTCTTTTCGGTCAGCGTGAACGCCAAACCTCCGCCCGGCGCATTCTGCGCAAAGAGCTGGCCGATGACGCCGACAAGATCGCCGGGCGCGCCGCCGAATTGATTGCACGTCCCATATGGATTGCATGTTTCTTTCCTGAGCAGATCGACCGGGTTCGTGAAATTACCCTGCGCGTCCCTGGCGATTATCAGGTTCGCCGGATTGTTGAGGCTGTAAAAATCGAATTGAAGGAACGATGGATCGATATTGATCGGAATCTCGCGCGGAAAGACGTTGCGCGATTGTGTGACAACGGCGCCCAGGATCGCGTCATAGTAAATACCGTAACCGCCGCGCGCCACCATCTTGCCATCTTCGCCCGGCGACCAGGCGAACCCGACGTGCGGCCCGAAGTTGTTTTTGTCCGCGTCGTAAATGCGTGCGCGGCCGGCGAGGATTTCGCGATAAGCGTTGACCGCCGCGTTGAATTTGTTTGTGCGCGACGACGAATCGAATCGGGAATTGCCGGGGGACGGCAGCCCTTCGAGCGCGAGCGCGCGTTCAACGCGCCCGTCCACCGAACGCGGCGGCGAGCCGTATTCATAACGCAGCCCGAAATCAATGGTGAAATTCGGCCGAACGCGCCAATTGTCGTTGATGAAAAAATGGTGTTCGTTGAATCGCAGACCGATAGTCGAATCGGGCGCGCCCGCCGTGATTGTCTGCAAGACCGCCGAGGCCGCTCCTAGACTCGCCAATTGGACGCCTGAGATGATCTCGGGCTGGCTCGCGCGAACGAGCGTTAGAGCGCCGTTGGGGTCCGTCCCCACATCGACGGCGGCCGCCAAAGCTCCGCCATAAACGACCTGTGGGCGATAAAGACGATCGAGCCTGCTGTTCAACTGGTAACGGCGAAGATTGCCGCCGAATTTGACCGCGTGTTTATCCAGCATCCAGGTGAACGTGTCGGCGTACTGAAACGTGTTGCTGGCTCGGTTCTGCGGAAAGTAAAAGACGCCGGCGCCGACCGGGCTGTACGGCGCAATGTGCAATTCGCCGATAGGGCCGGTCGTCGAAGTCTCGATGAGCTGATTGATGAATCCTGGTTTCTCGCTCTTGAAAATAAACGGGCTGCCGGGTCTCTCGTGAAAATCCAGCCGCGTGCGCCCGAAAGAGAACTTCGCCTGATTGAATCTCTTTTCGTCGAACGCGCTGTCGAAGACCAACGACAGATTGTGCGATCTCGTCTCGGACTCCAGCGATGAATTGATCGCCCGGTTCACGCTCGGCGCCAACCGTTGGTCGTCGCTGAAATTGTAACGCGCGTTGAGCCAGTGTTTTTCGGTGAATCGCTCGCTCAGCCGGAACGAAGCGATTGCGCCGTCGCCGTCGGCAGGCAGAATCTGCGTATACGTATTGACGCCGTATGGGCCGTTGGCGTGATTCGGATCGGGATAAAGCGAAAGGATGTTGGCGCCGAGCGGAGACCTCCGGACGAAATTCTGGGGCGTTCCGAGAACAAAGGCGCTGAACGTGTCGCGGTTGGCGAAACCGAATTTGGTCAAATCCGCAAACCGCCGCTCATCCGTGGTGGGCGTAGCGAAATGCTGTTCGGTCGAGGCGTTGACCTTCTCGCGTTCGAAACTGGCGAAGAAATGCGCGCGGTCTTTGCTGATTGGCCCGCCGATGACTCCGCCGATTTGCGAGCGCGTGAACGGATCCTCGCCCCCCGACGCGCCTCCCCGATAATCGAAGAAATTCCGCGCGTTCAGACGCGAGTCGGTGAAGAAACCATAGGCTTGTCCGTGGTATGCGTTTCCGCCGTACTTCGAGACGACATTGACCTGACCTCCGGCGTTGCGCCCGAGTTCGGCGTCCCACAGCAGAGTGGCGATGGTGACCTCGCCGACCGATTCGATTGATTGCGGAACCAGCGTCACGAACCCCTGGCGGCGCACGCCGACGTCGGCGTCGTTGTTGTCCGAACCATCGACCGAAAAATTATTCGCGCGCGCGCGCATGCCGTTGACCGAAAACTGGCCCGCCGTACCTATGCCGAATCCGACGCCCGGCCCACGCACTCCCGGCGTGTAAGGCGCGGGAGCGACGCCCGGCGCGAGCAGCGCCAATTCGTCGAACGTGCGCATATAATTCGCGCCGCCGAGCGGCAACGACGTGATCTGCCGATGGCTGAAACCGGCGGTGCGCGACGGATCGACCGCCTGAATAATGCGAAGAGGTTGCCATCCTTCAATGGCTAGCGTGACTTTCACCTTGGCCGGCGTCTGCGCGCCCGGACTCTGATTCGTCGAACTCTGGTCCTGTTCATCAGCGGCCACGTTGGCCAGTCTGATCACCGGCGCCCACACTTCCTCACGATCCAATAACACCGGAGAGAGAGTGGCGCTCTCGTCTCCCCATGAAGCGTTGATCCTGTAATAACCCGGCGCCAGGTCTGGGATGCGGTAACCGCCGTCCACATCGGTCATCGCGACGCGGGTGGTCATATCGCGCAGGTCACGCCGCCCTGTCACGATGATCGGCGCGCCGATTACCGGCCGCCCGTTCTCATCGCGAACCTGACCGTTGAGCGTCGGTCTGGAAAGATTGAAGCTGATGGTCAGCATGTGGTGTTTCTGCTGATCCACCTTGTTGTATTTCCCGAAATTGATTGGGAAGTTGCGCAAGGTCTCCGGCAGATAACTCTCCTTGGTGGCGGTGATGGTGTAGCTGCCTTCGGGTAGGAAAGGAATGCGGTATTCTCCCTGCGAGTTGGTTATCGCCGTGCTGGCGCGGCCGTTGGCGTCGTTGACGATTCTCACTCTGGCTTTTTCCAGCAGCTTCTTCGGATTCTTCTTGTCCCGCACGACGCCGATGATCGTCCCTGAAACCGTGTTATGAGCCAGCGCGAATGGCGCCGGCGATGCGCCGGAGAGCGACAAAAAGGCGATAAGAATTCCGGCTGACCTTTGGAGATTGTTGAGCATGGACCGAACCCCTTGAGAAACTCCGCGTCAATTCTTGAAATAGACTTCAGTGAAACCGCCATCCGAATTGCGGAATCTGATCCTCACTCTAACCCCCGGCGGGATCATTTGCGAAATGGTCATGTCGTTGTTCAGTTTGCCTCTTTGAATGACCGTCTTGCGCGCCTGTCCCCTCCCCTGAACATCCGCTTTCTCCCTGAATGGCACATTGTTGACGAAGATTTCGACTTCGTCGGTAAGGCCGTATCCGACGGCGGTGATCTGATCCGGCGTCACGGTGATTGTTTGTATGAAATGAACGCCTGTTGATGACGGCGTGAAACCGGCGCAATTGGAATCAATGACATTCTTACTTGTATCGAATGCTTCGCCGCTGAATGGAATGGCGTGGGCGCTGACAATCCCCGATCCATTGGAAGGATCGGGGAAAGTCACGGGAACGGGGCTGCCGAAGGAGGCTTTGCCATCGCCATCGGTCCTCACGTTGATCGAGCCTAAAAAGGTCTTCGGCGTCTCCGAGGCCGGACAGCCGTCGGGAGTAGCGGGCGTTTCAACCGTCTCAGTCAAATTGAAATAGATACCGTAAACCGTCGCCGGTTCGGCGGTCAGTTCTCCCGTGATTCTTATCTGACCTCCGGCTCTGGTGACGCTGGTTAAAACCAGGGGCGGATTAGGATTTGGCGGCGGCGATTGAGGACGCGTGATCTGAATAGAGGTAGAACCCCCGTTGGGATTGGTGAAAGTGATAGCGGTCTGCTGTCCGGGTTTTACCATCGCGTCAATTGTCAATCCATTGCTGAGCCTGCCCGACTGAGTCACTCTCCTGCCCTGGTCTTCAACCTTGGCGGTAACCCCCTGACCGAAACTCACGCCTCCAACGGAAACGGTTACGCCATCAACGAAACCTGAGCCGACAGCGGCGATCAAATCAGGTAATACGATCACGTTCTCAGGACGCACGCTCGGCCCGCCGGGCGCGGTGACGCCGATACAAGGCGAGAACTCGGAAGTGTCGCCCGCTGAATTGGTGACTGTGACGGTCATCAAACTGTTTGCGGGAACACTGGCGTTAACTTGCACGGTGAAACTCGCGAGGCCCGCGTCATTGGTCGTGACGATGCTCGACCCGAGGAAGGTCTGCCCCTCGCCATTACCCGATGGATCGCAAACGGGACTGGTGAAATATTGCAACGTGTAAGTGCCGGGCCTGGTGTCGAGCGAGCCTTGAACCGTGACGCCGCCGCTGGCGAGAATCGCCGAACTCAGCGCGGCGAAGTTCTGCCGGTTGTTCGGGCCGCCGTCGCCGTCGCCGTTGTCGTTGGGCGTCACACCGTCCGCGCCCAGATCGATGCCCAGACCGTTGTTTGAATGGATGGAATTGCCGAAGATGAAATTGTTCACGCTGCTGTCCGACCCTGGGTCGTCAAAAATAGCCACGCCCGTGGCCGTATTGAAAGCGATGACGTTGCCGGCGCCAAGCGATGTTCCGCCGATGGTATTGCCTCTTGCGCCGAATCCGATCAAGACGCCGAATCCGGGATTGACCCTGTCCGTTCCGCCAGTGTTTCCGAGTTGGGCCACACCATTGGCCCCTACGCCGATGTAATTCCCGGACACGATATTACCGGTTGTATTGTTGGTTTGCAGAAAGACGCCGGCGCCAATGTTGCCGCTGATCACATTTCGTTCGGCCGCGGTCGAGCCGCCGATCCTGTTGTTGCTTGCGCCTTCGACGACGTTGACGCCGCCCGTGCCGTTGGGCGCGGCCGCAAGACCTGCTCTATCGGTTCCGATGTAATTGCCGGTGATCGTGTTGTTGGTCGCGCCGGAGCCTCGGATGAGTATGCCATCGGAGCCGAACCGGTTGATCACCAAACCTTTGATCGCGCAATTCCCCGCTGTAATGACCAGCCCGTTGGCGATTCCCGCATTGGCGCCGCTCAATTCGATTATCGGAGCGCCGGTGAAACCGGGCTGAGTGGTTCCGTCAATAACCACCGGATCGGTGATCGTGGGCAGGGCGGATCGCGGAACGATGGTTTGTAAGCCTTCGCCGCTGATTCTGAACCTGATAGTGTCGGCGCCGGCGCTGGCGTTGGCCTGCTCGATAGCGGCGCGCAGCGTGCAATTGCCCGAGCCGTCGTCGCAGAACGGATCGCCCGGATTGCTGTCTCCGCCGTCTCCGGTCGAATCGACAATGAAAACCGGAGATGGCGGTTCCAAAATCCGGCACGGAGAAAACTCGGATGTATTGCCCTGCGGGTCAGTCGCCGTCGCCGTCACAAACCGGCCGGCGGCGGCGGCCACGGGAATGGCCATGTTGATTGCGGCGGCGCCATTGGCGTCAGTGATGACACTTCCCCTGGCCAGAAAATTCTCCCCTTCGCCATTCCCTGTTGGGTCGCAGATGGAATTGATGAAAAATTCGATGGAGAAGGTCGTATTGGGCGCGCTATTGAGCGTGCCCCGAACGACCGTGACGCTTGAGGTGGAAACCGCCAGCGCTAGAATCGGGAAGTTTTGAAGATTGTTCGGTCCATTGTCCCCATCGCCGGAGTCATTGGGCGTCACGCCATTGCCGCCCAGGTCAATGCCCAAACCACCGTTGGAGAAGATAGAGTTGGCGAGAACCTGATTGCCGAAGCCGGAAGTAACGGTGATCCCGGCTCCCTTATTAAAAGCAATAACGTTGCCCGCGCCGGGTCCCACTCCCCCAATCACGTTGCCGTTGCCTTGATCGGCTCTCTCATTGGCGAACACATTCGAATCGCCGGCTATCGCCCCCCCAATCGAGCTGCCGCCGCCCTGGTCGATTCTCACGCCGTCAAGACCATTACCCAAGCCGGCGATCCCGCGAGCGTCGACGCCGATGAAATTGCCTTCCACCCTGTTGTTATTTACTCCGAGGAAAAAGACGCCTTCACTACTGTTGCCTGAGATGAGATTGCGCGCTCCTGGCGACGTTCCGCCAATCAAATGGCTGGTCGTGCGAACAACTTCACTGCCCCCGGCGCCCACGCCAACGCCGTTGTTTATCGGGGCCGCGCCAGCGGCGTCAACGCCTATGTAGTTGCCTTGAACAATATTGCCAAGACTGGCTCCCAGTTCGACCCCAAAACCGACATTGCCCGAGATTAGGTTGCGCGCCCCGGCGGAGGTCCCTCCGACGATGTTGTTATCGCCGTTAATCGCCACTCCCCCTTGTGAATTGCCCAATCCAACAGCGCCCGCGGCGCTGACGCCGACGTAGTTGCCCTGAATCACATTCCTCGAAGTATTTGGAGAAGAGAGAACACCACGACCGCGATTGCCGGAGATGACGTTGCGCGATGGGGAAGCGGCTCCTCCTATCCTGATGTCGCTCCCGTTATTGATCTCTATGCCGTGACGACCGTTGCTCAAGCTGGCGCCGCCGCCACTCACAACGTCGAGGCCGATGAAATTGCCTTCGATGATATTCCCTGAATTCAATACCAGGACGCCATCCGCGCCAAAGTTACCAATCGACAGCCCGCGTATAGCGCAGCTCGGCGCCGCGATTATCAGGCCGTTACCGCTAGTAACTCCTCCTCCCCTCAATTCGATAAGAGGCTGGCCTGTAAAACCCGGCTGAGTGGCGCCGTCAATGGTTACCGGATCATTGATCTGCAGCGCCACTGAAGTCGGGGCGATGGTTCGTAAGCCGCCCCCGCCGATGTTGAAGTTGATGACGTCAGGCCCGGGGTTGGCGTTGGCCTGCTCGATAGCGGCGCGCAGCGTACAATTGTTGTCGCCGTCATTACAGACACCGTCTTCCGTATTACTGTCTCCGCCATCATCGGTCGAGTTGACGGTGAAGACAGCAGTGGGCGCGGTCGCAATCACCGAAACGAAGCTCTTGCCGTTTAT
>Ga0187894_10007217_pt1 | contig 10577 bp, 9 predicted proteins | sample GBC1701081metaG_FD_136650 | JGI IMG/M metagenome (GOLD analysis project Ga0187894, IMG submission 136650) | White microbial mat communities from a lava cave in the Kipuka Kanohina Cave System on the Island of Hawaii, USA - GBC170108-1 metaG ... | reverse complement strand
GCGGTCGACGTCGTTCCGGGGCTCTGCAGCGTGGCCGCGGCGTAGGTCGGGAACAGGCCCTGGTACACCGCCACCTGCACGCCGGCCACGCCCGTGGCGTCCGCCGCCGTGCCGCACAGTCCCACCGGGGTGCAGCCGGCCGCCCAACCGGCTGCGCTGTAGGACCCGCCGTCGGCGGGGAAGGTCAGCGTCGCCGACGGGGCGGCGGTGTCGACCGCCCACACCCGGGTGGCCGCCGCGCTCACGGGGCTGTCGCTCGCCTTGGCGACCACCGAGAACGTGTGCGATCCATCGGCCAGCGCGGCGTAGCTCTTGCCGCTCGCCGGACAGGAGGTGAGGCTGGCGCCGTCCAGCTTGCACTGAAAGCTCACGCCGGCCTGCGTGCTCCTGTAGGTGAAGGCCGCCGAGCGGCTGGTGACCGTGCCGCTGGGGCCGGACATGATGGTCGGCGTGGGTGGCGCCGGGCTGGCCGGCGCGCTGGTGACGAAGGCGGCCAGCGTGCCCGCGCTGGCCACGACGACCGCCACGGCTGCCGTCCCAACCCGAGCCTTGGTGCTCGATCCCCTGATCCCCATCACGTGTTCTCCGGCGCTCTCTTGGTCGTTCTCTGCCAACGGTCTTCACGGCGTGCTCGGCCCGCCGGGCCGAACCGGGCCGACCCGGCTGCGGGAGGGCGGTTGGCCGCCGCCCTCCCGTGCCGGCCGGAGCTGGGTCCGACGCCTAGGCGGCGGTGAAGGACAGGGCGACGGTCGCCGACTTGCAGCCGTCCTGGTTGACCGCGGTGTTCGTCAAAGCGATGGTCGAACCCGACGGCGAGAAGGACGTCGAGCCCACCGGCAGGTCGGTGTTGATGGCGGCCGGCTGGGTGAGCACGAACTCGGCCGTCGTGCAGGGCGTGGTCGCCGAGATGTTGGGGCCGGTGACGCCGGTCATGGCGACGGTGACCGTCGAGACGTACTGGTTGCCGGGGCCCGGGTTGTTGATGTTGAAGTTGACGGGAGCGGCCGGGCCGCCCGGGTAGAGCCCCGTGGTGGTGCCGGCCTGCGTCACCGTCACACCGGCCGTGGTCCCGGTGACGGCGGAACCGGTGCCCGTTCCCGAGGTCGTCCAGAAGCCGTAGGCGGTGGCCCCGAGGACCACCGAGGCGACGAGGACGGCCCCCGCGACAAGAGACTTGCGAGTGAACTTCATGCTGACTCCTTGGTTGGCCATATGGATATGGACTGGCGGTTCTTCAAGTGAGTCCGGCGTTGGTCTGTCATCCCGCATGTCCCGGCGTGCATCGCTACAGCGCGCAGCGATTGGTCCAGTTATGTGGCAGCCCCCCGGCCCCAGCCCGCCGATAATGCCCCGCTCCCGCCACTCCCCACTAGAGCCGTTCGACTCCATCTATTCGGACAATATGCCGATTCGGACCGATCTCGGGCCGGCCTCGGAGGCTCAGTCGGCGGGGGTGGCCTTCCTGGCGACGGAGGCGGCGGGCGACCTCAACCCGGGCTGTCGCCGCGCCGCCGAAGGAGGCGCGCCAGCGTGCCGTCAGCGACGAGGGCGAGATCTTTGACGAGGCGGACGATCGTGCCGGTCGAGGGCTCGGACGTGAACGCCACGTCGTCCATGACCGCCCGCATGATGGCCACGCCGCGGCCGCTCGGCGACAACGCGTCGGGCATCTCGTCCCGGAGCGCACTGGCGTCGAAGCCGTGCCCGGTATTCCGCACGCTGACGACGCAACGCCGCTCGTCGATCTGAACGCGCACCTCGTACTCGTCGTCATCGGCGGCGTGGATGACGACGTTCGCGCAGGCCTCGCTCAGGGCGAGACCGATGTCGTCCACGCAGTCCGGCCTCACGCCGAACGAGCCGAGCGCGTGGGTCACGACGGTCCGGACGACCGCCACGGTTTCGGACTCGTGCGGCAGGCAGACCGCAACCTCCAAGCGCATCGGCGCCTAATCATTGCCGGTCGGCGCGCCACGGGGCGTGCTGGTCATGATCCTCCACCATCGCCGTCGGTCCATGGGCAGCGATCACGACGTGACGCACCGGCGATACCCGGTGACAACGCCGGCCACACCAGCTGTCTCCACCGGATGACGACCCGGTCGGTAACCAGCCCGTTGCCAGATCTTGACTCGCTCCAGCATGAGTTAGGCTCGGCTGCGTGCCCAGGGCGACATCGGTCGGCGACGCCGCACTCCTCCGCCACCACGGTCTGCAGGTCACGGCCCAGCGCCTGGCTGTCCTGCGAGCTGTCTCCGGTCGATCGCACAGCACGGCGGACGACATCGACGCCGTCGTACGGGCCGATATCGGCGCCATCTCCCGCCAGGCGGTGTACGACGCCCTCGGTGCCCTGACCGACAAGGGCCTCCTCCGGCGGATCCAGCCGGCGGGCTCGGCGGCCCGCTACGAGGACCGGGTGGGCGACAACCACCACCACCTCGTGTGCCGGACCTGCAGCCGGATGGTCGACGTCGACTGTGCGGTTGGCGACACCCCATGCCTGCGTGCCGCCGACGACGCCGGCTACGAGGTCGACGAAGCCGAAGTCATCTACTGGGGGCGGTGCCCCCGATGCGTGGCCGCCACGAGCCATCTGAACGAACCATCGAGACAGGAGAAGGACTCACGTGCCTGACCGCAGCGAAAGCGAGAACCCAGCTATTGCTTCCCCGACCCCGCCGCCGGCTCGGCCCAGGACGAACCAGGATTGGTGGCCGAACCAGCTGGACCTGCGGGTACTCCACCAGCACTCGCCTTCGTCCGATCCGATGGGCGCGGACTTCAGCTACGCCGAGGAGTTCAAGACCCTCGACGTCGAGGCATTGAAGCAGGACGTCATGGCAGTGATGACGACGTCGCAGGAGTGGTGGCCGGCCGACTACGGCCACTACGGGCCGCTGTTCATCCGTTTGAGTTGGCATGCCGCCGGGACCTACCGCATCGCCGACGGCCGGGGCGGTGGCGGCCGCGGCAACCAGCGCTTCGCCCCTCTCAACAGTTGGCCCGACAACGCCAACCTCGACAAGGCGCGCCGGCTGCTCTGGCCGGTCAAGCAGAAGTACGGCCGCAAGATCTCCTGGGCCGACCTCCTGGTCTTTGCCGGCAACTGTGCCACTGAGTCCATGGGCTTCACGACCTTCGGGTTCGGCTTCGGGCGCGAGGACGTCTGGGAGCCCGACGAGATCATCTGGGGCCCGGAGGACACGTGGCTCGGCGACGAGCGCTACAGCGGCGACAGGGAGCTCAGCGGTCCTCTCGGCGCCGTGCAGATGGGCCTGATCTACGTGAACCCGGAGGGGCCCAACGGCAACCCCGACCCGCTCGCCGCCGCCAGGGACATTCGGGACACGTTCGCCCGCATGGCCATGAACGACGAGGAGACGCTGGCGCTCATCGTCGGCGGCCACACGTTCGGCAAGTGCCATGGGGCGGTCGATCCCCAGTACGTCGGCCCCGAGCCCGAGGCGTGCCCCGTCGAGGCGCAGGGCCTGGGTTGGACGAACACCTTCGGCCGCGGCAAGGGCTCGGACTCGATCACCAGTGGGCTCGAGGGGGCATGGACCAATGAGCCGACGAGATGGGACAACGGGTTTCTCGACAACCTGTTCAGCTACGAGTGGGAGTTGACGACCAGCCCCGCCGGCGCCAAGCAGTGGACGCCCACCGATCCGGCCGCGATGGGCACGGTGCCCGACGCTCATGACCCGTCCCAGCGGCATGCCCCGATGATGCTGACGACCGACCTCGCGCTGCGGATGGACCCGATATACGGCCCGATCGCCAAGCGCTTCCACGAGAACCCGGACCAGCTTGCAGACGCGTTCGCCAAGGCGTGGTACAAGCTGTTGCACCGCGACATGGGTCCCGTCTCGCGGTACCTCGGCCCGTGGGTGCCCGAGCCGCAGCCGTGGCAGGACCCCGTCCCTGCGGTCGATCATGACCTGATCGGGGACGAGGACATCGCCGCCCTCAAGGCCACCATCCTCGGATCGGGACGGTCTATCTCGCAGCTGGTGTCGACCGCGTGGGCGTCGGCGGCCAGCTTCCGCGGCACTGACATGCGGGGCGGTGCCAACGGGGCCCGGGTTCGCCTTGCGCCGCAGAAGGATTGGGAGGTCAACGCCTCGGCCGAACTGGCTCCGGTGCTGCAGACCCTCGAGCAGGTCCAGGATGAGTTCAACCGCTCCCAGTCCGGTCGGACGAGGGTCTCGCTCGCCGACCTGATCGTGCTGGGCGGGTGCGCGGCCGTCGAGCAGGCGGCGAGGGAGGCCGGTCACGAGATCTCGGTCCCGTTCGCGCCGGGCCGCACAGACGCCTCGCAGGAGCAGACCGACGTGGAGTCGTTCGCGGTACTCGAACCGACCGCCGACGGGTTCCGCAACTACCTGCGGGCCGGAGAGAAGCTGCCGCCCGAAACCCTGCTGCTGGACCGGGCCAACCTGTTGACCCTGACCGCTCCCGAGATGACGATCCTGGTCGGCGGCCTGCGAGCCCTGAGTACCAACTTCGATAGGTCCGAGCACGGCATCTTCACCGAACGGCCCGAGAGGCTGACCAACGACTTCTTCGTCAATCTGCTCGACATGGCCACCGAGTGGATGCCCTCCGCCTCGGCCGAGAACGTGTTCGAGGGACGTGACCGCGGCACCGGAGAGGTCAGGCGGACGGCCACTGCGGTCGACCTCGTCTTCGGGTCGAACTCACAGCTGCGCGCCATCTCGGAGGTCTACGCGTGCCGCGACGCCGAGGAGAAGTTCGTGCGTGACTTCGTCGCCGCATGGGACAAGGTGATGAACCTCGATCGCTTCGACCTCGCCTGAGGTCCACACCTCCGCCCCTACCGGACCGTGAGGCGGCCCTTCATGCCCTTGGCCAGGTGGGTCTGGCCGTCGGGCGCCCGCACCACGCAGAACACGGTGTAGTCGCCCGGCGCAAGAGCGAAGGTGGCGGCGCAGCGCTGGCCCGGCCCGTACGCCTCCAGCTCGAAGGCACCCGCGGCCGCCAGCGCGTCCTCGTCGGGCGCACCGTCCGCCAGCAGCGGCACCTCGCCGCCGCCCGGCAGGAAGGCCAGCTCGTGGTCCTGGGACCCCACGTTTCGGGTCTCGAAGGTCACGGTGCCGGCGGCCGTCTCGATCGTCCCCGGCGTGATCGAGTAGTCGTCGAGCGTCACCGCCACCTCGGCGGCGGCCGCCACCTCCAGGTCCTCCCCCACTGCGACGCACGGCCGGCCGGCCGCCTCCTGGTCGCCATCGCCACACGCAGCCGCGGCCAACCCGAGGACCACGGCCGCGGCCAGCACACGCCCGCCGACCCGGCTCATCGCTGTCGCCACGGGCACTCCTGGTCGGGCCACATCGAGTTACCTTAACCTAATGACTGGTGTTCGGGCTTCTGAAGCTCAGCCGGCCCGAGCGCGGCGCGGAAGGAAGCGGCCCGTGCGCGCCGCGTACGAGCAGTAGGCCGCACCGTGGGCCCGGGCCAGCAGCGGCTCCTCCACGGCGCGCACGATCAGCTCGGCCGCGACGAAGTGCAGGAGGAGCCCGCCGGCGGCAACCGCCGAGGGTACGGCGACCGCGACGGCGGCCGACGCCAGGACGCACCCGAGGTAGAAGGGGTTCCGGACGAGCGCGAACGGCCCCGTGACCACCAGGGACGAGCTCGCCTCGACGCCGGCGCGCCAGTGGTCGCCGAGGTGGCGCTGCGCCCACACCGCCATCGCCATCCCGGAGGCGACCAGCGCCACGGCGAGCACGCCTCGCGCCGGTTCGCCCCCGACGGCGGGGCCCCTGGCGAGACCGCCCAGGGCCAGAGGCCCGGCGGCGATGCTGAGGAGACACGCCACGAGGCAGGCGGCCTCGCCGATGGCGTCGGTCGGCGAACGGGGCCGCCGCCACCGCCCCTCGCCGCTGGACCGCCGGGCGCGGAGCGTGGTCCAGCCGAACGTGACGGTGAGGAACCCGCCGTAGCCGATGAAGGCGACGATCGGCAGCGACATGCCCGGCGAGGATACGGGCCCGAGCCCCGGGCCGCGACGGGCCGTCGCCGTGCGCTGCCTACAGCGCCGCGGCCACCGCGACGACCACGCGGGCGCCTGGGCGCTCGGTGGCCGTCCACAGCTGGCCCGCCGCAGGGAGCAGGGCGAGGCCCCTGGCGCCGGCCGGGAAGGCCAACCGGGTCGGGCCCGCCCCGGGCGGCTGCACCCACAGCGCGCCCGCGCCGCCCTCCTCCCCGGCGGTCACGACCGTTCCCTCGTGCGCGGCGACACCGGCGAGGCCCGCCTGGTCCGAACGCCATGCCGTGGTGGCCACGGCGACGCCACCGGCGCCGGCCAGCCGCCCGTCGGCGCCCAGCTCCCAGCGGGCCAGGCGCGCCGGTGTGCCCGGCCCGCCACGCTCGACGGTGAGCAGGGCGGCCGGTGTGCTCGACGCATCGAGGCCCACCACCACCGGGCACACCGCCCCGCCTGCGCACCCCTCGGCACCCACCGGGGCGTAGCCGCCCAACTGGGCCAGCAGGTAGCCGTACCCGGCCGCGTGGTAGCGACCGTCCGGGCCCGGGCCCACGGTGGCCGGGTCGTCGCCGGGGGCCCGCAGGAGCTGGCGGAGGTCGAACACCCGCAGCCCCGTGCCGTCGGCGACGTAGAGGATGTGCTCGAACCAGGCGATGCCGCCGGCACCGCTCGCCACCGTCACCGGCCGGTAGGCCGACGTCGAGGTCGGCTCCACCAGCAGCACGTGCTCGTAGCGCGGCTGCCCACCCTCGTCGCGCTGGACGAACGACACCCGCAGCCCGGCGCCCCCGCTGCGGTCGGTCCAGGCCACGGCCAGCGCAGCCTGGGCCTGCTCGCCGCGGGCCCACACGCCCACCGGAGCGCCGACGCCAGCCGGGAACCACCGGGCGCCGTCGTGGTCCTCCTGGTCCCAGCAGAAGCCGGGAGTCGGGACGCTGGTACGCAGGCAGAGCGGCCGGGCCGCACGGGACGCGCCGCGCAGGACGCCGGCGAGCGACGCCTGCGGCAGGCGGGCGCGAAGGCCGGCGGCCCAGGGGCCGAGGCGGTCGAAGCTGCCGGCCTCGGCGAGCTGGAGCGCCCCGGGAGCGACCGCCACCAGGCCGAGCGGGCCCGGGGGCGGCTGCGCCGGCGCGGGCCCGGCGGGGCTGGCAGGCCCGGGCGGTGCAGGCGTGGTCGGGCTGGGCCCGGCCGGGTCGGGGGCGCCCACGGGGGCGCCGAGCTCGACGAACGCCGTCGGCGGCGTGAGCGATCCGGCCGCGGCGGCCGCGCCGCCGGCCGCCGCCTGCCCGGTACCCTCGGCCGGCCCGGTCCGCCCTCCAGAGCCCCCCGGCGCCTGCGCCGCCACCGCGACCGACGCGAGCGCCGCGACCACCAGCCCCGCGCCGGCCCGCCACCGGGGCCGGGCCGCCCGGCGGGCGCCAGCGCCGGGCGCGGAGCCTGGCACCGGGTCCAGCGTGGGCGTCTCGCTGCGGTCGCCCGCGACCGGAGACGCGGCCGGCGGCGCGGCTGGCGCACCGGCCAACCGGCGGGCCGCCCGGATCAGCGGCCGCACCAGCTCCGAGGCGGCCGGGCGGGCCCGGGGGTCCTTGGCCAGGCAGCGGGCGATGACGGCCCACAGGGGCGCTGGCACGCCGGTGGGCCGCACAGGCGGCGTGTCGACGTGCATCCGCAGCACGGCCAGGGCGCTGTCGGCCACGAACGGGCGGCGACCGCACGCCAGTTCGTAGGCCATGACCCCGGCCGCGTACACATCGGCCGGCGGGCCGGCGGTGGCGCCCTCGATGACCTCGGGCGCCAGGTACGCGCCGGTGCCGGGGTTGGGGCCCCCGCCGGTGAGCGCGACGCCGTCGCCCGTCCACGCGATGCCGAAGTCGCTGATTCGCGCTCGGCCGCCCGCTCGGTCCACCAACACGTTCTCGGGCTTCACGTCGCGGTGCACGATGCCGGCGGCGTGGATGGCCTCCAGCCCACGGGCCACCTGGGCCAGCAGGCGGCACAGCTCCCCCGGCGGCAGGGGACCCGAGGCGGCGAGCCGCCGGCGCAGGTCGCCGCCGTCGACGAGGTCCATGACGATGGCGAGAGTGCCGCCCTCGGCCACGAGGTCGTGCACGGCCACGAGGTGGGGGTGCTGCACGGACACCACGATGGTGCGCTCGCGCACGAAGCGGGCCACCACCTCGGGGTCCCGGGCCAGGTCCGGCCGGAGGATCTTCACCGCCACCGGCGAGCCGCCGTCCCGCCGGCGGGCGCGCCACACCTCGCCGGTGGCCCCCGACCCGATCGGCTCCTCGAGGAGGTATGCGGTTCCCAATGCCCTGGCCGTCGCCGCCATCACCCCTGTCGATCGCGTCAGTGGCCTGTCACCAGACCCGGGCCCGGCCAGTGTGCCATCCAGCGCACCGGCCGGGCCCGGACGTCCCCGGTGGAGGGGTGGGGATCAGCTGCAGACGACCGAGGTGAGCGCGTGCTGGACCGGCTGGAAGCTGTCGCCCCGGTAGATGACGAGGCTGCCCATGGCCGCGGTGCACCCCACGCCGCCGTCGAACACCGGCGCCGACCACAGATCCAGGGGGACGACGCCGAAGTTGTGTCCCCGGAACGGATCGCCCACGAACGTGCCGGCGAAGCTACCGGCGTACACCATGGCGCTGGCGAACCACTGGTAGCCGTTCTGGAACGCCCACTGCTGGAAGGCGGGGCTGAGCACAAGGTGCGAGCGGCTCAGCCCGCACTCCCGGGCCCGGAAGTGCTCCACCGACCCGATCACCAGTGAGCCGAGCCGAAGCAGCGTCGTGCCGGCCAGGCGGGACAGGTTCGTGCACTGGTACCCGGTATTGACGAAGCCGGTATTGACGAAGCCGGTGTTGACGAAGCCGGTGTTGACGAAGCCGGTGTTGACCCGCCCGATGCTGATCAGGCCGCGGTGGTGAGCCGCCGCAGGCTGCACGAAGCCCGGGCCGGCGATCAGGACCGCTGCGACGAGCGCGGCCGCCCCGCCCCGGCGGGTCCGGCGCCGACACCGCCCCGCCGCCGCCCCGTCGCCCACCAGCCCGTCGTGCTCCGCCATGCCCGGCCTCCTCGCCGGCCGGCAGTCGCCGACCTCGAGGCTGATGATCACCCGGCGCACCCCGCCCGGCAACGGGGAGCCCTCCCCGCCGGTCCGCGGGCCCCGGCGCGTTCAGCCCCGGCCCAGCCCCTCCAGGTGGGCTCGGGTGACGACCCGGGTGGCCAGAACGTGCTCGGCCAGCCGCTCGTTGGCCTCGTCGCCGACCAGGCCGGCGACACCCGCCTCGGTGAGGCGCTGGCGGATGCGCTCGATGCGCTTTCGGAGCGTGGACGCGGGCCAGCCCAGACGCTGCGCCGCCCGCCCGTAGGAGGCCGGGCGGTGGTCGTCCCGGGGGAACCCTTCCAGGTACCCGGCGAACAGCGCCGCCAGCGCCCGCCGGTCGTCGGTGCTGAAACGGACGTGGCGGCCCGCCTCGGTCGGGATCCCGCTGAGCACCTCGCCACCTCCCGCCGGCCCGGGCACGACGCCGACGGACACCACCAGGCAGAAGCGGCGCACCAGGCCGGCCAGCAGCACCTCGTGGCCGCCGGCGCCCAGCACCTGGTGGTGCCCGGGCGCCAGAGGTGCCCGGATCCCGGTCGGGGCGACCACATCGAAGACCCGGCTGCCGGTGTTGGTCACCAGCCACAGGTCGGCGCGACAGGCCACCGACCCGGCTGCCCGCGACACCCCCTCGTCGGCGGGCTCCAGGCACGCGGTGCACCGCCGGCTGCGACCGAAGGTGAAGACCTCACCGGGCGCCACGCGCCAGCGCCTCCCCCCGAAGTCGATGTCTACCGGTTCCATCTCCTGGGCGTCTCCAGTCGCCGGACGGCCGCCATCCTGGCACCCACGGGCGCGCGATGTCCGGGCGGCCAAGCACGAGGAGCGGTGCCGGGGCCAGCCCGATGAAGCCCTGCCGCCCAGGACGGCCGCCCACCAGGCGCCCCGGCCGCAGGGCCGGCCCGCGCGCCGCCGTGCACGCGGCCACCCTGAGCTGGGCGGGTGGGGCGAAGCCGAGGAGCGCGCCGCCTGCCGGCACCGGATCAAGACCCCGCGCGGTCCGAGATCGACGACGCCGTCGCGTGCGGGGCCGGGGCCGCCGCCGTGGCGATCTGAGCGGCTGACGCCCCGACTTTCCCCTGCCCCACAATGGTTTCGCCCTTGTGTGTGGTATCGAACGCCTGTACGCTGGTGGGGTGCTCGACCAGCTCGAAGCGGTGATCGACCAACTGGGCGACGCCGATCCGCAGGCGCTGTCGGGTCCCGACGCCATCGAAGTGCTGCACCGGTGCCTGGCCCGCCTGGAGGCGGTGGTGACCGGGGCGACGGCCGCGTTCGAGGCCAGCGGGCAGTGGCAGGCCGCCGGGGCCCGCACGGCGGCGGCCTGGGTGGCTCGGCGCTGCGGGGTGCCTTTGGCCGAGGCCAAGCGGCGCACCCGGCTGGGCCGCTCCCTGCGCCACCTGCCGGCGACCGATGCGGCCTGGCGGGCCGGCCGGGTGCACCAGGCCCATGTGG
>Ga0187894_10007216_pt1 | contig 10578 bp, 9 predicted proteins | sample GBC1701081metaG_FD_136650 | JGI IMG/M metagenome (GOLD analysis project Ga0187894, IMG submission 136650) | White microbial mat communities from a lava cave in the Kipuka Kanohina Cave System on the Island of Hawaii, USA - GBC170108-1 metaG ... | reverse complement strand
GCGGGCAGCGCGTGACGGTTTTGTGCCCGCAGACCTATATGAACTGCAGCGGCCGGTCGGTGCTGGCGGCGTGGCAGTTCTACCAGTGCGGGCCGGCGGACGTGCTGGTGATCAGCGACGACCTGGACCTGCCGCTCGGCCAGATTCGGATCCGGGCGAAGGGTTCCTCAGGCGGTCAGCGCGGCATGGAAAACGTGATTGTCCGGCTGGGGACGAACGAGTTCGCGCGGGTTCGCCTCGGGATCGGGCGGCCCTCGCGGGGCAAGGCCGCGGATTACGTGCTGGAGACGTTTCATCCCATCGAGCGGGCCGCGGCCGATCGCATGATCGATCGCGCGGTCGAAGCGGTGGAATGCTGCGTGGCCGGGAGTGTGACGGCGGCGATGAACCGGTTCAACCGCGGCGAGGAGCCGACCGATCCGCCGGACGCATGACAGGGAGTACATCTCGGGTCGCTGGACCCGGTGAGGAGTGTGCAGAGTGTCGGGTATGTATGAGGCAATGTTTCTACTGGATCCGTCGCAGGCCCCGACGTGGGAGGCGGCCGAGGCGGAATGCAAGCGACTGCTGGATCGCGCCGGAGCCAAGGTGATCGGGCTGAAGCGCTGGGACGAGCGCAAGCTGGCCTACGAGATCAAGCGGCGCAAGCGCGGCGTCTATGCGCTGGCCTTCTTCGAGGCGTCGAGCGAGAAGATCGCCGACATGGAGCGCGACGCCCGCATCAGCGACGTCATCCTTCGGCTGCTGGTGCTGAATCGCGACGACCTCAAGTCGGAAGTGATTCAGAACATGCTCACGGCCGCGCCCCCCTCGTCGCGCGGAAGCGACCGGCCGATGGAGATGGACATGGATCGCGGACCGCGCCCGATGGTCCGGGCCGGGGCGATGGACGATGGCCCTGGCGACGACATGGGCGAAGCCTGATCCGGTGCGGTGGGCCGGGCTGGGGCGGGATTTGATCGGTCCGGCGTAGGGACCTGTGGTTGGATCGTCCCGGCGGCATACCGGCGGCATTTGGCGCTTGCATTCGAGCGGCGACGGCCTATAATTCGGTTTTTGTAAGTGTTCAGGAGCGAACAGGGAGGCGGTCATGGCGAACTTCAACAAGGTCATTCTCGCGGGCAATCTGACGCGCGATCCGCAACTCAGCTATCTGCCCAGCAATACCCCCGTCGCCGAATTCGGGCTGGCGATCAACCGCCGCTGGAAGTCGCAGGACGGCCAGGATCGCGAGGAGGTCTGCTTCGTCGATCTTCGCTGCTACGGCAGGCAGGCCGAGACGCTCAACAAGTACGTCAAGAAGGGGCGCCCGCTCCTCGTTGAAGGCCACCTGCGCTACGACCAGTGGGAAACCAAGGAAGGTCAGAAGCGCAGCCGCCTCTGGGTCATCGTGGACAATTTCCAGTTCCTCGACAGCAAGCGCGACGGCGGCGGTGACGAAGGTGGCGGACGCGAGAGTGGCGGACGCGAGAGTGGCGGACGCGAGAGTGGCGGGCGCGAAGGCGGATCGCGCGGATATTCATCCCGCGGCGGATCCGATCGTGACTCGCAGGTCGCCCCTGAGGCCGATTTCGCGCCGGCCAGTGGCGATGAAGTACCCTTTTAGACCGATCTAATCTGGGCTGTGGCGAGGTCGCGGGCTCACGGCTGCTCGGCCGGGCGCGCGGGTTTGCCGGGGCGGCGGGCAGGTTTCTCCGCCGCCGCGCGACCCATTTCGATTCGAATCACCACGTTCTCGCTCGTGCCGCGCAGGACCGACAACACCACTTCCTTCGGTTTGTCCGCCAGCGCCTTTTCGATCACCCGCTGATAATCCTTGATCGTGTCGATCGGCTCATCCTGCACCTTGCGCACGATGTCGCCCGCCTGCATGCCGCCGGAATCAGCCGGCCCGGCCTGCACGAGCCGGTCGGCGATCACGCCTTTCTGATCGTTGGGCAGCTTGCGGTCGAACGTGTCCTGAAAAACGAGCTGCCGCACGGCCAGGCCAATGTCCTTGTTGAAGGTGCGTTCCGCCTTGGCGGGGGTCATCGGCATCTCGCCGACCTGCGTGGTGAGCGGAACTTCCCTTTTGTCGCGCCAGACGATCAGCTTGACCGGCTGGCCGACGTCGCATTTCTTGATTGCCTGCGTGAAGGCGGTCGTGGTCTCATCTTCGGTCGCGCCGATGGTGAGCATCTTGTCATTCAGACCGATGATCAGGTCCTTGGCCATCAGTCCCGACTTCTCGGCGGGATACCCTTCGACGACGTGGCCGACGACGATCGCGGCGCGACCGGCCGGCAGTTCATAAAACTCGCGGATGTCCTTGGAGGCGGCAACGAGTCCGGCCAGTCCGAGCCAGGGTTCCGGCCGGTCCTTGCGGCTGGCCAGCACATACTTCACCGCCGGCAGCAGCGACGACGCCATCCGCACCGTGGGAGTGCCCTGGATGCGCACGCGCGATTCGAGATTGGTCGTGGCGACGAAGGCTCCCTCCATCGTCACGACCGCGGTCGCGGGAAAGGTCGTAGGCCAGGGCGTCACGACCAGCTTGTCCTCCGCCACCAGCGGCCCGCCGCGCGTGAGTTCAAAGGCGCAGCGGCGTCCCAGGCTCTCCGGCAGCATGCCGAAACAGATCAGCGGCTGCCCCAGTTCCGGCGGCGGCGCGGCGGAGAGCAGGTCGAGGTAGACCGCGGAGGTCTCCGGCTTCGCCGGCGCGACGAAGCCGAGTTCGGCGATGCTGTCGAACGCGACCAGCTTGCAGGGAATCGGATCGTCATATCGTTCCGTGCGGAACATCTCGAACTTGCGAAAAAACGCGCGCGGCTGCTGCTGCATCCGGTCCGGCGCGGGAACCATCGTCAGCCCGTCCGGCGCGATCACCAGGCCGGGCAGCTCGAACTCCCGTCGTTCGCCGTCGTCCGATTCAAAGGTGAGTTTGACGCCCACCAGCGCGGGGCCGATGCGGGCATGCAGCTTGCGAATGGCGTCGGCCAATTCATCCGCGCGGGCGGAGCCGGCCGTCGCGACGCCGAGCAGAGCGGCCAGCAGCGCCGTGCGCGCGGCCGGGCGATTCAACATGCGGGCGTTCATCCGTCATTGTCCTCCAGCTTGAGCACCAGAATCCGCTGCGTGACGCCGCGCATCACTTCGAGCAGCACGCGCTTTTCTTTTTTTTCCTGCGAATCGTCGTAGAGCTTCTGGAACGAGGCGAGATCGGTGACCGCCGTGCGGTTGACCGATCGAATGATGTCGCCGTTGGCCAGGCCCGCCTCGCGCGAGGGAGAGGCGGTCACCGTGCCGGTGACCACGACCCCGTGGGTGTCGGGCAGTTTTTCGCTGCGGGCGTGGGCGGATGTCACGGAGCGGACCGTGACGCCCCATTCCTTGAATTCCGCTTCATCCTCCGCGATCTGGCTTTCGAGCCGGACCGTCTTGACCTTGAAGGTCAGTTCCTTGTCGCGGCGCTTGACCGCCAGCGTGATCTCCGCACCGATGGGTTCGTCCGCCACCATGCGGCGGATCGAGGGAAGTTCCTCCGGGAAGCGGGCGCTGACCTTCTCCCCGTTGATCGAGAGCAGCACGTCCTCCTCCTGGATGCCCGCCTCGCGCGCGGGAGAGCTGAGTTCGACCGATTCCACCAGCACGCCGTGATTGGCCTGCAGGCCGAAGTGTCCTTCCAGATCGACCAGCTCCTTGAGCTGCAGGCCGAGGTAGGAGCGCGTGACGCTCTGCTGCGCGAGTAGTTGACGCACGACTTCCTTTGCCACCGAGATCGGAACGGCGAAGCCCAGTCCGTCGCCCATCTGATTGCCGCGCGTGTTGATGCCGATCACTTCGCCGCGAAGGTTGACGAGCGGTCCGCCGGAGTTGCCGGGGTTGATGGCGGCGTCGGTCTGGAGCCAGTTGTTGTAGTCGCCGGTTTCATAGCCGTCGATGCTGTCGCCGGAGAAGTATCGTTCGTTGTTGGTGATGATGCCTGCCGTCATCGTGCGCGACAGTCCGAAGGGAGTGCCCATCGCCAAGACCGGCTCGCCGATCATCATCTGGGTCGAATCGCCGAGTTCGGCCCAGTGGAGCTTGTCGCATTTGCGCTTCAACTCCTCGGGGTCCAGCTTGAGCAGGGCCAGGTCGGTCCAGTGGTCCGTGCCGATCAGCGTGGAGTGAACGCGTTCCTTGTTGATGAGCGTCACGATCAGTTTTTCAGCCTGATGGGCGACGTGGAAATTCGTGAGGATGTATCCCTCGGCATTGATGATGACGCCGGAACCGGTGCGGCGCTGAATCTCCTTCTTGCCGTCATCGAAACTCTTGGCATGCACGTCGATCTGCACGACCGCGGGGAAGACCTTGTCGCGCGCCTCGCGCAACCGCGAGTCGATCTCCGCATCAGAGCCGTGCGCGGCCGGTGCGGCGACCGCGGAGACGACGAGCGAAAGGCAGCTCGCTGAGGCGCGGTGTCGCAATCGATTGCGGATCGGGCGCGGGTGGATGCGAAGGTCGGGATTCAGGTCGAAGGGAGTCCGGTACGTTGACGGGCGATGATGAGTCATGCGGGGGCGACGCTCCTTCACGCAGGCCGGGGATGATGCGGCGGTGCGATAGGGAGTTATAACGCCGATCGGGCCGCCTCTCACGCAGGAGTCCAGTCGCGGCGCCGTGCAAGCGGGTTCCGATCTCCCGGATGCATCAAAGAATGAGCATTGCGTCGCCGTAGCTGTAGAAGCGGTAGCCGCGTTCGATGGCGGTCTGATAGGCCGCGCGGATTCGATCCAATCCCGCGAAGGCGGCGACCAGCGCCAGGAGCGTGCTCCGGGGCAGGTGAAAATTGGTCAGCAGCGCGTCAACACCGCGGAAGGAGTGGGGCGGTTGAATAAGGATGTCGGTCCATCCTTCGCGCGGGCCTGGCGGTGCGCCGGAGGCGTAACAGGTTTCAAGAACACGGGCCGTTGTCGTGCCGATGGCGACGACGCGACCTTCGTTGCGGCGAGTCCGTTCGATCGTTTCAGCAGCGGCGGCCGGAAACGAAAACCACTCTGCATGCATCCGGTGGTCGGAGAGATCTTCGGTCGTGACCGGGAGAAAAGTCCCCGCGCCGACATGGAGCGTCAGAAACGCCGACGAGACGCGCGCCGCGCGCAGGTGGTCGAGCAGTTCGGGGGTGAAATGCAGCCCCGCCGTGGGAGCCGCCACGGAGCCGGGATCGAGTGCATAAACCGTCTGGTATCGCTCGCGGTCGACGACATCCTGCGCGCGGGTTGAAGCCGTCTGCGCCGGGGATCGGCGAATGTAGGGAGGTAGCGGCATGACCCCGATCCGGGTGAGCAGCTCGACGGCCGGAAACGGTCGATCGAGCGTCGCGCTCCATGCGCCGCGGTCGAGCCGTGCGTCGAGGCGCAGTCGCGGCAACGGTTCGATGATGGTCGAGTCGGGATGATGTTCCGATTCCGACGGCGTATCGAAGCTCAACAGATCCCCCGGCCTCAACCGGCCGCCGCTCTCGAGCAGGACTTCCCAGACGCCGAGCGATGGTTCGCGCAGAAAAAGGCCCGGCACGCGGCCGCCGGTGGTGCGCCGCGCCGCGAACCGCGCGGGGAGCACACGGCTCTGATTGAAGATCAGGCAGTCCCGCGCCCGCAGCAGCGAGGCAAGATCGCGAATGACGCAGTCGCGGATCGATCCGTTCGCGCGATCGAGTACCATCAGCCGCGCCGCGTCCCGCTGCGCGGCCGGCTGCTGCGCGATTCGATCAGGTGGCAGTTCATAGTCGAGGTCAGCGACCTTCACGTCAGCACCATGAAGACCTCTTCTACCTGCGCGTCGCGCCCCTCCGCGAAGGCGGCGGCGCTGCCGGTTCGAACGAAGCCGCACTTTTCGAGCACGCGAAGCGACCCCGCGTTATCCGCCGCGGCGCTGGCGTGCATGGGGCGCGTGCGATCCAGATCGAGCAGCGCCTTCAGCGCGAGCGTCGCCACGCCGCGGCCCCAGCAGGCTCGGTCGATCCAGTAGGTCACTTCGCGTTTTCCGTCGCGATCGAAGCTGCCTGCGAATCCGGCGATCCGCCAGGTTCCACTTGGCTCTTCGATCAGAACCACCTGCTTGAGAATCGACGCATCGGCAAACAGTCGCACCCAGCGGGCCATGAACCCTTCGCGCGTGGTCATCTCCTTCCGGCTGAAGGCGGCCATCCAGATCGCGGCGGGATCGGAATGGTGACGGAAGAGCGTCTCGAGATCGCCTTCGACGACATCCCGGAGCCGGACCTGCCGGCAGGGGGCGGATGGAGTCGGAGTCGATTGGGATTGAGCCATGGTTCATACTCCGCGATCGGGCGGCCGCGCATCCGCTTGGGGCGACCCATCCTGAATCGTTTGCCCGCTCCTTCCGTGCCCGATAACCGTCGAAATTGCCCCAAAACTTTTGCCCGGACCCTCGCCGATCATAAGATCAGATGAGAGGCTCGCCTCCTCGCCGAATCCGATCGCACGCGCGGCGGGCCATTGCGGGGGACCGTGGATGAGACTGTCGATCTCCGCCGAACATCCGCTGCATCGCTTCTTTTCCGGCCTGGTGGAGCATGCGATGCACGCCGAAGCCGGTATCGCCGATCCCGGCGTGGTTGGCTATCTGGCCGAACTGCTCATTGATTTCATTCACTCGGACCGGATTTTTGGCCTGCGCGACGAGCAGGGTCGGCCGCTGAATCAGGTGGCCGACATGCTGGCGCGCACGCAGGCCGCGCCGGCGGGCGAGGTGCATCGGCACATTGGCGACTTCACGCTCTTCTGGGTCAGTGTTTATCCGGAGAACCTGCGGCGCCTCTGTGCGCGCGGTGCGAAGGATTACGTGATCGACTACTTCCGGCAGGGCAAACATTCCTACGCGCTGGCGTCCGAGCTGTCGCGCGAGGATGGGCGGCCGCCGGCGTCGCTGCTGCGGCGTCTGAGCGAGCAGTATGAATGCTGCGCCTATGGATTGGGCATGGTCCGCGAGCAGGTGCGCCAGGCGGCGGAGTCGAGTGGGTCGGCGGGCAAACTGCTGCGATAGATCGGCATCCTCATCGCCGTCATCGAGCAGCCTCTAGCTCCGTCGGCGAATCGCCCACGATCATTTGGAAGTGTTCGACAATGCCGCGCGAATGTCCGCCGCCTTGACGCCCAGTTCTTCGAGCGCGACGAAGGCGACGCTTCCCTTTTCCTTCAGCAGAGACAGCAGCAGGTGCTCGGTATCGACGAGCTTGCTCCCGCACTGACGCGCCTCTTCGATCGCTTCGGAGATGGTGTTTCGGAAGTGGGGCGAGCCGGGCAGCCGGCCGAGCACCCAGGTGTCTTCCATCGACTGTTTCATGAGTCGGGCGATGACTTCGCCGGCGGTGGTCTCATTGACGCCGCGCATGCGGAGGAGATCCACTGCCCGGCCTTCTCCGTGCCGCAGAATCGCCAGCAGCAGGTGCTCGGTGCCGACGTAGTCCTGCTCCGACTCGCGCGCGATCGCGTCGGCGAGTTTGAGCACTATCTCCATGGCCGGTGAGAGTTTTTCGTACATCCAGGGGTCGCCGCCGCTATTCGACCGTGACGCTCTTGGCGAGATTCCGCGGCTTGTCCACATCCAGGCCGCGCAGTACGGCTGCATGATACGCCAGAAGCTGCAACGGAATGATCGTGAGCAGTGGGGTCAGCGGTTCCAGCGTTTCGGGCACGTAGAAGACATGCTCCGCCAGTTCGGCGACGTGCTCGTCGCCCTCGGTGGCCACGGCGATGACGTGTCCGCCGCGCGTCTTCACTTCCTGGATGTTGCTGATGACCTTTTCGTACTGGCTGCCCTTCGTGGCGATGAAAACCACCGGCATCCCTTCGCGGACCAGCGCAATGGGGCCATGCTTGATCTCGGCGGCCGGCAGACCCTCGGCGTGGACGTAGGAGATTTCCTTGAGCTTGAGCGCGCCTTCCAGCGCGGTCGGATAGTTGTACCCGCGTCCGAGGAAGAGCCAGTTGCCCTCCTCGGCGTACCGCTCGACGACGGCGCGAACGTCCGCGTTGGTCTGCGTGAGCACGTGGCGAATCTGGTCAGGAATCGCGGAGAAGGCTTGGAGGTACTCCTGAAGCTGGTTTTGCGAGAGGTGCCGCCGCCGGCCGAGCAGCAGGGAGAGCATCGTGAGGGCCGCCACCTGGCCGATATAGGCCTTCGTGCTGGCAACGCCGATCTCCGGCCCGACGTGGAGATAGACGCCCGCGTCCGTCTCGCGCGCGATCGTGGAACCGACGACGTTCACCAGGCCGATGACGATGGCTCCCTTGTCATGCGCCTCGCGCAGGGCGGCAAGCGTGTCGATCGTTTCGCCCGACTGGCTGATCACGATGACCGCGGTGCCGTCGTCGATGACGGGATTGCGGTATCGGAACTCGCTGGCGTATTCGACCTCCGTGGGGATGCGGGCGATGTCCTCGAGCAGGTATTCACCCACCAGTCCCGCGTGCCAGGCCGTGCCGCATGCGGAAATGATGATCCGCTTGGCCCGAACGAGGTCGCGCGTGTACTTGGCGATGCCGCCCAGCACGACGCGCCCCTGCCCGAGGTCGATGCGGCCGCGCATGCAGTTGGCCAGCGCGTCGGGCTGCTCCATGATCTCCTTGAGCATGAAATGGCCGTGGCCGCCCAGCTCGATCTCCTCGAGACTGAACTCCAGCTCCTCGACATCCTTGGTGACCGGAACGGCGTCCAGCGTGGTGGTTCGGAAGCCGTCGGGCGTGACGGTGACCATCTCGCCGTCCGACAGATAGATGACCTGCGTGGTGTGCTGGACGATCGCCGCGCCGTCCGAGGCGACGATGTACTCGCCGTCGCCGATGCCGATGATCAGCGGGCTGCCGCGCCGCGCCGCCACGATCCGGTCCGGCTCATCCGCGCAGATCACGGCAATGCCATAAGTGCCCTGCACCTCGCGCAGAGCCGCGCGAACCGCCGTTTCCAGGTCGCCCTTGTAGAGATGGCCCACCAGCTTGGCGAGCACTTCGGTGTCCGTCTCGGTCGTGAATTCGATGCCGCGCTGCATGAGATAGGTCTTCAGCGCGCGGTAGTTTTCGATGATGCCGTTGTGGACCAGCGCGATGCGGCCGGTGGCGTCCAGGTGCGGATGGGCGTTGCCGTCGGTCGGCGCACCATGAGTGGCCCAGCGCGTATGCGCCAGTCCGCAGGTTCCGTTCAGCGTGTCGCCATTGAGCACGGCCTCGAGCGCGCTGATGCGGCCGGCGGACTTCTTGATGGTCAGGTGGCCGCCGTTGAGCGTAGCCACGCCCGCCGAGTCGTAGCCGCGATATTCCAGGCGTTTCAGTCCTTCGATGAGCATGGGCTGCGCCCGGCGAAACCCGGTATACGCGACGATTCCGCACATAACGTTTCGACTCCCCCAGACAGGTCATGCCGTGCCACAGCGTTCGGCCGGCTCATGTCCTGGCTGTATTGATCTTTCTGTACCCTGCCGGAGACGGTCCTGTTCGAATGAATGACCCTTCATTTGTGAGTCATCCCAGCGCGGAACCCCTTGGCTCCATCGGCATTATCGGGTGATCGCGCGCCGGCATGAAGGTCGGGCCGAGCACTATCAATGATACCGCCGATGTTCCGCATTGGACCGATCTCCCCCGCATTATCGGGCGCACAGTTGTGAGAATCTCGCGCGACCTGGTGCAAGCATTGATGCCGCGTAGGATTGCGACACTTCAGAGATGAATATAACACATTGATTGGCAAAGAGTTGTAGGCTGTCTGATTCTCGCATAAAATCCCGTTCCGCACGCAGCGGTCGCAACAGATGCCGCAGGCCCGGCGGGGAGGCACTTCAGGATGGCGGCGGTGCAGCCCGGCTTCGTTCATCTGCACGTTCACACGCATTACAGCCTGCTGGATGGCGCGACGCGCATCTCCGACCTCGTCTCATCGGTCAAGGCGATGGGAATGGCGGCGGTGGCGATCACCGACCACGGCAATCTTTTCGGCGTAATCGAGTTCTACAACGCGGCGCGCAAGGCCGGAGTCAAGCCGATCCTCGGCATGGAGGCCTATATCGCGCCGGGCGACCGGCGCTCGCGCGAGGCGCGCGGCACGGGGGAAGGCAGCTATCACCTGCTGCTGCTCGCCGAGAATCTCACCGGCTATCGCAACCTGCTGAAACTGAGCACGATCGCCTATCGCGAGGGCTTTTACTACAAGCCGCGCATCGACCGCGAGGTGCTGGCCGCGCATCACGAGGGGCTCATCTGCACCAGCACCTGCCTCGGAGCGGAGATTCCGCAGGCGCTGTTGAAGCAGAATCGGGCCGCGGCGGAGCAGGCAGCCGAATGGTACCTAAGCGTCTTCGGGCCGGACCGTTTTTTCATCGAACTTCAGGACCATGGACTGCCCGAGCAGAAGGCGATCAATCCCGAACTGATCGACATCGCAAACCGCTGCGGGCTGGGGCTGGTGGCGACGAATGACGTGCACTACTTGACGCATGACGACGTCGAGGCGCATGACGTCCTCTGCTGCATCTCGACCGGCGCCCTGGTGTCGCAGGAGGATCGGTTCAAGTTTCCGACCGACCAGTTCTTCCTGAAG
>Ga0187894_10007215_pt1 | contig 10578 bp, 9 predicted proteins | sample GBC1701081metaG_FD_136650 | JGI IMG/M metagenome (GOLD analysis project Ga0187894, IMG submission 136650) | White microbial mat communities from a lava cave in the Kipuka Kanohina Cave System on the Island of Hawaii, USA - GBC170108-1 metaG ... | reverse complement strand
GACATCTCGTCGGAACCAATACTCGCACTCGAACGCGAGTTGTTGCAAAAGAGCGACCTCGTAGTTGTTTCGGCCGAAAAGCTGCTCGCCGATAAGCAGCACGAAAATCCGAACACGCATTTGGTCAGACACGGCACGGACTGGCAGCATTTTCGTAAAAGCCTCGATCCTGAACTTGAGTTGCCGAGTGATGTTGCCGATCTGCCGCGACCGATCATCGGTTTTCACGGACTGCTTGCCGACTGGATAGATTTTGAATTGATAAAAAAGATCGCAGAGCGCTTTGCTCACGGCTCGGTCGTGCTCGTCGGCAAGGTCGCGCCTGATGCGGAAAGTAAGGCGAGTGTGTTACGCGATTTAAAAAACGTGCAATTTCTGGGACGCAAACCTTACGACGAGTTGCCGGCGTATTGCAAAGCATTCGACGTGGCGCTCAATCCGTTTACGATAAACGACCTTACGCTCGCAGCAAATCCGCTCAAGGTGCGCGAATATCTCGCCGCCGGTCTGCCGGTCGTATCGACCGACATTCCCGAAGCGCGAGTTCTAGATGACGTTCTTGTTGGCGCAGACGCGCAAGACTTTATAAAAAAGATCGAGACCGCAATTGCGAGTAAAAAATCACGCGAAGAGATCAGCGACGCGATCAAGCACGAAAGCTGGGAAGCTAAGGTTGAAGAGCTGAGAGAGGTTATTTTCGAAAAAACTAAAAACTGAAAACTGAAAAAATATGCAGGAGATTGCGTTACAACATAAGGCCGAGGTCGCGAGTGGCGAGCGTTTTGAGTTTGGCAAAAACTGGGCGGCGTTTCTCGCCGTGCTCGACGAGACGCGTATCGATACGGCGGTCGCGTCGTTAAAGGAAATGCTCGAAGTCGACGACCTGGAAGGCAAAACTTTTCTCGATATCGGTTCTGGCAGCGGTTTGTTTTCGCTCGCGGCGAAACGTTTGGGAGCAAAGGTTCACTCATTCGATTTTGACTCAAATTCGTTTGCTTGCACAAAAGAACTGCGTCGCCGATATTTTCCCGGAGACGCCGACTGGCGCGTCGAGCAAGGCTCGGCGCTCGATGCCGAATATCTAAATTCACTTGGCAAATTCGATATTGTTTATTCGTGGGGCGTGCTGCATCACACGGGCGAGATGTGGCGAGCGCTTGAAAACGCTATTATTCCGACCAAATCCGGCGGCAAACTTTTTATTGCGATCTACAACGACACCGGCTCGCAGGCTCGACGTTGGCATTGGATAAAGAAAACGTATTGCCGTTTGCCGCGACTTCTAAAAACGCCCTTCGCCGTCGCCGCGATCTTGCCCGACGAAGGCAAAGCTCTCATAAAATCACTCATCACTCTCTCGCCGATGAATTACATCCGCTCATGGACCGGGTACAAAAATGGCCGCGGGATGAACCGTTGGCACGACATCATTGATTGGGTCGGCGGCTTTCCATACGAATACGCGTCGGTCGATCGCATTTTCGAATTTTATAAAGAGCGCGGCTTTACGCTGCTAAAAGTAAAGAGCGAAGGGGTCGGGTTAGGCTGTAACGAGTTCGTTTTTGAGCAGAGCATAAAGAAGTAACCACTAAATTACACGAAACGTCACGAAATCTATTTTAGTGTGATTTCGTGAATTTTCGTGGTTATCTTAATCCCCGTTATTCATCTTCTCCATCAACTCGGGCCAGCGTGGGTCGTCGCGAAGAGAATTGAGATTTGTGTCGGTTTCAAAATACGGACGATTTTGGTTGCCGAGTTTGATGGCTTTGTTGAGCCATTTGAAGGCGAGATCTGTTTCGCCGAGCAAGGCGTAGGTCGAGCCGACCCAATAGGCCATGTCGTGATCGGAGCGTGAGATGGCGAGCGCGTCGTCGGTGAGCATCGCACGAGCTTCGTCGTGGCGGCCTGAGCCGGCGAGAAATTCGGCGGCGAGTGGACGAATGCCGTCCATTCGCGGATTTTCTTTTAAAACGCCGGCGATCAGATCGTTTGCCTCGTCAAATTTTCCTTGATAATAGAAAACGCCCGAGCGGAAAATTTTTATCATCGGATGATTCGGCTCGGCCTTGGCGCCTTTGTCGAGAATTTCGAGAGCCTTGTCGAACTCGCGTTTGTAGATGTAAATTCGCGCGCTGTTGTAAGACGCGACGGCGCGAGCAGCCGGGTCGAGCCGCGTGAGTTTTTCGAACGCTTTTAGCGATTCCTCGTATTTGCCGTCGAGGCGGTTGACGACGCCGGTCACGAAATACAAAGCCGCGTCATTCGGGAATTGTTTTTGAAGCAGCTCGATCTCGCTGCGAGCTTTTTTCTTTTCGCTGCGAGCCATGTAGATCATCACCATCAGCACGCGCGCCTCGACGACATTCGGGTCGTAAAAGAACGCTTTTGAAAACGCGGCTTCGGCATAAGTGTAATCTTCAGGCTCGCCCAAACCTTTGAACACTCGGTTTGCATAACACGCGCCGAGACCGCTGTAGGCGAGTGCAAAATGCGGGTCGAGTTCGATGGCGCGTTTGAAATTCGCGATCGCGGCATCGCAGTCCTCGGCGTCGATCGTGCGGAAGATAAACCGCCCAAAGTTGTCACGGCCGCGAAGATATTCTTCCCAAGCCTCGGCGTTGTCAGTAGCACGACGCCCAAGTTTTTCGGCTTCGAGATCGGTGAGTTCGAGACGCAGGCCTTCGAGAATGCGCTGCGCGATGCCGTCCTGAAGCGCAAGAATATCGGTGCCTTCGGCGTCGATGCGATCCGACCAGAGAATGTCGCCGCTCACGACGTCGAGCAGTTGCGCCGTCACGCGCAGCTTGTCGCCCGCGCGTAAAAACCCTGCGCTTAAAACTGCGTGAACGCGAAGTTCTTTGCCGGCTTCGCGCGGATCAACCTCTTTGCCTTGAAATTTTGCGATGACGGACGACGGCCTGACGATGATCGAGCGAATCTGAGCGAGTTCGGTGATCACGGAGTCGGCGAGCGCGAATTCGTAGAAGCTCGACGCGGCGTCCTGACTCAAATTTTGAAACGGCAGAATAGCCACACTCTTTTTCTCGGTGCCGGTCGCGGTCATCGAAATGTCCGGTGCGTAACTCGGCGTCGTAGATGGCGTGATCGATCCGGCGGATGGCGTCGCGCCTGCGGCTGACGTAGCTTCGGGCGTCGATTTGCCGGTGAACCAGTTGAGCATCCTCTTCACTTTGCCGCCGTCGGCGTGGCTCGGTGCAAACGTGTCGCCTGGCATAACTTGCGCGCCGCCGATCTGCTGCATCACTGTGCGAAGCTCGTCGCGCATCGTCGCGATCTTTTGATAGCGATCTTTCGGTTCTTTTGCGAGAGCTTTGTCGACGATCTGCTGAAGCTGCGGCGGCAGCGCGTCTTTGCGCATTTCGGCGAGCAACTTCGGCGTGCCGTAGAGAACTTGGTGACGAACGTCGACGACCGTCTTGCCCTGAAATGCCCAGATGCCGGTGAGCATTTCATAGATCAAAACGCCCGTCGAAAAAATGTCGCTGCGATGATCGGCACGCTCGCCCTTCGCCTGCTCCGGTGCGGCGTAAGTTGCTGTGCCGTAGGGAATTCCGAGTTCGGTTATCTGCGTGCGATCATGTCCGGCAGTTTCCGCTGCGACCTCGTCTTCCATCAATTTCGCGAGGCCGAAGTCGAGTATCTTCACCTGGCCCGAATCGTTGACCATGATGTTGCCGGCCTTGATGTCGCGGTGAATTATGTTCTTAGAATGCGCGTAAGCGAGAGCGTCAGTGACCTGGATCGCGATCGACACGGCACTTTTTACATCGAGCGGCCGACCGGCGACGAGCTGTCGCACGTTTTTTCCATCGACCCATTGCATCGCGATGTAGAATACGCCGTTAGCGTCGTTAAAATCGTAGATCGTGCAGATGTTCGGATGATCGAGCTGCGAACAGAGCTGCGCTTCGCGCTCGAAGCGTTTAAAGTTTGCAGTCTTTTGCGTGAGTTCAGCCGGGAGAACTTTGATAACGACAGTTCGGTTAAGCTTGGTATCGAGAGCCTTGTAAACGGTGCCTTGTCCGCCCGAGCCGATCTTTTCGAGAATTTTGTATTGGTCTAATTGAGAACCAACCATAAGAATTGCGGATTGCGGATTTTTCGATTGCGGATTAACAAACTCGCAAAACTCAATTCACATTCCGCCGATATTAATAGCAAAAATCTGCGGCTGCAAAATCCGCAATCCGCAATCCAAAATCCGCAATCGAGGCGTCCGGCCAACTGCCGAATCTCACGGGTGAACCGTTCAGCCACGCGGCGGATCGCCGAAGCCCGACTGTTTGTAAACACCGTTCTCTACGATGCACGGCACGGTCGGGTCGCCGCCCGAGAATGCAAGCATCTCGCGCTGACGAGCCTTGTCATTTTGTGCATCATATTCGGTAAACGCGACACCTTTTGAATTGTAATGATCGCGGGCTTGCTGACAATATGGACAGCCGGGTTTTGTGTAGATGACTAGCGACATAACTTTCTATTCGAGGGGCCTGTTAAGTATGGTTCCAGTTTACTAAACAACCGCGAAAGTAAAAAGGCACGAATGTCGAACCTCACCTTGAAGCCTACATACGCACAGATGCGGGCGGCGGCGAGTGATCGAGTTCCGCCGGGAGGCATTTGAAAGTTTCCGGCAGGCGTTTGAATTCCGACGCATTAGTGTTTTGCCCGACAGCATTTGAAAAACGCCCGGCAGCATTTCATTGCCGCCAGGCGTGATTTGAAAATATTCCCAGGTGATTAGTATCTACGGCGTCTGTCTTTAAATTCCAAATCCCTAACTTGCTGCCACGATGGCATCTTCGCACGACGCAGTCGCGTTGCGATACGGCGTTTTCGTCGTCTGTGTGTCGTCGATCTCAGCCATTCCCGCCGTAACGAGCGCCGACATGTTTGCAACCAACAGCTTCGGGTTCGACGGCTGATACGCCGCTCCCCAACTAACTGCAAAATCCTTCGCTTTACCTAAATTTTCTACGTTCTTTACGTGGCCATGCTCTGCCATTAAGTTTTTCCTCCGGTTTATAGTTGAAATTCGACATCTCGATTCGTAAGTCTACCGTTGTTTCAATGGTTATGACGTTTTGAGACAGGGCTTCTCTGGCTGCTTTCTACTACGTCTAAAATACAGAATAACCGCCGTTACTTGTCACTCTCCCTGGAACAAATGTTAAGCCACTAGACCTTGGGTCAATTGCCGATCTTTTGATTAACTATCAGATGTTTCCGATCTTCGTTAAGATTGAGTGTGATCATCTCATCTTCTTCTTCTGAATATCCGATATATTTGGCTTCCAGAATCTCAAGTAGCCAAAACAGAATTGTCATCGCCAGTGTAACTAACGCAGGTATCCATGAAAATTCGTCAAAAAAGGGAGTCACAAGTATAAAAGGGATTCCTACGCTCTGCCAGATGAGGGAAGGAACAATCGAAACAAGCACCCACACCAGCTCGTATCTCCAATGGGCAGCAATCCAAATTGAGATGGATACCAAAAAAATCGAGGCAATCATATCGATGCTAAAAAGCCTTGAGAATATTGCTTCAGCATTATGGCCTCGCAAAAGTAAACTAAAGAAGACCCAAGTTGCGACCATAAGGGCCACCTGACAGAATTTAGTCATCAGTCTGGCCCGAGTCATATTTGCTGGTATTTTCATCACCTTTCCCCTACACAACACATCCCGTCTCTCATTTTTATAATATCCCGGCTCGTCTTTTGCAAAGTTCATCAAGTTTCATCTTGCATGTGTTTTCAACCGCAACCGCTGCTCGGGTTAAAGCAGCAACGGCCAAAACGGACGCTACTGCTGTTACGTAGGCCCCTGCCTTTGTAACTAATGCTCCAGCACCAGCTTTGAACGCTGCCCATAAACCTAAGCCTTCTTTAAAGAAGCCATATCCGGTTCGTACAGTAGTGGTCGCCAGTGGACCAGCCACCAATGCCGTGTAAAAGTTGTCGTTGAAATAGGCTCTCCCTAGATTTTCGCAATTTCGCGTCTCGGCCTTCATACAATCTTTGTAAGCTTTTTCTTTTTTCTTATCGTCATTTGCAGAAGTTGTGCCTTGGTTTGAGGGGTTGCCGCCGCCGGGGCCCCCACCGCCTGAACCTCCGCCGCCTGGACCGCCACCCGGATTACCACCTGGACCACCGCCGCCGCCGCCTCCCCCACAGAAGCCAACGCAGTAACAGTTCCACTCGCAATCCCAGCCATTGGCGGTTCCGACGCAACCACCTTCGCAGTTGTAGAGTCTTCCGTCAACCCACACGTTAATTAGCCCACTCGGATCGATGAAATTCGTCGGTTCATTTCCGACATAAGAGTAACGATTCCAGCTTTGAGGATCGCCAACGACACAGCTGCCTTTATACGGATCGGGGCTTGTCCACCGACCGGCGCGATTTTCATTTTTGCGGAACCACGTGTGGTCGAGACCAGTGGCGTCGTCGCGTTCGGTGAGGCCGTATTTTTGGCGCGGGTTGAGATTGCTGCCAAAGCCCTGTGCTGCTAGAGAACGGTAGAGAACGGGGTCATAGAGAACGGGGTCAGACATGCAATTCTCTACCCTGAAACCGACAGTCACGATCTAAATGGAATTGTTTACAGAATCGCATGTCTGACCCCAATCCTTCCTGACTCCAATCCTTCACTAATGACTGCTCGATTCGACCCTTGCCAATCCCTAATTCCTTGCAAATTCATATGTTTCCGTTAACGATCGTTTGCGTTATTCAGATTCAACATGACGAGATCGTCCTTTGACGAATGATTATTATTAGATTGGTCGATATTGCTGGACCCTATAAGAAATTCGCCTAATTTATAAAAGACAAAAACCATAAAAGGCAAGAAACCCGGTCCCAAATAGATTTCGGTCAGATAGGAGATCACGGATTCACTACGAAATTCGTCTCGAAGGAAAAAATAAAGCAAGATAAACATTCCGGCGGCTCCTGCTTTCTGTCTAATTCTACTAAAAAGCAAACATGCGAAGATAATGAAAAACATCTGTAGGCCGGTACTCAGAAAAAGAAACCAATCCGAGCCAGCGTCTGTAAATCGGTCAGGTTTCGGCTTTAGTAGTAACAGCAGACTTGCGATTGAACCTAAAACGATCATTGTCAAGTCGTCTGACAGACTCTTCGAATTGTATATTCGGTTGAAAATCTGACTCATGATTTATATTGTTTGCATTTGTCCGGAATATCTGCTTCGCATTTTTCTTCCTCCTTCTTCCCCGCTAGCGCTGCACTTCTCAATCCCAATACAGCCCCGACCGTCAATCCATAAATAAGTGCCGCTCGCTTCGCAAGCCAGATAGGCAATTTTGGAAAAATTTCATAGAGTGTGCTGATCCCGCCGGCAATCCCAAAGGCTCCAACCAACGCATCGTAGGAGAACGGGGTCAGACATGCAATTCTCTACCCTGAAACCGACAGTCACGATCTAAATGGAATTGTTTACAGAATCGCATGTCTGACCCCAATCCTTAGACATGCAATTCTCTACCCTGAAACCGACAGTCACGATCTAAATGGAATTGTTTACAGAATCGCATGTCTGACCCCAATCCTTCCCCAATCCTTCCCAGAATCGCATGTCTGACCCCAATCCTTAATCTTGCATTATGTATCTCACGCCGCCGTCGTCGGTTGATGAGAGGCCGCCATATTCGGCAATGAGTTTGCCGAATGCGTCATAAATTACAAACGTCCAAATGTCGTTGATCTCTGTCGCGACGCGATTGCCGAGCGCGTCATAGACGGTCGATGCATCAGGCGTGCTTGGCTTTGTAGCTTTTATCATTCGTCCGTTTGCGTCATTAGAAGACGAGTGATATGAGCGAGATGATTGCTATGCCCAGAACTAGATTCAACAACGCCCACCTCCAGAAAGTCATGGTTCTTGTTGCTCCTTCCACGAATGCATGACGAAATAACGGATACAGCAATATTGAAAACACAACCGGTATGAACACGATGATTGATGGGGAAAGCACTATACTAGAGAAGTTGAGAATCAAGTAGAGTGCACCTAAAAAACCTGCCTGAACAGCCAGAGTCCCAAGTACGGGTAACACCATTCGCAAATTCTTATACATTTAGAACCTCCAGTTCGAGAACCGACTTATCCAGAATAACCTGTTTCTTTTCGACATTTTGAATTCGCCTCGTTCCAACCTTTCGTGTATGTTGGCTCGTACAACTTTAGAGCTGTAAGAGTGGCTCCCAACGTTAGAAGACGCTTTATTTGGGCCTGAAGCGAAGCGGGTCCTCCTCCACCTATCGAATCTTTTATGAGTGTAAAGGTTGCTGCACCAAGAATTCCAGCTACAGCACGCTTGTATGGGGCCATTTCCCTTTCCATACAATCGCGATACTTCTGTCGAACACGCGCTTTTTCCATCTGTTTCCGCAATACGCAACTCGGTTCGGGAGTGCCCGAGATAGTTAGCGGCGGGCAGTCTTCAGAGTTACCGCCGCCGCCTATGCCGCCGCCACGTGAGTCAAGCGTCGGGCGACTGTGGCCTCCACCAGCGCCGCTACCATCTACCTTCGTCCATGTGCATGCGTATACACGTGGGTTGCCTCGAACATCAATCATGTAGCCTATATACCTACAGGTAAGAATCCACTGTAAGCCGCTTGGATCGACGAAATTGGTTGGGTCGTTGATTACGTAGCTATAGCGGTTGAAACTCTGAGGATCACCGGGCGACATTGAACCTTTGTAGGGATCTGCTGATGTCCACCGTCCAGCACGATTTTCGTTTTTGCGGAACCATGTGTGATTTAGACCAGAGGAATCATCTTTCTCGGTTAGGCCGTAGCCTTGACGGGATTGGTTTAAAACGCCGTAGCCTTGCTGAGCGGTTCTGAGGCCGATACCGGATTGGATTTCTTCACCGAATGCGGTGAAGTCGGAACGTGACTGGACGTTTCCAGTGTTACTGACGACTGCACGCGGGCTGCCTTGCCAATCTTGCATGAAGTATCGCACGCCGCCGTCATCCGTTCCGGCGAGACCGCCGTAATCGGCGACCAGTTTGCCGAATGCGTCATAGATCACAAACGTCCAAATGTCGTTGATCTTTGTCGCGACACGATTGCCGAGCGCATCGTAAACAGTCGATGCATCGGGCGTGCTCGGTTTTGTCGCTTTTATCATTCGCCCGTTTGCGTCGTAAGCGAAGCCCATCGACCTGAACTTTGCATCGTTCACGACTTGCCCTGCCTCATTGTAAGTCGTGCCTGTGCGGAATCGGTTAGTAGTTTTATCGATGTCGCCCGTGCCCTGCGTGGTCGCTTCTTCAATCGGCGTAAAGGGAAGTGGATTCTGCTGTCCCGAAGGATTGTTGTTCGCAGCCTTGCGATACATGTTCCCGAAACGATCAAAATCGAAACGCTGTTTATAAGTCAGTTGGGCGTTGTCGCCTTGTTTGTACTCACGCGACTCTTTCAAACGTCCAAGCTCGTCGTAGCCAAATCGCTGCGACCATTGTTTGTTCGCGCCGATCCAGCCCTCGATCTTCGAGAGTTGCCCGTTGTTTTTGCTCGTATCGACAGTGCCATTTGTGAGATCGACCGTGCCGTAGCTGTAATCATATTTCTGTAGAATATCAGCAGCTTTATTCAACGATTGCGATGTCATCTGAAACCGATCATTGTAACCAAAAGTCTGATTTGTCCCGTTGCCGAGATTCATCTGCGACAACAATCCCTGATTATTAAACGACACGCCGGTCAGGTAGCTCCTCGAAGCATCTGCAACCGTAGTGAGCCGACCAAAAATATCAATCGTGTTCGTGACAATTCGTCCGCTCGGGTATTTCTCGGTCGTCAACTGCCCGGCGAGATTGTAGCCGTATTCGAGCGTGTAGGTTTGATTATCGATGGACTGAATATGCTTCACGACCTGCCCGACCTTGTCGTAGTCATAGTTTTGGACGGTCTCAGGTATTGAGTAGGTTGCATTCGCGGCGGTGCGAATTTTTGTCAACCGTCCATTGTTGTAAAAATTACTCTCAGCCTCGTCATAGGTGTAAGTCACCGTCGGAGTTTGATAACTCGTTTCTCCAGTAAAAACAACACTACTCGTGCGATTAAGTCCATCGTAAGTAAATGCAGTCTTCACTCCACGTGCATCGATGCCTTCTAGCAATAAGTTTTCGTTTGTGTATTTGTAAACACCTGTCCACAAACCGCCGGACGAAACTTTAATGCCGGCATCATTCAATGTCGCTGTGGCTTCGACCTGACGTTCGTGCGTGAGGCGTGACAGCGAATCATATTTGAAAAGCCGCTCTTGTGTTGTCGTGCCGTCGGACTGCGTGACTTTCTTTAGATTGTCGTTGCCGTCGTATTCGTAGTAGGTTGGTTGTGCGGGTGTTGCGACATCGCCGAGGGTGCCTGCGGCATTTGGTTCATCGACGCGGATCGTTCTGCCAAGAGTATCTGCCAACTGCCTTCTTGATTTGCCCGCTTGATCGGTTGCGGTTGCGACAAGGCCGTTGTATGCTGCCGAGACTGTCGTCAGATCGGGCAGCGTCGT
>Ga0187894_10007214_pt1 | contig 10578 bp, 9 predicted proteins | sample GBC1701081metaG_FD_136650 | JGI IMG/M metagenome (GOLD analysis project Ga0187894, IMG submission 136650) | White microbial mat communities from a lava cave in the Kipuka Kanohina Cave System on the Island of Hawaii, USA - GBC170108-1 metaG ... | reverse complement strand
CGCGTTCCGCCCCCGCGGCTGCCGGGCATCGCCGAAGGGCTGTGGCACCACACGTGCTGCGAGATGTTCGTGGCGTCCAGAGGGTCGACTGCGGGGTCGACTGCGGGGTCGACTGCGGGATCGACTGCGGGATCGACTGCATACCACGAGCTCAACTTCGGACCCTCCGGCGAATGGGCGGCGTACGCCTTCGCGCGCTACCGCGACGGCAGCTTGCTCGCGGACGACGGGCTGAATCCGCGGATCGGCGTGCGCATCACGTCGGAAGAGCTCGCGCTCGAGGCCCGGGTGCCCCTCGACCGGCTGTCGCCGCAGTACGTCGGCGCGAGGCTCGTGCTCGGACTCTCCGTCGTGATCGAGGACGAATCCGGGGCGCTTTCGCGGTGGGCGCTGAGGCATCCGCCGGGCCGGCCGGACTTCCACCATCCCGACGCGTTCGCGCTCGAGCTCGATGAAGTTCGGCATTGACCGCCTGCTGGAAGACCGGGCCCTGCGCAAGGCGCTGGCGGGGCAGCGCGTCGCGCTCCTCGCGCATCCGGCGTCGGTGACGCGCGATCTCGTGCACTCGCTCGATGCGCTCGCGGCGGTCGACGGCGTCGAGCTCGCGGCCGCCTTCGGGCCGCAGCACGGGCTCCGCGGCGACAAGCAGGACAACATGATCGAGTCGCCGGACTTCACCGACCCGGTGCACGGGATACCCGTCTTCAGCCTGTACGGCGAAGTGCGCCGGCCGACGGCGGCGATGATGGACGGCTTCGACCTGCTGCTCGTCGACCTCCAGGACGTCGGCTGCCGGATCTACACCTTCGTCACGACGCTGCGCTACGTTCTCGAAGCGGCGGCCGAGCACGGGAAGCGCGTCTGGGTGCTCGACCGCCCGAACCCGGCCGGGCGCCCGGTCGAGGGGCTGCGCCTGCGCGCCGGGTGGGAGAGCTTCGTCGGCGCAGGGCCGCTGCCGATGCGCCACGGGCTGACGCTCGGCGAGCTGGCGAAATGGTTCCTGCGCGAGCTTCGCCTGGACGTCGAGTGCGAGGTCGTGGCGATGACGGGCTGGGATCCCGCCCGAGGGCCCGGGTACGGCTGGCCGGTCGGCAAGCGAACGTGGGTCAACCCGAGCCCCAACGCCCCCAATCCGTGGATGGCCCGCAGCTACGCCGGGACCGTGATGCTGGAGGGCACCACGCTGTCGGAGGGGCGCGGCACGACCCGGCCGCTCGAGCTCTTCGGTGCGCCCGATCTCGAACCGGAGAAGCTCGCGGCGATGATGGCGTCGCTCGCGCCGCAGTGGATGGCCGGCTGCCGGCTGCGGGCCTGCTGGTTCGAGCCGACGTTCCACAAGCACGTCGGCAAGCTCTGCGCGGGCCTGCAGATCCACGTCGACGACCCGGCCTACGACCACGACGCGTTTCGCCCGTGGCGGCTGCTCGCGCTCGCGTTCAAGGCGTTGCGCGCGCTGCGTCCGGAGTACGAGCTGTGGCGCGACTTTCCCTACGAGTACGAGGCGGGGCGCCTCGCGATCGACGTGATCAACGGCAGCGAGCTGCTGCGCGCCTGGGTGGACGATCCTGCCGCGACGGCGGCCGACCTCGACGCGCTGGCGTCTGCGGACGAGGCGGCGTGGCGCGAAGAGCGGGAGGCGGTGCTGCTGTATCGGTGATGTCCGCGCGGACTCACCGTCCGTGGAACGTCGGCTTGCGGTTCTCGCGGTGCGCGGCCATGCCTTCGTCGACGTCGTGGCTCCACTCGAGCGCCTGCCGCAGCGCGTCCGAGAGCTCGCGCGCGGCGCGGAATCCCGGCTCCTGGCGCGCCGCGATGATGCGCTTCGCGCCTTTCGTGGCAAGCGGCCCGTTTGCCGCGATGCGTCGCGCCGTCGCCGCCACCGCCTCGGCGAACCGGTCACCGGGGTAGATGGCCTGTACGAGACCGATCCGCTCCATCTCGGCGGCGTCGATCTCGCGTCCGGTACAGATCAGCTCGATCGCGCGGGCTTTTCCCACGAGCGTCGGCAGTCGCACCGGGGCGCCGGCGCCGGGGAAGCCGCCCCAACCCGCCTCCGGCAGCGCGAGCGTCGCATGCGCGGCGGCGTAGCGCAGGTCGCACGCGAGGCAGAGCTCGGCGCCGCCCGCGAGGACCTTGCCGTTGATCGCGGCGATGACGATCTGCGGCAGGGCCTCGACGGCGTCGAACACGCGGTTCGCGAGGCGCACCAGCCGGACGACCTCGTCCTTGGCGTAACTCGCCCGGATCGCGGGGTTGAGGATCCCCATCGAGAAGAACTCGCTGCCCGCCCCGGTGATCACCAGCACGTTCGTCTGCGGGTCCTCGCGCAGCGCCTCCGCGATCGCGCCGAGGCGGACGATGACTTCGGGGCTCAGGCGGTTGAGGTCGGCGGGGCGGTCGACCGTAAGGGTCGCAACGCCGCCGTCACGCGCCAGCGTCACGCCTTCAGGGAATGTCTGCATCGCGTGCTCCGTCTCAGAAGAACAGCCTCGCCGCCACCTTCGGCCGTGTCAGCTGCTCGATCCACCAGCGCAGCGCGCGGCCGTTCTCGCCCGCGCGCCAGGCGAGGGTGGCCTGGCTCGGAGGGTGAGGCGTCTCGACGCGCAGGAGCCTGAGGCGCCCGGCGCGCACGTGCGGCGCCGCCAGCGGCCGCGGCAGGAAGCCGCAGCCGATCCCGAGCAGGATGGCCTGGAGCTTCGCGTTCGTGTCCGGCACCGACAGGTAATCGCGGCTGTCGAGCAGTCCGCGCGGCAGGTGCGGCAGGTCGCGCGCGGTGTCGCCGATGCTGACCGCGCGGTGCCCGGCGACCTCGCTGTTGGGGATCACGCCGCCGAGCTTCGCGAGCGGGTGCTGCGGCGCCACCGCGAAGGCGAAATTGATCCTGAACATCGGCGCGCTCTCGAAGCCGCCGCCGGTCGGCCCGTCGCCGGGCGCGCCGGCGATCAGGTCGGCGCGTCCCGACAGCAGCGCCTCCCACGTGCCCGCCACCGCTTCGCGCCGCACGTGCAGCGACGTCTGCGGCGCGGCGCGGAAGAAGCTCTCGACGAGCGGCACCAGCCGGTCGATGCGGATCACCTGGTCGAGCGTCACCACGAGCGAGGGCTCCCAACCGGTGGCCACGAGTTGCACTTCGTCGTCGAACGCCGCGGCGTGGGCGAGGAGGGCCCGGCCCTTGTCGAGGAGGAGCCGGCCCTCGCGGGTGAAGCGCGCGCGCCGGCCCGACCGGTCGAAGAGCGTCAGGCCGAGGCTGCGCTCCAGGGTGCGGATCGCGTGCGTGATCGCGGAGGTGACCACGTGGAGCGCCTGTGCCGCCGCCGCGAACGAGCCGTGGCGGTCGATCGCGTCGAGCACCCGGATGTTCTCCAGCGACACCTTGATCTGCCGCCGCGTCATCGTTCAATTCCGTGCAAGGCGTCCGCCAAAAGCATTCACTAGACGCACGCAGACGGCGTCGCTACTCTCGCCGCGCCAGGGGGATTCAAAAGATGGTACACCGGCCCGCCGTTCGGCCGCGGCAGCGGCACGACGTCGCGATCGTCGGCTACGGTCCGGTCGGCGCCACGCTCGCCGGCCTGCTCGGCCGCTACGGCCTGCGCGTCGCGGTCTTCGAGAGGGCGCGCGAGATCTACCCCCAGCCCCGGGCCGTCGGTTTCGACCACGACGCGATGCGCATCTTCCAGCGGATCGGCATCGCCGACGCGCTCGCGCCGCACGTCGCGCCGTTCCGCGACGCGGAGTACTACGGGGTCGACGGCCGCGTGATCCAGCGCGTCCGCCGCATGCCGCCGCCGTACCCGCTGACCTGGGCGCCGAACTACACCTGCGACCAGCCGAGCGTCGAAGCGGTGCTGCGGGACGCGGTCGCAGGCATGGCGAACGTCGACGTCGCGCTCGGCCACGAGCTCGTGCAGCTCGCCGACGCCGGCGACCACGTCGAGCTCGAGGTCCGCGACGACGCCGGCGAAGTCCGGCGGCACGCGGCCGCCTATGCAGTCGCCTGCGACGGCGCGTCGAGCCCGGTGCGGCGCGCGCTCGGCATCGGGCTCGAGAGCCTCGACTACGACGAGGCGTGGGTCGTGGTCGACGTCCGCGTGGACGAGGCGCATCTCGCGCAGCTGCCCGCGACGAACGTCCAGTACTGCGAGCCGGCGCGGCCGAGCACGTTCATCACCTGCCCCGGCAACCACCGGCGCTGGGAGTTCATGACGCTGCGCGGCGAGGCGGCCGACGGCCCGGTGTCCGAGGAGCGGCTGTGGTCGCTGCTCGCGCGCTGGCTCAAGCCGTCCGAGGCGACCATCTGGCGCGCTGCGGCCTACCGCTTCCACGCGCTCGTGGCGCACGACTGGCGCCGCGGGCGGGTGCTGCTCGCCGGCGACAGCGCGCACCAGACGCCGCCGTTCCTCGGCCAGGGGATGTGCCAGGGCCTGCGCGATGCCGGCAACCTCGCGTGGAAGCTCGACCTGGTGGTCCGCGGCCGCGCGCCGGGCACGCTGCTGGACACCTACACCGCGGAGCGGCGGCCGCACGTCGTGGAGACGACGCGGCTGGCGAAGGAGTTCGGCCGCCTGATCTCCGAGCGCGACGTCGAGCGTGCCCGCGCGCGCGACGCCCGGCTGCTCGCGGAGAACCGGGGCAGCGCCCGAACCCTGATCCGCCAGGACCTGATTCCGGGACTCGACGCGGGACTGGTCGCTGGCGGGGCGCCGCTGGCGGGGAAGGTGTTCCCGCAGCCGATGGTCAGCCGGGACGCCGGGGAACCGACCCTGCTCGACGACCTGCGCGAGCCGTGCTTTCGCTTGGTGCTCGACGCGGCGGCGCCGAAAGAGGTCCGCGAGGCGGTGGTTGCCGCCGCCCGCGCGCACTCGGTCCCGGTCCAGGTCGTCTGCGACGCCGGGAGAGCCGTGGAGGACTCCGGGGCTGTCACGTGCGTCGCCGAGCGCGACGGCCTGCTCGGGCGGTGGTTTTCCGCGAACGGCTGCCGCGGCGCGCTGGTGCGTCCGGATCACTACGTTTACGGCGGATTCTCGTCCGCGACCGAAGCGATCGGCCTGCTGGGCGACCTCGCCGCGGGCATGGGCGGTCGCGACGCGGCCGGTCGCCGGCACGAGCGCGCGCCGCACGTGATGCCCTGATCACTCGAACTTGCACCGCCACCAGGAGGAGACCCCAATGAACGCGAGCTACCTGAAGGCCGGCCGTCGCATCGCAGCGGCCTCGATTGCATCGATCGCGTGCGCGCTGGCCCTGCCGGCGCCCGCCCAGGACTATCCGAACAAGCCGGTCCGCTTCATCGTGCCGACACCACCCGGCTCCGGCCCGGACGCCGACATCCGGCAGGTGGCGGCGCGCCTCGGTCCGCTGCTCGGGCAGCCGATGGTGGTGGAGAACCGGCCGGGGGCGGCGGGGCGCATCGCGACCGAGGCCGCGGTCAAGGCGCCTGCCGACGGCTACACTCTGCTGGTGGGTACGCCGACGATCATGGTGACCGGGCCGTTCCTCTATGCGGACCTCCCGTACGACGTAAAGCGCGACCTCGTGCCGGTGAGCCTCGTCTCGACCACCGCGTTCGCGCTGACCGTGAACGCGAACGTCCCGGCGAAGGACGCGCCGGGCTATGTCGCGCTCGCCAAGTCGAACCCCGCGTACGCGAACGTCGGCACGCTCGGCGTCGGCGCGGCGACCCATCTCGCCGGCGAGTGGTTCGGCGTGGTGACCGGAGCGTCCTTCAAGTTCATCCACTACAACACGTCGACGCCGTTCAACGACCTCGTGTCGGGCGAGATCAACGCCATCTTCGAGGCCCTGCTGCCGGTGATGGGGAACATCAAGTCGGGCCGGCTGCGCGTGCTCGCCATTTCGGGCAAGAGCCGCCATGCACTGTTCCCGGACGTGCCGACTTTCGCGGAGGCCGGCTACCCGACCTACGACCCGCTCGTCTGGATCGGGGTGCTGGCACCCGCCGGCACGCCGCGCCCGGTCGTGAGCCGCGTGAGCGGCGCGATCGCGCAGGTGGCGAAGATGCCGGAGATCATCGCGCAGCGCCGCGACTCGGTGAGCGACTCGGTCGGCAGCACGCCCGAGGAGTTCGCCGCGTTCCTCGAGGCCGAGCGCGCGAAGTGGGGCGCGGTGATCAAGCAGGCGAACGTGCGGATCCAGTGACGGCGCCGCGGCGGGGCGGATGAGCAAGCCGCGCGACTTCCGGGCGTACGTCCCGACGCTCGAGTATCCGCGCGTGAAGGCCATGCACGGCCGCGACGCGCACGAGCACGGCGCGGCCGGGCTCGCGAACCCGATCCCGCGCGACCTCCTGTTCAAGCCCTGGGAGGCGCTCTACCAAGCGCCCTTCGTCGGCATCACCACCGCCGGGACGCCGGTCGGCGGCCTGTATTCGCTCGGCGACCATGGCGCACCGACAGCGGCGATGGCCGAGGCCGCCGGGCGCCTGCTCGGCATCGCCACCGCCGACGAGCGCGTCGCGCTGTGCCTGCCGGTCGACGCGCGCGAGTGGCGGCGGTGGAACAACACCGAGATGTACGTCTACAAGTACGGGCTGCGCCTGGAGGAGATCCGGCCCGCGCTCCGCGAGGGAATCCTCGCGGTGGTGCGGGCGAGCCTGAGCGCCCGCGGCTACGACAAGACGCGCGACGTGATGCGCCTCAATCACTTCCTCGGCGAGCTCGCCCTCAACACCCGCGTGCTGGGCGAGTGGAGCTACAACTTCAGCCTGTTCGGCCCGCCCTCGGCCACCGAGCCGTGGGGCTGGCAGCTCATGGGCCATCACCTCGCGCTCAACTGCCTCGCGCTCGGCGGCCAGATGGTGCTTTCGCCGGCCTTCATGGGCGCGGAGCCGAACTACGCCGACAGCGGCCCCTTCGCCGGGACGCATCTCTTCCAGGACGAGGAGAACCGCGGCCTCGCGCTGATGCGGGCGCTGTCGGCGGTGCAGCGCAGCGAGGCCATCCTCCACCGCTCGGGCGTGGGCGGCGATCTGCCGCCCGGGCGGCGCCACCGGGCCGACCAGCTGCACCTCGGCGGCGCCTTCCAGGACAACCGCGTGGTTCCCTACGAGGGCGTGGCGGTCGCCGGATTCTCCGGCGCGCAGCGGCGGGAGCTGCTGCGCCTGATCGAGGCCTACGTGGAACCGCTGCCCGTCGGCCCGCTCAAGGCGCGCATGGAGGAGGTGGAGCGCCACCTCGGGGAGACCCGGTTCTGCTGGATCGGCGGCACCGGGGACGACGACACGTTCTACTACCGGATCCAGAGCCCGGTGGTGATGATCGAGTTCGATCATCATTCCGGCGTGTTCCTCACCAACGAGCTGCCGGCGAAGTTCCACATCCACACGATCGTGCGCACGCCGAACGGCAACGACTACGGCGCCGACCTGCTGCGGCTGCACTACGCGCAGGATCATCACGCCGGCACCCGGCCGGGCTTCGCCGGCGGTCCCGCGGGCCACCGGCACCACGACCACGGCGGGTCGGTGCATGATCACGGCGATGGCCGGCCGCACGACCACGAGCACGGCCCGCGACCCGGGGAGGGAGGCAATGACTAGGCGGCACTTCCGCGCGGGCCGGCGACGGTTCTGGCTCGCGGCCGCCGGGCTGCTCGCAGTCGCGCGAGCCGCGGCCCAGTCGGGCAAGTATCCGTCGCGGACGGTGAAGCTGATCGTCCCGAGCCCGCCCGGCGGCGGCCCGGACATCGTGGGCCGCCTCGTCGCCCAGCACCTCACGCACCGCTGGGGGCAGCAGGTCATCGTGGAGAACATCAGCGGCGCGTCGATGCAGATCGGGACGCTCGCGGTGGTGCGCGCGGCGCCCGACGGGTACACGCTGCTCTTCTCGCCGCCCACGCCGATCACGATTGCGGAGAATTTCGACCCGAAGCCGCCCTACGACGCGCGCCGCGACCTCGCCACCATCGCGCTCGTCGGCCGCAACCCGGCGCTGATCGTCATCCACAGCCAGGTCAAGGCGTCGAGCCTCCGCGAGTTCATCGCGCTCGCGAAGGCGGAGCCGGGGAAGCTCTTCTACGGCTCGCCCGGGCAGGGCAATTCGCTGCAGCTGATCACCGAGATCGTCGCCACGCAGGCCGGGATCCAGCTCACCCACGTGCCGTACAAGGGGAGCGGGCCCGCGGTCGTCGGCCTGCTGGCCGGCGACGTGCAGGTGCTGGTGCAGTCGGCCGAGGCGGTCAAGGAGCACGTGAAGAGCGGGCGGCTGCGCGCGCTGGCGACGCTGGAGCCGACCCGCCTCGAGGCGTTCCCCGACGTGCCGACGCTCGCCGAGAGCGGGCTCGAGAACCTCAAGGTGATGAACTGGTACGGCGCTTTCGCGCCGGCCGCGACGCCGCGCGACATCGTCGGCCTGTGGGAGCGCGAGCTGCTCGGCCTGGCGAAGGATCCGGCGTTCGCGAACCGGATGCGGGAGATGAGCTTCGACCCGGTCGCCTTCGGCGGGCAGGACTTCGATCGCATGATGGCCGCCGAGCGTCCGCAGTGGACGGCGGCGATCAGGTCGGCGGGCATCCCGACGCAGAAGAACTGAAAGGAAACCGACGGATGGATCTCGGCATCAAGGGTCGCAAGGCGGTGGTGTGCGCGTCCTCGCAGGGGCTGGGCCACGCCTGCGCCACCGCGCTCGCGCGGGAGGGCTGCGAGGTGGTCATCAACGGGCGGAACAGCGAGAAGCTCGCCGCGGCCCAGAAGGCGATCGAGCAGCAGGTCGGGGCCCGGGTGCGCGCGGTCGCGGCCGACATCGCGACCGAGGCGGGCCGGCGCGCGCTGGTCGACGCCTGCCCGCAGGCCGACATCCTGGTGAACAACAACGCCGGCCCGCCGCCGGGCAAGCTCCCCGACTGGGATCACGCGACCTGGCTCGCGGCGATCGAGGCGAACATGCTCGCGCCGATCCTGCTCATCCGCGAGTTCCTGCCCGGCATGCGCGAGCGGAAGTTCGGGCGCATCGTCAACATCACCTCGGCGATGGTGAAGAGCCCGCGCCCGCACATGGCGCTCTCCACCGCCGCCCGCACCGGCCTCACCGCCTTCTCCAAGGCGATGTCCCTCGACGCGGCGGCCGACAACGTGACGATCAACAACCTCCTGCCGGAGCGCATCGACACGCCGCGCCAGAAGTTCATGGCCGAGCGGATGATGAAGGAGCAGGGGATCGACCTCGCCGAGGCGCGCCGGCAGATCACGCTGGAGATCGCGGCGCGCCGCTTCGGCACGGCGAGCGAGTTCGCCGACGCCTGCGCCTTCCTCTGCAGCGCGCAGGCCGGGTTCATCTCCGGCCAGAACCTGCAGCTCGACGGCGGGTCGTACCACGGACTGATCTGAAACGGCGGCCGGCCAGGCAGGGTGGGACGAGCCCGCCCCGCCGGCGCGCCGCGTAGCGCGCCGGCAGCGTCGCTAGCGCGTGCCGGTATCCAGCCCGAACCCGTCGGCGTGCACCCGGTCGACCGCGTCGAGCGCAGCCTGCGGGAGCGGCCCGAGCGCGGCGCCGGCCAGCGCTTCCTCGAGGTGGGCGGGTTGCGCGAGTCCGATCACGGCGCACGAGAGGTCCGGGTTGGCGAGCACGAAGCGCAGCGCGGCTTGCGCGCGCGTCCCGTGTGCCCCCCCGAGCGCGGCGAACACCGCGCTCGCACGGCGCTCTTCGGTCGGCACGTCGCTCGCCCCGGTGACGATCACCTCGCGGCCGTGCCGCACGTCGGTGGCGAGCACGCCGGCGGCGAAGACGCGGATCGCCATGACCGCGGTGCCCTGCGCCTTGCAGGCGGCGATCAGACCGCTGAAATCCTGTCCGCGCCATTGCCCCGGCATCGCTGTCCCCGCGGCGCTCGGGTTGAGAACGTTGTAATAGACCTGGGCGGCGTCGAAGCGGCCGCTGTCGACGATCCGCCGGCAGCCGGCCGCGTCGCCGAGCGCGGTGAACCCGACATGGCGCGCGAGACCCTGCGCGCGTATCCGCTCGAGCGCGTCGGCGGCGCCGCCGCGCGCCAGCACGCGGTCGACGCTCACCGCATCGTCCGTCACCGCCGGCGCGATCGCGTTGTGCAGGAGCAGAACGTCGACAAACTCCCGGGCGAGACGCCGCAGGCTCTCGTGGATGCTGCGTTCGACCTGCCCGGGGATGTCGTCGAGCCGCGCCGTGTCCAGCCGCACCTTGGTGGACAGATGCGGTGTGCCGTCGATCTCCTTTAGCAGCCACCCGAGCGCCTGCTCCGACCGGGTCTGGCCGTAGCTCGGTGCGGTGTCGATCCAGTTGATCCCGGCGGCCATCGCGCGCCGGAGCGTCGCGAGCTTGGTGTCGTCGTCCCGGTCGATCAGCAGGCCGCCGACCCAGCCGCCACCGAATACCAGCTCCGATACCTCGATCCCGGTGCGTCCGTACGTTCGATAGCGCATGTTTCCTCCTCGCTCAACCGCCGGCCACCGGCGGGAGCACCATATGCCCGCGAAGCGGCCGGTCTGCACGGCGGCACCTGCTCACTCGACGGCGGATCCTATCCCGGGTTGATCTGATTGCGTCGGCGCCGCGGGAACCGCGGGCGGGGCGGCGCTTGCACCCGATG
>Ga0187894_10007213_pt1 | contig 10579 bp, 8 predicted proteins | sample GBC1701081metaG_FD_136650 | JGI IMG/M metagenome (GOLD analysis project Ga0187894, IMG submission 136650) | White microbial mat communities from a lava cave in the Kipuka Kanohina Cave System on the Island of Hawaii, USA - GBC170108-1 metaG ... | reverse complement strand
CGTCGAGACGTGCGCGACGTGCAGGTGCGCGCCGGTCAGGTCGGCCAGCAGCAGGTCGCGGGCCACGTGCACGACCTCGGCCATCGCCGGGTTGCCCGGTAGGCCGAGCTGGGTCGAGACGGCGCCCTCGTTCACCACGCCGTCGCGCACCAGCGTGCGGTCCTCGGCGTGCACCATCACCGGCTTCTCGACGAGGCGTGAGTACTCGAGCACGCGGCGCTGCATGCCGCTGTCCATGATCGTCTTGCCGTCGTCGCTGAACGCGACCGCGCCGGACTTCGCGAGCGCGACCATCTCGGTCATCACCTCGCCGGCGAGGCCCTTGGTCGCGGCGGCCACCGGGTAGACGCGCACCGGGCAATCCTGGCGCGCGCGGTCGAGGATGTAGTCCGTCACCGACGGGTCGTCGTTGACCGGGTTCGTGTTCGCCATGCACGCGATCGACGTGAAGCCGCCGGCCGCCGCGCTGCGTCCGCCCGACGCGATGTCCTCTTTGTACTCCTGGCCGGGCTCGCGCAGGTGCGTATGGAGATCGATGAAGCCGGGCGCGACCCAACAACCGCTCGCGTCGACGATCTCTGCGTCGGGCGCGCTCAGCTCGGGGCCGACGGCTTCGATCACGCCGTTCGCAATCAACACATCCGCGAGCTCGTCGCGGCCGCTCGCAGGATCGAGCACGCGGCCGCCGCGGATCAGCAGTCTGGCCATTTCGGGGAACCTCGGGAGTTATCAGGGTCGCCGGATTCGTTTCGGCGCGCCGGCCTCACGCGGCGGGCTTGCGCCGTCCGGCGAGCAGGTAGAGCACGGCCATGCGCAAGGCGACGCCGTTGCGCACTTGATCGAGAATCACGCTCGGGCGGCGGTCCGTGAGATCGTGCGAGAGCTCGACGCCGCGGTTCACCGGGCCCGGGTGCATCACGATCGCGTCGTCCTTCGCGAAGCGCAGCTTCTGGCGATCGAGCCCGAACGTGGAGCTGTACTCGCGCACCGTCGGGAACGCGGCGCCGCTGAGGCGCTCGGTCTGGATGCGCAGCGCCATCACCACATCGGCGCCGTCGAGCGCTTCGCGCAATGACGTGAACGCCTTCACGCCGAGTGACTCGATGCAGCTCGGCAGCATCGTCGGCGGGCCCGCCACGCGCACCTCCGCGCCCATCTTGCGGAAGCCGTAGATGTTCGAGCGCGCGACACGCGAGTGCGCGATGTCGCCGATGATCGTCACCGTGAGGCCGTCGAGGCGCCCCTTCTCCTCGAGCACGGTCATCATGTCGAGCAGCGCCTGCGTCGGATGCTCGTGGGCGCCGTCGCCCGCATTGATGACGGGCGCGTCGAGCTCGTCCGCGATGCGCTTGGGAACGCCCGAGACCTTGTGGCGGATCACGACCGCATCGGGATCCATCGCGTCGAGCGTCTTCGCGGTGTCGAGGATGCTCTCGCTCTTCGTGAGGCTCGAGGACGACGGGCTGAAGTTCACGACGTCCGCGCTGAGACGCTTGCCCGCGATCTCGAAGCTCGTGCGTGTGCGCGTCGACGGCTCGAAGAACAAGTTGATGATCGTGCGCCCGCGCAGCGTCGGGACTTTCTTCACGTCCCGCTCGCCGATCTCCTTCATCTTGATCGCGGTATCGAGAATCTTCTCGATGTCGTCGCGGTCGAGATCCTCGATGCCGAGCAAGCCGCGCCCCATCATGGTGTACTCCGCTCGCTGTTCGCTCGCTGCGCGCGCGGCTGCGCCGCTCTTTCCGTCAAGCCGCCCCCTCCGCGCCCTTGGCCTTCGCTGCCGGCGCGTGCGCGTTCCGTAACAACACGACTTCGAGCGCCTCGTCCGGGCCGCGCATCGCGACACGGTCGCCGCGCTGCGTCGGCACGTTCTTGCCGACGTAGTCGATCTTGATCGGCAGCTCGCGGTGGCCGCGGTCGACGAGCGCAGCGACCTGCACGCCGCGCGGCCGTCCGAAATCCATCAGCGCGTCCATCGCCGCGCGAATCGTGCGGCCTGTGCTCGCGACGTCGTCGACTAGGATCACGACGCGCTCGTCGACCGAGCTCGGCATCTCGGTGCGGCGCAGCCGCGGCCGCGCGCCGCTCGAGACCAGATCGTCGCGATACAGCGTCGTGTCGAGCACGCCGATCAGCGCGTCGACGCTTGCGATCTCGCGCAAGTTCGCGGCCAGCTGCTTCGCGAGCGGGACGCCACCGTTCGGAATCCCGACGAGGTAGAGCCGCGAGAGATCCTCGTTCTTCTCGACGATCTCGTGGGCGATGCGCATCAGCGCGCGGCGGATCGCACCGTCGTCGAGCAGCAGAGACTCGGAGTGCGCTGCAGCGTTCGGGTGCGCGCGCGCGTTTCGTGCCGAGCCGGCGTCGTCGTTCGCCATTCTGCGCCTTTCTCCGCCTCACCGGACGGAGTTAAAAGGAGCGGGGGACCAAACTGGCGGCGCAGAATAACCCGACGGAGCGATGGCGCTAGAGGGCGTGGCCCGAAATCTCGTTTCGCCGCTCACTCGTTGGGAGGCGGGCCGACCGGGACCGATGGCCGCGATTAGCGGCCGGCGGTGGCTCCGGCTGCGCCGCTGTGGCGCTTCTAGCGTGCGGCGCGGATAGCGCCTTGGGTCTTGTTAGGTGTGCCGCGCGGATGTGGCCAGGATCACCAGCGGCTCCGCCGGACCGGGGAATCCCCGGTCGGCCCGGCGACTGCTGTTCCCAGCGCGGGCGCTCGCCAGTTCGAGTGGAGGGGAGGGGTGAAGCTCGCGCGCCATCGAGGCGCGCGAGCTTCACTTTCCGGGTCGGCAGATATCGAGGCGGCGCTACGCCCGCCGCTGCTCTCGACCCCGTTGCGCCAGCACCGTCTCACGATGCGGGCACTTCTCGCAGGGGCCGGGAATCAGCTCATACGCTCGCCGGATCGCGAGCGCGGTGCTGGTCTGCCGCACGGGCTGCTCCAGGAACAGGTTTGCGCCGAGCTTCGCGGAGAGCCCGGAGCGATCGAGACGGCCCGCGAAGTCTCGCGTCACGCCGCACAGGAGCACCTGGACGCCGCGCGCCTCCATGCGTTCGAGGAAGGCTTCGAGCAGCGTGATGCCGACGGCATCGGGGTTGCGCGCCCGCTTCAGCCGGAGCACGAGCACGACGGTGCGCGGCGTCACCCTCTCCTCGATGCGGCGGAAGTGTTCTTCGAGCGCCGCGGTGGCGCCGAAGAACATCTCGCCCTCGAGCCCGAAGATCAGGATCTGCTCGCACGGCAAGTCCTCGGGCAACCGTGCGTGCACGCCCTCCGGCGTGATGACGAACTCGGTGAGCAGCATGCGGCCCGCGCGCGGCACCGTCAGCAGGAACGACATCAGCACGCCGATCATCACGCAGAACTCGACCGAGATCGCGACCGCGGAGAACGCGGTGGCGGCGACGATCGCGCGGTCGAAGCGCGTGGTGCGCACGTGGTACGCGAGCGCGCGCCAGTCGACCATGTTGTACGCCGAGACGATCAAGATGCCGGCGAGCGCTGCGCGCGGGATGAAGCGCGCGTAGGGCGCGAACACGAGCATGATCAGCGCGACCGCGAAAGCGGAGACCACGCCCGACCACTGCGTCGCCGCGCCGGCTTGCTGGTTGATCGCCGAGCGCGTCAGCGAGCCCGAGCCCGGGAAGCAATGGAAGAAGCTGCCCGCGAAGTTCGCGAGGCCCTCGCTCAGACACTGCTGGTTCATGTCGAGCTTCTGCTTGGTCACGGCGGCGATCGCCTTGGCCATCGAGATCGCCTCGAGTAGGCCGAGCACCGCGATCGCGAGGGCGCCGCTCGCGAGCGACTGGATCATTTCCCATTCGAGGGGCGGTTCCGCGAAGGACGGTAGCTTGGCCGGAATCTCGCCGACCACGCGCACGCCCCGAGCGTCGAGCCCGAACGCCGCGACGGCGAACGCCATCAGCGCGACCACCAGCAGCAGATCCGGCACCAGGCGCCAGCCGAGCGCGCGTTTCAGCGCGCGCAGCGCCAGCAGCGCCGCGATGGTGCCGAGGCCGACCGCCGCGGTCGGGCCGTGGACGCCGCCGCCCGAGCTGAGCGAGCCCCAAAAGCGCAGCAAGAAGGGATCGTGCGGATCGCCGACCGCCGCCATCCCCAACAAGTTCTTCACTTGGTCGAGCACGAGCAGGCTGCCGGCGCCGAGCGTGAAGCCGACGATCACCGAATGCGAGATGTAACGCGTCAGGTCGCCGAGCCGGAGCAGCGTGATGCCGAGCTGGATCGCCCCGACCAGGAACGCGAGCAGAATCGCCGCGTCGAGCCTGCTCTCTGGATCGACGACCGTGATCGCGCTCAGCACCGCGATCGAGATCGCGTTGGTGGGCCCGTTGATCAGCTGGCGCGACGAATCGAACAGCGCGCCGACGGCGGTCATCACGATCGCGGTGTAGAGCCCGTACTCGACCGGCAGCCCCGCAACCAGCGCGTAGGCCATCGCTTGCGGCACCGCGACTGCCGCGACCGTGAGGCCCGCGACGAAATCGCCGTGCGCGTCGCGCCGGGTGTAGCGCCGCAGCGAATCGAACGCGGGCACGAGCCGGAAGAGCACGCCCGCTACGGGGCTGGTCATGGGCGCTCCTCGCGCGTTGGCGCCCCCTTGGATCGGCCGCCCTGCGTGCGGGAGATAGCGAACGCGAGAGCGCTCCACGCGCTGCGCGAGCCCTCGCGCGCCGGGCGCTGCTGAGCGCGGGCATCGCGAGAACGCGGCGGGGGCACCCGACCCGCCGCGCCTCGCGAGCCCTAGACGGCGGAGCTCACGGCGCCCGGTCGACGCCGACGCGCAGATCGAACGAGAAGTTCTCGTCGAAGTGATTGTCGATCGGCGTCAGGAACAAGTACCTCGCGCCCGGCGGGACCGTCACGACGGTCGCATTGCCGATCTCGAAATCCTCGCGGATGTCGGTGGGGTTCAGCAGCCAAAGCGTGCGCGGCGTCGTCACGTCGGAGCCGGCGTTGATCGCGTTCGGCAGCCGGCTCCAGCTGAAATTCCAGAACGGACCGCCGATCGGATTCTGGAGCAGGCTGCTCGTCCCGCTGAACACGCCCGCGATGCGCGTCCGCGCGAGCTGGAGATTGTCGGAGTAGCTGCCCTTGCGGCGCAGCTGAAGCCTGTCGCCGGCCGCGACGCCGAGCGAGGCGAGGTCGATCCTCTGCGGCGGCTGACGGTTGTCCAGCACCGTGTGCAGGTAGGTCCCGCGCGCGTTCATCGCGTAGTCGAGCTCGCTGCCCTGGAGCGCCCAGCTCGCGCCGCACTCGCTCGCCGCGTCGAACGAGACGACCGGCGGACTCGACGCAGAGCGCAGCGTCATCGTCACCTTCGCGGGAAGGCTGATGCCGCCGACCTGGAACGACTGATCGATCGCGATCGGCAGCGCCAATTCGCCGTCCAGCGAGCCCGTCGCGAGGATCGGCTCGAGCAGCGAGGCGTCGATCGGGAACTGGATCGAGCCGGGCGGAGGCGCACCGACGCCGGGAATGTCTCCCGGGAACAGCGCGCCGTTCGCGATCACCGCGAGCGGGAAATCGACGTCCTGCTCACCGCTGACGACGTTGATCGCGAGCGAGCCGTTGACGGTGCTCGAGGTGTCCTTGCGGATGCAGACGAGGCCCGGCGAGGCGAGCCGCACTTGCGGCACCTCGATCGTGCCGGTGATGTAGAGCGGGTTGCTGAGATCGAGGCGGATGATCGTGAACACGCCGCCCTCGAGCGGGCCGACGATGTCTTGGCGGAAGATTCGAAGCGAGAGCTCGCCGCCGGGATCGACGTTCATCCAAGTCGCGATCGTGAGCTGCTGGCCGCAGGCGGTCAGCGAGAGAGCGATCGCAGCCAGAGCGGCGCGCATCAGCGCAGGCACTTGCATCGGGTCCCTCCCTCGTAGTCGCTGGCGATATCCCTGGCTCTTGGCGTACGGTCTCATGAATTGGCTGGCTGGCCAACAAGAAAATGACGTCGATTGAGATCAGCGAAGCGAATGACCAACAGTCACGCCGTCAGAAGACGCGGCTGCGATTGCTAGAGGCCGCGGCGAGAACTTTTGGGCGGCTCGGCTACGAGGGCGCGACGTTCCGCGAGATCGCCGAGACCGCGTCGCTTTCGCGCGGCCTGCTTTCGTTCCACTTCGGAAACAAGCGCGGGCTCGAGCTCGCGGTCGCGGAGTGGGTGCACGAGCGCTGGATCGCGCGGCTTGCCGACGTCTATCAGCATCGCGAGGGCAGCGAGATCGTCGATCGTCTGCTCGCGGCGCACGCCGATCTGACGCTCGGCGAGCGCGAGAATGCGCGGCTGCTCTGCCGGCTGCGCCTCGACCCCTCGCCCGACACTGCGCCGCTGCGCCAACGCATGCTGCGCATCGACGAGGCGGTGAACCACGCGACGCGCGTCGTGCTCGGCGAGCTCACCGGCCGCGCGCCGGAATCGCTCGGGGTAGACGCCGAAGGGCGCGGCCAATGGGTGATCTCGGCGCTGCACGGCATCGAGCTGCGCGCGGCGGCCGGCGAGAGCGAGCAGCGGCTGCTCGAGGCTTATCAGGCGCTGAAGCTCGACTTGTTGCGGCTGCTGCGGCTCGAGAGCCCGGCGTGAGGCCCTCTCATGCGTGGCTTGCGCTCGCCGCGTGCGTCCAGGCGAGCGTGGCGCTCGGCGAGGCCGAGGCGACACGCGACGTCGCTGCCGCCGCGCCCGCAGCGACGCGCGTGCTGGTGAACCGCGCCGAGGACCGCTTCGCGTTCTCGGCCGAGATCGCGCTGCGCGCCGCATACATGGTGGCGACGCGGCCCGAGCTCGCGCCGCCGGGCCACGAGCGAGCGCTGCTCTCCGAGGGCGCGAACGAAGCGATCACTTATGCGCGTGTGCCGGCGCCGCTGATCGCCGATCGCGACGTAGCCACGCGCGTCGCGATCGAGCGCGACGGCGAGCGCGCGCGCATTCGCTGGCGCGAGGCGAACGAGAGCGCGCCGCCGCTGCCCGCCGGCGTCGTCCGCATCGTGCGCTCGCGCGGCGTGCTCGAGCTCGTGCCCGACGGCCCGTGCGCGTGCCGCGTTCGCCACGAGGCGGAAGTCGATCCAGGCGAGGCTCTGCCGCTCTGGCTCGCGCGAAGCTTCTTCGCGCGCGAGATGAAGGCGCAGCGAGAGCAGATCCGCGCGCTCGGCGCGCGCCTCGCGGCTGCGGACCCGGGCTGCGCGCGCAGCGACGGGAAGTGAGCGGTTCGCGAGCCCTCCGTCGGGGGATCCCCTGTTCTAGGCATTGCGGCCGCCGCACGGGCCAACGCATGCTGCCGTAATAGCTCGCGGAGGTCGTCGTGCGTCGGTATCTGCAAGGTGTTATTGCGGTTGTGCTCGGGAGCTCGCTGACGCTCGCGGAAGGGGCCGCTGGCGCGCCGGGGTGGAGCTATCAGCTGATCGACGAGTTCCCGTCGCCGGGCGGAGGGTTCTGCAGCTTCGCGATCAACGACTCGAATCAGGTCGCGTACGTACGCTCGAATGGCCCACTGCTGGAGGTCGTGCTCTGGGACGCTGGCGTGCGAACTGTCGTCTACTCGCCCGCCACCGCAGCAGATCCGACGCCCATCTGTTCCACCCCAGCCACTGCCGCCGCAGCCGCGAACGTAGGCCTGCGCGATGACGGACTGATCACGTTCGAGGTCGACACTGGAACGGGCCGCGCGTTGGCGCTCGCCCGCGTGGGCAGCGGAGTCGTCGGCGTGATCCCCGAGCTAAATCCGTCGGACACGCTCGGCCCCGACATGAACGACGCGGGCAACATCGCAGCGTTCAACGCGATCACGGAGAATCTGCGCATCACGAACGGGACTGCGGCTCAGGGACTCGTCATTCCGCAAACCGGTGCCTTGACCGTCGCGGTTCCAGCCATCACACCGGCGAGCCAGGCCGTCTTCCTTACACGCTTCGGGAACTCCGGTAGCGAGCGAACTATCGTGCTCTACGACCCGAATGCGCCCGGCGGAAATCAGCTGAAATCCGCGAACCTGACGGCGCTCGGCCTCGTTGGTTTACAGCCACGACCCGCCCAGCCCTCGGTAAACGAGCACGGGATCGCCGCGGCGGTCACCCAAGCGCTGGGCGGCGGATTGCCGACTCAGGTCTTCGCGATCGACATGTTCGCGGCGTCCCCGAGCTTGCTGAACGTGTTCACCGCGCCGGCGGCGCCGTTTACCGGAGTCCAGGGCTTCGCCTCGATCAACAAGTTCAACCAAATCGCGTTCGGGGCCACGGGCGCCGGCGTCGGGGCGATCTTGTTAGGCGACGTCGCGGGCTCGGCGCCGATTCCTGTGCTCGCTGCGAACGAGACGATCGCGTTCGGCACACGCTCGTTCAACGGCTTGGCGAACCCAGCCGTCACACCGCGCAGCAATGGCGACTCGGGCGCGATCGTGATCTCGGGGGGGAGTTGGCAAGGGATATTTCCCACCCCCGACATCGTTCCGCTGATCCTCGCGACGCCCGATCCAGGCGTCACGCCAGGCGACCCGGTGCAGCCGGATCCGATTTCACCGCCTGGCGGAATCGGCTGGCGATTCCGCGGCTGTACCGGGATCTGGTGCAACCCGGGCTTCCCGGCGAGGGGTTATTACGATCCGCCGGTCGCTGCCGGCTACGAGTTCGCGACCGATGGCGTCCACCCGAACTTCACGTCGGTGCTGCTCCCTGCCCCGCTCCCGGGCGGAGATGAGGACTTCACGCTCGAGTTCAATGGCCAAGCCTTCCCGCTCAGCGCCGGCGTCAGCTTCGACATCGCCGCACAGGTGCCCGGCGGAGTCGACTCGTTCCGCATCACCGGAATCGACCTGACCGAAGCGCTCGACCCCACCGACCCGTTCGCATTCGTTACGGGCCTGAAGTTCGCCGCGCAGCCCGGACCCACCGACGAGTTCACGATGATCCCGTTGATCGAGAACACCGACGACACCGACCAAGACGGCGTAATCGAATCCCAGGACAACTGCCCACTGGCAGCGAATCCGAACCAGGAAGATGGAGACGCCGACGGCTTCGGAGACGTGTGCGACAACTGCGCGGCGATCGCGAATGCGAACCAGCTGGACGGCGACGCGGATACGGTCGGCGATGTGTGCGACAACTGCGCGTTCGCGGCGAACGTCTCTCAATCCGACTTGGGCGGCATTGGCGCGGCCTCGCCGCCCAACGGACGCGGCGATGCGTGCGAGTGCGGCGACGTCAGCGGCGACGGCCGCGTGACGAGTGGGGACGCGATTCAGATCACTCGCTCGCTGCTGGTGCCGCCGACCGCGACGCTCGCGCGTCCGCTGCTCTGCAACGTCGGCGGCTCGGCAGCATGCAGCACGGCGGACGCGACGATCATCACGCGGGCGCTGCTCGTTCCGCCGACCTCGCAAGTCTCGGAGGTGTGCTCGCCGGCGTTGCCGTGAGGGCCTAATCAGCGATCAGCGCGCCCACCAGCTCCGGTGTCTCTCCTTCGGGAAAGCACTCGACGAACGAGCCCATGCGCTCCCAGCGCATCTTGCCCGTCAGGTTCTCCCACCAGGTGAGCGGGTTCAGCAGCGAGAGCCACGAGCCGTTCCAGTTCCACGACCAGTAGTTGAGGCCGGCCGGCCCAGCGAGCGCAGACTTCGGCACGCTGCCCGCCCAGCGGCCGTCGCGCGAGTTATCACGGTTGTCGCCCATGAACAGATAACGGCCCTCGGGAATCGTCTGCTCGGCGACGTTCTGGGCCGGGTCGTAGCCGGGATCGTCGAGCACGAAATGCCGGCAGCTGCCGAGCGTCTCGATCCAGACGTCGCGCGGCCGCCCGTCCTCTCCGGTGTACGAGAGGTTCGTCTTCTCGAGCGGCGCCGGCACGCCGTTCAGGATCAAGCGCCCGTTCATGAACGCGAAGCGGTCGCCGGGCACCGCGACGAGGCGCTTGACGAAGTTGTCGGTAGGTAGGCTCGGCGCTCGGTCGGGCGGCAGGATCTCGCCGCTCGGGTGCCTCGCGAAGCGGAACACGACGACCTCGCCGCGCTCGGGCTCGCGTACCGCCGGGAAACGCCAATCGACACCCGGAATCTGCGCGCCATACGCAAACTTGTTGACGAAGACGTGATCCCCGATCAGCAGCGTCGGGATCATCGACTCGCTCGGCACATAGAACGTCTGGAAGACGAACGTGCGGATCGCGAGCGCGATGCCGATCGCCACCAGCAGCGACGGCAGCTCGTCGCGAATCCAGCTGGCCTCGCGCTCCGTCTGCTTCGCGCTCGCGCGTGCGATCACCGCCGCGACGTCTGCGCTGCCCCGCGTGCTCGGTTTCGGCTTTGCTTCGCTCATCGCGCCTCGGTCCTCGGCTGCTCGTAGCGCGGCCCGCGCCCCAACAAGTTCGCGACGACGCCGACGATCGCGTCACGCGGAATCGCGCCGAAATCACGGCTGTCTTCGGAGTGGTCGCGGTTGTCGCCGAGCACGAAGTAGTGGCCTTCGGGCACGCTGGCCGCCGCGTCGCTGCGCTTCGCCTCGGGGTCGTCGAGCCGCGCGTGCTCCACCTCGCCGATGCGCTCGCGCATACCCGCGAGCGCGCGGCCCGCG
>Ga0187894_10007211_pt1 | contig 10581 bp, 10 predicted proteins | sample GBC1701081metaG_FD_136650 | JGI IMG/M metagenome (GOLD analysis project Ga0187894, IMG submission 136650) | White microbial mat communities from a lava cave in the Kipuka Kanohina Cave System on the Island of Hawaii, USA - GBC170108-1 metaG ... | reverse complement strand
TCGGAAGCCGTCCGGCGTGCCCTTCGGGCCGGCGTCGATCAGATCACGTCGATTTCCCAGGGTTCGTCCATTCAGCGCGTCGAAAGCGAGAATCTTGCGCGGCACCGAGCGCGATTCGACGATGTAGAGAATGGATTCGTTGGGCGAGAAGGCGAGGCCGTTGGGCTGGTTGATGCCCTCGGCGACCACCGTGAGGCTGCCGGAGGAATCCCAGCGATAGACGTTGGTGGGCAGCTCGGCGTCGGCCTTGCCGCCCTCGTACCAGCCCAGGATGCCGAAGCTGGGATCGGTGAACCAGATCGAGCCGTCCGACTTGCACACCACGTCGTTCGGCGAATTCAGCCGCTTGCCGCCGAAGGTCGAGATCAGGGCGGTCACCCGGCCGTCGGGCTCGGTGCGCGAAACGCGGCGCCCGCCGTGTTCGCAGGTGAGCAGGCGCCCCTTGCGGTCGCGCGTGTTGCCGTTCGCATGACCCGAGGGCCTGCGAAATTCGTTTACCGCGCCGCTCGCCTCGTCCCAGCGCAGCATCCGGTCGTTCGGGATGTCGCTCCACACCAGGCTCCTGGAATCGCCGAACCATACCGGGCCCTCGGCCCAGCGGCAGCCGCTGGCAAGGCGCTCGACTTTCGTGAGCGGCAGCCGGTAGCGGTTGAAGGAATCGTCGACCGCCACGATCGCCGGATCGGGGTAGCGCCCACTCGGTTGCCAGTCGCTGCTCATGGCGCCCTCACTTCATCAGTCCCGGAAGCCACAGGGAGATGGCGGGAATATACGTCACCAGCAGCAGAGCGATGCACATCGCGCCGTAGAACGGCCATAGCTCTTTCGATACCTGCTCTATCGTGACCTTTCCTATGGCGCAGCCGACGAACAGCGTCGGCCCCACCGGCGGCGTGATCAGGCCGATGCCGAGATTCAGGATCATGATCATGCCGAAATGCACCGGGTCGATGCCGAGCTTGGCGATCACCGGCAGGAAGATCGGCGTGCAGATGAGCAGCATCGGCGCCAGGTCCATGAAGGTGCCCAGCAGCAGCAGCAGGATGTTCACCAGCATCAGGAACACGTACTTGTTCTCCGAGATGCTGAGGAAGAACGCCGTGACCTTGGCCGGGATCTGCATGATGGCCATCATGTAGCCGAAGGCGACCGAGAAACCGATCAGCATCATGACCATCGCGACGGTCTTCACCACGCGGTGGATGAGGTGCGGAAGGTCCTTCCACTGGTAGTCGCGGTAGACGAAAAAAGTGACGAGGAAAGCGTAGACGCAGGCGACCGCGGCCGACTCTGTCGGCGTGAACACGCCCGAGAGGATGCCGCCGATGATGATGACGATGGTGACCAGGCCCCAGATCGCCTCGAGCACGATGCGCGGAATGTCCTTGAGCGGCACGGGCTCGGACTTGGGCATGTCGCGCTTGTGCGCGGTCCACAGCACCAGGCCGACGAGGCACAGGCCGAACAGGATGCCGGGCAGGATGCCGGCGAGGAACAGGTGCGCGACCGAGATCGTGCCGCCGGCCGCCACCGAGTAGATCACCGCGTTGTGCGAGGGCGGAATGAGCAGCGCCTGCACCGAGCCGCAGATCGTGACGTTGGTGGCGAAGACGCGCGAATAGCCCTGCTTGACCATCTGCGGAATCATCACCGAGCCGATCGCCGAGGTATCGGCGACCGACGACCCCGAGATGCAGCCGAACAGCGACGAGGCGAGAATATTGACCAGCGCGAGGCCGCCGCGAATCACGCCGAAGAAGATCTTGGCGAGCATCACCAGGCGCGCCGCCATGCCGCCCTCGGCCATGATGCCGCCGGCGAGCACGAAGAAGGGGATCGCCAGCAGCACGAAGTCGTCGGTGCCGTCGGAGATCTTCAGCATCACCGCCTCGAGCGGTATGTCGACGTAGAAGGCGCCCACCAGGGCGGCGAGGCCGAGGGCGTAGGCCACCGGCACGCCGAGCGCGCACAGCAGCGCGAACGAGCCGAGCAGGACCAGGATGTCCATGCGCTACTCGAGCTCCGCGGGAATTCGGGGACGGAGCCCGAACTGCCGCCCCGTACAGACATCGGAGTTCGGGCTCCGTCCCCGAATTCCGCTCATTCCAGCTCCGCGGGCTGGTCGCTGTACATGACGTCGTCCTGCGGCGGCTCGCCTACCCAGAGCTTCTCGATGATGAAAAGCAGCGTCAGCAGCCCGCCCAGAGGAATCGGCATGTAGACGATGCCGACCGAAAGCGACGGGAACTCCGCCATGGTGTTGCCCCAGGTGGTGCGGCACAGGATCACGCCGTAGCCCAGCATGAAGGCGGCGATCGCGATCATGCTGGTGTTCACGCCCCATCGCATGGCGCGCTGCGCGCCAGGCGGCACGGCGCGCAGCAGCGCCTCAACCGCGATCTGCTGGTTGGCGCGGTAGACGGCCGCGCCGCCGACGAAGGAGAAGAACACCATCATGATCACCGAGGCGGGCTCGGGCCACTGCATGGGATTGTTCATGACGTAGCGCATGAACACGCCGGAGGGAATGATCAGCGTGATCGCCACCAGGGCGAGGCCGGAAAGGGCGATGCAGGCGATGTACAGCGCCTGCATCGCTTTGCGGTACTGATTGCGCATAAAAAATGGGCCGCTGGTCGCGGCCCATCCCGGTTGCGGAAAACCTACTTGGTGTCGCGAATGCGCTGGATCAGGCTCGCGTACTTGGCGCCGTACTTGTCGCGCACCGGCTGGGTGGCTTTGTAGAAGGCGTCCTTGTCCGCGGCCACGAACTGGATGCCGGCGGCCTTGAGCTTGGTCTCGGCGTCCTTGGTGTACGCGTCCCACAGCCCGCGCTGCTCCATCTGCGCCTCGCGCGACAGCTTCGTGATCAGCTGCTGGTCGGCGGCCGGCAGCTTGTCCCAGCTCGCCTTCGAGAACACGAAGATCTCGGGGATGATGAGGTGGCCCGTGAGGCTGTAGACCTTGCCGCGCGGCGTCTGGTAGTGGTTCTGCGCCAGCAGCGTCGGCGGGTTGTTTTCCGCGCCGTCCACTACGCCCGACTGCAGGGCCTGGTGCAGCTCGTTGAAGCCCATGGCGATGCCGTTGCCGCCCATGGCGTTCATGGTCTCGACGAACAGCGGGTTGCCCATCATGCGGATCTTCATGCCCTTCAGATCGGCGGGCTTGGTCGCCGGCCGGTCGGAGTAGACATTGCGCGTGCCGGCGTCCATCCAGCCCAGCGCGATCAGGCGCGCGGCCGGCGCGGCGGAGAGCTTCTGCAGCATTTCCGCGCCGATCGGGCCATCGATCACCTTCCTCATGTGCTCTTCGTCGCGGAACACGAAGGGCATGTTGAAGACGTTGAGCTCGTCGACGATCGGACCCATCGGGCCGACCGAGATGCGCGCGATCTGCAGCGCGCCGACCTGGGCCTGCTCGATCATCTCCTTCTCGCCGCCGAGCTGCATCGACGGGAACATCTGCACCGAATAGCGGCCGCTGGTGGCCTTCTCGAGCTTGGCGCCCATGCGCACGATCGCCTCGACCGTCGGATAGCCGAGCGGGTGGACGTCGGTGGCCTTGAGTACCATCTTCTGCGCCTGCGCGGCGATCGGCAGCGCGGCGGCGAATGCGCAAGCGGCGGCGAGCGCGGTGAATTTACGGCGCTTCATGCGGGTCCCCTTCTCCAAGTTGTCATACATCATACAACTCGATTAGACTTCCGCGCCCCGAGGATTGTCAAGCGAAATGCAAGCGACGGCCAAGCAACCGCGCAGGCTCGCGCACACGCTGGTGGAGCGCCTCTCCGGACGCATCCGGCGCGGCGAATTCAAGCCAGGCGACAAGCTGCCGACCGAGTCGGAGATCACCCGCGCCTTCGGCGTGAGCCGCACGGTGGTGCGCGAGGCCATGTCGCGCCTGCAGGCGGCCGAGCTGGTGGAAACGCGCCACGGCATCGGCACTTTCGTGCGCCAGGGGGCGGGCAGCCGGCCGTTCCGCATCGAGCCGGTCGAGCGCGCGACGCTGAATGAGCTGATCGCAATCCTCGAGTTGCGCGTCAGCATAGAAGCAGAGGCGGCAGCGCTGGCGGCGGAGCGCCGCAGCGGAGCCGACCTCGCGGCGATGCGGCGCGCGCTGGACAGCTTCGGACGGCAGGTTGCGCAGGCGCGCGATGCGGTGCAGGCCGATTTCCGCTTCCACCTGGCGATCGCCCAGGCGACCGGCAACCGCCATTTCGCCGACCTGATCCGCTACCTCGGCACCATGCTGTTCCCGCGCACCCGCGTGAATTCCGCGCAGCTCGCCGGGGAGAAGCGCACCGCCTACCTCGGCAGGGTCAACCGCGAGCATGAGCGAATCTATGACGCGATCGCGCGCGGCGCGCCGGAGGCCGCGCGTGCTGCGATGCGCGCGCACCTGGAGAACAGCCGGGAACGGCTGCGGCGCGCCGATCGCGCGCTGATGCATTCCTAGGGCATCGATGGGCGTGCGGATCCTGCTCACGCATTCGCCCGAGGCGCTTGCCAACTACTATGGCGAGCGGGCGCTGAAAGGCCTGCAGGCGGTCGGCGAGGTGGTGCTGAATACCGGCAAGGAAAGCCTCGAGGGCGAGAATCTCATCCGGGCGGCGGCCGACTGCGACCTGATCGTCTCGTACCGTCAATCGCCCGGGCCGGCGGCGTTGTTCGAGCGCCTGCCGCGGCTGGTGGCGTTTCTGCGCTGCGCGATCGACATCCGCAACGTCGACGTGGCCGCGGCCAGCAGCACGGGCGTGCTGGTGACGCAGGCAAGCGCGGGCTTCGTCACCTCCGTGACCGAGCTGCTGTTCGGACTGATGATCGACCTGTCGCGGGGCGTTTCCGCGTCCGTGGCTTCCTATCACGCAGGCAAGCCTCCGGGCGCGGCGCTGGGGAAGGAGCTGTGCGGCAGCACGCTCGGCGTCATCGGCTACGGCGCGATCGGCAAAGAGGTGGTGCGGGTCGCCAGGGCGCTGGGAATGCATGTGCTGATCTGCGATCCCTATGTCGCCGATGCCGGCACGGTTCCGTTGGACAAGCTCCTGTCCGAAGCCGACTACGTCGTGCCGCTCGCGGTGGCGACCGCCGAGACCGAGAACCTCATGGACGACAAGGCGTTTCGGAAAATGAAGCCGGGCGCGTACTTCGTCAACGTGTCGCGCGGCAACCTGGTCGACGAGGCGGCGCTGGCGCGCGCGCTGGATTCGGGCCGCCTGGGAGGCTGCGCGATGGACGTCGGCCGGGCGCCCGACCAGATGCCGACGCCGGCGCTGGCGGCGCGCCGCGACGTGATCGCGACGCCGCACACGGCGGGGCTGACGCAGCCGGCGATCGAGCACCAGTCGATGGAAACGGTGGCCCAGGCGGCGGAGATCGTCCAGAGGCGGGTGCCGACGGGCGCCGTGAACGCGGACCGCTGGACCAGAAAGGCGCTGCTCGGGCGATGAACCGCAGCGGCATCCTGAAGCGGCCGGATTGCGCGATTCGCTACGAGGTCTGCGGCCAGGGCCCGGCGCTGATCTTTGCGCATGGGCTGGGCGGCAATCACCTGTCGTGGTGGCAGCAGGCGGCGCATTTCAGCGCCCGGTATACCTGCGTGGCGTTCTCGCATCGCGGCTTCGCGCCGTCGGGCCCGGTGCCCGGCGCGGGCGCGCCGGACGCCTATGCGGACGACCTCGCGGCGCTGATCGAGGAACTTAAGTTGGACGAGGTTCGGCTGGTCGCGCAGTCGATGGGCGGCTGGACCTGCCTGGAATACGCGCTGCGCCAGCCGGCCCGCGTGCGCGCGCTGGTGATGGCCTGCACCTCCGGCGCGATCGATCCGGCGAGCGTCGCCGGCTTCGACCGGACCGCCTTCGACGGCTGGTCGCGACAGGCGGGAGCGACCGCGGCGGCGCTCGAAGCGCAGGACATTCTCGCGGCTAGCGGCGAGCGCATGGCCAGGGAGCAGCCGGCGCTCGCCCTCCTGTATCGCCAGATCTATCAGCTTGCGGCGCCGGAGTTCCGCACCGCGGTGCGCGGGCGCATCCGTGCGCTGCGGGTGCAGCCTGCGGCGATCCTGGCGCGGCTGCCGATGCCGGTGCTGTTCCTGAACGGCGAGGAGGACTGTGTTTTTCCGTCGCCAGCCGGTCCCGGCCTGGCGCGGCTCGCGCCAAAGGGGCGCCACGCCAGCGTGCCGCGTGCCGGCCATTCCGTGTATTTCGAGCGCGCGGCCGAATTCAATCGCATCGTGGAGGAGTTCCTGGCATGAAGACCATCCTGATCACCGGCGCCGCCGGCGACGTCGGTACGCAATTGAGGCGCGAGCTCGCCTCGCGCTATCGAATCGTCGCTTCCGATTTGAGGGACCTGAAGGAGAAGTTCAAGGGCCAGAGCTTCAAGCGCGCCGACATCTCGAAGATGGCCGAGGCGCTGAAAATCACCAGGGGCGTGGACGCGATCGTGCACCTCGGCGGCTACTCGGTGGAGGGCCCCTGGGAGGGGATCCTGAACGCCAACCTGGTCGGCTGCTACAACGTGTTCGAGGCCGCGCGGCGCAACGGCGTAAAGCGGATCGTGTTCCCGACCTCCAACCATGCCACCGGCTTCTACCGGCGCGACCAGACCATCGACCATCGCGTCTACCCGAAGCCCGACAGCCGCTACGGCGTCTCCAAGGTGTTCGGCGAGGCGCTCGGCAGCCTGTACGCCGACAAGTACGGCATGCAGTTCCTGATGCTGCGGATCGGCAACGTCAACCCGGTGCCGATCGACAAGCGGCGGCTGTCGATCTGGGTGTCGCCGCGCGACATCGCGCAGCTCGTGACCATCGGCATCGAGCATCCGGCGATCAGGTTCGAGATCGTCTACGGCATCTCGGGCAACACGCGCGCCTGGTACGACAACTCCAACGCCAAACGGCTGGGCTACCAGCCGCAGGACAACGCCGAGACCTGGGCGAAGGAGCTGCTCGCGCGCGAAAAGCCGGGCGACGCGGTCTCGGAGGCCTATCAGGGCGGGATATTCTGCGTTGCCGAGGACGTCCCCAACCCGGCGCCGCTGCCGAAGAAGAAGCGGGCGCGCCGCAAATGAGCCTGCGCAAGCCGGCCCTCGCGGTGCCGCCGGGCGCCGTCGACACGCACATGCACGTGTACCACGCCGAGGCGCCGCCCGCGCCGGGCGGGCCGGAACTGCCGGGCGATTTCCGCGAGACCAAGTACCGCGAGATGCGCGAGCGCCTCGGGCTTTCGCGCGTCATCGTGGTGCAGCCGAATGCCTACCAGGACGACAATCGCGTCACGCTGGAAGCAATACGCGCGCTTGGACCTGGCGCCAGGGGCGTAGGCGTGGTCAAGCCCGGTGTGTCGGATGCGGCGATCGACAAGCTCACCAAAGGCGGCATCGTCGCGCAGCGCATCTTCCAGCTGCCCTGGGGCGCGGTCGGCTTCGACCGCATGCACGACGTGATGTCGCAGGTGCATCCGTTCGGCTGGCACGCCAACGTGCAGCTTGACGGGCGCGAGCTGCCGCGATGGGAGGACACGATCTGGCGGCTGCCGGGCCGCTTCGTGATCGACCATATCGGCAAGTTCCTCGAGCCGGTGCTGCCCGAGCAGGAAGCGTTCAAGTCGCTGCTGCGGCTGGTCGACACGGGGCGTTGCTGGGTGAAGCTCGCCGCGGCCTACGAGACCTCGAAGACCGGCGCGCCGGCGTACGAAGACGTGTCGCGCCTCGCGCGCGCGCTGGTCAAGCACGCGCCCGAGCGCATGATCTGGGCCAGCAACTGGCCGCATCCCTCGGCGCCCAGGGACGCCAAGCCCGACGACGCCGACCTCCTCGACCTCCTGCTCGACTGGGCGCCGGAAGAGTCGACGAGGAAGAAAATCCTGGTCGACAATCCCGCGGAGCTCTACGGCTTCTAACGCGGCGCATTTATTTCCGTTCCGTACTTATACCGTACATGGTAGAATGCCTGGACAAGGAGACCCAGCCATGGCGGCCACCGTGCAGCGCGATGAGCGCATTGACCTTCGTATTTCCGCCGACCAGAAGACGCTGCTTGCACGCGCCGCTTCCTATGCCGGCGTGTCGCTGTCGAATTTCCTGGTGTCCGCCGCCGCTGACCGGGCGAAGGAACTGGTGGCGGAGCGTGAGACCCGGACCCTTACGCCGCGCGACTGGAGCAGGTTCCTGGGCGCGCTCGACAGGACGGAGCGTCCGCGCCCGAAGCTGGAGGCCGCCGCACGCCGCTATCGCAAACGCCGGACGTGACCAGTGGCGGCCGATTGGCGAATCGAGCCGCTCAAGCAGGCGCATGACCGCGGCCGGTTCGATTGCGGCGAGGCTGTGCTCGACGAATACCTCCGGCGCTACGCGCGCCAGAACCAGGACTCCGGAATCGCGCGCACATTTGTCGCGGTCGGCAGCGCCGAACCCGGGCGCGTAGTCGGGTACTACTCGGCCGCCGTCGGCGCAATCGACCGGGCAAACCTTCCCGTACAAGCGGCGAAACGATTTCCCCGATTTCCCGTCCCAGTCGCACGAATCGGCCGTCTCGCGGTGGATCGCGCGACGCAGGGGCAGGGTTTGGGAGAGGATCTCCTCATGGATGCCTTGCGCAGGAGCTTGCGGGTTGCCGCGGAGGTTGGCATCGTGGCCGTGCTCATCGACGCGAAACACGAACGCGCCAAGCGCTTCTATGCGCGCTACGAGTTCGAGGCACTGCCGGACCAGCCGTTGACGCTCTGGCTACCCATCCAGGTAGTGCGTCGATTGTTTCCGGCTGCGTTGAGGTGAATCGCGACTGCAAGGTGCTCGACTGGGCGCCGGAAGAGTCGACGAGGAAGAAAATCCCGGTCGACAACCCCGCCGATCTCTTCGGCTTCTAGTCGTCGGCGTGCGCGGTCGGGCGGTGCGCGGCGACGAGCTTCTGCTGCAGCACCGGCGGCGCCGGATCGTAGTGGCTGAACTCCATCTTGTAGGAGCCGTGGCCCGCGGTCAGCGATTTGAGGCGCGCCGGGAAATTCTCCAGCTCCGAAAGCGGCGCCTGGGCGAGGATCTGCACGGTGCCGGGACGGGGGGCGTCGGAGCCCTTGATGTGGCCGCGGTGGCCGGACAGCTCGCCGGCGATGTCGCCCATCCTCTGCTCCGGCGCCACGACGTCGACGTTGACGATCGGCTCGAGGACGATCGGGCGCGCCTTGCCCAGTGCGTCAAGGAAGGCCTTGCGGCCGGCCGAGACGAAGGCCACTTCCTTGGAATCGACCGGGTGGTGCTTGCCGTCGTAGACGATGACGCGGATGTCCTGTATCGGATAGCCGGCGACGAAGCCCGAGGCGAGCACGCCGCGGATGCCCTTTTCCACCGCCGGGATGAACTGGTTCGGGATCGAGCCGCCCTTCACCTGGTCGATGAACTCGAAGCCCTTGCCGCGCGGCAGCGGCTCGACCTTGAGGAACACCTCGCCGAACTGGCCGGCGCCGCCGGTCTGCTTCTTGTGGCGATTGTGGCCTTCGGCGCGCGAGGCGATCGTCTCGCGGTAGGGGATCGAGGGCGGGCGGGTCTCGAGTTCGACCTTGTACTGGCCCGCCATCTTCTCCAGCATCACCTTCAGATGCATCTCGCCGAGGCCGCGCATGACGGTCTCGTTGGCCTGCGCGTTGTGCTCGAGGCGAAAGCACGGATCCTCGGCGATCAGCTTGTGCAGCACATCGGACACCTTCTGCTCGTCGCCGCGCTTCTTCGGCTGCACCGCGAGGCCGAACACCGCGACCGGCATCTCGAGCGGGCGGGCGTGAATGTGCGCGTCGGCCGCCGAGTCGTGCAGGATGTGGTCGAAGCGGATGTCGTCGATCTTGGCGATGGCGCAGATGTCGCCCGGCACCGCCTCGTCGACCTCGATCTGGGTCTTGCCGCGCAAGACGTAGAGGTGCCCGGCGCGGACCGGTTTCCTGCCTTCGCCGATGAACAGCTGCGTGCCGGGCGTGATGCGGCCCTGATGGACGCGGAACACCGCCACCCGGCCGATGTAGGGATCGATCTCGACCTTGAATACGTGCGCCAGGGCGTGGCGGCCGGGATCCGGCAGCGCCATGATCTCGGTGGGCTCGCCGCCGTTGGCGGGCACGTTCAGGTAGACCGGCGGATTGCCCTCCGCGGGGTTGGGCAGCAGCTTGACGATGACATCTAGCAGCTCGGCCACGCCGGCGCCGGTCTTCGCCGAGGTGAAAACCACCGGGATCAGGTGGCCTTCGCGCATCGCGCGCTCGAGCGGCTCGTGCAGCGCGCCGGCCGCCACCTCGCCCTGCTCGAGATAGACCTCCATCAGTTTCTCGTCCACCTCGACCACCTGCTCCACCAGCCGCTTGTGCGCCTCCTCGACGGAGGAGAAATCCGCCTCCCCCGAGGGCGCGAAGAAGCAGTCCGATACCCGGCTTGCCTTCGCCGCCGGCAGGTTGAGCGGCAGGCATTCCTTGCCGAACGCCTGCTGGATCGCGCCGAGCAGACCCGGCAGGTCGACGTTGTCGGCATCGATCTTGTTGACGATCACCAGCCGGTCCAGGCCGCGCCTGGCCGCCCATTGCATGAAGCGGCCGGTCATCAT
>Ga0187894_10007210_pt1 | contig 10582 bp, 5 predicted proteins | sample GBC1701081metaG_FD_136650 | JGI IMG/M metagenome (GOLD analysis project Ga0187894, IMG submission 136650) | White microbial mat communities from a lava cave in the Kipuka Kanohina Cave System on the Island of Hawaii, USA - GBC170108-1 metaG ... | reverse complement strand
GGATCGCGGCATGGTCACGCCCGCCCTCAAGGCGCTGCTCGCCGCCAGAATCCCGCTGATTTCTGAGAAGGCCGGCGCCCTGTATTTCAGTCGTGAGCTGACGACAGGGCACGCCGCCGAAATCGCCGCCGAAATCATCGTCATGGGCGGCACGCCGCTCGAAGCGCCGCCCGCATGGCTGCGACACTCGTTCGCCCCAGCGGCATCGTGACACACGCGATCTCCCACGAGCACCCGACATGGCCTCTCTTCCCGATCGGACGAACACGCACGAGCGTCGGACCGAGTCGCCCGTCGAACACCCGATGCTACCCGCGCCGTGGCTGCCGGTCGTCGACGCCGCGCCCATGCCGGAACGTACACCGTTGCCGGCGGAACACGCCGCGGATGCAGACGCCGCCGGACGGCGTTCCGACATGGCCCATGCCGGGTCCGCCGAGCCGGACGAGGACCTGCGCCGACTGGCCAGTGTCTCACTCGTCGCGGCGCACGTGCGCCGCACGAGCAACGCCCATCGCGCGTATCTCGACGCGCAGTTGTCACTGCATCGCGACTTCCTCACGCTGCTCCACGGCGGCGCCTCGCGTGCTGTCACGACGCCGTCCGAGCAGACGGCCGCCGCGTCACCCACACCGGCGACCGGCGATGTCGACATCGGTCCCATCACCCTGTCGCTGGAGACGGAACCCTGGCTCGACGATCATCGGCTGCTCTACACGGTCGCCTTCGTCCCGATGATGGTGGCGGCTGAACTGCTCGCACAAGGGGCGACGATCGTCGCTGGATCAGACGATCGACGGATCGTCGCGCTGAGCAACGTCCGCATGCACCGGTGGATGGTGGTCGGCTCGACACCCTTACGCGTCGAACGCACCGCCGCGCGGCTGGACGAGCGTGCCGTCGATGTCACCCTGCGCACCTGGCGCGAGGCCAGGCGATTCGCGCTGTCGCGACTGGAACCTGCCGCGTCGGGACGCATCGAGTTCGGGCGCGCGTATCTTCCACCGCCGGTGCCGCTGGCATCCTTTCATGCGACGCGGCGGATCCTGGATGTCTACGAACAGGGGCCGCTCTTCCACGGCCCGGCGTTTCAGGTCATTCGAGAGATCGCCATCGGGCCGCGGCGCGCGAGCGCGGCGCTCGACGCGGCAGGCGGCACGCTGCCGCGCGGGCTCCTGTCTCCCGTCCTGTTGGATGGCGTCGCGCAAGTGGCCGGGATCTGGGACTGGTATGAAGACCGCACCCGCACCTACTATCCCACGCGAGTGACCTGGCTTCACTATCACGGTCCGGCGCCGACGCGCGGCGACCTCTCGTGCGAGATCGCGCTCGCGGACGAGCCTCTCGACGGACTGTTGCGAACGTACGACATCCAGGTGTCGAGCGCCGACGGCATGTGGGTGAGCCTGCAACTCGAAATGGTTCGTCGCCATGCGCCGTGGCTCGCGAGCACGCCACCGGCCGTCGTACGGACATTCGCGCGCGACGGCCTGTATGTGCCCGACGTGCTGCTCACACGGCCAGATCCTGGCGGAACGCGCCTGACCGATGAAGAGGTGCGCCGGGAGAACTGGCTGCCGGGCTCGCTCAATATGGCCTATCGCATTCCCGACCACGAGGATCTGACGTCGCAGATCGCGATCAAGGAACATGTCGCACGCCGCGCGCAGGTCCATCCCCGCACGATCCAGATCGCCCCGGACCTTGCGTCCTGCCGTCTGCCCGACGGAACAGAGGTCCGCATACGCGTCGAGCGATCCGAGTCCGGCATCATCGTCAACGACGCGGACGATGGAGCCTGACGCGCGCATGACGTCCTCACGCAGGCACACGCCGCCCACCGACATCGACATCGACATCGCGCTCGTCGGTCTCGCGTGCCGGTGGGGTGCCGTCAACGATATCGACGCGTTTGTCGCCGCGCTGCGTCACGGCCGGCAGGTAGCCGGGACGCTGCCGCGATCCGTCGCACCACTCGCCACGCCTTCGGCGCTCGTGACGGACACCGCGATCACGGACACCGCGATCGATGTCGCGGCCTCGGCGTGCGCGTCGGCCGGCATCGCTCCTGGCGCACCCATCGCCATCATCTTCGTCCATGACGGGGATCCACAGTGGCTCGACTGGCCGCAGGACGTCCCGCTGACGGACCTCGGATCGGCGATCCTCCAGAGGGCCGGCCTCACGGCCTCCGATCGTCCCGCCGGCAGCGTCCCTGTTCCGGATGCGTCGTCTCCCGTCGTGGTCTCCGTGACGATCTCGACGTCGGTCGCAGAGGCGCTGGCAGACGCAATCGGCTGGATGCGCACGCGTCGGGTGACCTACGTGGTGCTGGCGGCCGCGTCGCTGTTGCGCGATCCACACGCGGCCGCCGAGACGCATCGGCCGTTCTCCATCGCGTTCGACGTGGCCGCCGCGGCGCCGCCGCCGTCGGACGGCGCGGCGGCGATCGTCCTGGCCGCGGGCGCCGCATCGGCTGCGGCATCACACCAGCCTGTCTATGCACGACTCAGCGGATGGGGCATGCACAGGCAAACACGCGGTGCGGGGCATGCCGGTGAGCCGCGCTACCGCGCGGTGCACGGTGGCGCAGGACGACCGCTGGCCGACGTCACACTCGTCGCCGTCGCAGGGACCTCTCGTGAGAGGACGATCGAGGCGCGGACCGTCGCACGGCTCTTCGGCCGCGCGCGGGCGGCGCTCGCCTGCGTCCGCGCCACGGTGGGCGACGCGGGACCGGCCGCGGATCTCGGCACGGTGATCGCCACCGCGTTGTGCCTGCACTATCGGATGATCCCGGCGGTGCCGTGCTGGACCGCTCCGCGACCCGCCTGCCTGCACGATCACCCCACGTTACACGTGGCCGCGGACACCCACCACTGGCCGCCCGCCAGCCGGATCGCCGCCCTCACGCTGCGCGATAGCCGCCGACGCGCCGTTCCCCTCGCCCTGGAAGAGGATGACTCTTGTGCGCCACCGGGCAAGACGTTCTTCATCGACGGCTGCCCGATGCTGATGCCCGTCTGCGGCGTCACGCTCGCGGAGCTGAGAACCCGTCTGGTCAACCTCCGCACGCGGGTCACACGCGGCGAGTCCTTGCGCTCGCTGTCCATCGGCACCTTGCAGGAGGCGGTACGCCAGCCCGATCGGCCTCTCCGACTCGCCCTCGTCGCGCAGACGCCATCACAGATCGAGCGCGATCTGTCCTTCCTGCTCGATGCCGTGGAGCGCGCCGTCTCGACGGACCTGACGCTTCGGACACCTCACGGATCGTGCTTCACCGGATCGCCGCTGGGACCTGACGGACGCGTGGCCTTCGTCTATTCCGGCGTAGGCAGCGCCTATCATGGACTCGCCCGCGAGCTCGCGCTCGCGGTTCCAGGGTTCCTGACGCCACGCCTGAGCGGATACGCCTCCAATCGATCGGTCGAAGCGGAGTGGACGCGGACCTTCCAGCCGCAGCGCATGACGTGCCCCGACGCCGCGTGGCGGCAGCACATGGACGAATGGCTGAACACGAACCTCCCGGCGTTGACCGGCTTCAGCATCAGTCATAGCGTGCTGCACACCAGACTCCTGACGGAGCTGCTGGGCGTGCGGGCGCACATGGCCTTTGGCTATAGCGTCGGCGAGCTGTCGATGCGGGTCGCACTCGGCCAGTGGCGCAATCCGTCCGACGTGCCGGAGCGATGCGCGGCGGTCTATCAGGCATTGGCCGGCGACATGCCAGCGGTGCGTGCGCATTGGCGCATGCCTGCGACAGATCCGGATGATGCGGACCGCGCCGCTGGCCCGCTCTGGCAATTGCATCTCGTGACCGCGCCGGCGGCGGCGGTTGAATCCGCCTGCGCGCGTGAGCGCCATGTGTACGTCATGGCAATCCACACGCGGACCGAGGTCCTGATCGGGGGGCATCCCCTGGCCTGCCAGCGCGTCATCGCGACGGTGAAGGCCACGGCGATCCTGTTGCCATTTGCCGTCGCCACGCATGCGCCGCCGGCGACCGAGGTGCGTGAGGTGCTGTACGCGCTGGGCGATCATGCGGTGACGGAGGTCCGCGGCATCGAGCTGTACTCGGCCGCCACCTATGCGCCAATCCCGCAGGATCGCGCGACGATCGCCCAATCGACCGCCGATCTGCTGCAACGGCGGTTGGATGTTCCGCGCCTCGTCCAGCGTGTCTACGAAGATGGCGCGCGGGTGTTCATCGAGGTGGGCGCGCGGAACAATTGCTCGAACTGGATCGACGTCATTCTCGACGGGCGTCCCCACGTCGCCACGCCGCTGGACATCAAAGGCGTCCCGAGCGACGCCGCCTGGCTGCGCAGCCTCGCACTCCTCTTCGCGCACCACGTGGACCTGGATCTGCGCGGCCTCCTCGCCGGAATCCCGTCGGACGCCAACGGCACACTCCCGCGTCACAGCCAGGCGCACCGTCCGCACGAATCGCCGATGCCCGTGGACGAGTACTCCCTGCCCCAGACGCCACCGGGCCAGCACGTCGACCCGATCGCGTCGCTGCTGCGTCGGGAGCTCGCGTCCGTGCTGGACATCGAAGCGACGCTGCTGGAGGACGGACAATCGCTGCGCCAGCTCGGCATCGATTCCCTGCGTGCGCTCGACATGAAGATGCGCATCGAACGACGCTGGCACGTCACGCTGCCGATCGAGTCGCTCGTCGTGCGCGACAGCATTCGTGAGATCGCGGACCTGATCGTGGAGGTTGTCGAGCACGGCCAGGCGCCGGAGCCCCCGAGCGGCGCGGTCACGACGCGGGCGGCCATCGACGCTGATCTGTGCCTCCAGGACGGGACGTGCCCCCGGCGGGCGCGGCCCGGCGGCATGTCACTCGTCGCCGATCCTCGCCGGATCCTCCTCACGGGCGCGACGGGACTGGTCGGCGCCTTTCTCTTGCGCGATCTCCTGACGCACACCGCCGCGACGATCCATTGTCTGGTCCGGGCAACCAGTACCGCGGACGGCCTGCGGCGCATCCGGGCAAATCTGCAGCGTCATGGCCTGTGGTCGCGCGACCTCGAGGCGCGCATCGAGATCGAAGTGGGCGATCTCGGCCAGCCGTGGCTGGGCCTCTCACCCTCGCGCTACGCAGCGCTGGCGGACACGGTGGATGTCGTCCACCACAACGGCGCACTGGTCCAACTGCTCTGGTCGTACGAAGCCATGCGCGCCGCGAACGTCATGGGCACGCGCACGCTGCTGCACTTCGCGTCCTACGCGCGCGCGAAACCGCTCTGCCTGATTTCGACGGTCGGGATCTTCGACACACCGGAGTGCGCCGACGCGACATGCCTCCTCGAGGACGAGACGCCCAGGGACGCCACGCTGCTGCCCAACGGCTACACGCAGTCCAAATGGGTCGCCGAACAGCTCGCGCGACGCGCCAGGGCCGAGGGCCTGCCGGTGGCGATCTGCCGCGTCGGACATGTGGTGAACGATGGCATGGCGGACGGGGTGAGCCACAGCCTGCTCGCGCGGGTCTTTCAAGCGAGCCTCGCGTTGGGCGCCGCGCCGGAGGTGCTGCGACCCATCGATGCGGTACCGGTCACGTACGTGAGCCGCGCGATCGTCGCGTTGGCGTCGCAGCCCGCCCCCTTCTCGACCACGGTGCACATCGTCAATCCGTCACCGCTGACCGCGGCCCAGGCACGTGCCTGGTTCGAGGCCCTGAATCTGGAACCGCTCCCCGCTCGCGCGTGGTTGGCGCGCGCCGCGGCAGCCGCGCGCATCGATCCCGATCATCCGCTGTTCCCGTTCTTCGGCCTGATCCGGCATGCGGACGAGCGCGCACTCGCGCTGCTGACGCGTGCGATCGATCGGCCGATCCTCGACTGCCGGCGCGCGCGGCAGCGCCTCAGCGGGACCGCGCTGAACTGTCCCTCGGCACAGGCGTTGATCGGACCGTTGATCGCCTCGCTCGGACGCCCTCCCGACGAGCGGTGAGAGAAGGCTGTGATTGCCGCAGGCGTCTCTCACCACCAACCGGCGTGCGCGATGATGCGTCCGCAGCCGCGCCGCGCCCACTCCGGCATGACCGAGATGATCGACGTCAGCACGCGGTTGGCCGCGCCCACGACATGAAGCGGGCGCCGCCGGGTCACCGCCCGATAGCCCTCCTCGGCGACGCGGCGCGGTTCCAGGAGCGGTACGCCCGGCAACGAAAAGTCCGCACCGGCAACCGCGGCGGTCATGCTCGTTCTCGTGAAGCCTGGACAGAGTGTCGTCACGGAGACGCCGTCGGCCCGGAGCTCGATCGCCAGCGCTTCGGACCACCGGAGGATGAACGCTTTCGTCCCCGCGTAGACGGCCATGCCCGGCACGGGCTGAAAGGCGGCAATCGAACAGAGGTTGAGGATGTGACCGCGCCGGCGCGTCCTCATGGCGCGTCCAAAGGCGTGCGTGAGATCGACGACCGCTTTGATGTTCAGATCGAGCATGGCGTCGTGTACGTCGCACGGCGTCTCCAGAAACGGCGTCGACGCACAGACGCCGGCGTTGTTGACCAGGATCTCGACCTCTCGTCCGGCGTCCCGCACGGCCGCCCACAACGCCTCCGCGCTCGTCGGACGCGTCAGATCGAGTGAGAACGACACGACGTCGACGCCATACCGCTGCCGGAGTTCGGCCGCGACGGCGTCGATTCCCGTCCCAGGCAGCGAGACGAGCACGAGAGGATGACCGTGCTCCGCGAATACATCCGCGAACGCGCGGCCAATGCCCTGCGAGGCTCCCGTGATCAGCGTGCATCCAGTGGCGGCCACGCGGTCATCCTTCCTGCGCCAATCGAGCGCGACGTCTGGCGCCTGGCCCGACCGGTGACGCACGGGTGATCCGCGCGATCACCGTCCTCGCGCGGCGGGCGCGTGCATGGGAACGACGGGATTCCTCGGCATGATGGGCGCAATCTGGCGGTATCCCGCGCCGAGCGGTGGCCGCGGATCGGCCTCGTCTCGATGTGGCCAGAACGCCATCGCGCGTTCGGCTTGAGCCGTAATGGTCAGCGCGGGATTGACTCCGAGGTTGGCGCTCACCGACGCGCCATCGACGATGTGCAGCCCCGGATGGCCGTAGACGCGATGATAGGGATCGATCACGCCGGTCTCCGGCCCGTCCCCGATCGGTGCGCCGCCCAGGATGTGGGCGGTGACCGGCATGTCGAAGATGTCGGTCCAACCGATGCCGGGCAGCCCCCTGATGTGGGCGGCCAGTCGGCGCGCGACGTCGTTGCCGACAGGAATCCAGGTCGGGCTCGGCTCTCCGTGTCCCTGCCTGCTCGTGAGCTTGCGTCGGCCGAAGATGGTGCGCTTCGTGTACGTGGTCAGCGAATTGTCCCGCGCCTGCATCACCAGCAGGATGATCGTCCGTTCCGACCAGCCCTTCAGCCACAGCGGCCAGAGCAGCAGCCACGGCCGGCGGACCAACGTCCCCAGCAGCTTCAGCCACTTCGGCACGGGCCCGTCGCCGTCCACCAGCAGCGTCTCCAGCAGTCCCATCGCGTTGCTGCCCTTCCCGTAGCGAACGGGCTCGATCTGTGTGTGGGCATCGGGCCGAAACGACGAAGTGATCGCCACGCCGCGGCTGAAGTCCGTCCGCTTCCGCAGCGAGTTCGCGCCGACGACCGACTCGGAATTGGTGCGCGTCAGTTCGCCGAGCCTGGGCGACAGATGTGGCAACAGGCCCCGGTCACGCATCTCGTGCAGCAGGCGCTGCGTGCCGAGCGCACCGGCCGCGAGCACGACCTGGTCGGCCGTGAAGACCTGTCGGCGACGCCAGGTGGATGCCACACCGGTCCCCACGGCCTCGACCACGTATCCGCCCTCCACGCGTGGTCGAATCGTGGTCACCGTCCGGAGTGGATGCACCCGGGCGCCGGCCCGCTCGGCCAGATACAGGTAATTCTTCACCAACGTGTTCTTGGCCCCGACGCGGCAACCGGTGAGGCACGACCCGCACTCCGTACATCCCCGGCGGTCCGGCCCCACGCCGCCGAAGTACGGGTCTGGCGCCGGCTCACCGGGCCGGGCAAAGAACACCGCCACCGGCGCGCGACAAAACGTGTGGCCCGCGCCCATCTCTTCGGCGACGGCCCGCATCACGGCGTCGGAGGCCGTATGCGTGGGATTCTCCACGACGCCGAGCATCCGTTTCGCCCGGTCGTAGTACGGCTTCAGTTCCTCCCGCCAATCGGTGATGTGGGCCCACTGCGGGTCGGCATAGAACGGGGCCAAGGGCTCATACAGGGCATTGGCGTAGACGAGCGACCCACCGCCGACGCCCGCCCCGGATAGCACCATCACGTTGCGCAGGAGCGTGACGCGCTGGATTCCATAGCACCCGAGCCAGGGCGCCCAGAGGAAGCTCGCGATCTGCCACGACGTTTTCGCGAACTCATGGTCGGCGAACCGGCGCCCGGCCTCGATCACGCCGACCCGATAGCCTTTCTCGGCAAGCCGCAGCGCGGTCACCGACCCGCCGAAGCCCGAACCGATGACCAGGACGTCGTAGTGGCGTTGATCCTCCATGATCACCGGACAGGCCGCCCTTTCGTTCACCGCGTCACGTCGCGCGGCGAGTCACGTCATGTGTGTGTACGAGCAGGCTATCCCGATTGATATCGCGCTCTGGACGTCTTATCCCGATGTTTCGCAGACGTGAGACATCGACACGGGCGCACATGAAATGGCCCGCCGCGGTGGCGTCGGCGTCCGGGTTGGCGCCATCAGCCAGTGTTCGTGAATGCGAGCGTGCCTGCGCGCAGGCGCCAGAAGATCGCGGAGCTCCGCGCCCGAGCGCGCGGGAAGCTCTCTTTATCGAACAACCCACCGACGTGATCCAGGAGCGTCCCAACAGAGTGATACGGTACGCATCGATCACTCGCGCATCTCGCGCATCTCCTTACGCCGATCCAACCGTCTGATGATGGCCTCGTAAGACACGAACGGCGAACCCGATGGACTCTCGATTACGTATGGCGCGTTGAACGCGCGGGCCGACCAATGGCAACACACATGGAGTCGACCGCAGGTCTCGAGAGCGCGAGTCGTGAGATGCCGATCGATGCGAGGCGCGACACCATCCATACCGCGATAGCGGCAGGCGCTGGCGCCTGCGGCATCATCAGCTTTGCGGCGCCGTGGGTCATTCCACTTTCCCCGCTCGTGGGATTGTTCGACCTGCCCGTGCCCTGGAACTACGAGACGGTGAGCTTGTTCATCGTCACCATGCTGTCGCTGGTTGTGGGCATGTGGTGGATTCATCAATGGCCGATCACGCTTCTCCGCGGCGCCGCGCTGATGTTTCCCCTGGCGGCGGCGCATGTGCTGCGGCCGCTCTTCATGGTCACGGATGTCCATTGGCTCTTGATTTTCATGGCCGCACTCTCGAGCACGGCCGGCCAGAGTCTCGTGTTGATCAGCGTCCTGGGGGCCGCCCAGGATCTGTATAGACCCACGGCGCCGGGATGGAGCGCCGCAATGGCTGGAATCGCGATTGGAGCCGCCATCCTGGGCCCCCGATTGTTTGTTCCCTCCCTGGCGTTCTCCGGACAGGAACAGGCGTTCTCCGTCCTCCCGATCCTCCCGATCTGGCTCAATTTTGGCCTCGTGAGCGCGGCCCTCACAGGAGGAATCATTGCCCTGAAGATCCGTCCCGGCGGACTCTCGCCGCTCGTCGCCAGCCGCACGACGCCACGCATGAGGGCGCTGGGGCTCGTCGCCACGGTGTTCCCGATCACGTCGTTGCTGGTGTTCTGGGGATTGGAATCGGTCTTCTCCGCGGCAGGACTCCTCCGCATCGCCGGCGCGTTGGGCCTCATCCTGGTCGCTGTCGTGAGCACGACGCTCGCTCGCGGAGCGTTGGTGAGACTGGTCGCGGTGGCGATCGTCGTCTACGCGGCCTTCGCGCCTGCCGCATTGACCGTGCGAATTCTCTTCCATCAGCAACGCTCCGCCGTGCCGCTGGTGCTGTTCGCGATCTTCGCGGGACTTGTGGTGTTGCACGCGCGTCGGCCGACCGTGTGGGCGAGTGTCGTGTGCCTGGTCGCGAGCGGAACGCTGCTTGGGGTCTGGTACGCCGCTGGCAGCAACGCGGACGCCGTCTTTTCACTCGCTCAGCGCGCCCCCGTGGCCATGTGGCTCGCGCCCGTCCTCGCGGCGGCGACGGCGACGACGGTCGCGATGGCGTCACGGTTCGGCCAGCAGGGTACGTTGGCCATCTTACTCGGCCCATTGCTGGCGGTCTTTCTGTTGAGCCTGAGACAGTTGACCGCGTCAGCGGTCATCGCCGAGAGCAATCGTCTGAGCCACGCCTATATCGTGACGGAGCAGCACCTGATGGCGTCGGCCGTCGCGTTGCTATTCGGCGCAGGCCTGCTCGCGTGGATCGCGATGTCAGAGCGTCGGCAGACAGATCGTTACTGACAGATCGCTACTGAGAGATCGTTACCGAGAGATTGGAATCAGGTATGACACACGTGCGCGTTCACTCAGAGGAGGACCTATGGAAATGAGCACTGCGTCGTCCAGCGAACCTAATCGCGGCAGACGCACGAACAGGCCGCGCTGGC
>Ga0187894_10007209_pt1 | contig 10582 bp, 16 predicted proteins | sample GBC1701081metaG_FD_136650 | JGI IMG/M metagenome (GOLD analysis project Ga0187894, IMG submission 136650) | White microbial mat communities from a lava cave in the Kipuka Kanohina Cave System on the Island of Hawaii, USA - GBC170108-1 metaG ... | reverse complement strand
TCAGAAACCGCTTGCGATTCATAAAGTAGTGCTCCCCATTGAACGACTTCTGTTCATCAGAATATCCCGGACGCTGATTTCTACAGCTTCTTTGGCGCATGCCTGTGAAAGGTAAAGCCCCAGTTTCTTCCCATTCCCGCTATCGCTCACGTAATCGTGCGCCCTCCAACCGCCCAATTGGCGGATGATTTGGCCGAAGATGATTGTTGCCCCGCCCTCGTCCATCAAGGAAAGAACCGGGTCTTTTTCAGGGTGTCCTATCCATTTCATGACGATTCCATCAGCATCAAGCCGGTTTGTGGTACCTTTGTTTGAGCGGCGTAGAGCAGTGGTAGCTCATTCGGCTCATAACCGAAAGGTCGACAGTTCGAGTCTGTCCGCCGCCAAAGAATAAAACCCCCGCATAGAGACGGTGAACGGCGTTCGGTTCGAAAGAACGATAGTTGGCGCTTGGGTCCGGTTCGCAAGAACGATGGTTGGCCCGGTTCACCCATGAAATAGCGTTCTCACCAAGTGGACATAATACTAGGTATGCGCAGTTTCCCGTACTCATTCTACAGGACTTATCATCCACGCCGATTTTGGTGATTTTCGCCACAATATATAGGGGTACCGGCAAGATCGGGGCTGGAAACTGCCCGCTGTAACCTGTTGATCTCATGTTGGGCCGCAGTCGCCCGCATGCGCTGAATTGATCGACCCCAACATCTTGTGTTTTCATTCTCCCACCGGTACTTGTCCTTCGAGCAGACAGGCCCCTACGATTTGGATCGAACAATCCGCTTCGGCTGTCGCATCGTCATCGTCGGTCACCTGAACCGTAAAATCGAAGATCCCTTTCTGACTGGGTAAAGGCAGCGGCGCTATCATCCCGGTCGAAGGGTCGAGCACTAGGCCGGTTGGAAGTGAACCGGCCGAGATCCCAAATGTATACGGTTCAGTCCCCCCGGTGGCCAGGAAAGCGTGAGAGTAGGCGATTCCCACGAACCCCGTCGGCGGGTTGTTACAAGAGAGCGCTAAAGCCATTTAACCTCCATCCCAGCAAAATGCAATGCAATCCACCGCAACTGCGCTAGACTGATGATCAAGGACGGCCCGGGCAAAATGAGCGACAGAACCCTTTATCTTATGCTGAGAATGATGTTCTTTGTGGTTGAATTTTTGATATTTGCTTGGGTCATGAGTTTCGATAGAACAGCCGGAATCGCCCTGTTGATCTATGGATTTATCTGCGCAGTTCGAAGTTCGGTGATGAGCAACTATCAAACCCATCTAGAAACCTCCAAGAATGCAGCCCCGGAATGTGGCGCAGACCGATAACTCCGCTTGGTTATCATTGTCATCCGTTACTGTAATAGTGAAGCAGCAGGTTCCCGGAGCGATCGGCGTGCCAGACAATTCCCCTGTCGCCGGATTGAATGTGAACACACCGAACTCGGTACACAGATTGTCGATCGTAAATGAATACGGAGGCGTGCCCCCGGTAACGTCTGGGGTAAACGAATAAGGCGTGCCAACCTCACCGGCAGGAGGCGCGCCGGATATGCTGAGCGCTTCGAGTGTAATCGTGATGGAGCAATCCGCCGTTGCCGTTTGCGCAGCGTCATCGGTAACCCGAATCGTGAAATTGAAGACTCCGACCAGCGTCGGCGTTCCTGATACGATTCCCGTAGCCGGATCGAGCGTCAGGCCATCCGGCAGCGCGCCGGCTGAAATATCGAATACGTATGGCTCCGAGCCGCTCGGCAGGATCGGGAACAGGTGGAAGTAGGCGGTACCCAGGTTCCCGTCCGGCGGATCGCCGCATCCGATCGCAAGAGGTCCCAGGAATCCGAACGCGAAGAAATAGAGTTGAGGGGAATCGCCGGGCTGCGCTCCGCCGATCGAGATCGAGCATGTGAAGACCGCGGTATTGTTCAGCGGATCCCCGGATCCTGTCACGGTGACTTCGAAGAAAAACAGCCCATTGGTTGTAGGAGTGCCCGTGATATTCCCGCTCGCGTCCATTGTCAAGCCGGTGGGAAGAGCGCCGCTTGTTATCACGAAGCTGAACGGAGCGATTCCCCCGGATGCCACCATCAGCGAGTGAGAATACGGAACCGCAATTGCGCCGCCCGGTGGCGAAGCGCAATCCGGCGTGAGCGGCAGGCAGTTCAGGAAGGTTCCGAGACCGCAAATGATGGTGGCCGATTCGAGCGTATTCGGATTGAACGCCGTCACCGTCAGCGATTCATGCTCAGATCCCGCCGCCAGTTCCGCTGGCGTCCACGATATCGTGTCCGGCGTTCCCGACACCTCGCCGGTCGTATTGTCCAGCGTGAGTCCGGAATTCAAAACACCAGGGAAAATATAGATGATCGCGTCTGGATTGTCGGACGTGAAGAAATGGCTGTAAGGGGTTCCAACTACCCCGCCAGGCGTTGAATTGCAGGATACGGTGATCGCCATGGCTTTAGTCCGGCGGGAAGTAGAAGGCGTTCACCGCAAACCCCGCCGAATATAGACCTCCGGCGCCCTGAGTGATTCCGAGTCCCAAGTATTGGCCGATCGACGGGAAAGAAGGATCAGCCGGAATTGTTAGCGACGTGAACGCTTCCCATGTGCTCACATCTTGCGATCCCGAAACCGCCGGATTGTTTACGCTCTGTTGAGTGACCGCCGCCAAGCCTCGAGAATCAGTCAGCGGGCCGCAATTCGAGATTCCAGCCAGGGCGCAATTGGTTCCCCCTACCGTAACCTCGGCGAACACAGGAACGTTAGCCGAAACCGCATGCTGGAACCGTAAATCAAGATCCACATCCTTCACGTACGGAATAAACAGGGTCGTGACGCCAGCGGCCGAGCGCGAGGATGCGAATCCCCAAGGCGCCCCGAACGGAGGGACCAGCAAGGAACCCGTATCGACTAGAGAGGTGATGGTGACAACAGCCTGCAGCACGTCCGCTGAGTTCAGGGTTCGTTGCAGCAGATTGATCACGCCGATATTCGTCATGTAGAACAGGTGCGTTCGACCGGCATCGCCAGTAACCGCCCCGGCTATCCGGAAATTGTCCGTGGAGCCCGCTTGCGCGACATCGATAGGAGTTGCCGCACCCCAGCCGGCATTGTACACGGTGTAGAACATTCGGCAGAAATTCGCACCCCCGACATCTTCATAAGCATCGAACCAAAAGACCAGAGCGCCGTCCCCGGCCCGGAAGGCGATCGCGAGATTCAATTGGGGCTGATCGTTCCCCAGGATCGAAGCTGCCGGCCCGCCTGCGGTTTCAAGCCCCCAGGTATCCGTTGACAGGTCGAAACTCGAGAACCGGAGCGTGGGCGCCGAACCATAGACGTAATCCCAGACGTAATAGCCGACCAGCAACGTATCGGCATCCTGGTAGCAAGCGGCCATCGGCGAGGTCAATCCGCGGAAGGTCGCAAATGTGGGAGCTTTGAAAATGGAGACTTCAGGACCATTGTCGGTATCGACTTCATCCCAGGTTGCCCCGTCATCCAGAGATTTCAGGACTCTGGCTTGCGCCAGCACGGGAGGCGGATCACCATTGACGTTCGCGTTTGCCCAGGAGTTTTGGCCGAAGGCCGGGTTAGAGCACACGATGTAGAGCGCGCCCGATCGCTCGAACACCCCATTTGCCGCATAGCCGTAGGCCTGCGGAGAGCCGAACCGGCCCGGCGCGATCGCGATCAGATCTTGTGTGAGTTGACCAGCCACTTAAGCGCCCCTCAAAGCGGCCCGGGCCCGTCTAGCGACGTTTGTCCAACAGTCCCTGCAAATCCAGGCCTTGCACAACCGGCAAAACCGGGAGAGCCGCGGCGTGGTGTGATCGCCATCGAGTCTCCTGTGTACTTCGCAGATTGCCATACGCCACTGATCGAGTTGGGATCCGGGAATCGAAGCCGGCGCGGCAGCCCGTTGAGGCAGAGGAGTTACAAAAACACGCGATCGCTTTTGCCCGCAGCACGGCATGAGAGACTCACACCAGCCTTTCCCGAGGCCACTTGTAGCCAGAGATCGCGCACAAGGTTTTACCGCCGGGGTTTAGCCGATTCTCTGAGCCTGCCGCGAAGTTGACAAAATATTGAACCAGTTGGCCAGAATACACAGGAATCCCCTGCCCCACAATTTCGCCAGCCGTTACCGACAGGTTGCTCAGGCTGACCAAAATCGTGTCGTAGTCCGGGATGAACCGCCGATCCAGTTTCACGCGCCAGGTGATATCGCCCGACCCTTCCACGAACCCGGTACCGTTCCAGACATTCGAGAGCAGCACGATTAATCCGTCGTAACCAAGGGGCATGCGGTCCGAGAACACCAATTGATCGACGCCGGCCGGCGCGACCGGAATAGTGAGAGTCGCATCCTTCCCAGGTTGCCAGCGTACGGCGTTTTTTGGAGGCTGAATATAGGGAGGTAAACCGACAGGCTGCGGGCGTCCATTGATGATCCGGCAGTATTCGGCTGTGTACTGGCGGATTTCCGCTTCCGCCTGCAAAATGTCTGAAGAGCAGGATCCCAGATTCCCTAACGGCATTGACACCTCCCAAACATCCGTGTTATAGTTGCCTCCATTAACTTCCCCATACGTTGGATCGGTGATTCTCACGGACCCGTCATCCTCATGTCATCCCAGGGGATGACGGGTTTCGTGTGTTTTAGCGGTCCCTCGTCAATACCGCTAAAAGCATTCCTGCCAGCCTCAATCCGGGACATTCTGGAAGGCTCAGCCCAACTCCATCCCCAGTTCGTGAAGGCTGAGCATGACCATGCATTTTATTTCGGCTCCGCAAACAACAGAACAAGTTGGCAGGACACGGCAAAGTCATCGTCTGCCGGGTCTGCATCGTTTGAAATCTCGACGTGCAACTGAGCCGGTGGAATGATGAGCCGAGGTCGATGCAACAGGTTTACCACGGGTTTAAGCGTATTGAACGGGTCCGCCGAATTGCCACTATAGACGCCCGCCGCGACTTGAGGCCGGTCCGCGAATGGCAGATCCGATCCCTGTCTAACGATCACCGAGAACTTAGTATTCGAATCTTCGTCCAGTTCCTCATTAATCGTGATGCGCGCGCAGAACTGCATCCCCCAGAGCCAGGAACCCTCTTTGACCTGGAATTCGTAGAAGACCGTTTTGCCCGGTTCGATATTGGCGGAGTTCGTATTGCCAGGCTCGAGAAAGTTTTTCGGGATAATCCAGTGCCGCGGCCGGTAAGAGTCCGCTGCGATGCGCAGATCCTCCATCTGGTCGAGCGCATTCCAACAGTACCAGTTGAGCCCGTTGAGCGGTCGTACACCGAAAAGCCCCGAGTAGCAGAAGCCGTCCATGATCTGCGGGTAATTGGTTTGAAGCGTAGCCTGCGCGGCTGTCATTGGGGAGTCCCCTTCGTCGTAGTGCTTCCGTTTTGCACCTTGCCGACGTTCTTGATATTGGCTCCAAGAATTTGCGCGAAATTATAGAGCCAGGAATACCAGCGCTCCATCGGCAGCGGAGGCGGCATGGTCTGTACCAGCGCGGAAAAGACCCATAAACCGAGAGCTGGCCGAAGGGCTTCTAGCCACGGAGAATGTTCCAGCAACATCATACGGTTGTACGATCACCCACCAGCATCATGCATACACCGGTGCATCCCCGCGCAAGGGGATCCTTTCCTGTCCGCGGAAAATAATCTGCCAGCAGTCCCCTTGAGGGGTTGACTGCGTGGCGTACAGATCGATGATGATCTGAGAGAGCCGCGGATAAAGCATCGCGGGACACGGGAAAACTCCCGGCATGGTCGCCGGGTCGGTTGTGAGCAGCGGGTTCAGCGGATCGGTGATGTAGGAATCCGGCACAGGAAGGCTCATCATTTGCCACCTGTGTGGATCGTACAACATGTAGTTGAAAATCCCGGTTCGCGTGTCCGGAACGTTCGTTGCATTCACCTGGACAATCGAATCGAGCTCGAAATCTCCGGTGTTCTCGATCCGGGTCGAGAAACGTCTGTACTCCCCGCGGACCCAATCGACAGCCGGAATATTCAGTACGTATTCGTAGGACCGGAGACGATACGCGCACGGGTTCGGCTCGACGTCCCAAGGAAATCTCTTGACACCTTGGAATGCGATGTACGCCAGATAATCGGTGCCGCCTGACAGCGCCACCGCTTTGGCAGTGGTCAGAACATCAAACCGGATTTGGCCTGCCGCCTGCGTGCCCCCGTAAATCTTTTCAGGCAGTACCGAGATGTCGCCCTGGTTCGAGGCGCCGCCCAAAGGCCCCATCGTGTTCAATGGCGGTTGCCAGACATAGGAGCCGGAATTGTTCTTGTAGCTGAAGAACTGCCCTACCGATTGCGCCCCGGCGATTCTCCGCAGGATGAACTGGGAATCGGAATCGAGTTTCACCGATAGCCGGTTCACGTAGTCCACGCCGTTCGTCAGATCGTTCCCGTCAAAGAGATAGATGAACGGCACATCGTGGCAACCCTGCGGGGTTCGATATGGGGTATAGAGGTTTCTCAAGCGGTTGCCTCTTTTGATAAACTCGAAAGCGTCGGGTTCTTCGCCTTGAGCGTTGGATTGTGGCAAGCAATCGCGGATGAGAGCGCGGCCCATGGCCTAGGCATTCGCAGCCCGACATTTTCTTTATGCCCGGACTGTTGAGACCCGATGCCGAATGCCCGCGATGCGGAAACAACCTGGAAGCCCTCGTAGACACATCGAACAGTGAAGGCGTAACGCGGGAATACTTTCATGCGAAGGGATCGCCAAAGGCGCGCAGAATTCGGCCTTGCAAAGTATTCTTCAAAGACCATGCTGTCGCCAGATCTGAGCGTCAAGCTCTCGAAGTGGTTCAACGTTAGGTTGACCGATTGCTTTACAATGGCGTCATGCCGAAAGAGATGGCTACAGATCAAATCGCCGCAGCCTGTGACTTGCTGGAGCACTACCACACCGACCATACCGAGGACACGATTACCCGAATCCGAGGTCGCGGCCGCGCCGACATCTATATTGTTAGCGATCCAACCTGGAAGGCACGGCTGCTCGAGTTCACCAAAGAAGAGTGCCCGCCCCAGCCCGAGGTTCAATAGACTTATGCTCAAACACTGTCCTTGCCATGAAGACTGCCTCAAGCCAGGGAACCCCCGTCGTACGGATTGTAAAGGCGAAGATCGCTCAGGTTGCGCCAACTGTACCTGTTTCGGATTAGTCCATTCGCCAGAATGGGCGGTTCTCTGCCGTGAACGAGGTATCAAGAAGCCATGATTCTGAGGGACCAGCATGGTGAACTCACAGTCCCGTTCGGAACTGATTTCGAGTACAAGGGAGCCCTTTTGACGGTAGTCTGCCCGGCTGCCGAACCTATCGGTGGACAGCGGGCGATTTGGTGCAGACTTCAAAAAGGCGCGCTCGAATTGGGAACCCAACGCTTCGAGATCGGGGAAGATGGACGCAGACCTGTCGTGCCCTTCGCTACTGATCTTGTGGCGCACCAGGTTCGCTTGATGCGCTTGGGCGGACTTCAGATCGTTCCCCCGGCAGTCGAACCAGCAGGGGACACCGCCGCAAAGGATAATGCCCACAAGGACAAGATTCACGCAGCCCAAACCGGATTGTTTGACTGACCGAATCACCGCCCCACCTTTCGAAATCGCTTCATCCCCCGGAATCCTAGTTGAACTCCCTGCTCATGATCGGCCAGGTTGATAATCTCAAACTGCAATCGTTGATGGACCGCGTACGTCACGTGCGGGAATTGTGGCCAGGGATTCGCCAACGTCCCCGGAGTTGCGAAACAGTACGTGAACCCGTCGCAGATGAACTTGCCTTGCTCATCTTGAATTCGATAGAGGAATCCTGGTGTGGACAGGTTATCGATCGCATGCAGGGACCAGATGAACCCGGAGAACCGGAAGTCGTCTCCATGGTCGAGAACGATCACTTCGGAGCGCTGCTCACTCGCTGACAGGGTTTGGAACCCGTTCACCTCGGGCCACACATACGTATGGTCAACGTCCTCGCAGTCGTCCGGTGAGTTCTGGTTGAACCCGTTCAGCAAGGGCGGCGCCCACGGATTGAAGATGGCTTGATTCATTACGCTCTCATCAGCAACCGGTTGCTCAAAGCATCCGGCCCGCAGATCGGCCGCGGAATCACGAACCGTTTCTCCCCACGGAACAGCAGTTGGATGGTATTTTCCGCCCCTGACAGGTTATTGATCCCGATACCGAGCGATGAGCCAGGCGGAAAGATCCGCGGCAGCCCGGGGAAGATATAGGACGCCGAGCCCTGTCCCATGTAGTTCTGAGCCATAACTGGCTTCGATGAAAAGTAGTTCCCGTTCGAGTCCTTGAATTGAAGCGTGAACAGGTCCGATGTGAACACATTGATCGAGAGCCCGTACAGCAGAAAGTCGCTATCAGTGTCCGTCCGGATGCCTTCGTTCGTCAGGTTGGCTCCAATGGCCATGACGATATCGAACGGGTAATCATGGCTGATGTCGCCGGCATATCCTCTCATAGTGGTAGACCCCTCTTTAACGCACGGTCGGGAACAAAACAGGGGGATACGAAAGCGGCCCACCCAGGTCCCCCCGGACTGGCGAACCGCTTCCGCACCCCTGAAAGGAAACAGCGCTGGACTTTACATCTTGGCCCCCCGAAGAATGCCCGCGCTTACAGCTTTACTGGATACCTCTGGCGTGCAATCCGTCAAGATTCACCTGTGTGATGAACGTGTCGCCAGTGATCGTGTAGTTCGGTCCGATCAGATCAGCCACGAAGTTGACTCCCTGCTCGAGCACGAGCGTTATGGCGATAGGCCGGATGGCTTCTTTGGTTGGCCGGCCGTTGTGAACGATGCAGCATTCGCAGTCGCCGCCCGCGCCCTGGAGGTCGAGTCCGCCACCCTGAGGCAGCATCCAGAGTGGTGCAGTTTGGTACGGTTTGCGGCCCATCGTGAACTGGAAGGCGAAGCCGGCCAGGACGTTTTCCGAATCGTCGACCGAATTGCGAGGATCCAGATAGTAGCGGTAGGCGAAGATGGCCAGCGCTTCTGGATTCATCAACTGACCGGATTCCGTCATGTTGGTCAGGTTGAGAGTCTTGTTCTGGATGTTCTTGAAATACTGGGCCGTGGTCGAGCCCTGCGCGATGACATCCGAGGCTACGAGTTCGATGGTGTCGTACACCGGCTCAGCCTGGACATCCATTTGATCTTTGATATACTCTTCGGCCCGAAAGGCCTCCATGATCATCTGTTGCTGTTGGGAGTATCTCCCGCCGCCCCACATTTGAACGTTGGCAGTGCGCGGGTCCCTGTTGACTCTAGCTGCGTTTGGCATTTCCGTTTATTTCTCCTTGTTTGTGAAGTGGAGGCGGTGAACGTGGGTTATGCGCTCCCGCCCTTGCTTCGAATTCGCGAACGAACTACCTTAACCCGCGAACGACTACCAGGCCCTTGTGAATGCTTGGCCGAAGGCGCCGACGTCCACCTGTGAGCCGTTCGGCGCAAGTCCCGGGAGCGCTAGTGGCGAACGAACCGGCCCTTGCGGCAGCGGAAACCCGCCTGCTACGAAATCGCCCACGCCGGCATAGCTGGCGATAGATGGTGGCGCCCAGGCATTCCAGGCGACGTTGATCACTCCGCCGACGCCGCCCCAAAGCGCCCCGTCCGCAAACGGACCGGGCACAAATCGCTGCGCAGCCCAGGCCACAACACCCGCTGTGATCGCCGTGGACAGTAGGGTCATCATGGGTGAACTGTTCATCTGTGGGCCGAACATCGGCGGAATCTTCTTGGCCGCGCTAAACCCGATGAAGACGCCGAAGCCCGTTTTGAGCGTCGATGTCGCGATGATCGGGTTACGTGAGCGATGATGCCCTCTCCGTCTTGCCACGGACCGGCGCCGGGTCGGATTGCGTCTCTTCCCGGATCGGCCTTTGGCGGAAACTTTCCTTCTGTGTTTTGCCACTGACTTTCTCCTTTTCCTGTGTGGATTTCCGACCGGAACGAATGTTGCGAGATACGGTCCGGGGTTACTGCTTTTGCGCCGGCGTTTGGCATTCGCCTTGCGCCGGCGTTTCTTGGGAGCCGCCACGTAGACCTTCTTCGTCCGCGTTTTGTACTTCGTGCGGTACACAACCTTGGTCCGCATGGCGTTCTTTGCTTTGGCGGCGCGCTGTTTCCGCTTTTTTGGTTTGGGGTTCGTAGCGGCAGCGCGCCGTTTGTGAGAGTGACGATTCGACCCCCGCAGGGAGGCCTGACGCCGTTTGCCGCCGAATCCCGCACGGATTTGCTTGAGCGACAACTTGCGCTTTCGCTGCGGGTTCAGAGCTCTTGTGACTCGGGGAGTTACCATTTCTTTCCTATCGCCTCCTTAAGGTCGGTCGCTTGCTTTAACAGCAATTCCTGGTTTAACTTTCGGTCCACCAGGCGTAGATATCCATCGAGGGCGCGTTCGCCGGAGTCGCCCCATTGCTTCAATGGGGCCGCGGTCGATCGACCGCGGAATTTCAGCTCATCGGGGCAAATGCCGATAGGATCTCGAGCTTCAATGGGGCCGCGGTCGATCGACCGCGGAATTGGGTTCATAAT
>Ga0187894_10007208_pt1 | contig 10585 bp, 6 predicted proteins | sample GBC1701081metaG_FD_136650 | JGI IMG/M metagenome (GOLD analysis project Ga0187894, IMG submission 136650) | White microbial mat communities from a lava cave in the Kipuka Kanohina Cave System on the Island of Hawaii, USA - GBC170108-1 metaG ... | reverse complement strand
TCAAAACGTAATGTTTATTATCATCAACATTCGCCTTTTTTTAATTTCTCGGTGTACTCGGTGTCTGTGCGAAGCCTCCCTGTGGGGCGGTGGTTCAATTTCTCGGTCTTTTCTTGGCGTGCTTGGCGGTTAATCGTATCATTCCCCCTCGGCGGTCGGCATGGTAAACAGGAAGCGCGCCCCCCGGCGGCCACGTTTGCGCGGCTCGGCCCACAACTTGCCCCGGTGCAGCTCGATGATGCTGCGCGCGATGGTCAGCCCCAGCCCTGTGCCTTCAATCTGCGCCGCCCGCGCCGCTTTCGCGCGGTAGAACGGCATGAACACCTGCTCGGCGTCCTCCGCCAACAACCCCGGCCCTTCGTCCGTCACAGTGACGAGTATGGCCGGGATCATCACGTCGGCGGGCGCGCTGGTGGGCAGCCCTTTGCCGTTTGATACCAGTTCGGTGCGGATGCGAATGCGCGTGTCCGCCGGGGCGTATTTGATCGCGTTGGACAGCAGGTTGGTCAATACCTGCATAATGCGGTTGACATCTACCCGAATCGGCGGCAAATTGTCGTCCAATTCCATAATCATCTGCTGCCCGCGCCCTTTGTATTGCAATTCCAGCAGCGCCGCCACGTCGATAATCAGGTCGGGTAGGTGCGCCTGGGTGCGGTGCAGGTTCATCTCCCCCGTATCGGCGCGCGTGATCTCGATCACGTCGGTGAACAATGCGTTCAGATGGCGGGCGCTGTTCAAGATGATTTCGGTATATTCGCGTGCCAGATCGGGCAGGTCGTCTCCCATTTCTTCCAGGATGAACTGGGCGAAGCCGCGAATCGACGTAAGCGGCGTCCGCAGTTCGTGCGACACCCGCGAGATGAAGTTAGCGCGCAGAGTCGCCGCTGTCCGTGTGGCGGAGGCGTCATGGAAAATATACATGCGCCCCATCACTCGGTTGTTGTGGTACACCGGCGCACTGTACCACTCAATCGCGCCCGGAAAGCCGTCCGGGTTCATCATATTGAACTCCCCCTGCTGTACCGCCGGGTCGCGCACCGCCACGCTTTTCCATTGAACCGTCAAATCCCCGCGCGCGTCCTGCGGGATTTGCATCCGCGTCACCACCTGCGTGATCGACAACCCTTGCGCCTGTGCCGGGTTGATCTTGAACAGGCGGCTGAAGCTCTGGTTGACCGTCAAGACGTGGGCGGCGTCTTTGTCTGGAGCGCTGGTATTGGGCAACACCATCATCACGCCGTCCGTCACGGCATCCAACACTGCCGCCCTGGCCTGCTGTACGAAATCGTGCTGCTGTTGGAACGTCCGCGCCATCGTGCTGGCGGCGATAAATTCGCTCACCAGGCGGTATTTGCGTGCCTCCTGCGGCATGAAGCGGTGTGGCTCGTCCGTGCCGACGAAAATCACGCCCACCCGCTGCTGCCCGGCGTGCAGCGCCACCCACATCATCGAGCAAATGTGTTCGGCCCGCAGCAGGCCGCGAATGAAGGGGTCGTACTGGTGCATATCCGCTTCATCAATGTCGGCGGCAATCACTCTGCGCTCGTCAAGCCGCGCCACAAAATCGGGATAGGGATCGAGGTAAATTTTAATGCCCTGCGCCGTGCCGCTGCCCGCCCGCTTCGACCAACTCCCGCGCACTTCCAGGTAATCGAACGGCCCATTCGGTCGGTCTTCGCGTAAAGGGCCGTAAAACATCATCACGCAGGTGGAGATATGCGCGCCAAGCAGCGTTTTGTGGAGCAGGTCAACCAGGTCTTGCGCCTCCGGGTTTTCGCCGATCACCTGCGCCACCGTCTGGATAGCCTGGGTGATGGCCTGGTCTTCCCGCAGCCGCTGGTTTTGCAGCGCACTCTCGGCCAGATTAGCCCAGGCGCGGATGGCCGCCAGCGCCGCCCGGTCATAAGCGTTCGCAGTCTGGGTGTGGACGCCCAGGAGGCCAATCAGGTCGCCGTCCATCATCAAGCCGCATACCACCGCCGACCCAAAACCCATCCCCGCCAACCGCTCATCCTGCACATAACGCGGCTCGTTGTCGATCAGCGACAGCTTGGGGTACAGGATCGTCTGTACCTGCCCGTCAACCTGGGGCGTCAGCGCATCCGCCGGGTAGGTCGCAATCCGTTCGAGTTCGCCCACGTCGCCGGAATAGCCGTAGACGCAGATGAACGACGCCGGGACATCGGCGGCCAGCCGGTTCAGGATGTCGCTCACCAGCCTGGTCGTGTGATCCCTGCGAGCATCAAACGGGGATTGATTTTCGGGGGTCGGCATAAATTTTATTCACAACTTGGGCGACCCAGCGGTCGCCCACCAATACAGCAAAAAGAAATGTTTCCTTACGATAGATTACCGTATAGAAAGAGAACGGGTTACGGGCGGTAATGTTACACCTCGGCGTCCTCGGCAGAATCGTCGCCCCCGCGCTGGTTATCCGGCGGGCGGATGGTGAACATGTAACCCACGCCGCGCTCGGTGCGGATGTAATGTGGGTGGTGCGAGTCGGCTTCCAGCTTGCGCCGCAGCCGGTGCATGTGAACGCGCAGTGTGTCCTCGTACACATCTTCCGAGGGCCACACGCGGGCGATCAACATCCGGTTTTCGACCACGCGCCCAGCGTTACGCAGCAAAACGTGCAGCAGGATCGATTCGGTCGGCGTCAACCCAAACGAGCGTTCGCCGATTGTCAGCCGGTTGTGGGCGAAATCGACCTGCAAGTGGTCGTCGATGTTCACAATCGGCTCGCTGGCGTAATCCAGGCTGGGCATCCGCGCCAGCACCGCCTGCATCCGCGCTTCTAGTTCGCGCAGGTCAAACGGCTTGACGATGAAATCCTCGGCATAGCGGCGCAAGCCCTGTACAATCGTGTCGGTGTCGCTGGTCGAGGTGACGAAAATAATCGGCACATCCGCCATCGACTTGAGTTTGCTGCTCAATTCAAAGCCGTGCATGGTCGGTAGCATCAGGTCGATCAGGGCGATGTGGGGCAGGCCGCGCATCTTGACATATTCCAGGGCGTCCGGGCCGTCCCCCACCGTCGTGACATCATAGCCATGTGTCGTCATATAATCGCTGATGAGCTTGCCCAGATTGGCATCGTCCTCGACGACCAACACCTTTGTCTTATTCATCTCTCCCCTACTCCCGCAATAAATTAGTTACGATTTGTAACGAATATACACGCATTGTAACATTAATGCTAGTGGAAATGCGTAAAGAAAAGGTAGAAAATTGTTAGATCGAAGTGGATATTGTCCTTTCCCAGACCGCTGATTACGGCGCGCGATAGACTGTGCAACCGGATCGGGATAGAATAGGGTTGCGATGTTGATGCAGCTAGGAGGCGCAGTATGGCCGCTGAACGAATCACAAAACAAAATGAAGTGTATGATTTTCTGCTGTCAAAACCATCTCCAGAAGCGATCATTGCCTATCGACCCTCTGAAGAGTCGCAAAACCGTCTTCGCTACTTGTTAGATGCCAACCGCAACAACCAACTTTCAACCGATGAAAACGCGGAGTTAGACGAATACATGCGAATCGAACACTTTATGCGGATGCTCAAAGCCCGCGCGCGGCAGAATTCATTGCAATCGTGACCTACATTCCTGCTGCTATGAGGCGCTTCATCTGGGAACGCGCTAATGGACGCTGTGAATATTGTTTGATTAGTGATGAAGACGCAAATTGGTCACATGAAGTAGACCATATTTATGCCGAAAAACATGGTGGCGCAAGCGACGATCCGAATCTCTGTCTTAGTTGCATCATTTGCAATCGACATAAGGGCAGCGATTTAGCCTCGCTTGACCCGTTGAATAACGCAATTGTTCCGCTATTTCATCCGCGTAATGACTTATGGACGGTACAATTCAGCCTCGATGGCGCAGTTATCCAACCCCACACCCCGCAAGGTCGGGTAACGGTGCGGCTTTTGCAAATGAACAGCCTGGATCGGGTTGATGAACGGGCCATCTTGATCACAATCGGACGGTATCCGTGAATAGCTAATGGATAAATGAAAAGGAAAGCGCCTAATTGAAATGCTTCTGTAGGGGCGACACATGTGTCGCCTCTACCACAAAATCAGGCACGTTCTAATTGGTTTATCCATAAGGGACATACTGCTATGGCATCGGTCGCCCACATCATCCGCCGCAGGCGCACCCGCAAAACCCGGTGGCGCACTGCCCAGGCGCAAAACCGCCGCTGGTTGGCGGTCGTCACCGTCATCGTGCTGCTCGTCGCCGTAATCCCGGCAGGAGTGACGCTGGGCGGCGCGGCCTGGCTGTACCTGGACGCGGTGAAAAATCTGCCTACGCCGGAGCAAAGTATGGCGCTTGGCCCGGCGGTCGGCCCGACCCAGCTTTACGACCGTTCCGGCGCGACACTCCTGTTCACTGCCCAGGCACTATCGAGCGAAGCTGAAAATTGGGTCACGCTCGACAGCCTGCCGCCCTACGTGCTGCAAGCCACTCTCTTGATGGAAGACCCGGCCTTCCTCGACTCGACCGCCTTCGACCCACTCTCGACCTTCAGCAAAATGTGGCGTAACATCCTGCTCGGCCCGCTGGCGCAGGACTCGACATTGACCGGCAGGTTGGCGCGCAATGTGGTCGCCCCGCTGCCCGACAACCCCAGCGTGGACGACATCGCCCGCGAGATCGCACTGGTGGCGGAAATCGAGCGCCGCTATTCGCCGGAACAAATCCTGGAATGGCATCTCAACACCAATTATTACGGCAGCCAGGCCTATGGCATCGGCGCTGCTGCCCAAATTTACTTCGGCAAACGCGCCCAGGACTTGACCCTAGACGAGGCGGCGCTGCTGGCGGCTATTCCGCTCGCGCCACAGTACAACCCACTCGACAACGAGGCGGCGGCGCGGGGTAGGCAGAACGATGTGCTGCGCGCGCTGCGTACCGCCGACGACATCACCGCCGACCAGTTCGACCAGGCCGCCGCCACCCTGACGCCGCTGACCATAACGACCGCTAGCGGCCAGCAAATCGCGCCGGAGTTCACCGTGTACGCCCGGCGGCAGGCTGAGGACATTCTGCGCGCCCAGGGACGTGACGGCGCGGGGCTGGTCACGCGCGGCAACTTGAAGATCACCACCTCGCTCGACCTCGACCTGTACTATCAGTCCGAGTGCGCGCTGCGGTCGTATCTGGCGCGGCTGGAAGGCGCGGCGCCCCCGGCCTCAGCAGGCGACGGCCAGGCGTGCCAGGCGGCGCTGTATCTGCCCCCGGACGTGACCGCGCTGGCGGCCAATGCGCCTGACCAGGGGCAGCTCGTCATCATCGACGTAGCGACCGGCGAAATCAAGAGCATGCTCGGCGCGGCGACGGCAGTGGACGCCCAGCCCGGCCCGACACTGTTCCCGTTCGTGTATTTCACCGGCTTCATCCGCAGTTCGGACAACGCCGCCAAGATGGTGCTGGACATCCCTCGCACCTTCCCCGGCGCGGCGGAAGGGCTGATCTACACGCCCAACAACCCCGACGGCAGCTTTCGCGGGCCGGTCAATCTGCGCGACGCGATGGCGGCTGGCCTGCTGCCCCCAGCGGCGCAGATCGCCCGCGAACAGGGCTTGGACAATGTGCTGCGCTATGCCCACCGCATTGGCCTCAACAGCCTGGGCGAGGATGGCCGCTATGACCTGTCGCTCTTGGAACGCGGCGGCGCGGTCTCGGTACTGGATATGAGCTACGCCTACTCGGTTCTCGCCGGTTTAGGCGATATGCGCGGCCTGCGCGTCAGCGCCGTCGGCCAGGGCTACCGCCAGGTCAACCCGATCGCTGTGCTACGTATCGAGGATGCCGAGGGCAATCTCCTGTGGGATTACAACGCGGAACAGGTGGCGCTGAATCAAGTGGCGGTCTTCCCGCACAACGTCGGCTACATCATCAACAACATCCTGGCCGACCAGGAGACCCGGCGCGAGGTGCTGGGGGACACCGGCGTGCTGGAACTGCCGCGCACGGCGGCGGTCGTCAACGGGCTGGTCGGCGATGCGTCCGGCAGTTGGACGGTGGGCTACACGCCGCAGTTGGTGGCGGGCGTCCACCTGGAACGCGCCGACGGCGAGCCGATGGCGCTCGACCCGCTGGGGCTGACCGGCGCGGCTCCGGTCTGGCGCGCCGTGATGCAGTACGCCCACGACCGTGACAACCTGCCACCCGCCGATTGGGAGCGCCCGGAAGACGTGGTGCAGATGACGGTGTGCGACAAATCCGGCCTGCTGCCCAGCACGGTCTGCCCGGTGCGTAACGATGTGTTCGTGGCCGGGCGCGCGCCGACCGTGACCGACACTTACTGGCAAAATGTCGAGATCAACAGCCAGACGCGCCAACTGGCGACCGCCAACACCCCGCGCGAACTGCGCAGTTCGACGCTGTATTTCATCCCGCCGCCGGAGGCCGAGGACTGGTGGCAGGCCAATAATTTGCCGCTGCCGCCCAAAGAATACGATACGGTCAGCTTCCCCGAACTGCTTAGTTCGGTGCAAATTTTGCAACCGGCGCAGTTTGCCTACATCGGCGGGGCGGTTGATATTCGTGGCACGCTCGACCCGGCCAATATGCAGTTCTTCCAACTGTCTTACGGGCAAGGGCCCAACCCCAACGAATGGTTCCAGATTGGCGGGCAGCAGACCGAGTTCCGCCCCGGCAGCACACTGGGTAGCTGGGACACGACCGGCCTGAACGGGTTGTACAACATCCTGCTCACCGTGCAGCGCAACGACAATACTGCCGAATCCAAAACCGTGCAGATCACGGTCGATAACGCGCCGCCCACTGTCACCCTGACGGCGGGTGAGCCAGGGCGCATCTACCGGCTGCCCGGCGACAGCGTGATCAGCCTGAGCGCCGACGTGCAGGATACCTATTCGATCAACCGCGTCGAGTTTTACCAGAACGGCCAATTCCTGGGCAGCGATACCCAGTGGCCCTATGGCTTCGACTGGGACATCACCCAGACCGGCACAGAGGTGTTCAGCGCCGTCGCCTTCGACGCAGTCGGCAACCAGGCCAGCGCCGAGGCCACTGTCGAGATCATACGGGGGAGCTAGTCATCAATACTACGCCCACTCTCACCCGAACCGCCGGTTGCTCCACACGCGATTGTTGAAGATGTCGGCAGCGCCGGTCGGGTCGCCGTTGGTCAAAATCAGGTCGAACTGGATGTTCGGGTACTTACCCACGATCGACGCGCTCATCGACTGCGCCATATCCGACGGCGCGACCACCGTCACCGCCAGGCTGCGGTCATACGGGATGTAGTCAATGAAATCCCAATTCGTTGTCACCATCGGGCGAAACGTGTTCCAGTACGAGCGCGCGATGTCGAAAAACCAGGCCGGTTCTAATCCCGGCGCGAGGATGACCATGTGAAAGGTCGGCTCGCCTTCCACCGGCCCCGGCCCGCGCCCGACCATGCTGCTGTTCCACACACCCCCGCGCGCGATTTGCGACACGGCTTCGAGCCGCTGCACCGCTGGCAGACCATTGTCGTAATACTCATTCTCTTTCCACAGGCACACGCCCAACAACCACTCCGGCCCGTTGACCGCCATCCAGTTGAACAGCGCCGCCGTCGCCTCGCCGTGTGCAACGCGGTCGTAGCCCGGAAAGCGCGGGTCGGTGCGCTGTGACTCGTTGATCGGCAGCGGGTAGATGCCGCCTTCTGTCCCCACCGCCGGGACGGGATCGGCGCCGAACCATTCCTTGAGCCGTGTGTTGAACGCCAGCCCCATCGCCGTCAGCCCGTTCGGGTCGCCGTTGGGCGTCTTGGGTGTGCCGCCGAACACCGTCCGCCCCGGATCATAAACCTGTGTGAACGGGTCATACGGGTACTCGAAATGCCAGCCTTCTTCCAGCGCGTTATACTGCGCGGGCAGGCGCGGCGTCGCCGCTTGGCCGGGGACTTCCTGGTAAAAATGGTTGAGTGTATACGGATGCACCGCCGCCCACAGCCCGTTGTAGATCACCGTTTGGAAGCGTTCAAGCTGGTGGTCGCGCAGGTAGATGAGCATCGCGTCCTGCCATTGCAGCGCCCCGTTCGAGCTGACGGTTTCGCTGAACGACGGAAACCCCGGATACCCGCCGATGCTCATGATGTACTCGGCGACGTGCAGCCAGTTCTCGCACAGCGGGCGGATCACCTCCTCGATGTTCTGCGGGTTCACCCGCGACCGGATGTCCTCCGGCCACTCCGGGTCGGGCAGGTTTGGCTCGTTGTAAAACTCGAACCACTTCACCCCCGCGCCCCGATAGGCCGACCACTGCGCCCGCAGCGTGCTGTCCGCCCCCATCGCCCCCGGCACGACCCGGTAAATGCGGATGATCGGTGTGATGTTGTTCTCTAGCAGCCAGGCGCAGTCGTTGGCGAATTCCTCGCCGCCCGCCACAAACTTGTACCAGCCCAGTTGCAGGCGCGGGTAGCGGTCGCGCACAATCGGATAATACGCGCCGACATTGTGCATCCCGCGCGGGTTGCCCGACCATTCATAGTCGTTCAGTTGCAAGGGGAATGTACCTCAACAATTCGTCTGTTCGGCAGTACAATAACCTTAATCGAGATGGAGGATTAGCGCTATGGTGGATTATGCCCCGACCCTCTACGCTAGAGTGCGCGAAGGCCAGGGGCGATTGTGACGTGCCTGCTGCTGAGGTCAGAGTCCAGCGGTCAGGCTTGCGAATGCAGGCTTGAAGTTGGATCAAAGCGAACCAATGTTATAATCCATTTGTAGGATAGGTTCTGTGGAGTAATTGAGATGGTTCTATCAGAACAGAAAATTTGGACAATCGACGACTTTATGGAGTTCGTCTTTCGGCCTGAAAATGACGGGCGGATATTTGAACTCATCAATGGAGAAATCGTAGAAAAGATGCCAGGACGAACCCGAAACTCCGGAATCCCCATGATAATCGGTGGCAGCGTTTATACCTTCTGCCGCCAACACGACTTGCCGTTTTACACCAGCGGCGCGGACGGTGCTTACCGGATTTTGGGACAGGTGCTTGCGCCCGACTTTGCTTATAAACAGATGCCTTTGAGCGAGGATTATCCTGATCTGGTTCCGCCACTGTGGGTCGTGGAGGTTATTTCACCAACTGAAAAGCCGGACGATATTCGAGCAAAGCGTTTAATTTACAGTGCGGCCAAAATTCTCTATTGGGAACTGTATCCAAAATCACAGAGCATTGATATTTACGCGCCCGGTCAGCCAGTGCGAACCGTCGAAATCGGCGACGTATTGGATGTTGGCGACCTAATCCCCGGATTTACCATCCCCGCCAGAGAAATTTTCTCCGACGAATAGTATCCCCCGCGCCCCCCAAAACCCAAACCGCCCCGACCCTCTACGCAGCTACAACTGAGTGCGCGAAGGCCAGGGGCGATTGAGTGTTGCTGAGGTCAGTCTGGTGAGCAGCGGGTTGCTATGTGGCCGCTGCTTGGTAGACGAGTTGAGTGCGATAAACTATAGGACATAGCCGTGAAAATACTGGCACAAGTTAGGCTGAGAGTATGTTTACAAGATCAGCTATAGTGGTATCTCTTTCTAGTATGATTGGGTTGTTGAAGCTTGGGCCGGAGTACAAAAACAATCTGTATTCCGATGGTACAAGAGACCTATACCATACAGCAACCTCTGCTATACACCAGTTATCCCCACCTTCTAAAGAAACTGTTTCTCGATTATTCCAAAGACTCACCCGTAGTGACACTCCTTTTATTGCTAGCCTCCATACCAATACTACTTTCCCGTATGATGTAGATAGTGATTCCGCATCAGGCCATTGCTCTTTAAGGTGAGCATTAAACACTTCGATATTGATTTCAAAATGCTTATCATCTCCCATTGAGTCAATCAAATATCCATAGCTCATACGTTCTCCTCATCAGCTTAAGGTTAGGGAGGCCAGGGTTTTTCAACGATTCTTCCGCCTGGAACAGCGTATTTGTCAATCCAATCATTCCTAGCACCTAGCACCTTTTTAGCCAAACCGCCGGTTGCTCCACACCCGCCCGTTCAAAATCTCCGCCAGCACATCCAGGTTGCCGTCGCTGATAATCAGGTCGAACAACACGTTCGGGTACTTCTGCCGGATCGCCCGCGTCATGCTGTCCACCATATCCGGCGGGGCAATCACCGTCGCCGCCAGGCTTTGTTCATATGGGATCGCGTCGATCAAGTTCCACACGCTCGTCACCATCGGCCTGAACGTGTTCCAATAGGCCTGCCCCGTGTCGAAGAACCACGCCGGCTCGATCCCCGGCGCGAGGATCACCATGTGGAACGACGGGTCGCCCTGCACCGGCCCCGGCCCGATGCCTTCCATCACCGCGACCGGCGGGACGTTGCACAGGATCGGCGGGGTTTCGATCAACCGCGTGATCGCCCGCGCCGGGCCAGGTTCCCAGTAATCGTCCTCTTTCCACAGGCACACGCCGAACAACCAGGCCGGCCCCTGCCTGGCGATCCACTCAAACATCGCTACCGTTCCTTCCGCCTGGCTCTCGTGGGTATAATGCGGGTAGCGGTCATCCAATTGGTACGAGGTAATTTCCGCTG
>Ga0187894_10007207_pt1 | contig 10587 bp, 10 predicted proteins | sample GBC1701081metaG_FD_136650 | JGI IMG/M metagenome (GOLD analysis project Ga0187894, IMG submission 136650) | White microbial mat communities from a lava cave in the Kipuka Kanohina Cave System on the Island of Hawaii, USA - GBC170108-1 metaG ... | reverse complement strand
AGCTGATCGGCCAGCACGCGGCGTGCCTGCAGCGCACTCGCGTTCTGCGGATCGGCGGCCAGCGCCGCTTCGATGTAGTGGCGGGCGTTGTCGTTCGCGGGCGCGACCAGCCGGTTCTGCCGCAGGCGCTCGCTCGCGAGGCGCATGTAGTTGCCGACGTTCGCGCCGCGCCGCGCCGCGTCCACTTCCTTGCGCGCTTCCAGCAACGCGGCCGACGGCGTGCGCTGCGCCTGGATGGCCCGATCGATCAGCGTGCGGGCGCGATCGTGGTTGCCGCGCGTGGCCGCATCGCGCGCTTGCGCGATCACGCGGCGATCGCGCTCCTTGTCGAGCTGCGCGCTGAGGAATGCAATGCGCACGTTGTTCGGCCGCACCGTCCGGGCCGCCTCGATGTCGCGCGCGGCATCGTCGATGCGGCCCTCGAGCAGCGCGTTCTCGACGTTGCTCAGCAACTGATCGGCCACGTTGTCGAGGCCGGCCGCGGCGGCGTAGTTCCTGGGCTCGGAGGCGAGCACCGCGTTGTACAGCTCGAATGCGCTGGCGCCTCGTGGCGTCACCAGCCGCCCCTGCGCGAGTGCTTCGTTCGCGCGCGCGAGCAGAACGTCGCTGCCGGCGCTCGGGCCCGCGCCGGCGCCGGTGGTTGCGCTCTGGGCGGGGCGCTGAGTCGTGCCAGTCGGTGCGTTCGCGGCGCCACCCGGTGGCGTGCGCGCAGGTGCCGGAATTGATCGCGTAGTGGCGGCCAACGTCGCAGGAGCCAGGGTCGACCGAGCGGCCGTCGTCGCAGGCTGGGTTGCGGGTGGCGCCTGGACCGGTGGCGCCTGGACCACCGTCGTCGAGGCGCTCGCGGTTCCGCTTGCGTCGGTCGTTTCCGCCGCCGCAGGAAGGTCGATTGGCTCCGCTCCAGCGGACGCGGCGTCGCCGGAAGCGTCCGCGCCCGAAGCGGCCTGATCAGCAGCTGGCAGATCAGAAGCAGCCTGATCCGAAGCAGCCTGACGATAGGTCGCGTCGTCGCTCGATTGGCCGCTCGCCGATTCGTCGCCGCCACGAAAGACGAGAATGCCGACGGTCGCGAGTACCAGCACCGCCACGCCGCCTCCGGCGCCGATCAGGATCCGCGGACTGAGCTTCGCACGACGCGGTGCGGTCTCCTCGGGCGCAAACGTGCGTCCTTCGAGGTGGCGACGCATGGCCGCTTCGATGAACTGGCGGGCGCGCGGTATGGACACCGGCTTGTGCAGGAAGCGGTAGATCTCGCCCGAGGTGATCTGCTTGACGAGGTGCGTCTGGTCGTCGACGCCGCCGGCGACGATCAGCACGAGGTCGGGAAACTGCTCGCGCAGCTGCTCGCAGAATGCGCCGCAGTCGCCGTCGGTGGCGGGCTCGTCGACGACGATCACGCCGACGCGTCCGGCCATGATCAGCTCGACCGCCTGGTCGCGGTCCACTGCCTGCCAGATACGCTTGTTGAGGCCCACGGCCTGGCGCAGCGTCGCGAGCAGGCTCTCGTCGCCAGTCAGCGCCAGGACTTCGATTGTTTCGCCCACGGCGGCAAGCTGCGCAGCGGCTTGCGCAATCGAACGCTCGTCAGGCTGATGCGATGGCATCTCGCTCCCTCGCACGGCAGTCCATCTGCCGCCCGGCCATGGAGGGCCGGCGTCGCCTACCATACGGGGTACGCATCCCCGAAAACCACGACTTAATTCGACCCGTCGGCCTATTCTCTCGTTATGTCAACCCGGCGCGCATGATCGCATGAATCAGCCCTTCAGGATCACGTCCCGCCTCCCGGTTCAGCATCGTCCCGCGCTCGAGGAACTGCTGTTCTTCAATGCCCGCCAGGATCAGCTGCGCCATCGGATCGTGGAAACCATCGACCGCTACGGCATGCCCGAGGTCGTCGAACGGGACGGAACCCTGCGGGTCCGGCTGGCGGGCGCGGAACAGGTGCAGTCACTGTTTGCGGTGGACGCCGCCGAGGCGCCGCTGGGTCTGGCGCTGTTCGTCCGCGAGGACGAGGAGCGTTTCGTCATCGTGCACATCGGGGTGGCGCCGGCCTGGTCCGCGGACGGGCCCAACGCTCACACGCACCTGTTCTTCCACCTGCTGCAGGCCATTCGGGCCGCGGCGCGGCGCACGCGCGGCGTGCGGTACGTCGACCTGTTCTACGGGGCCGGGCGCATGCGCCACATCCCGGTTTGAGGGGTCGGGCGATGAAATGGAACCAGCGACGCCTGGGGCTGGCCGCGCAGGTCCTGTTCTGGCTGTTCGCCTTCGCCACGCTCTGTGCAGCGCTGGCTCCGCTGTCCTGGACGTTCGAACTGTTCTCGCATTTTCGCGCTCAGTATTTCTTCGTCGGCCTGCTGATCGCGCTCGACCTGTGGCTGGTGCGGCACCGACTCCTGTCGCTCGCCGCGCTCGCGCTCACTGCCTGGCACGCTGTCGTCGTCGTGCCGGCACTGCTCGCGCCCGCCGAGGCAGCGCCGGCGGAGCCGCGCCGGGCACTGCGTGTCCTGTCGATCAACGTGTTCGGGCACAACGACCAGTATCAGCGCGTGCTGCGCTACCTGCGCTCCGAGCGGCCGGATGTCCTCATCGTCATCGAAGTCACGCCGCCGTGGGGCGAGGCACTGCAGGGCTTGCGCGGCGAATATGCGTACAGTTGGGTGATGCCGACGGGTGTGCGCGCCGGCCTGGCGATGTTCAGTCGCGAGCGGCCCCTCGGCACTCGCGTGGTCGATCTGGGCAACACGGGCGAGCCGTCGATGGTGCTGACGGTGCAAACCCCCGACGGCCCCGTCGCCGTCCTCGGTACTCATCTGTACTGGCCGCTCGGCCCCGATCATTCACGCACCCGCAACACGCAGCTCGCGGGCATCGTCCGCGTGGCGCGCGAAACGCGCGAGCCGCTGCTCGTCGCGGGCGACCTCAACATCACACCCTTCTCGCCGCGCTTCGCCGCGACGCTGCGCGACGGCGCCCTGCGCAGCTGCGCCGACGATCGCTTGGTGCCGACCTGGCCGGCGCGCATGCCGTTCCTGTTCATCCAGATCGATCATTGCCTGGTGAGCAGCGCACTCGCGGTGCGCGACTTTCGCTCCGGCCCGTACCTGGGCTCGGATCACTACCCGATCGTGATGGACGTGGGCATCGAGGCGCCGCGCGCGGCGGCGCAACCAGGCACCTAGCGGCGCGCGCCGGCTTCGCCCGCCACCGACACGCCGCCGGTGAGCACCAGGCGCATCGCTTCCTCGACGCTCATCTCCAGCGGAGTGAGTCGCGCGCGGGGCAGGTACAGCGTGTAGCCGCCGATCTGGTAGCTCATCGGGAAGTAGACGGCGACCGCGTCGGCCGCCGCGCTGCCGAGCTCCGGCGGCGATTCGCGCGTGACGAAACCGATGAGCCGGGCATCGCCGAAGGTGGCGATCACGACGCGGCGCAGGTCGCGGCGCTTGCTGTCGGCCGGCAGGAACTTGACCAGGTCGCGCAGCGCCGCGTACACCGTCTTCACCAGCGGAATGCGGGCGAGGAACTCTTCCCAGGCCTGCATCATCCAACGCACGACGTAGGCGTTGACCACCAGGCCGGCGCCGAGAAGCAGCAGGAATCCGGCGACCAGCCCCATGCCGGGCCAGTAGTAGCGTTCCGGGACCACCAGCGTGATCGCGTCGCGCAGCAGGGCCTCGGCCGAGGTGCCGAGCCACCACACGACGTAGATCGTCACGCCGATCGGCAGGACCGCCGCCAGCCCTTTCATCAACAGGTTCCAGATTTTCTTCATGGGCCTTCCGCCAGCGAGACTACGCTATTCTATGAGCCTTCCGAGCCAACCGATGACACTCATGCTCATGAATCCCAGAACTCCGGCCGGCGCGACCCCGCGTCGCCTGCACACCTGTGCCCTGTTCCTCGCCCTCGCTCTGTGCTCCGCCGTCGCGGCTGCAGCCACCAGCCAGCAACGCAAGATCGTCGAGGACTACCTGGAAGCGGCCGGGGACGGCGAGACGCAATCGGTCATCCTCAATTTCTTCCACGGCGGGGACGTCGAGAAATTCCGCACGCGCATCATCGAGGCGCTGGACGCCGAGAAAGCCGAAGGTCGCGGCGCGATCAGGACGCGGCTGTTCGGCAATGCCGCCTCCCTCGACGAGCTGCGCCGGCTGACGCCGCCGAATCTGCTGATGGCCATGACGCGACGGATCCCTCTGCCCGCCGGACGCACCAAGGAAGTGGAGATGATCGAAGTCGTCGAAGAAAACGGCGACACCCAGCACGCCGTGGTGCGCGCCTGGCCGGAGAAGAAGCGCCAGGGGCCGGGACGCGTGCGCCTGGTGACGCTGCGCAAGCTTCTGGATCGTTCCTGGCGCATCGGCATTCCGGAGGACTGGTTGGCGCAGGTGGACGCGGCACTCGCCGGAGAGGGCGCTGGCGCGGGATCTGCCGCGGGGCCGGGCGCCGGAGCTGCCGCCGGAACGGACGCGGCAACCAGTGCGGCCGGCACGCCGGACCAGCCGGCGGCGGCGAACTCGCCTGAAATCGTGCAGCTCCTGGATTCGAGCGCGCGCATGCTGCGCGAAGGCAACTGCACCAGTTACTACACGATCTACGTCAGCCCGAAATTCCGCGCTGCCAAGTCCGAGAAGGCGCTCAAGACGCTGATCCAGCAGTGCGAACGCAGCATCGACATGCGCGAGATGTACGTGTCCGCGCTCGATCTCGCGCGGCAGGGTTCGCCGACCATGCAGGCGGACGGCATGCGCGCGGTCTACGACCTCAAGAACCAGGGGCTGCCGTTCCAGAATTTCACGCTGGAAAGGGTCGGAGATCGCTGGTTCATCGCCGAGTGACCGGGCCGGTCACTCCTTGCCGCAGAAGCGGTCGAGATTGCGCCGGTATTGCGCCAGCGTGCTGAAGCTGCGCCGCGCCGGGTTCCAGAGCAGGTAATCGGTCACTATTGTCACGGCGTCCCTGCTCTCGGCGTCGCGGCGCGTGACTTCCAGCAGGCGGCTGTCCTCGCGCCAGAACAACACGCGATCGGGGCGGCACGGCAGTGCGGTCGGCACGCGCGCCAGCGATTCCGGGAACGACACACTGCCGTCGGAAAAGTCGACCAGTGCGATCTGTTCGCACGCGGCGTCGCACGGCAGGCGCACGATGGCGAACGCGCCCGCGAAGTTGGCGCCCCGCCCGGCCGCGGCTCGCAGCTCGCGCGCGAACGAGGCGGCCCTGCTGCCCGCGGGCAGATCGAGCTTCACCTCGCCCGGCGCTTCGGCCGTCGCCCGATACTCCGAAAAACGCGGCCGGCCGAGCTCGGCCTCGTCGGGCGCCGGCGACGCGGTGCCGAGGATACGGTCGAGTTCCGCCGCGGCAGCGTCGTCGAGGAACCAGTCGTCGAGCACCAGAGGCGCCGGGCGGGTCCCGGTGCCGACTTCGACCTCGTGCATCGAATGGTCGCCGCAGGTCTCGACGAGATGGTCCGGCTGCAGGCGGCAGACGCTGTAACGGCTGAACGCGCCGTAGAGCTCGGTCAGGCCCGGCTCCGACGGGCGAACGAAAACCCAGTACTTGCCGGCCGGCAACTCGAAGCGAAACGTCGCCTCGTTGCGCGCCAGGACCTGCGCGTGCAGCGCGGCTGTCTCGACGTTGCGCGCGTAAACGGTTGCCGCGGGAACCCCACGGCCGGGATAGAGGACGCGACCTTCGAGTGCGGCGGCGGCGGCGGATGACGACTGCAGGAGCGTCGCGACCAGTACACCGGCGCAGACAGCGGGGCTGCAAGCGGCTTGTGTTGCCATCAGGTGAAGGCCATTATCCGACGCTCTTCGATCATAGCAGCATCCCTCCGCCACGAACGATGTCGTCAACGCATGCCGCCATGAATGTCGCCGCGAATATCGAGATAGGGCCCGCAACCGTCGAAGATGTGCCCACCGTGCTGGCACTGATCCGCGAGCTGGCCGAGTACGAGCGCCTGCTGCACGAAGTCGTGGCCACCGAGGAAACGATCCGCAACGCGCTGTTCGGCCCGCGACCGGTGGTGGAGTGCGTCATCGCGCGCAGCGGCGGTGCACCGGCGGGATTCGCGCTGTACTTCCACAACTTCTCGACTTTCCTCGCCCGGCCGGGCCTGTACCTGGAAGACCTCTACGTCCGTCCCGACTATCGCGGACACGGCTTGGGCGAAGCCCTGCTGCGTCACCTGGCGCGCCTCGCCGTGGCGCGCGGCTGCGGGCGCATGGAGTGGGCGGTGCTCGACTGGAACAAGCGCGCGATCGAGTTCTACGAGCGGATGGGCGCGCGCGGCGTGAGGGAGTGGACCATCTTCCGCGTCACCGGCGACGCGCTTACGCGGCTCGGAGCCTGATCCGCGCTCACCAACCGGTCGCCGGACAAGCGATAGCGCAGCGTCACCGCCAGTGTCGGGCAGCACTGCGGGTCGTCCGGACCGTGCTTGACCAGGCTGACGTGCACCGTGCCGTCGTCGTCCACGCTCAGGTCGCTCACCTGCACGCGATCGCCCAGCGGCACCGGTGCGAGCGTGAGCGGCTGGGAAGCACGGTTGAGGACGCCGACCAGGTCGTAGAAGACGCCGCTGCCGCCGGGATCGCTTTCGAGCACCACGACCGCGTCGCCGGCGCCGTCGCCGTCCAGGTCGCCGAGGGCGTTGAATTCCGTGGCGCGCACGAGGATTTCGGTGGCGGCGCCGGGCGCTGCCGCTTCGCGGTATTGCCCGTTCACGAGCCGGGCGCGGCCCGAGTGCGACCATTGCGAGGCGTAGTCGGCGTTCATCACCTGCGCAACGCTCAGGGGCCTCGGAACCGGCGGTTGCCGCGGTTCGCGCTCGCATCCGCCGAGCACCAAGCCGAACGTTGGTATCAGGAATGCAGCGGACAGAACTGCCTGGGGTGCTCGCATGATCGATCCTTCCAACGCCAGCTCCTTGCCGCGTGATTTCAGCAAGCAGATTGCCGCAACTCGGCTCCGCGCACCAGCAACAGCGTCCTTGCAAATCTGGGCGCAGTTCCAGCCATGGGTGGTGCGTGGTATTGAGGGCGTCGGCGCGGGGCGGCAGGTGCCGGGAGGGGCTGTGCTGGCGAGGGCTGTGTTGGCGAGCGAGATAGTCGCAGATGCATGAAACTTCGACGCACGAGCGGGACGGGATACTGGTGCCGGCCGGGCCCGCGGATCTCGCGGACCTGCTGCCGCTGATGCGTGAGTACGCCGCCTTCGACGAGCTCGCGTTCGACGAACGACGCGCCGGCGAGGCAATGCGCGGCCTGCTGGCCGACGAGCGCTGCGGTCGCGTCGCGTTCGTGCAGGAAAACGGCCGGCGCTGCGGCTACGTCGCGCTGTGCTATGGCTACAGCATCGAGCTCGGCGGGCGCGACGCGTTCGTCGACGAGCTGTACATACTCGCGGAGTTTCGCAATCGCGGCCTCGGGACGCGGGCCCTCGAGGCGGCTTGCGCGCTGGCGCGCGCCGACGGGGTGGTCGCGATCCACCTCGAGGTGCGCCGGGACAACGTTGCGGCGCAACGCTACTACGCCCGTTGCGGCTTCCGGGCGCGCGACCGCTATGACCTGCTGTCCCGTTCCCTGCAGCCCTCCGACCCGGCCGGCTGAGCACCCGAGCCGGCGGGCCGGGCCCGCAGCTTGCAACGAAAGGCGCGGCGGGAAGGAACCGGTTCGCCGCACCTGGGGTCGAGAATTCTCGAGGAACGGCGAACCACGGACGGTCGTCATGTCGCGCACTTTTTTTCAAGGGATTGCTGCTGGGAGCCTGCGCCGCACTCACGGCTACTGCCGGCGCGCAGGAAATGCGCAGTTCGTTCGCAGCAACGCGCGGCGCGCCTGCAGAACGCGCCACCTTCATCGACCAGGAAACGCTGCTGCGGCGCCTGCAGGCACGGGACCCGGATCTCGTGATCCTCGACGTGCGAACTCCGGAAGAATACGCGTCGGGCCACATCGATGGTGCGTACAACATTGCCTACGACGAGCTGCCTGCGCGGGGCGCGGAGCTCGAGCACGCGCGGCACAAGGACATCGTGCTCTATTGCCGCAGCGGCCGTCGCACCGCGATCGCTGTCGAGACGCTGCACGATCTCGGCTTCCGGCGCGTGCTGCATCTCGACGGGGACATGCTCGCGTGGCGCGCTGCCCGACGGCCGTTGTCGAGACATGCACCGCCGCGGCCGAAGGGCGCGCCGGCACAACCGGACGACAGGTCGACCCTCGCGCAGGCGCCCGCCGCCGAGGAACCCAGGCTGTAGTCCAGACGGCCGGCTCGCGGACGGCGCTCAGCCGAGCGCCTGGTCCAGGTCCGCGATCAGGTCCTCGTCGTTCTCCAGGCCGATCGACAGGCGCAGCAGGTTCTGCGGCGTTGGACTGTCAGGGCCCTCGATCGACGCACGATGCTCGATGAGGCTTTCCACGCCGCCGAGACTGGTCGCGCGAGTGAACAGGTGCACACGCGAAGCCGCCGCGATGGCTTCGGCCGCACCGCCGCGCACGCAGACCGACACCATCGCGCCGAACAAGGGCATCTGTTCGCGCGCGAGTGCGTGCCCAGGATGATCCGGCAGGCCCGGATAGAACACGCGCTCCACGCGCCGATCGCGCGCGAGAAATCCGGCAATCCGCGCCGCAGCGGTACTCTGCGCGCGCATGCGATACGGCAAGGTCGTGATGCTGCGGCGAATGAGCCAGCAGTCGAACGGCGAGGGCACCGCGCCCGCCACCGCCTGGTAGGAACGAATCCGTCCGGCGGCCTCGTCCAGGGCGCGCATGACCAGCGCGCCGCCCATCACGTCGCTGTGCCCGCCGAGATACTTGGTCGAGCTGTGCATCACGAAGTCAGCGCCGAAGGCCAGCGGGCGTTGCAGGATCGGCGTGGCGAAAGTGTTGTCGCAGCCCAGCCAGGCGCCGTTGCCGTGCGCCACCCTGGCGACGGCTGCGATGTCGGTGACGCTGAGCGTCGGATTCGACGGCGTCTCGATCCACACCAGCCGCGTCTCGGGACGCAGCTTTTGCGCGACCGCGCCGGGATCGGTGGTGTCGACGAAATCCACTGTCACACCCCAGCCACCGGCGACGTCGCGCAGCTGCTGGCGTGTGCCGTAGTAGCACTCCTTCGGGCCGATCGCATGATCGCCCGGCTTCAGGAGGCTGAAGACCGCCATGGTCGCGGCCGAGCCGGACGAGAAACACACGGCATCGGCACCGCCTTCGAGTTGCGCCAGGCAGAGTTCCAGCGCACGGCGCGTCGGGTTGTCCGGACGCGAGTAGGAAAAGCCGTGCGCATAGCTGCCGTCGGCCGAGCGTTCGAACGTCGTGCTCAGGTGCAGCGGCGCAGCCACGGCCGACGTCGTCGTGTCGATGCCGCGCGCTGCGTGGACGGCGAGTGTCTCGATCTTCATGTGGATTCTCCCGCAGCAGTCGCGGCGGCGCTGGCCAGTGGCTCATATTCCTGGATTGCCGCGACCAGCATTCCCGGGCCTCCGTGTACTCCGAGCGCCGTGCCGAGGGGCGTCAGGTAACGGGAGTGGATGTTGTCGAGACCGGCGCAGATCTCGTCGAGCAGCTGGTGCCCCTCGTCCTGCGCGTTGGCGTGACCCACGGCGACCCGATACACCGCATCGTCGCGCATGCGGCGGCGCACGAGGCGCGCGAAGCGGCTGCGCAGGTCGCGCCGTCCGAACATGGCAGTGCCCGTGGTCACCCGGCCGTTGGGGAGGTTCATGAGGATCGGCGTGACGTGCAGGAAATCGGCGATGGTCTTCACGATCTTCGGTACGCGCCCGCCGCGCACGGCGAAGTCCAGGCGACCGAGCAGCCCGAACGTGCGCGTGCGCGTGATGGCCGCGCGCGTAGCTGCGATCACCTGGTCACCCGTCTGGCCGGCCTGCGCACACTCGGCCGCGTACATCGCCACCAGTCCCTGACCGAGGGAAGCGTTGCCGCTGTCCAGTACCACCACCCGGCCGTGCGAGCGCACGCGCGCGGCCGCGCCCTCGGCGGCGGCCCGGGTGCCGCTGACGTGGCCCGTCACGTTGATCGACACCACGGTGTCGAAATGCGAAGCCAGGAACTCGAAGGTGCGGCGGAAATCGCCGGGCGGCGGCTGCGAGGTCTGGGGGTGCACCGGGCTCGACTCGAGCGCGCGATAGAACTGCTCCTGGGTCATCGAGATCTTGTCGAGGTAGCTGCGCTCCCCGAAGTGCACGCGCAAGGGCACGACGTGGATCTCGAGACGCTCGATCTCCTCGTCCGGGATGTCCGCTGCGGAGTCCACAGCGACCACGACGCCGCGCTGCGCGCCGTGACGCGCGGCGCCCTGCTGCTTGCGCATGTCGTCGGCCTTCTGCGCGGAAACCGCGCCGAAACGCCGTGCCAGCGCGAAAACCGCGGCCGGATCGTCCGCGTGCACGTGCACCTTCGTCTTGTGGTGCGTGCCGGCGACCACGACGGACGTGCCCAGCTCGCCGAGCTGCTCGCGCAGGCGTCGCCGGTCGATGTCGCTGCCCGTGATCACGCACTCCGTGCAGAAGCGCCGGTCGATATCGATCTCGCTGCCGGCTGCGCCGCCGCT
>Ga0187894_10007206_pt1 | contig 10587 bp, 11 predicted proteins | sample GBC1701081metaG_FD_136650 | JGI IMG/M metagenome (GOLD analysis project Ga0187894, IMG submission 136650) | White microbial mat communities from a lava cave in the Kipuka Kanohina Cave System on the Island of Hawaii, USA - GBC170108-1 metaG ... | reverse complement strand
GTGCACGCGCGCAGAAGGAACTCGGTTCGCGCTTCGACGCGCGCGCCTTCCACCAGGTATTGCTCGAGGACGGCATGCTGCCCTTTGCCGCGCTCGACGCGAAGCTCGACCGCTGGATCGCGACACAAAAGCACTGAGCACGGCACGGCAGGTAATCGCACGCTTGACCCTGACGTAACGTAAAGCCGCAGGGTGGCGCCTCCTTACACTGAGGAGCCCGCCACCATGCTGAAAATCTACGGTGTCCCTGTTTCCGTCCATACGCGCAAAGTCATTGTTGCCGCCATCGAGAAGGGACTGCAGTTCGAGAATGAGCCGGTGATACCCTTCACGCCGCCGCCCGGCTGGAGCGAGCTCAGCCCGACCGGCAAGATCCCGGTGCTCACCGACGGTGACATTTCGCTGGCCGACTCGTCCGTGATCTGCACGTACCTGGAGCGCGCGTATCCGCAGCGGCCGCTGTATCCCGTGGCGCTGCGCGATCACGTGGCCGCGCGCTGGTTCGAGGAATATGCAGGCGGCACTCTGTATCGCGAGGTGGTGCATCCGTTGTTCTTCCAGACCTTCGTCCGGCCGCGCATCCTCGGGCAGGCAAGCGACGCGAGTATCGTCGAGGACACGCGCGCCAACGCGCTGCCACGCGTGTTCGGTTATCTCGAACGGTCGCTCGGCGAACGATCGACAGGCGAACGCGCGACCGGCGAACGCGCAACCGGTGCGAAGCACTTCGCGGGCACCACGTTCAGCATGGCCGATGTCGCCATTGCCTCGAATCTGATCAACTACCAGTATCTCGGCTTCGAGCTCGACGCCGCGCACTACCCGAGGCTCTCCGCGTTCTTCGCCGACGCGATCCGTGCGCCCGCGCTCCATGCCGCGCTGCGCGCCGAGCAGCCAACTGCGAAGGCGATGGGGCTGAGCAGCGAATTCCTGCCGGCGAGGCTCTTCGACCATGTTCAAGATCGGTGATTTTGCGCGACTGGCGCGCGTCTCGCCCCGCCTGCTGCGCTGGTACGAGGAGGTCGGCCTCCTCGTACCAGCGCAGGTCGACTCCGCGAGCGGCTACCGCTATTACAGCGCGTCGCAGCTCGTGCAACTCAACCGCATCCTCGCGCTGAAGGAGCTGGGTCTGAGCCTGGAGCAGATTGCCGCCATGCTCGACACGCGCACGCCCGGAGAAAAGTTGCGTGCGCTGCTCGAGGAACGCAAGGCGCAAGCCGAGCGCGACCGCTCGGAAGAAACCCTTCGCATCGTTCGCATCGAGACGCGGCTGCGGCAGATCGAGGCGCTGGGCACCGCGCAGGGCGGCGATGTCGTACTCGCGCCGGGACGCGCGCAACGAATGCTGTGCGTGAGGGAGCAGCTGCCGTCATTTGTCGCAGTTGGCGCACTGATGACGGAGCTGCTGGAGACGCTCCCGGGCCACGTGTCGCACGAAGCGCTCGGGCATTTTGCGGTCATCGCGCACACCGCCGAGTTCGAACCCGAGCAGTTCGACCTCGAGCTCGGCTTCTTCGTCTCGGCCGAAACGACGACACGCATCGAGCTGCGCGCGGGTCGCTGTGCGTCGACGGTCGACCTGCCGGTTCCCGAGCTCGTCGCGAGCTGCGTGCGTGTCGGCCCGCCCGAGCAGGCGCACATGCTCGCGGCCGAGATCGCGTTCTTCGTGGAGACGGGCGGCCTGCAGCTCGCTGGGCCGGGGCGGGAAGTCTTCCTGCAACGCCCGCGCTGGGATCGTATCGATCAGTCCGTCATCGAAATGCAGTTCCCGGTCGCGCGCGAAGGGACCGGAGCCATCACAGCTTTTCCAACGCCTTGAGTGCCAGCGGCCGGAAGTGGCGTTCGGGCTTCGGCAGCATGCCGAACTTGAACCACAGCAGCGTGTCGTCCTTGAGCACGAAGCCGCCCAGCAGGCCGCTGTACCTGGCGCGATCGCCGAGGCCCGCCACCGGCCCGATGCTGACGATGTCCGCGACATCGACGTCCGGCTCCTCGTGCTCGATCATGCGCGCGGCCCCCTTCGTGGCCGCGTTCCACTGCTGCCACTCGGTGCGACCGCCTTGCCACGCGACCTGGACCGCGAACCAGTCGATGTTCGTCGCCTCATCCCAATAGGTGCACGTACTGGCAGTGTCACCGTGCGGCTCCGGCTTCGGAACGAGCGTCACGCCCGTGATTGCGGTGAGCTCCTCGGCTGTGATCAGCTCACAGGCGTCTCGTGGTCCGTCGTCTGCGGCGCAGCCGCCCAGCAGGCAGGCGAACAGAACGATGGCACTGCGGGACATCTTTCGAGTTGTCATTGGTTACTCCGCTACGCTCTACAGACGTCGCAGCTCGACGCGGCGATTGCGGGCGCGGCCGCTGGCACTGTCGTTGGATTCGCGCGGCCGCATCTCGCCGAAGCCCTGAGCCTCGAGACGCGACGCGAACGCCTTCGAACGGCCGATCAGGTCAGCCCGAACCGCCTCGGCCCGCCGCTTCGAGAGCGCGAGGTTGGCCGGTTCCTCGCCGATCGAGTCCGTATGGCCTTCGATCGCGAAGCGCCACTGCGGATGCCGCTCGAACAGTGCCGCGAGCTCGCGCAGCGTGGCGCCCGATTCCGCGCGCAGCGCGGCGCTGTCCGTGTCGAAATAGATTCCCCACAGCTCGACCGATCCCCGACGCAGGAGCTCGCTCTCGAGAGCGTTGCTGCGCTCGTGCGCCGGCCAGTCGAGGCGCACCACCTGCATCCGCGTGCGATCGACCTGCGCGCGCAGCGTGAGCGGGTTCGATGGATCGGCCAGGAACCAGAATTCGCCGGTGACGCCGGTGCGCGTGAGGCCGTCGAACTGACCGCTCGCGTGAACGGCGGGCAGCCAGCGGCGCTCGCCGTTCACCATCACTGGAATGGCCACGGGTTCCGGCTCGACGCGTACGAGCTCACCCTCCAGATCCGACGACAGTCCGCCGCCCACCGTGAGCAGGATGCCAGCCAGATCGGCTGCTGCATGCAGCTCGAGCGTGCTGCGCCCGTCGCTTTGCAGCTCTTCGAGCACGGCAGCAGAGACGCCGAGCGCCGTCATTCCGGGATACGACTCGCGCGTCTCCAGTCCGTAGACCATGCGATAGCCGTGCGCGCTCGCCAGGTCCGCCGCGCGCACGATGCGGCGAACGCGCACGCTGACCTCCTGGCCTTCGACCTTCGGTTTCGCGGCATAGGAGATGCTGACCTGCCCGTCTTCGACCGAATCGATGCGCTTCACCGACTCGTAGTCCGTACCGCCCTGCACGACCGCGGTCGCGACGACGAGGTTGGCGACGAGCGGTACGTTCTGCGTCGAGAGCTGCTGCCAATTGCCGGGCGCGGTTTCGAGCGGCCACGGCGGCAGTGGCGGGGTGTTCTCGTCGGCGTCCAGAAAACGGTCGAACGCCGACTCAGCCTGCGGCGATGGCGCACCTTCGGGGTCGGTCGCACCGCTGGTTGCACCGCTGGTCACAGGCGCGTCGACTGGAGTGGTTTCCCTGCTGCAACCGCCGATCGAAAGGCACATTGCCAAAGCCATCGACAGCGAAGGCAACAGGGCGTGCGTGTGGTTGCGGGCGTGCATGACGTTCTCTACTGACTGACGCGGACGCTCAGTCCGGCCTGCGGTAAGCCTCGGCCATGAACTGCTGGTAGAAAAAGCCGTATCGCTCGTACCAGCTCTCTTCGTCGAACACATTCTCCTCGCACGCGGCGATGCCCTTGAGCGCCTGCTCGAGCGTTTCCAGGAGCTCTGCGTACTTGGCGTCGTAGCTCTGATTGAAGTTCTTCTCGCTGGCGCGAATCCTGGTCTTCTCGGAGTTCCAGGCGAGCGGCGCGAGGCCGCCGGCAGCACTCGCCGCTGCGTCGCCGAAGGAAATCGAATCGCGCAGCATCGTCTTGGTCGCACGGTTGACCCGGCGCAGCTTGTCGAACCGCAGGCGCGTCCTCTGCAGCTCTTCGTACGGCTCCTTGAAGCACTTCTCGCACTCAGACGAGTCCTTGCACAGCGACGGCAACTCCGGCGTGCCCGGCAGGTCGGTCTCGGGCTCGTAGGGCGCGTCGTCCGGGGCGAGCGGGTCCAGGTCTTCCAGCTTGCCCTCGTCGAGCTTTTTCAGCTTGTCGACGGCCTTCTTGGCCAGCGGATTGTCCCCGACGTAATCCTCCAGATCCTTCAAGGTGATCCTTCCCGCGTCTCCGCCGGCGTGCGCCGTCGCGGCGCTCAGCACGGCAACGAGAAGCAAAGCGAGCGCGACGACGCAGGCGCGCGAAGCACGAGGCGTACGAGTCATGACTGCTTCCTCCGACCGCGAAGACGCAGGAACAGGAATACGGCTGCGCCTCCGATCGCCGCTCCGGCGACCAGGATCCAGGTAGTACCCAGGCCGCCCTCGCTCGCTCCTCGCTCGGCGCGGCCCGCCGCGGCCTGCTCTGCGGCGGTGGCGGCGGACTTGCCGGCGCGAGACTTCGCAGGAGCGCCCACGACATCTTTCATCCGCGGGCGCAGCTCATCCCCTGCCCACACGATCAGGGCAAAGGGCGATGAAGCGGAAGAGCCGCGCACGAGGATGTTGACACCGCCCTCGGTTCGAAACTCGAGCTGCGCGACGCCGCTGCCTCGTGTCGAGCCGCTGCGCAGCGACTCTTCCCATCCGCTCTTGAACAGCGACAGGGTCACCTCGTCCGTCTCGTCGCGGGTCAGAAGGGTGACGACGACGGGTTGCAGAATCGAGAGCCCGCCGACGCTGTAACGCAGGCCCTCAGGGTCGACTGTTCCCTTGACGACGGCCCCCTTACCTTTCTCGATCCTCGAATCGGCCTGCAGCTCGAGCTTCTCGGCCGTGGCATCTGCGGGACGGGCGGCGCCCGCCGACTGCGACATCGCAATCGCGGGCATCGCACATGCAGCGATGAGCAGCAGCCGCGCGCATCCGGTGATTCGTCGACGCTTCATGGTATTTCCCCGCCCGCCGGGTTCCTGGTGAACCGTGTCTGTGCATACGCAAACCGGGCCGGCGCGGGGCCACTGCCGGCATGGAAAGGCGTTGGGCCGAACCAGGCTCACGCGGACAGTCACCGGCCGGCAGCGGCCTCGTGGCCCGGACACACCCTGGAATACGTCTGAGGACCAAAGATCCTTCGTGAAGATCGCCGATTTGAGATTCCCCGCGCCCGCGCGCAAGGTACGAGGAAAACAACCTTCGAGCTTCAATCCATGTCGGGCACCTCACCTTCCTCCGAGCGCTGGCCGCTGATCGAATCGCTGTTCGAGCGCGCGTCCGATCTGCCGGAGGCCGAGCGCGATGCGTTCCTCGAACGCGAATGCATACACGACGAGGACGCGCGCCACGAAGTCGAAGCGCTGCTGCGCGCGGATCGGGCCGCCGACGGCATCCTCGACCGGCCGCTGGAAAGCGCGGCCGGCGCCGTGCTTGCAACTCCCGCCGGAACTGGCGACGCCGCGCCGGCAGGCGCATTGCCGCCTGGCACGCTGATCGATGTGTATCGCGTCGTCCGCGAGCTGGGGCACGGCGGCATGGGTGCCGTGTATCTCGCCGAGCGTGCGGACGGCGCCTATTCGCAGCAGGTGGCGCTCAAGATCGTCCGCGGCGGACTCATTGCTGCTGCGCTCGAACGCCGGTTCTTGCGCGAACGCCAGATCCTGGCACGACTGCAGCACCCCAACATCGCGCGCCTCCTGGACGGGGGGTTCACCCAGGAGCGCCTGCCCTACCTCGCGATGGAGTACGTCGAAGGCGAGACGCTGACGCGCTGGGCCGATAGCCGCTCGCTCGACGTCGAGCAGCGCCTGCGCCTCTTCCTGGAAGTCTGCGAGGCCGTGCAGTACGCGCACCGCCAGCTCGTCGTGCATCGCGACCTCAAGCCCGCGAACATTCTCGTGACCGGTGAGGGCCGCGTGCGCCTGCTCGATTTCGGAATCGCGCGCCTGCTCGACGACACTGCCGAAGAGGGCGAAGCGCTCACGCGCACGGGATTCCTGCTGCTCACGCCCGAATACGCGGCGCCGGAACAGGTGCGCGGCGACGCGGCGACGACGGCCACGGATGTCTATTCTCTCGGCGCCGTGTTGTACGAGCTGCTTTCGGGCAAGAAGGCCTACGAGTTCGGGTCGCACTCGCTCACCGAGATCCTGCGCGTGCTGGACCAGGACATTCCGCTGCTCGCGCACCGACCCGACCTGTCCAAGGCCTTGCGACGACAGCTTTCCGGAGACCTCGAAACCATCGTGCATCGCGCACTCGCGCGCGAGTCGGAACGCCGCTACCCGTCGGCCGAAGCTCTCGCTGCGGACGTGCGGCGCCACCTCGAGCATCGCCCGGTCGAGGCGCGGCCGGACTCGCTGGGGTATCGGCTCGCGAAGTATCTGCGTCGCAACCGCCTCGCGGTTTCAGCCGCCGCCGCCCTGCTGATCGCGATTGGAATCGGCGTGACAGCCACGATCTGGCAGGCGCGCGAAGCGAGACGCGAGGCTGTTCGCGCGCAGGCGATGTCGGAGTTGCTGTACGGCTCGTTCGCCGCGGTGGATCCGGAAAGCGCCAAGGGGCGCACGGTCAGCGCGCGCGAGATTCTGGATGCCGCAGCGAAACGCATCGACGCCGTGCAGGACCCCTCCGTGCGCGTGGGCGTGCTGCGGACGATCGGCGAGCTCTACATGAAGCTGTCACTGTACGAACCCGCCGATGCTCTGCTGACACGTGCACGCGATGAAGCGACCGCCCTGTACGGTCCGCGCAGCGCGGAGAGGGGGGAGGTGCTGAACATCCAGGCGAAGATGCTGATCGAGAAGGGTGACTACGCTGGCGTGGAAGTCGCTGCCGCCGAGGCTCGCGCCATCGGGCAGGCGCTCGATCGCGTCGACATCGCGCGCGACGGCCTGTGGACACTCGCCAATGTGGCCGAGTTCACGCACGAATGGGAGAAGTCGGAGGCCCTTTGGCGCGAGGCGCTCGCCATCGATACGCGCACTCTGGGCGCTGAAACGCCCGAGGTCGGCCACGAGATGACGAATCTTGGCTATGTCCTTGGAAGGCGCGGGGCTAATGCGGAGGCGGAGGAAACTCTCCAGCGCGCGTGCGCATTGCTCGAGCGCACCGCCGGCCGCCTCAGCGAGAACACCGCGAATTGCATAGCAGCGCTCGGGTTCCTCTACCGCCAGACGGGGCGTCTACCCGAGGCCGAGAAGTATCAGCGGGAGGAGCTCGACATCCGCACCAGGCTCTACGGGCCCGAACACCATCGCGTTGCGCAGTCGCTGAACCAGCTTGCAGGTCACATCGTCATGCAGGGCAGGCATGCGGATGCAGTTCCGCTGGCGGAGAAATCGCTGGCCATCCGCCGCCGCCTGTTCGGGCAGACGCCGCACGCGGAAGTCGCCGACACGCTCAACACGCTCGGCGTGCTCGAGTACTCGCTCGGCGACCTGCAGAAAGCGCTCGCGTATCAGACCGAGGTGGTGGACATCGATCGCGTGGTGTTCGGCAACGACAGCGTGGCGCTGGCTGCGGCGCTCGGCAATCTTGGCCGGTTCCAGCGCGACGCGGGAGACTATGCGACCGCGGAACGCACTCTCAATGAAGCTCTGGCTCTGCGCACCAGGACGGGACAGGCCGAACTGGCCGACTTCGCCATTTCGTTGACGCATCTCGCGCACACGTACCGCATGCAGGACCGGCTGGCGGAAGCCGAGCGCGAATACCGGCGGGCGGACGCAATTTTCAGCAAGACCCTGACTGCGGACAATCCGCGCGTTGCCGATGCGCGCACGGGCCTGGCCGCGGTGCTCGTCAACACGGGAAGAAGTGCCGAGGCTGTCGCGATGCTCGAAGAGGCCCGCCAGACACTCGAGAACAAAGTAACGGGCGACGACATCCGCAAGGCCGAGGCCGATCTCTGGCTGGGCGTCGGCCTCGCGCGCCTGGGCAGCACGAGAGACGCGCAGCCGCGCCTCGAGTCGGCCCGGCAGATGCTGACGAGATTGCGCGGTGCGGATAATCGCTGGACGAAGCTCGCTGCGCAGGAGCTCGCGAAGCTCTCACGCTGAGACCGGGCGTCCCGCCTGACCGGATCGCCCCGCGCTCGATCCGCGCCAACCCGCCCACCGGCATGATCCGGGCATGGCCCCTCGCCGGGTCCTTACACGTATCTACCCTCAGAGATCGGGAGGATCGAGAGGGAACATGGGCACGTACTCGACCGCAAGGCGAATCAGAACGGCGGTGACTGTGGTGGCGCTCGCGACGCTGGCCGCTTGTGGCGGCGGAAGCAGTGACACCGGCGGCGGCGCCGCGCCGCCACCCCCACCGCCTCCGCCAACCGGCAGCAGCAACTGGGATCAGATGACCTGGGACCAGGACAACTGGGCCTGACGCTGGTCGCGCACACCGACCGCTCATCCCCCGGCCAAACGGCAATTCAGGAGACGGCCATGAAGAACAGACTCGCATCGATCAGGGGACTGACCGGGGGAGCGTTGCTTGCCATCAGCGCCACCCTGGTCGCCGGTCCGCTCACCACCCCGAACAGTTTCACTGCCGGCACGCCGGCCAGGGCGTCGGAGATCAACGCCAACTTCACCGCCGTCGCCACTGCGGTGAACGACAACAACTCGCGCATCTCGACCATCGAGTCGCGCGTCACGACTGCCGGCAACATCGTGCTGGCGCCTTCCACTGCGACTGCCGGAAACATCCTGAAGGGAACGGCGCCGTTCATTCACAACTTCGGCATCAACAACACTTTTGTCGGCGTGAACGCCGGCAACCTGTCGATGACCGGCACCGACAACACCGTGCTCGGAGCGTTCACCCTTCTCAACAACGTCAACGGGGTTGCCAACACGGCGATCGGCGCGGGCGCGCTACAGAGCAGTATCAGCGGCAGCGGCAACATCGCCATCGGACAGTTCGCCGGATTCTCGAACACCGGCAGCAACAACATCACGATCGGCAACCCAGGCGTCGCGGGTGAGTCGAGCGCCATCCGGATCGGCAATGAGAGTCATTCTTCCGCGTTCATCGCCGGCATTCGCGGCACTACGACGGCTTCTGCCGCCATCCCCGTGCTGGTCGACAGCAATGGCCAGCTCGGTACGGCCAGTTCCTCGCGACGCGTCAAGGACGACATCGCCGACATGGGCACAGCGAGCGGCGTGTTGATGAAACTGCGCCCCGTGACCTTTCACTACAAGGCGGACCGGGATCCGAATGGCCGCACTCTGCAATATGGACTGGTCGCCGAGGAAGTGGCGAACGTGGCACCGGGGCTGGTCGCGCATGCGGCGGACGGCTCGATCGAGACCGTGTACTACCAGTTCCTCGGGCCGATGCTCCTCAACGAGTACCAGGGACTACGACGGACTCTCGACATGCAGGCGGCCCAGCTGGAACGGCGGGCACGGGAGATCGACGAGCTCGAGGAGCGGATGGCGCGCATGGCTGCGCTGGTCACGCGACTGGAACAGTCGAGGAGATGAACGTGAAGACAATTCTGATCAAGCTTTCGGCAGCGACGCTGGTGTTCCTTGCGGGAGGCGTCGGCAGCCCACGCCTCGCGATGGCGACGGAGCCGACATTCTACTGCCAGCCTGTCGAGGTCACGGTGTTCTCCAATCGCATGCACATCCGCTGCCGCTATGCGCTCGGAAGCACGAACCCCGGCTTTGTGCCGCTGTTCGGCGATCCGCGATTCTTCGCAGTGCCCGCCAGCGATGTCCGGCTGACGGCGGCGGCGGTCACCCTGGCCCAGGCCGCGATCACCAGCAATCGCTCGATCTGGATCGGCTTCGACTACTTCGACACCACGGGCGAGGCCTATGGATGTCAGCTGGTCGACTGTCGTCCCATTCGCTCGTTGAGATTCGACCAGTAGCGAAGGGCTCGGTGGATCAGCGCGGGTGGCAGGATTGCGCCGGCTTCCTCAGCTCGCGCGTTCCTTGAGGTGCTTGTTCAGGTAGGCGCGAGCGATGCGCCAGTCGCGCTTGATGGTCCGCTCGGAAACATCGAGAGCTTTCGCGGCGTCCTCCACCGACAGCCCGGCGTAGAAACGCAGCTCCACCACCCGGCTCAGGCGCTCGTTGGTCTGCTCGAGCTCGCGCATCGCCTCCTCGAGCGCGATGAGCTGGTCGGCCTGCTCTTCGGCCGCGACCTGCAGTTCGTCGATATCGAGCTTCACCTGGTCGCCGCCGCGCTTGAGCGCAATGCGGCGCCGTGCCCGGTCGACCACGATCTGGCGCATCGCTCGCGCGGCGACGGCGAAGAAATGCCCGCGGTCGGCCCAATCCGGCGACTCCGCGGCGGCGAGCTTGAGATAGGTTTCGTGCACCAGGGCAGTGGTGCTGAGCGTTCGTGGCCCCTGGCCGTCGCGCAACTGCCAGTGGGCATCGGACTTGAGCTCGGCGTACACCAGCCCGAAGAGCCGGTCGAACGACTGACGGTCGCCCGATCTGATGGCCGACAGGAGCTGCGTGATCTCTCCGCTCATGGCAGGGGTCCGCGCGGCAGCATTTGCGCAGTATAGGTGCGCCGCCGCAAACCGGCACGCCCGGCACGACATTGGTGAATCCCGCC
>Ga0187894_10007205_pt1 | contig 10587 bp, 15 predicted proteins | sample GBC1701081metaG_FD_136650 | JGI IMG/M metagenome (GOLD analysis project Ga0187894, IMG submission 136650) | White microbial mat communities from a lava cave in the Kipuka Kanohina Cave System on the Island of Hawaii, USA - GBC170108-1 metaG ... | reverse complement strand
GGCTGTACTGGAACCGGCTCGACTTCCGCGCCGCCAAGCAAGGCGAGGGACCGCTGGTGCGCCGCGACCCCGACGAGTGGATCGAGGCCACCGAGCGCCACGAGGCACTCGTACCCGACGAATCGTTCGAGCGCGTCCAAGCCGAGATGAAACGGCGCAAGACCGCCCTCGCGAGCCCACGGCGCCGCTCGCCGAAGCGGTTCTACCTGCTACGCGGCATCGTCCACTGCGCCACCGGCCACAACCCGCTGCGCATGCAGGGCAAGACACGAAAGGCAACACCTACTACGCCTGCGGCTACCGCCTCTCCTACGGCGACAACGCCGCCAAGGCGCTCGGACACGGCAAATGGCAGTACATCCGCGAAGACCAAGTCGCCATCGGCATCGACCGCTTCTTCGCCACCCGCATCTTCGGACCCCAGCGCCTCGCCGCCTTCCGCGCTCAGCACAAGACACTCGGCCGCGAGCCCGGGCGGGACACCGCCGCCGAACGACAGCGTCTCGAACACCAGCTTGCCGCGATCGACCAGCGCCTGGAGCGCCAGCTCGCCGCGATCGAGGCCGGGGTCGATCCGGTCCTTGTCGGCGAGCGCATCCGCCGCCTCAAGACCGAGCTGCAACAGGCCGAAACCGCCCTCGTCCAGCTCGACCACGACCAGCAGCAGCGCGGCCTTGTCGATCTCGCCGAAGCCTGCCAGATCCTCGCCGCCGTCCCCGACCTCAGCAAACCCCTAGCCAACGCAAACCCCGAACTACGACGCCAGGTCCACGAGGCGTTCCGCTTCCGCGTCGAAATCGACCGCAACGCCGGCCAAACAACGCTGAAAGCGCTCGTATCGAGCGCCTTCGAACAGGCCCGCAACCTCGACGACCTCATGGTCGCCCATAAGGCCATAGCGGGGGGCGGGATATGAACACCTATCCCCCACCGCATACCGACTCGTCGAAATTGTCGCGCTCGCATAGGACTGGGGAGGGCCGGCGGCGCTACCCGGCCGGTACAGCCGCGCGCCTGGCGTCCACGGTTTGGCGTTAGCCGGCGCCCCACTCAGCCATGAGTGCAGCATTCGTCGCGGCAGTCGTCGGGGACGCCGGCGAGCGGATTGCTGACGCAGCAGCCCTCTCCGCGCCAGGCCTCGAGGCCTTCCTTCATGGCGACGCCGGCGATCAGCAGGCCCACGGCGGGGTCGAGCCACGAGGCTCCGAGCAGCGCATTGCCCAGGAGGCCGACGAGCAGTGCTCCGGCGAGGTACGCGCAGAGCATGTTCTGTCGCCCCTCGCCCTTCGTCGCCGCCGAGCCGAGCCGGTCGGCGAGCTGCTGCTTGGCCACGCCGAGGTACGGCATCACGACGATGCTGCTGGACGCCAGCCCGATGCCGAGCCAGCTCGCCTCGGGGCGCTCGCCGGTGACGAGCGCCTGGACCGACTCGAACGCCACGTAGGGCGCGAGCAGGAAGAACTGGATCGCGACGAGCTTTTGCGCGCGCGTCTCCGCGGCGTCGGAGAAAGTGCGATGGCCGGTGAAGCGCCAGACGATCACGAGCGACGCGAAGCCCTCGATGGCCGAGTCGATCCCGAACCCGATCAGCGCGATCGAGCCGGCGAGGACCCCGGCGAGGATCGCGATCCCGCCCTCCAGCCCCATCCACGCGAGGCTGAACCAGGAGAGCGCCCGCACGCGCGCGGCGAGCCGCTCGCGCTCGGCCCGGTCGGGCCGTCCAGCGGTTGCGACCGCGGGCGGCAGCCTGAGCGCCTGCAGGGGAGAAGCGCTCACCCGCGAACCTCTACGCGCCCGAGCACGACATCCACGAGAGCGCTGCCCGCCTCCGTGAGCTCGTACATCACCATCTTCCCGTCGCGACGCCCGGTCACGAGCCCAGCGGTGCGCAGCACCCGCATGTGATGCGAAACGAGCGCCTGCGGACGCTCGCAGACCCAGGAGATGTCGCACACGCACAGCTCCCCGCCGTCGCGCAGCGCCGCGGCGATCGTCAGCCGCGTGGGGTCGGCGAGCGCCTTCGAGCGCTCAGCAGCGAGAGACGCGTCAGCGGCGTCGAGGCGACGTCGCCGGAGTTCTTCGGCCTTCGGCAAGTCGAGGCACAGCAGGTGGCAGTGATCGGCGGCCACAGGACAAATCTACACATGCACATATGAGTTCGTATGCGATCGGGTGGCCAGAAACCTGCCGCCCGCCTGCGGCCTCCGACGCTTGATCAACGCGCTTAGCCGCGCGATCCCGCGTCGGCCGCAGCAGCCCGACGATCCGTCTCCTGGAGGAGCACGCGGAAGTCGTGCGCGAGGTCCTTTGGCGCCACCGGCGCGCCGGCCGAGAATTTGGTCCGCCAGCGGCCGCGGGCGTCGATCAGCCAGATGCTCGCGGTATGGGCGCTCTGCGCCCGCCCGGGGATCTGGGGCGCCGCGTAGTAGGCGTCCCAGACGGGCTTGAGCTCGCGCTCGTCGCCGATGAGGTAGTGGAAGTTCCGCGGCAGCCGGTGGCGCTTGAGCCACGCCCTCACCGCCTCGGGCGTGTCGCCCTGCGGGTCGACGCTGACGGCGACGACCGCCACCTCGTCTGCTCGTGAGCCGAGCAGCTCGAGCCCCGCGCGGATCTCCTGCCCGATCAGCGGGCAGACGTCCGGGCATTCGACGTAGAGAAAGGTCAGCGCATAGGGCTTGCCGCGCAGCTCGCGTGTGTCGACCCTTCCGCCGCTAGCGTCGCGCAGACGGAAGTCCGGCGCGGGCGCTCGGTCGATGCCCTTCGGCAGAACACCGCCGCGAAAGGGCCCGGGGTTCGCCGGCGTTAGCGCCACCGACTGGGCGTCGGAGCTGCGGCGCACCGCGGCGACGGCGATCACAGCGGTGAGCGCCAGCGCGGCGAGCAGGAGGGCGATGAGCGGCAGCCGCGCGGGTCGGTCCGCTTGCGGTCGATCGGTCATTGCGGGTCGGAGCGGATCTCCCAGGTCGAGCCGCCGTCGCCTGAGTGCTTGATCGTCCCGTCGGCGAGCGCGGCGTAGAGCTCGTCGGGTCCCTCTCCGAGCAGCGCAGCGGGCTGCCCGCCGATCGTGCCCTGCCGGGACCAGCGCTTGCCTTGGTCCCGGCTGACGTGCACGGCCCCTGCGCGTCGACCAGGTAGAGCCGCTCCTCGGCCGGCCAGGCGAAGAGCCCGACCGCACCGCCGAGGGGGCGCCAGCTGCGACCGTCGTCTCCTGAGATGTGCAGCCCGTCCGGCGTCGAGGCGATCAACCGCCCGCCTCCCTGCGGATGAAGCGCGAGGTCGATCATGGGCCCGGGCGTCGAGCGCTCCTCCCAGCTCTCGCCGCCGTCGGTCGAGCGGATCAAGCCGAGCGGGTTGACCGCATTCTCGAACTCGCCGGGGTGTCCCGAGCCGAGAAAACGGTCGGGACCGGCGACCGTGAAGCCCATCGTGTCCTGCGTGCTCTCGCCCACGCGCACGGCCTGGGCGTCGCTTGCGCCGAGCCGGAGGAGGCCGGTGTGAGTGGCGATGTAGAGGGAGTCGTCGGCCGGATTGACCCCGAGGCCGTGGACGTGCACCGGGCCGCCTGCGGCCGTCCCGGCCTCGCTCGACCGCTCGTCGCCTCCGCAGCCAGCGGCCGTCGCGGCGGCGGCGAGCAGCGCGGCGCCGAGCAGGTGCAGTCTTGGTCTGATCCGGCAGGTCACTACTATGCTGTGTAGCAGATCCGGCGCTAACGAGTGCCGCGGCGATCGCCACCCTCGAGGGAGCCGAGCGGCCTGCCGGAGTCGGCGGCCGCGATGCCCTCGCTCAACTGCTCCCGCGAGATTGCGCCGACGACGTGAGCGACCACTCCGCCGTCGCGCCGGATGAAGAACGTCTCGGGTATGCCTGTCAGCCCCCAGCCCCGAGCCACAGCGTCCGACTGGTCCCGCACGTTGAGATAGCTGACGTCGAACTCGCGCATGAACTCTCGCGCGTCGTCGGTCACGTCCTGCATGTTCAGGCCGACGAAGATCACGCCGTCGTCGCGCGAGTCGTGCCAGGCCCGCTCGAGGCGCGGCGCCTCCTCCCGGCATGGGACACACCACGAGGCCCAGAAGTTGAGCACGACCGGCGATCCCCGGAGCTCCGCGAGGCCGACCTCGCCGTCGGCCAGCGCGGGGGCCAGCCTCGCGTCGAGGCGCTGCCCCGGCTCGCCGCGCTGGAGGCGCGGAAGCTCAAAGCCCGGCGCCGGCACCACGCGCCGATCCGCGAGCGCCGTTTCGATCGTCTCGTCGGGTGCCTGGCGGCTGAGGCCGAAAGCGAGCAGGGCGACGAAGAGCACGACGCAGAGGATCGGCAGCACCCGGATCAGCTTCCGCACCCGCGGTGGTGGAGAGCTGGTCTCAGCCATGGGTCATCAGATGCTCTGGAAGAAGTTGAGTCCCCATCGGTCCAGAGCCTGCTGGATCTCGATGTTGAGACGGAACAGCTCGTTGGTGAAGACGAGCACACCCATCGCGACCAGCACCAACCCGGAGGTGACCTGGATCGGCGCGTGGTGGCGCTGCATCCAGCGGAAGCTCCGCTGGGCGGCGCCGAAACCGATGGCGGTGAGCAGGAAGGGGATCGCGAGCCCGAGCGAGTACACGGCGAGCAGCGCCGCCCCCGTTGCCGTCGACTGTCCGGTGGACGCCAGCCCGAGGATGGCTCCGAGTGCCGGCCCGACGCACGGCGTCCAGGCGATCGCGAAGGCGAGCCCTGCGAGCACGGGCCCGCCACGGCCGCCGCGCGCGACGAGCGCCTGCGGGCGCCAGTCGCGGTTGAGGCGGGTGACGAAGACGACCGCGACAAACAGCAGCCCCATCGCCACGATCGCGACGCCGGCGACCTTGCGCAGCGCGGGCTGGTTGTCGAACAGGAAAGCGCCCAGCGCCGTCGCGCTCAAGCCGAGCACGATGAAGACTGTCGAGAAGCTGGTGACGAACAGCAGGCTGCGTCGCAGCACCGCCGGATCGAGCCCCCGACCTTGGTCAGCCGGGCTGAGACCCGTCACGGTGGCCAGGTAGCCGGGTACCAGCGGAAGGCAGCAGGGCGACACGAACGAGACGAACCCGGCGGCGAGCGCGATGAACACGGTGGGCGCCTCGATCATGACCGTTAGAACCGCGAGCGAAGTCTCGAGGCGCCGATCACCAGCATGCCGGCGACGGCCAGCGGTGGGCACAGGATCGCCATGCAGCTCTGCGCGACGAGGATGCTCGAGCCCACCGGCGAGTCGGCGGCGAGCAGCAGCACGGCGGCGACCGCCAGCAGACCGGTCACGGCGAGCGAGGAAGCCAAGAGGGCCAGCATCGGCAGCGCCCAACGCGTTGGCTCGCCGAGCAGGTGGTCGACCCGTTCGGGGGCGACGCCGACGACGGCACCATCAGGCGCTTGCGCGTCGTTGAAGCTCAGCAGGGCCGAAGCGAGGCGTTCGCGCCCCGAGCGGCGCACCGCCGCCTCGTCGGCCGCCACCTCGGCGAGGGCGCGATAGCGGCACGCCGCGACGCCCAGGGCGGGGAGGAAGAACAGCGCGTCGGCCAGAACATCCAGCAGCAGAATGCGGACAGGATCGCGACGACGGCGGTGGTGCTGCTCGTGCGCGACGACCGCCTCGAGCTCGGAAGCGTTCAAGCGTTCGACCGTGCCAGCGGAGACGTAGATGCGCGGCCGCAGCCAGCCGGCGCAGAACGCTCGCGGGGCATGATCCGCGATCAACGTCAAGGTCTCTCCCGCGAGCCTCACTTCGGGGCCCTCGAACGCGGCGCGCGAGCGCCGGTCGTCGCGCAGCCGGCGCCAAGCCGAGAAGCCTCCCCGCAGCAGCACCGCGACGCCGAGCGCACCCACCACCGCAGCCGGCAAGACCATCGGCTCGACGTCGTCGGGAACCACGGCCTTGCAGGCAGCGGCGAGCGCAGCGAAGGACGGCACGCCCAGGGAAGCGGTACCCGCCGCGGTCACGAGCCCCGCCACGACGGCGAACAAGCCCGCGCCGGCGAGCGCGAGCGCGAGCCGGTAGAGGCGACTTGCCCTTGCGCTAGCCATCGCTCGCCAGCCGGCGCAGCCGTCGCGCGCGCTCTGGGTCGAGCTTCGCCATCTGCCGCGCGAAATGGGTCAAGGCCACATCGCCGAACTCGTCCACCAGCTCTTCGACCTCCGCACGGGCCCGGGCGTCCGTGTACTCGTCGCGGCTGACCTTGACCGCGTAGACGTCCAGCCTCCCTCGCCGCTTGCGCGTCAGCAGGCCCTTGGCATGGAGGCGCCGCATGATCGTCATCACGGTCGTGTACGCGCGTTCCTTCGAGCCCTGGTTGAGCGCCTCGAGCACCTCGCGCACGGTCGCCCTCTCCCGGCGCCACATCTCCTCCATGACCTCCCCCTCGAGCGGGTGAAGCGCAGGAGGGACGGGCTGTCGCCGGGGCGGTGACATCAGCCGCGCAGGCGCCGATGCCTCGTTCGGGGAGCGCCGCCGCGCAGCGCCGACTCCCGCTCGAAGTACTCCTCCGGGCTGATCTCGCCCCGCGCCAGTCGCTCCTCGAGCAGCTCGCCCGCCGCCTGGCGTTCGCTGCCCGGACCTCGGCCAATCGCGCGGACGACCGCATAGGTGGCGGCGCCGAGGGCCGCAAAGAGAAGCAGCGCTACGAGGACCATCGCCAACACCGTCGGCACGCTCATGTCCATGCCCATCATCGCCTACGCATCGTAGTAGACCTAGCTACTATGCGGCCTCGTAGGTCGGTGGACACCAACGCTTGGAGCAAAGACATGGATGCACTCGTCGTCGTTGCAGTACTCGCATGTCCCGTGGGCATGGGACTGATGATGTGGTGGATGGGAAGGCGCGGCACCGACCACGGCGACCGTCACTCCTGACCGCGGCTCGCGGCGTCCCGCGCGATCAGCGCCTTGTCGGTGATAACGGTCGGGATCGACCCGACCATCGAGATCGGTCCGCTGACGCTTGCTTGGCACGGGATCACGATCGCGCTCGGGATCCTGATCGGCGCCTTGGCCGCGGGCCACGTCGAACTCGTCAAGCGCCGACGCGAACACGTCGCGACTCTTGTACAGGCACTTGGCGAGCTCGGCGAGCATGAAGTGCCGGTCGATGGGATCGCGTTCGTTCGCGAGCAGCCTGCGGAGCGGCACCATGTCCTGCGGCCCGTAGCTGCCGGAGAGCCGGTCGAACCAGGAGAGGTCGTAGCGATCGTCCTCGAGATCGGTCGCGATGGCCTCAGACAGCCCGGTTCGCAGCTCGCCGATGTACGCGACCTGCTGCGCGCGAAGCCCGAAGTCTGCCGGATCGTGATCGAGGAACACGCCGAGCATCCCGCGCCCGTCCGCGCGCTGGCCACCGCCGACGATGTGACCCTCCAACCCGATCGAGCATTCGTGGCGCTCCGTGAGAACGCGAAGGCCGGGCAGGTAGACCGCCGCGTCCTCCCGCGAGAGATAGCCCACGACCTGTCCCTCGATCAGCACCGCTATGGCGTTGCCGTCGTGCGGATTCTCCGGTTCATGGACGAGCACGGCCTGGACTTGACAGCGAACACGCTCGCCGCCGTCGCCGCCGACGCAGCGCCACAGCGCGTCTTGGTAGTGGGATTCGCCGACGACCTCCAGCGTCTCGCGACCACCGAGCATCAGCGGCTGCTCCAGTGCGGGTGGCCGCCGAGCAGCGTCAGCTGCACGCGATCGTCTCAGTACGCGCTCGAGCAACCCCACGTGCCCATTCGACCACGTCCACCTGCGCTGAGGCAACCTTGAAGGACGAGAACGCAGCCGGACCCCAGCGTCGTCTACGCGAACGGGCTATGCCTCGAGACACGAGAGAGGTATCGGAACGCGCGTTGGCGCACGAACCCCATGGCGCCCTGGCCTCGATGTCCAGGGCCCCGTCGCCCACCTCGTCGCGTTCGAGACGGCGATCGCGCCCGACGAAGAGGTTCCGTCGTAGTGCGTAGCGGCGCACGAATGCCCGCGTGGGTACATCATAGGCGTAGCAGTCCGCTCTAGCAGCGGCTTAAGCCAGTTTCGATGTACCGTGGTGGTACATTCATTACGTCGAAATCACCTGCTTGGCCGAGTTTGCGCATGCCTGATGTACCGAGGATGAAGGGACTAGGCCCCGAGAACCGGGAGCGACTCATGGTGCTACATCGCGCCTTTCCTGGGCCGTTCACGGCGAAGGACGCGGCGACGGCCCTTGAGATCCCTCCGGATGAGGCGGCGCGCATCGCGGGGTATCTCGCGTCGAAGGGCTGGTTGAGTCGCGTGCGTCGCGGCCTGTTCACCGTGGTCCCACTCGAGGCTGACGCCCCCGAGGAGTGGCGTGCCGATCCGTGGCTGGTGGCCGCTCGCGTGTTCGCGCCGTCCTACATCGGCGGCTGGAGCGCCTGCGAGCATTGGGGTCTCACCGAGCAGCTGTTCCGCTCGATGCTCGTCGTGACCGCAACGCGGCAGCGCAGCGCGACGATGATCGTCCAGGGCACCGAGTTCCGTGTCGCGACCCGCCAGCCGGGCGCGCTCTTCGGCACGCGCAAGGTCTGGCGTGACCGCGAGCGGGTCGACGTGTCCGACCCGACCAAGACGATCGTCGACGTGCTCGACGATCCCTCGATCGGAGGCGGCATCCGTACTGTCGCCGACGTCCTCGAGGAGTACCTCTCGGGCGACCACCGCGACGACGAGCTGCTGGTCGGATACGCCGACCAGCTCGGCAACCGGACCGTGTTCAAGCGCCTCGGGTATCTCCTTGAGACCCTCGACCCCGACGCCACCGGCCTCATTGAAACCTGCTTGTCGCGGCGGAGCGCCGGCCTCGCCAAGCTCGATCCCTCGATCCGCAGCGACGGCCGCATCACCAAGCGCTGGGGGCTTCGCGCTAACGCGCAGATCCGGGCGGCAGCCAGGTCATGATCGCGCGCGCCGCGATCGAGCAGCGCGTCCGCGAATGGGGCTTGCGGCATGGCGTCGTCGAGAAGGACTACGTGCTCGGCTGGCTGCTGTGGGGCATCGGCCGGCACCCGGTGCTCGGCCAGACGTGGATCTTCAAGGGCGGCACCTGCCTGAAGAAGTGCTACATCGAAACCTACCGCTTCTCCGAGGACCTCGACTTCACGATCGTCGAAGGCGGCCCGATCGATCCGGTAGACGTCGCACCGCTCCTCGATGAAGTGCTCCAGGCCGTGTCCGAAGAGTCCGGCATCGACTTCTCCGATCGGACGCCGGCCCTCAAGACGCGCAAGCACCCAGGATCGGTCGAGGGCCGCGTCTACTACCGCGGACCGCTCGCAGCGCCGGCGGTCGCCTCGGTCAACTCGACCTTTCCGCCCACCGAGCTGCTCGCGCGTGAACCCGAGCGACGCCCGATCGCGCACCCCTATGAGCCCGACGAAGCCCTGCCCGGCCAGGCCGACGTCGCCTGCTACGCCTTCGAGGAAGTCTTCGCCGAGAAGCTCCGCGCGATGGGCGAGCGATCACGACCCCGCGACCTCTCGACATCATCAACCTCTACCGGCGCGACGACCTGCGTATCCGACGAGACGACATCCACGCGATCCTCGTCGAGAAGTGCGCACATAAGGGCATCGAAGTCCCCACGCTCGCCGGCATCGACGTGTCCGGCCTCGTGCCCGAACTCGAGTCCGAGTGGGAGAACATGCTCGGCCACCAGTTGCCCGTGCTGCCACCGTTCGAGCAGTTCTGGGAGTCGCTGAAAGACCTCTTCCGCTGGCTGGAAGGTGCCGAGATCGCACCGGCCCTGGCTCCGCTCGCGGCCGCAGCTGATGAAGACCAGCTCTGGACCCCGCCAGCAACCGTGGGCGTCTGGGGAACCGGCATCCCCCTCGAAGAGGTCCGTTTTGCCGCGGTCAACCACCTCTGCGTCGAGCTGGGCTACCAGGGCAGCACACGCCTCATCGAGCCGTACTCCCTGCGCCGCACCCGCGAAGGCAACCTCGTCCTGCATGCCCTCCGTCACGAGTCGGGAGCACATCGCTCCTACCGCGTCGATCGCGTCCAAACCGCGCGAGCGACGACCGTCCCGTTCACCCGACATATGCCGTCGAGTTCAGCTCCGCAGGCCCACTCGCCGCACCACCACAGACGCGCCGCTCGCCAACGATCCGCGCTCCTCGCACCCGACGAACAACCGGTACCGGACCCACCTACGTCATCGAGTGCCCGATCTGCGGCAAGCACTTCGAGCGCACGGCCCGAAACCGGAAGGTCAACGCCCACAAGAACCAGTACGGCACCCGGTGCTCCGGACAGGGCCGGACCGGGAACCTCGCCAATACCCGCTGGTAACGGACCGCCCGCACCCCACCCGCGTCGATGGCACCGGTCCGGATCGGCGCCGCTTCGCGCAAGAAACGAGCCGACCAGACGTTTGGGCGCTCGCCGTGAGTCCGTCCAGCTGACTCGAACTCACCCCTCGTATAGCCGAGAGCGAGGGACTGCAGCGGTCGCGGCCCTGAGCTGCTGTAAATAGCGCCGGGCCTGTCAAGGGCACGGCGTAGGTTCCTCGAGTCCACCAAGACCAGAGGAGGTCCTACGCCGTGAGACGCACCGTACCGCCATCGGCGG
>Ga0187894_10007204_pt1 | contig 10587 bp, 7 predicted proteins | sample GBC1701081metaG_FD_136650 | JGI IMG/M metagenome (GOLD analysis project Ga0187894, IMG submission 136650) | White microbial mat communities from a lava cave in the Kipuka Kanohina Cave System on the Island of Hawaii, USA - GBC170108-1 metaG ... | reverse complement strand
GTCGAGGACCTCTTCACGGTCGTCGTGCTCGTCCTCCTCCCGGCGGTTTTCGGAGCGGGCGAAGGGGCCGGAGCCGGCGGCGTGGCGCTCGCGGTCGGGAAGACGGCGCTCGCGATCGCCGCGCTCGTCGCGATCGTCTTCATCGCGGGCGGCCGCGCGATCCCGTGGCTCCTCGACCGCATGGCGGCGACGCGCTCGCGCGAGCTGTTCGTCCTCACGGTGCTCGTCGTCGCGCTCGGGATCGCGGTCGGCTCGGCGAAGGTCTTCGGCGTCTCGATGGCGCTCGGCGCGTTCCTCGCGGGGATGATCGTCGGCCGCTCCGAGTTCGCGTCGCGCGCCGCGTCCGAGGCGTTGCCGATGCGCGACGCGTTCGCGGTGCTCTTCTTCGTGTCCGTCGGGATGCTCTTCGACCCGGGGGCGCTCCTCGACTCGCCGGGGCTCTTCGCCGCGACGCTCGGCGTCGTCCTCGTCGGGAAGCCCGTCGCCGCGCTCGCGATCGTGCTCCTCCTCCGCTACCCGCTCGGCGTCGCGGTCGCGGTGGCGGTGGCGCTCGCGCAGATCGGCGAGTTCTCGTTCATCCTCGCCGCGCTGTCGGAGGGGCTCGGCCTCTTCGAGCGCGAGTCGACGAACGTCCTCGTCGCGACGGCGATCGTCTCGATCACGCTGAACCCGGTCCTCTACCGATTCCTGCCGCCGCTCGCCGAGCGGGCCTCGCGTCGCGGCGGGGTCCGGCCGCCGGCCGAGGCGACCGCGCGCGCCGCCGACGCGACGCACCGCGCGATCGTCGTCGGGTACGGCCCCGTCGGCCGCACGGTCACGCGACTGCTCCGCGAGAACGGCATCGAGCCGACCGTCGTCGAGCTCAACGTCGAGACGGCGCGCCGCCTCCGCGCGGAGGAAGGGATCGCCGCCGTGTACGGCGACGCCGCGCGGGCCGAGACGCTCGAGGCCGCGGGCGTCGGCGGCGCGCGGAGCCTCGTGCTCTCCGTGTCCGGCGTCTCCGGCGCGGACGAGGTGATCCGCCGAGCGCGCGAGGCGAACCCGGAGATCCGCGTCCTCGCGCGCGCGGCGTACGTGCGCGAGATCGAGGCTCTTCGGCGCGCCGGCGCGGACGTCGTCTTCTCGGGCGAGGGCGAGGTCGCGCTCGCGCTCGCCGAGTCGATCCTCCGCTCGCTCGGCGCCACGCCCGAGCAGGTCGAGCGGGAGCGCGACCGCGTCCACGCGGAAGTGCTCGGCGCGAACCCGGCCGGATGATCATTCGGGGTCCGCATGGACCCCGCCACCCGCGTCGGCGCCGTGCGGCTCGCCGTCGCCGACCTCGCCCGGTCGGTCGCGTTCTACGAGGTGCGGATCGGGCTAAAGGTTCGCGAGCGCGGGGCGGGCGAGGCGCGGCTCGGCGCCTCCGGCGGCACGCGCGATCTCCTCGTCCTCGTCGAGAAGCCCGGCGCGCGGCCGGCGCGGCGCGCGACGGGCCTCTACCACGTCGCGATCCTGCTCCCGACGCGCGCCGATCTCTCTCGCGCGCTCGCGCGGCTCATGGCGACGCGGACGCCGCTGACGGGCGCGGCGGACCACGGCGTGAGCGAGGCGCTCTATCTCGACGACGCGGAAGGGAACGGGATCGAGATCTACCGCGACCGGCCGCGCGAGGATTGGCCGTGGAGCGGCGACCAGCTCGAGATGGGCGGCGACCGGCTCGCGCTCCAGACTCTCCTCGACGAGGCGGGTGGCGTGACCGACGCGGCGGCGCCGGCGGCGACGACGGTCGGCCACGTGCACCTCCACGTGGCGCATCTCGCGGCCGCGGAGAGCTTCTACGCGGGCGCGCTCGGGCTCCGCGTCACGCAGCGCATGGGTCCGTCCGCGCTCTTCCTTGCGGCGGGGGACTACCACCACCACGTCGCGGTGAACACGTGGAAGGGAGAGGGCGCGCCGTCTCCGCCCGAGAACGCGTCGGGTCTCGTCGACTTCGAGCTGCGCCTCCCGAGCCGCGCCGAGATCGCGCGCGCCGGCGAGCGCCTCGCGGCGGCGAACGTGCCGTTCGAAGCGCTCCCCGACGGCGCGATCGCGACGCGCGACCCCTCGCGCAACGCGCTGCGGCTCGTGTTGGCGTAGGCCGCTCTGACCGCCGCCGCCCCTGCTGCGCCTCGCAGCGCGCTTCTTTCGCTCCGGGCTACGCGTCCAAGGCTACGCGGCCGAGTTGCGTCACCTCGAGAAGGCCGAGCTTCTGGAGGTAGGGCTCGTGGCGAGCGAGGAGGGATTCCTTCCGGATGCCCGTCTTCGCGGCGAGTGTCGAGAGGCCGAGCGGGCGCTTCGACGATCGGAGCGTCGCGAGGATCTTCCGGTCGGCGGGGTCGAGGCCGAGTTCGTCGATGCCGATCATCGCCAAGATCCCGGTCACGGTCGCGGCGTCGAGCACGGGTCGCTCGGTACCGATCGCGAGCGCGATCACGCGGCGCGTCAGATTCACGGCTTCGCGCGGCGTCCCGCGCGAGGCGCGCGCGATGCGTCGGTAGGCTTCGGGCTCGCTCGCTGGACTGCCTTCGCGCTCGGCGGTTCGCTTCACGATCTCGGTGAGTGCATCGTCCGAGTACTCGTCGAGCCAGACTTCGCTCGTGAAGCGGGAGTCGAGCGCCTTCGAGAGCCCCTCGGGGAGGTTCGTCGCGGCGATGAGCGTGATCGTTCTCTTCTCGAGCGCACCGTAGAGCGCGAGCTCCGCGTCGTCGGGAAGCTTGTGGATCTCGTCGATGAAGAGAACCGATCCGGGTTTCGCCGCTTCGAGCGCCGCGATGATCGGCGTCGCGTCCTTCACGTGCTGACCGGCGATCACTCGCGCGGTCGTCCCGAGATCCGCGGCGATCGCGTGGGCGAGGAGCGTCTTTCCGTGACCGGCTTCTCCCGTGAGGAGGAGCGGATCGAGGATCGGGACGTCCTTTCGATTCGCGGCCGCGACGAGACCTTTGAGTTGCGCGACGACGTGCTCCTGACCGACGACTGCCGAAAGTCCCCTCGATGCGGGAACTTCCGGAGTCGCTGGTGGCGCACATGCGCCACGGCGCGGGCGCATCAGGATGCGGACGCCGGTCTCTCGGAAGGAGAGCGCGGCCCTCGTGGTGAGAGGCTTCCCTTCCGTGTCGGTGATCGTGAGCCGGTGCGGGGCCTCGCCTTCGATGACGAGGAGGCCCGAGTGGGTGCGGCCGTGGCAATCGAGGCACAGGGTCAGGAGGTTCTTCGGCTCCGTCCGTCCTCGAGGTGCACGCGACTCGATGTGGTGGACGTCGACGCGAGTCGATCGCTTGCAGACGAAGCAGCGGTAGCCGTCTCGGGCGAGGATCTGCTTCCGAAGCGAGGCCGGCGTCTTTTCGCTCACCGAATTGCAGCAGAGCATCTCAGCGGTCAGGTCATCGAGCGGGATCGGTCCGTCGGGCGACGAGAGGGAAGCGTCCTTGCAGGCCGCGCAGCGCGAGGTGACGAGCTCGATCCTCGGCCTCTCGGCGCCGCCCGTGAGGAGCCGCTCGAGGAGCCCCTCGTCCGTCATCGTCTCGCCGGTCTCCTGCGAGACCTTCTCCTTCATCCGTTCCCACGCGGCGTAGGTCACGGCGTCGACCCGCGCCTGGATGGTGAACTTCGGGGTCGTGAGCCCGAGCTTGTCCGCCCGCGGCCGGTCGCCTTTCGAGAGCCCGGCGACCGCGCGAGAGAACTGCTCGCACGTGAGCGCCTCGGCCTTCGCGATCCACTCGGCTTCGGTTTCGGGTGTCGCGACCTTCGCGAGGAGCCGGAGCTTCGACCAGTCGATGCGCCCCTCGCAGAATGCGGCGTCGCATCCGGGGAGCTCGGTGAGGAGCCTTCCCGTCGCGAGGCGGTCCCGAGCCGTGCGACGCGAGTACCCGAGCCGGTCGAACGCGTAGTGGACCGCCGACTGGTGGCCGGTCTTCTGGTGAATCCCGCGCTCCTGCATGTCGTGGATGTAGAACGCGAAGCCCCGCTTCCCCGCGTGCTCCATCCGAGTCGTCCGCGACATCCACTGCTGGACGTCTTCATCCGGAAGTCCCGACATCATCTTCACGGTCACGGGTCGAGTGCGCATTCGCGTGATCCTCCTAACGATGAGTCGGAGTCCCACATGCGAGTGTTACGCGAAAAATAATAGGGAATTCCCGTCGCGAGATCGTGTGCGCCAGCTACCCAGGACAACGAACCCAACCCCAGTTGCGAGGCGCAGCGGGAGCGGCGGCGGGACGCCTAGCTGGCCGAGAACCTCGGCCCCGCCTCTCTTCGCACGCCTCGTCCCGAATTCCCCGCCAGCCGTTCGAGCACGAGCAGCACCGTCTCCGCCTCGTCCGGCGAGCCGATCGCCTCGGCGATCGCCTCCGCGCTCATCGGCGGCTTTCCCTTCGCCGCGCGCAGCGCCGCCACCGCCTTCTTCTGGATCTCGAGCACCGCGGCCGCGGCCTTCTTCCCCGCCTCGACGCCGGGCTGGTGGTAGGCGTTCACGTTCACGAGCGAGCCGTAAAGGCCGACCGCCCGCTCGAAGAGCGCGATCAGCTGGCCCACGGCGCGCGCGCTCGCGTCCCGCGCGGTGATCGTGAGCGACGGGCGGCCGCTCTCGTGCAGCGCGCGGCGCGTGCCGAGGAGGAAGCCGTGGAGGTAGTCGCCGCTCGTGACGCCCGGCTCGACTTCGATCGACTCGCCGGCGCGGTCGCGCGTCACGGCGACGAACGTCACGAAGAAGTTCGGGACGCCGTCTCGGAGCTGCTGGACGTACGCGTGCTGGTCGGTCGAGCCCTTGTTGCCGTAGACCGAGATCCCCTGGTGGACCACGCGGCCGTCGCGGTCCTTCTCCTTCCCGAGCGACTCCATCACGAGCTGTTGGAGGTAGCGCGAGAGGAGCAGCAGCCGATCCTTGTAGGGGAGCACCACCATCGACTTCTCGCCGCGGCCGTTCGTGGCGTGGTGCCACGCGAGCGCGAGGAGCATCGCGGGGTTCTTCATGGGGTCGGCCGCGCGCGTCGCGGCGTCCATCTCGCGCGCGCCCGCGAGGAGCGCGTCGACGTCGATGCCCTGGAGCGCGGCGGGGAGGAGGCCGACCGCCGCGGTCTCGGACGTGCGGCCGCCGACCCAGTCCCACATCGGGAAGCGGTCGATCCACTTCTCGGCGACCGCCGTCTCGTCGAGAGCGCTGCCCTCCCCGGTGACGGCGACCGCGTGCCGCGCGAACGAGAGGCCGGCCTTCGAGAAGGCTCGCGCGGCCTCGAGCATCCCGTTCCGCGGCTCGGGCGTGCCGCCCGACTTCGAGATCACGACGACGAGCGTCGCGGCGAGCCCGCCCTCGGATGCCGCGATCGCGTCGAGCGTCCGGTCGATCCCGTCCGGGTCGGTGTTGTCGATGAAAAACGCGCGCATCCGGTCCTCGCGCGTCCCGAGAGCGTCGCTCGCGAACTCGGGCCCGAGCGCCGACCCGCCGATGCCGATCGAGAGGAGGTTGCGAAAGTTCGCCGCCTTCTCCGGGCGCACTCGGCCCGAGTGCACGTCGGCCGCGAACGCCTCGACTCGCTCGATCGTCGACTCGATCGCGCGCCGGATCTCGGCGGTCGGCGCCAGCTCGGGCGCGCGGAGCCAGTAGTGCCCGACCATGCGCTTCTCGTCGGGATTCGCGATCGCGCCCTTCTCGAGCGCGGCCATCTCCCCGAGCGCGCGCCGCGCCGCGGCGTCCATCTCGCGCCAGAACGAGTCGGGCACGTCCATGCGCGAGACGTCGAGCGAGAGCCCGATCGCCTCGTCGGACCAGAGGAGTCGGCGGTAGCGTTCGAAGAGCGCCTTCGGGTCGGCGGGAGGCATGCGCGTTTCTCCGGTGGCAGGGCGGGGCGCGCCATCATAAAAGGGGCGCCCGTGACTCGAACGATCGAGAAGAAAGACGCGTGGGGCGTCGCCGCCGCGCGGCGGCTCACCGTGCGCCGGCCGCGCGGCCGGGCGCGCGGGTTCGCGGTGTTCCTGCACGGCTTCGGGTCGAACCAGCGCGGAGAGAAAGCGGAGGCGCTGCGGCGGCCGCTCCTCGACGCGGGCGTCGCGTACGCGACGTTCGACTCGCGCGGGACCGGCGAGCGGCCCGAGGACTTCCTCGAGCTGACCGCGTCGCGGCTCGTCGAGGACTGCCGCTCGGTCGTGCGGGCGCTGGCGCCGCGGTTCGGGCGCGCGGTCCTCGTCGGCTCGTCGCTCGGCGGGTTCACGGCCGCGTGGGCCGCGGCGATCGACCCGAAGCCGATCGCGGGCGTCGTCCTCCTCGCGCCTTCGTTTCGATTCCTCGAGCGGTACGCGACCACGATCTCGAAGTCGGCGCTCGCGCGCTGGAAGCGCGACGGGGTCCGTCCGTTCCCCGGGCCGCACTTCGACGCGCTCCTGTCCTACGACCTCGTCGTCGACGCGAAGCGCTACCGCTACGCGGACCTGTGCCGCCGGTTCGCGGCTCCGGCGCTCATCCTCCACGGTCTCCGCGACGACCTCGTGCCCGTCGACGACTCGCGGGACTTCCTCCGCCGCGCGCGGTCGAGCGAGATCGACCTCCTCGTCTTCAAGTCGGGCGACCACCGGCTCACGACGAAGAAGGCCGAGATCGCCGCGCTCGCCGCGGCAGCGGCTCGCCGCTGGCTCGGCTGAGTTCGCGGCTACAATCGCGCGCCGGAGGTCTCCATCGATGCGCTCGCTCCTCGCGCTCCTCGCCGTCGTTCTCGCCCTCGGCGCCGCCGCGCTCCCGTTCGCGGCCTGGGCGCAGAACCGCGTCACCGGGAAGGTCTGGGCCACGCGCTCGGAGGTGATCGCGCGGAACGGCATGGCGGCGACGAGCCAGCCGCTCGCGACCGAGGTCGCGCTCGACATCTTGAAGAAGGGCGGGAGCGCGGTCGACGCGGCCATCGCCGCGAACTCCGTGCTGGGGCTCATGGAGCCCACGGGGAACGGGATCGGCGGCGACCTCTTCGCGATCGTCTGGGATCCGAAGGCGAAGAAGCTCGTCGGCCTGAACGGCAGCGGCCGCTCGCCCGCGACGCTGACGCTCGAGCATTTCCGAAAGCTCGAGCTGAAGTCGATCCCGCCCGACGGACCGCTCCCGGTCTCGGTCCCCGGCGCGGTCGACGCGTGGTTCGAGCTGCACGGACGCTTCGGGAAGCTCCCGATGAAGGACGTCCTCGCGCCCGCGATCGCGTACGCGCGCGAGGGCTTCCCGCTCTCGGAGCTGATCGCCTTCTACTGGGGACGGGGCGGGGCCGCGCTGCGGAAGTATCCCAACTTCGAGGCGACGTACTTGCCCGGCGGGAAGGCGCCGAAGAAGGGCGAGATCTTCAAGAACCCCGACCTCGCGAGCACGCTCGACGAGATCGCGAAGGGCGGTCGCGACGCGTTCTACCGGGGCGAGATCGCGAGCCGCATCGCCGCCTACATGAAGGAAAACGGCGGGTTCCTGTCGTACGAGGACCTCGCGGAGCACCGATCCGAGTGGGTCGAGCCGGTCTCGGTGAACTACCGGGGCTACGACGTCTGGGAGCTGCCGCCGAACGGGCAGGGGATCGCGGCGCTCGAGATGCTCAACCTTCTCGAGCTCTACGACGTCGCGAAGATGGGCTTCGGCAGCGCCGAGCACGTCCACGCGTTCGTCGAGGCGAAGAAGCTCGCGTTCGAGGACCGTGCGCGCTTCTACGCCGACCCCGACTTCGCGAAGACGCCGATCGCGGGCCTCCTCTCGAAGGCCTACGCGAAGGAGCGCCGCGTCCTCATCGGCGAGCGCGCGGCGCGGAGCTATCCCGCCGGGAACCCCGCGCTCGGGACGGGCGACACGATCTACCTCACGACCGCCGACAAGGACGGCTGCATGGTGTCGCTCATCCAGAGCAATTTCCGCGGGATGGGCTCCGGCATGACGCCGACCGGGCTCGGCTTCTGCCTGCAAGACCGCGGGGAATTGTTCGACCTCGAGGAGGGCCGCCCGAACAGCTACGCGCCGCGGAAGCGTCCCTTCCACACGATCATCCCGGCCTTCATCACGAAGGACGGCGAGCCCTTCGTCAGCTTCGGCGTCATGGGCGGCGACATGCAGCCGCAGGGGCACGCGCAGATCGTGATGAACCTCGTCGACTTCGGCATGAACTTGCAGGAAGCCGGCGACGCCCCGCGCATCCAGCACGACGGGTCGTCGCAGCCGACGGGGAGCCGCATGAACGACGGCGGCGTCGTTTATCTCGAGAACGGCTTTCCTCCCGAGACGCGCCGCGACCTGACGCTCCGCGGCCACAAGCTCGGGAACGACGTCGGCGGGTTCGGCGGCTACCAGGCGATCCGGTGGGACCCCGTGAACCGGGTCTATTTCGGCGCCTCCGAGTCCCGGAAGGACGGGCACGCCGCGGGATATTGACCGAGAAGTCGCCGCACGAACGGCAACACTCGCCCCTCGGCGGCGTACTTAACGGGCGCGACCTCGGTAAGATGGGGACGCACCCGCGAAGAGGCAGCTCCTCCCTAGGGCTCCGGTCGATCGGGTTATCTTTCGCCGCCGCATTCCGGAAACGGATCGAGCGTCGAGCCACGAGCGCGCGCCGGTCGGACCACGGCGCCGACGGCTCGATCGGATTCCGGGGTGCGGCGGACTCGTTTGCACCTCTTCGCGCGACCCTTCTTTCACCCGGACCCACTTTTCCCCGCGCATGAGCAGCACGCGTCGGCGCTTTTTGCTCGCCCTTTCGGGCGTCGCGGTCGTCCTCCTCGCGATCTGGCTCGTCGAGATCTCGGGATTCACCGCGCGCGCCCCGAGGAACCTGATCCTCGTCTCGATCGACACGCTCCGCGCGGACCACCTCGGGTCCTACGGCTACGACGCGCCCACCTCGCCGAAGCTCGACCGGTTCGCGGAGCGGGGCACGGTCTTCCGGAACGCCTTCTCCGCCGCGGGCTGGACCGTCCCGTCGCACATGACGGCGTTCACCGGCCTCGACCCGATCGCGCACCGCCTCGTCGCGTTCCCCGACCCCGGCCGGCTCGGCGCCGGCTACGTGACGCTCGCCGAGACGCTCCGCGCGCGCGGGTTCCGGACGGCGGCCTTCACCGGCGGCGGCTTCATGTCGCCGCAGCACGGCTTCGAGGACGGATTCGAGCGATTCCAGGCGCGCGGGCGCCACTTCGACACGAAGCTCGGCGACGTGCGCGACTGGATCGAGAAGGTCGAGTCGGGTCCGACGAAGGACGGCGAGGAGCCGCGGTTCTTCGCCTTCCTGCACGGTTTCGACGTCCATCGTCCCTAGCGACCGCCGGAGGCGTACGCGCGGCGCTGGGCGGAGCGCGTGCGTCCGGGCGAGGCGCGGGAGTCGAAGCTCGTCGCGGACCGGCTCTTCCCGCTGCTCGAGGACTTGCAAGTCCTCGCGAAGAACTCGGGCGACGACCCGGCGCGGATCCGGCGCCGGCCGTCGGACGAGGATCTCGCGCTCGTCCGGTCGCAGTACGACGCCGAGATCGAGCGAGTCGACGACCTCCTCGGCGAGTTCCTCGAGTGGCTCGACGCGAAGGGGCTCCTCGACGACACGCTCGTCGTCTTCTTCTCCGACCACGGCGACGAGTTCTACGAGCACGGGAGCGTCGACCACGTCCACACGCTCTACGACGAGCTCCTGCGCGTCGCGTGGTTCATGGCGGGGCCGGGCGTGCCGCGCGCGGGCGTCGTCGAGCGCCCGGTGGGGCTCGTCGACCTCATGCCCACGGTGTGCGAGCTGCTCGACGTCCCGCTCGCGGCGCCGGTGCAGGGCCGGAGCCGGGTGATCGAGATGGACGAGGGGCCGGACGCGCCGCGAGGCGACGACGCCTTGTTCGCGTACGGCGGCTACTCCGAGTTCCCGATCCGGATGGAATCGGTGCGTGCGGGGAGCTGGAAGCTCGTCCGCCACTGGCTCTCGGGGCTCAAGAGCCTGCCGCCGCCCGAGAGCACGAAGCCGCCGTTCTACGCGCACCAGTTCCGGCCCGAGACCGACGACCTCGTCGAGCTGTTCGACGTCGCCGTCGACCCGGGCGAGACGAAGAACGTGGCGTCCGAGAACGAGGACGTCGCGAAGACGCTCGGCGGCTTGCTCGACGAGCGCCTCCGCGAGTGCGCGAGCCTCGCGAGCGAGCCGGGCGAGCGGCCGGCGCTCACGCGCGAGTACATCGAGGAGCTGAAGGCCCTCGGCTACATCCGCTGACGGCGGTCGACTTTGATCCGCGCGTCCACCGCGAACGACGATCGCGCGTCCGGCCCGGCGATGAACGGGTTCACGTCGATCTCGGCGATCGCGGGGTGGTCGCCCACGAGGCGGTCGAGCCGGAGGATCGCGTTCTCGATCGTCGCGAGGTCGACCTTCGCCGCGCCGCGCGCGCCCTCGAGGAGCGAGCGCCCGCGGATCTCGCGCACCATCGCTCGGGCGTCCGCGTCGGTCAGCGGGTGGATGCGGAGCGCGGTGTCGCGGATCGCCTCCGCGTGCACGCCGCCGAGCCCGAAGAGGAGGACGGGGCCGAACTGCGGGTCGCGCGTCGCGCCGAGGATCGTCTCGCGGCCGCCGCGGATCATCTTCTGCACCT
>Ga0187894_10007203_pt1 | contig 10589 bp, 11 predicted proteins | sample GBC1701081metaG_FD_136650 | JGI IMG/M metagenome (GOLD analysis project Ga0187894, IMG submission 136650) | White microbial mat communities from a lava cave in the Kipuka Kanohina Cave System on the Island of Hawaii, USA - GBC170108-1 metaG ... | reverse complement strand
TTCAAGCGGCGTCGAGACATTCGTCACGATGACGTTGGTGGCGAAGCCTTCGGGATACATCACTGAACGCTCCGGCGCGAACAAGAGATCGCAGCCGGCGTCAGCGAGCAAAGCCGCGTCCTTGGCTTCATCGCGCGGGTAGCGCTCAAAATCTTCGTGCGGCGCAAACTGCCGCGGGTTCACAAACAAAGTCGCCGCCACCTTGCCGCCGCGCGCCTTCGCGGTGCGCACGAGCGAGAGGTGGCCCTCGTGCAGCGCGCCCATTGTCGGCACCAGGCCAATGCGTTCGCCGGCCGAACGCCAAGCGCCCAAGGCGGCGCGCAAACTGGGCACGTCGCGGACAATGGTTAATGGCGAAGCGTTCATCTCACACCGAATCCCTACGGGAACCCGCTAGAGTCAAGGCGCTTAAGCGCCCCTTAACCGAGATTGGCGACATCTCAACTATGTCGAGGTGCGCGCGCTCCAATGTAGGGATCGCCGCGGCTTCCCGCGCGGGGGCCGCGCCTTGAACCTCGCTTACGCCATCGACGCCGAAACTGGCCTCCGCCGTGCGCACGTGATCGTGGTCGGCAACCAGAAGGGCGGGGCCGGCAAATCGACCGTCGCCATGCACGTGATCGTCGCCCTGATGCGCATGGGTCGCAGGACGGGCGCTTTGGACCTCGATGTACGCCAGCGTTCGCTCGGCCGCTATATCGAGAACCGCACGCGCTGGATCTCCGATCGTCGCGTGGCGCTGCCGTCGCCGCAGGTGGTGGAGCTCTATGAGAGCCGCCGACGGCAGATGGATGAAGCCGAAGCGGAGGAGGAGACAAGCTTCCGTACCGCGCTCCGGCGCCTCTCGCAGACCTGCGATTTCATCGTCGTCGATAGCCCCGGCGGCGACACCAATCTCGCTCGCCTCGCCCATTCGCAGGCCGATACTTTGATCACGCCGCTGAACGACAGCTTCGTGGACTTTGACCTGTTGGGCGATATCGATCCGAACAATGCCGAGATCGTCCGTCCGTCGATCTACAGCGAGATGGTCTGGGATAGCCGCAAGCGCAAAGCTCAGGAGCTGCGCCAGCCAATCGACTGGATCGTGATGCGCAACCGCACCTCCGCCAGCCGCATCGAAGCCAAGAACAAGCAGAAGGTCGGCGATGCGCTGAAGACGCTGTCGAGCCGCATCGGCTTCCGCCTCGCGCCGGGCCTGTCCGAGCGCGTGATCTTCCGCGAACTGTTCCCGCAGGGGCTGACTTTGCTCGATCTCGATAGCGAGGGCGTGGACGGCGAAATGCGGATGACGCACCTCGCCGCCCGCCAGGAATTACGCGACCTGTTCATCACCCTGAAGTTGCCTGGGCTGGACGGCGAGCCGCTGCGGTTCTAGCGCTCCACCGTGCTGCCGCTTCTCATCGCCATTGGTCTTGTGTTCGTGCTGCTGCTGGTCGGCCGCCTCGGCGGCGCAAAGCGGCGCGTTCTAACGAAACGCTGGCCAGCGGTGCTGATGGGGGTCGCGGCGATTTTCCTGCTGCTGCGCGGACAGATGTGGCCGGCGATCGCTTTCGGCGCTCTAGCGGCGCTCGCGTGGGTGCTGGAGCCGCGCCTGATCGCGCCGCCTCCGCCGCCACAGACGGGCCCAGAGGATCCGGAAGACGTTTCAGCGCGCTCCGTTCTCGGCCTCGCGCGCGGAGCGGGGGCGAGCGAAATCCGCGCCGCTTATCGCGCCAAAATGCGCGCGGCGCATCCCGATCGCGGCGGCTCACATAACGAAGCCGCGCGGCTTGCGGCCGCGCGGGATCGGTTGCTCAGGAAAAGGTAGAACGGCTTATTGGCCGTCTTCGTCGGTGGTTTCTTCCGCCGTGAATTCGCCTTCGGCTTCCATCTCGTCGCCTTGGCCGATCGGCGCATCGACGACCGCCTGCGGCGCAAGCGTGTCGAGCACCATGCCTTGATAGGTCTGGTACGGTGTCGGCGGCGTGGCGCGCGCGGTTTGCGTCACGGCGCCGGTGGCTACGTTCGGCGCGAACTGAAGGTCGAGACGCGGGTTCGGCAAGCTGGCGTAAGTCACGTTGTCGCCGCGGCGCGCATATTCTTCGTAGGCGCCTTCAACCAGATAGGCGACCTGCGCATCGCGCGCGGCGGCGGTTTCACCACCGAGGACCACGACGACCACGCGGCGGCCGCCACGTTCGGCCATCGTTGCGAGGTTGAAGCCGGAAGCGCGCGTGTAGCCGGTCTTGATGCCGTCGACGCCGTCAACTTGGCCGATCAAGCGGTTGTGGCTGCGCGCGCCGCCACGGCGCCAGTTGAAGCTCGGCGTGGTGAAGTAGTGATAATGCTCGGGAAAGTCGCGCCACAGCGCTTGGCTCAACACCGCCATGTCACGCGCCGTGGTGGCGTGGCGCGTCGAGGGCAGGCCGCTGGCGTTGGCGAAACGGGTGTTGGTCATGCCGAGTTCGCGGGCGCGGGCGCTCATCGACGACGAGAAGCGCGCTTCGGTGCCGCCCAGACGCTCGGCCACCATGGTGGCGACGTCGTTAGCGGATTGGACGACCAGAGCGCGGATGGCTTGGTCAACGGTGATGGAATCGCAGCCGCCGCGGCGCGTGCACCGCAGGCCGAGCCGCGACGGCGGCTGGCGCGACGCGTTGCGGGAGGCGGTGAGGCGGGTCTCCAGGCTGACGTCGCCACGCTCGATGGCTTCGAACAGCATGTAGAGGGTCATCATCTTGGTCAGCGAGGCCGGATACCGGGTCTCGTCGGCCTGATCCTCGAGGAGAACTTCGTTGGTGCGCGCGTCCATGACGATCGCCGCATAGCGATCCTGGGCCTGGGCCGGGACGCTCATGACCATGCCGAGCGCCAGGGAGGCCGCTGCTACAGCGCCTCTGAACCTCAAACCACCCGCTCGCTTCATGCTCTAGTCCCGCTCAATCAACCCGGAGTTTTCAGGCAAATCGCGTGCCGCGCAGCTTACAGATTGATTAGGGCAGGTTAAGCGAGCGTTTCCTCGGCCTGCACTTTCTGCGCGGGTCGTGCCTTAAACACTTCCTTCCGCCTGCATTTACGGCGCCGCGGCTGAATTCAAACTGAGTAAACGCAGTTCTGCAGGCGGCAAATGCAGTTGCGGATACATTCGCGCCAGGTCGCTACGGCATGCGGATTAACCCAGACGACTCAGCTGCTGCATTTTTCAGCGGACTCGCTTGGTGCGCTGCAGTGTAGCGGCGGTTTCGATTTGGTGAACATTTAGTTAGTATATTGAAATTATGACGATAAATGCTTATGTTGCAGTGCAACAAAAAATCCTTGACTTCGCGCCTGCAACATAACATATATCGGTTATTCCGGGCCGCCTTATGCGGCTTATCCAGAACATAGGGCGCATCTCTCGCGCGCCCCCCATTGGAGGCGAACATGGCTGCTGCGAAGACCGCCCGCAAGGCGACTGAAGCTTTCGACACCGTCACCACGGCGTCGACCCAAGCGTGGCGTGAAAATGTTGACCGCGGCGTCGCCGCGATGTCGGAAGCGTCTGCTTTCGGCAAGGAAAACCTCGACGCGTTCATCGCGTCGGCCACGGCGACCCAAAAGGGCCTCGAAACCATCTCGGCCCGCACAGTGGCTTTCTCGAAGCAAGCGCTTGAGAACCACGTCGCCGCCACGAAGAACCTGATGACCTCGAAGAGCGTCCAGGAATTCATGGAAAAGCAAACCGAGTACGCGAAGTCCTCGTTCGAAGCCTACGTGGCCGAACTGACCTCGCTGTCCGAGCTGATGCAAGGCGTTACCAAGGAAGCCGCTGCGCCGATCAACGAGCGCATGAGCGCCATGGGCCACCTGATCCAAGCCGGCGTTGCACGCTGAGCTTTAGCTTCGGGACGGAACGTCCCGAGGGGCTGAAACGAGAACGGGCCTGGCGCAAGCCAGGCCCGTTTTTCGTGCGTGGCGCCAAAAAACGCGCGGCGCGTGCATTGGGGTGTGACCTCAACAGGAACAAGCCCTTCCCCTTCGCCGTCTTCTCCATAAATAATTGACCAAGCGGGGCGACCCTCAATCGAGTCGTGCTCGCGAGTAGGCCTGGATGAGCGACGAGTGGAACGACGGCGGTGAAGGCGACGGGATCGGTGGGGCTGACAGCCGTTCCGGTACGAAGACGCTCACGCGCACCAAGAAGCCGGCCCTCTACCGCGTCCTGCTGCTGAATGATGATTACACGCCGATGGAATTCGTTGTGTACGTGCTGGAGCGCTTCTTCAACAAAAACCGGGAAGAGGCGACCGAAATCATGCTGCACGTGCATCAGCACGGCGTCGGCGTCTGTGGAATTTTTACCTACGAGGTGGCCGAGACCAAGGTCGCCCAAGTTCTGGATCTCGCGCGGCGCAGCGAACATCCGCTGCAATGCACTATGGAAAAGGAATAGAAGCCCAGATGGCTACCTTCTCGCGCACGCTCGAACAAACGCTCCGCCGTGCGCTTTCGCTGGCGAACGAACACCGCCACGAGTACGTGACGCTTGAGCACCTGCTGCTCTCGCTGATTGACGACGATGACGCCGCGCAAGTGATGCAGGCGTGCAAGGTCGATCTCGACAAGCTGCGGATGAGCCTCGACTCGTATTTGGAGGAAGAACTCGATAGCCTGGTCGTGGAACGCCGCGATCACGAGGAAGCGCGCCCGACGGCCGGCTTCCAGCGTGTGCTGCAGCGGGCGATGCTGCACGTTGACTCAAGCGGCGGCCGCGAAGTGACCGGCGCCAACGTGCTCGTCGCGCTGTTCAGCGAGCGCGAGAGCCACGCCGCGTACTTCCTGCAAGAGCAGGACATGACCCGCTACGACGCGGTGAACTACATCGCCCACGGCCTGGCCAAGCGCCCGGGCCAATCGCAAGCGCGCCCGGTGCGCGGCGCCGAAGAAGAGGGCGGCGAGCGCGTCGTGAAGTCTGGCCAGGAGGCGCTGCAGGCCTATTGCGTGAACCTCAACAAGAAGGCCAAGGAAGGAAAGATCGATCCGCTGATCGGCCGCGAAGCCGAGGTGCTGCGTTCGATCCAGATTCTCTGCCGCCGCCAAAAGAACAACCCGCTGCTCGTCGGTGATCCGGGCGTTGGCAAAACGGCGATCGCCGAAGGCCTGGCGCGCAAGATCAATGAAAAGCAGGTGCCCGAAGTTCTGGCTGATGCGACGATCTTCTCGCTCGACATGGGCTCGCTGCTCGCCGGCACGCGCTATCGCGGCGATTTCGAAGAGCGCTTGAAGAGCGTGATGAAGGAACTGGAGAACCACCCGAAGGCGATCCTGTTCATCGACGAGATTCACACCGTCATCGGCGCCGGCGCGACCAGCGGCGGGGCGATGGATGCGTCGAACCTGTTGAAGCCGGCGCTGCAAAACGGCGGCCTGCGGTGCATGGGCTCGACCACCTACAAGGAATACCGCCAGCACTTCGAGAAGGACCGCGCTTTGGCGCGCCGCTTCCAGAAGATCGACGTGAACGAGCCGACGATCCCGGACTCGATCAAAATCCTCAACGGCCTGAAGTCGTATTTCGAGGATTATCACAAGGTGAAGTACACCGACGAGGCGATCAAAGCCGCGGTCGAGCTTTCCGCGCGCCACATCGGCGACCGCAAGCTGCCGGACAAGGCGATCGACGTGATCGACGAAACCGGCGCGTCAATGATGCTGCTCAAGCCTGAACAGCGCAAGCAGGTGATCGATGTCGCCGAAGTGGAAGAGGTGGTGTCGCGCATGGCGCGCATCCCGCCGAAATCGGTGTCGAAGAACGACGCGGAAATGCTGGGCTCGCTGACCAACGATTTGAAGCGCGTCGTGTTCGGCCAAGACAACGCGATCGACCAGCTCACCTCCGCCATCAAAATGGCGCGCGCTGGGTTGCGCGAACCGCAGAAGCCGATCGGCTGCTATCTGTTCGCGGGGCCAACCGGCGTTGGCAAAACCGAAGTCGCTCGCTCGCTCGCCAACATCATGGGCATCGAGCTGCTGCGCTTTGATATGTCGGAGTACATGGAGCGCCACACCGTGAGCCGCCTCATCGGCGCCCCTCCCGGCTATGTCGGCTTCGATCAGGGCGGCTTGCTGACCGACGGCGTCGACCAGCATCCGCACTCGGTGCTGCTGCTCGATGAAATCGAGAAGGCGCACCCCGATCTGTTCAACATCCTGCTGCAAGTCATGGATCATGGCTCGCTGACGGATGCGAACGGCAAGAAGGTCGATTTCCGCAATGTGATCCTGATCATGACCACCAATGCCGGCGCTGCTGACGCTGCGAAGCAGGGCATCGGCTTCGGCGCGGGCAAGAAGGATCACATGAACGACGAGGCGATCAAAAACCTCTTCACGCCGGAATTCCGCAACCGGCTCGACGCGGTGATCAGCTTCAACGGCTTGCCGCCAGAAGTGGTCCGCAACGTCGTGCAGAAGTTCATCATCCAGCTCGAAGCGCAGCTTTCCGAGCGCAACGTGCAGATCGAGATCACCGATCGCGCCGCCGATTGGGTGGCCACGCGGGGCTACGACGAAAGCTTCGGCGCACGGCCGCTGGCGCGTCTCATCCAAGAGACGATCAAGAAGCCGATGGCGGACGAACTTCTGTTTGGCAAGCTGAAGAACGGCGGCATCGTCAAGATCGATATCGATCCGGCCGACAAGGACAAGCTCAAGTTCGAGTATTTCCCGGAGCAGAAGTCCGCCGGCGGCGGCGGCTGGTTCGGGGCGAAGCGGCCAGAAAAGGCGTAGCGTCGAAGGCGTAACGCTTCGGAGCACAAGCAACAAACGGCGGTCGCGCAAGCGGCCGCTGTTTTGTTTGGGCATGCTACAAGCGCGCGAATAAAGCGCGCGATGAGCCGCCGCGATTGGCGCCCCGCCTCGCCGGGCGTAGCGTCCGCGCATGCGGGATCACCTCTACGCACTCGACGTGTTGCGATTTTGCGCCGCATTCGCAGTGATGGTGTTTCACTTCTGCTTCTACTCGTGGGCATCGAACGGCGCCTCAATAGCCATCATGTTCGACGCCGCCGCACGTTACGAAACGCTGGCGCCGTTCACTTGGTTCGGGTGGGTCGGCGTACAAATCTTCTTCGTCATCTCCGGATTCGTAATCGCCAATTCAGCGCATGGCGCCGCGCCGTCGGCATTCCTGAAGGGCAGGCTGTTGCGGCTCTATCCGGCGGCGTGGATGTGCGCGGGCGTTTCGCTCGCGGCGTGGATGTTCATCGCGCACCGGCCGCTCGCGCAGGAGCTCGACGATTTCACGCGCTCGGTAACGCTGTGGATCACCGGACCTTGGATCGACGATGTCTATTGGTCGTTGGCGGTTGAGATCGTTTTCTATGCGCTGGTGTTCGGCGTGCTCGTGGCGCGCCGCATCGTATCGTTGGCCGCGATCCCATGGTTGCTGACGGCGCTTTGCGTCGTCCACGACGTGTTTTTCGGTGCGCTGCGTCAGTTCACGGAATCGGTGCTCGGGGAACGCTTGTTCGGCTGGATCGACTGGCGCCACGACATCCTGTTGATGCAGCATGGCGCGTTCTTCGCGATCGGCATATGGCTGTGGATGCTCAGCCGTGGGCGCATGAACGGCATCCGCTTTGTGGGCCTAGCGATCGCATTCGCCGCCGGGCTGCTAGAAATCATCGCGCGCGTCCGAAGCATGCCCCAGGAGGTGGCGTATGAGGGCGCCATGTCGGTGTGGCCGCCTATCGCGTTGTGGTTGGCCGGTGTCGGTTTGGTGGTCGCCGTGGCGCTGCGGCCGCACTGGTTGCGCGTCGAGCACGCGGGCGCCCGGCGCGCGCTCAAGCGCATCGGCTTGATGACCTACCCGCTGTTCCTCGCGCACAGCGAAGCCGGTGCGGGGCTGCTCCGCGTGCTGATCACGAGTGGCCTCGACACGCGGGTCGCGCTTGCGCTCTCGATGTTGGCTGCGTTGGTGTTCGCCTATACGGTCAGCGCCAGCGCCGAGGTGGCGATCCGGCGTTTGCTGGGCGCAGCACTCGATGGCGTCGAGAGGGCGCTCAAGGCCGCCGCGCCAAAACTCGCCTGGCTGTTCTCGCCCGGCAAGGATTCCGTGCTCGACTAAAGATCGCGGCGATGTGTTTGGCGATCGCCGCCTTGTTTGCGAGGGCATGACGATGATCAAGGCGGCGGGATTGCTGCTGGCCCTCGCGGGTTGCGTTTCGGCCGCGGCCTCGACGCCGTTCGACGGCGCCTTACCCTCGGCGCTCTGTGCGGGCTGGCACGGCGAGCGCGTGTGCGAATTGATCAGCGAAGATGCGCAAATGCGCGTGCTGCGCTGCACGTTTCCGCCCGGCGTCGGCCACGAGGCGCACTACCACCCGTCGCATGTTGGCTACATCCTCGAAGGCCAAAGCGTGATGCGCACAACGACCGCGAACGGCGAGCAGACGCGCCCGCTCGCGGCGGGCGCAAGCTGGGTGAGCGATGTGGAAGTGCGCCACGCGGCGCTGAACGTCGGCGATCAGACCATGCGCTATCTGATTGTTGAGAAGAAATACGCCGACGCGCGCGGCGTCGGTTGCAATGTTTGGCTGAGGCGGTAGAAAATCCTCGGTTGCGGTAATGGAAAGGTGCCTGATGGCGACGAAAGAGCAAATTGAGGCGATAAAGCGCGAGGTTGCTATCCATCCCAATCTGGCTCACGCAATCTCCAGGCGCAAAAAAACAAAGAAAAACAAGTCGAAAGACCCAATTTCCGAAGATGTCGTTTGTAAAGCAATTTGCCCAATTTTGGCGGAGGAACTGCGCAAATGAAAAACACTGCTTGGAGCGGAAAAAGTGGCACGGGCGCGCGGAAACTAAAGAAGCGCGTCAAAGGGATCGTCGATGAGATGGTGATCCAGCTGTCGGAACGACACGGCGTCAACGTTGACGCCGCCCGTGTGAAGCTCCTCAAGGCGCGTCTGGTGAAGGCGTCGGTGGAACTCGCGGCGCAAGAAGAGCGCGCGTGACGCGTTGGGCGTGCTAGTACCCTGGTCAAGCCTCAAGCGCATCAATAGCGAACTGTTCCGGATGGTAGGCGTGACTAGCCTCGCGGCGACGCCTATTGCGGCTGGCGTGCTTCACGTCATTGAACGCGTCGCGACAGCATACGGCTTAGAGGTTGCTCTAGCGCTGCCGCTATCCATGCACGTGCTCTACTACGCGAGCTTATCGCTAGTGGGCGCGCAAATTCTCATCATCTTGTGTGCGCCGTCGCAGGTGGTCCAGTTCGATTCCTCCGCCGAGCATTCTGCGCACTGGGTTTCTTCAGTGGAGGCTCTACGTCAAAATAAGGCAAAGCTTGAAGAGATATTTAGCTCGAGGCTGGGCCGCGCGCTTCAAGAGTCTGACGACACGCTGGATGCCGATCAACGTGAGCGAATTTCTGATCGTGCCGCCAAGGCTGCTGCGTCCGCCCTCGTGAAGGATACACGCTCCGTCGAGAGCGACATTGCAAACGAACTCACCGTCACTTGGCTTGATCTCCAGAAGAAGGCCGCACTCATACGCTTTCTCATTGCCGCGCTCTTCGGCGTGTCATTCATCTGTTACATGTCACTCGTGTTTTGGTTTGGACCCAGAACGCTTCTGGGTTTGGGGTGAGAAAATCCGCGCCCCGTCGTCCAGCCCGTAGTGTGACCGAATCCGGTTCACGGCGCTGGATGCCTGCTTGGTCGTGACCGTAGAAATTCCTGCGCGTTTCGCAGCATTTCGTAGCAATACGGTGTCGGCGTTCTTTTGAGCCATAGTCTCTACCTCCATCTGCGATGGAGTCACCCCATTGGTGCATTCTTGTGCTGAGTCGCGTCTGAACGACATTCCTTGCGAGCTCAACGAATCACCTCCGCCGAGTTTCTCCGGCAATGCTTAACAATGGTTTTGGTTCAGCATTTGCTCGCGTCGCGCCGCCTTTGCGCGCTCGCTAAAGGTTGGCCGCGATTAGCTTGGCGATCTCTTCTAGTTCCGCGATCTCGGCGCGCTTGCCGTGGCTGTGGCCGGCGAGGGCGACGCCTTCGTAGCGTGGGATGATATGGAAATGCAGGTGGAAGATCGTCTGCCCTGCCGGTGCGCCATTGAATTGTGTGACGACGATGCCGTCGGGTTTCAGCGCCTTGTCCACGGCGCGCGTAAGCCGCTGCACGCTCGCCATCAGCGGTGCGACCTTGTCGTCCGCGAAGTCCAGAAAATTTCGCGCGCGGACGTTTTTCGGTACGATGAGCGTGTGGCCACGCGATTGCGGGAAAAGGTCCATGAAGGCGAGCGTCGCGTCGTCCTCGGTCACCTTCACCGCCGAAATCTCGCCGCGCAAAATCTTCGCGAACAGATTGGCGTCGTCGTAGGTTCCGTGCAGGCTCATGGGATGATCTCCTGGGGGAGGGTGTAGCGATGACGGCGAGGGCTGCAAAGTCTCCGAAGAAGGGGGCGGTGAAGAAGGCGCCCGCCAAGAAAGCGCCGGCGAGCCGGGTGATGACCGGGCGTTCGGCTGCATGGATGGAAGCTGTCGCCGCGAGTTTGGAGCGTGATACCGGCAAGACGCTCGACCAATGGGCAAAGATCGCGGCGACAGCTTCCATCCA
>Ga0187894_10007202_pt1 | contig 10589 bp, 8 predicted proteins | sample GBC1701081metaG_FD_136650 | JGI IMG/M metagenome (GOLD analysis project Ga0187894, IMG submission 136650) | White microbial mat communities from a lava cave in the Kipuka Kanohina Cave System on the Island of Hawaii, USA - GBC170108-1 metaG ... | reverse complement strand
TTTATCTCGAAAGAAAAAGCCCCAAAGGGTAGCCCATAAAATTCCCAAGCTACTCATTGTTAAAAACATAAATCTCCATCCAAAATCAGCGACGAGATAGGAAATGAGAGGAGCGCCTACAACAGAAGAGAGAGGGATGGCAACAAGTCCCAAAGATAAGGCTCTTGCTCTTTCCGAAGGAGGCAGCCAGTAACGGATGGTGCGAGACATAGCGGGAAAATGGGGTCCTTCCGTAATACCCAATAAAACACGCAGCCCTACAAATGTCCAAAATCCTGTGGCAAAACTCAATAAGCCCACACATAAGGACCAGGCGACAGCAGCCACGGACCAAACGATCCTCGTTCCCCAAAGATCCACTAACCACCCTCCAAAAGCAGTCAATAAAACATAGCCCATTCCAAAAGCGGAGAGAATTATTCCAAATTGAGTATCCGTAAAATGAAATTCTTGTTTGAGCGGATAGATGACGAAAGAAATAGCAGAGCGATCGATAAAATTAATTAGGGTGATTAAGAAAATAAACATCCCTACAACCCAACGGTACCGCGTGGAACGGTTACTCCTCATAAAGTACCTCTTATGTTTCTTCACAAGAATTTTACCCAAAAGTAAAAAAAAGAGAAATCTTTTTAAACAAAGATTTAATTTTTAATTGTAAAATTGTCAGAATTAATTTAAAAACACATTATTTATTAATAAATTTAACTCAAATTATTTTAATAAATAATTATTCGTGTTTTAATACATTATCTTTGTAGTTTTGCATATTCGATAAGAAGGAGGTGTAGATATTCAAGTACCTGCTCATGAGAAAGATTTTTTCTTGCAAAGGCATGGGCCCGATCTGCAATTTGTCGGCACTCTTTATCATGTTTCTGTGCCCAGAGAATCCATTGCGGCAGGTCATTTAGATCGGCCTGGAGTGGGATGTAGTGCACAAAGGGTTGTAATCCTCGATAATACCATTGTATTGAAGATGAGCTTTGTTTGAAAAGGACACACTCGGAAAACAGTTGCCAATAAGCTCTGGAGTATGCACAGCTATTCCCATCAATGAGTAGCTGATATTTGTAAAGTAGGTGTTCTTTAACTGCAACGAGGTTAGAAAAGAAATGAGAATAGGTTTTTTTGATATATTCGCGATCAGAGCATTGGCAAAGATCAGTATATCTTGCATTTATCAGGTGAGGGTATTTAAATGACAAGCAAACGGCCCTAGATCGGGGAAAATTGAGAAAGTTCTGTGCTGTAAACAAACCTCCTGTCGTGTTTCCTCTCCAAAAAATCTGATCTTTTTTTACATGCCAAGGAAAGCGAGCTTTCCCTTGTTCTAACTCTTGAAAAAATGGATAATTGCCAGACAATGCTTCGAAATCTGGTATCAGTATGATATGGGGTGTCGTTTTTAGTTTAGCAAATGAAAAAATGGGAACGGAAAACTTATTGTTATCCAAATAATCATGCATAGTCGCGAGAAATGTCATATTGGGAAGCTTCGTTCTTCTCAAAATTGCATGGATGGCTTTAACTATCGGAAGAGCCCTACAGTTTTTTGAAGGATTTGCGATAGTCAAAGTATTATTTTTAATGGTAAACTTTACTAACAAACTTGAGTTAGCTTTCTTCTCTGCTTCAAATAGTAGATCGAGATCAGCACTCCGAATCCCAGAATCTTTGTAAGGGTCTAAGTCCACTGCGATTTGTTTAAGGACCTCATTCCTTAAGTCAAGAGAGTAGGTAACGGAAGAAAAAAATGGGCAAAGCAGGAGGCATAAAAACAAAAAATGGGAACCTACGATTAATCCAACAATATTCATTGTCGCGCCATGACTAAGAAATTCAACACTTTTCTCAAGGGGTTTTGTTTCGCTATTACTTTGTCATAATTTTGCTTAAGTTTAATAGAAGTCGTGTATATTACCCCGTCTTCAATAACATTGCGATCACCCAAGATAACCTTCTTTGGTAAGACGATTGTTTTATAGAGGTGATGGAGCTGTGTGTAGCGATATTGTTCTACCCAATTCGTTGATTCATAAGCTTTTAAAGCATGAAGTTCATAATTTTCATACATCTCTCTGAGAGCGTTAGCAAGGGCATTTACATCGCACTCGAATTGGAGTCCCAAATCATCGTGCCAAGGTTGAAAATCTTTATAAAAAGCTTGCACAGGAGTGTTACTGGGCACGACTTTAACATATCCCGATCGACAGATAGTTGCCTGTGCTGTGTTATCGGTGACGATCGAGGGGATCCCCAAAGCTAGCGCTTCTCTTGGCTGTAAGGAAAATCCTTCTCCTGTGGAGGGGCTTACGTAGCAATCGAAAGAACTTAATTCTTTGACATAATCCTCCCAAGATAAGGGAAGACTGGTAATAGTAACGTTGTCTAACCCAAGAGATCTTTTTGTTTCTTGGATTAGCTTCAAACAATCGTTGTCGTCATATCTTCCATTAAGGATGAGCTCTACCTTAGGATTATTGCTAAAAGCTATTGCAAAAGCTTGGATTAGGACAGCCTGATTTTTTCTTGATATGAAGCTTCCCAGATTACCAAAAACAAAGGGGCGTTCTTGAGGTTTAGTATGCAAATAGGACTTGGTGATAAAAGGATCGAGGTACATTCCCAGAGGAATGACGAAGATGGGAATTTTCACACCGCAGTCTTGGTACACCTTGACAAAAAATTCATCGGGAACGATGACAGCATCGAATTCACGGTTGAGAATTTTTTGCCAGTTTTTAGGAATTTTGGTCGACTCAAACATCGAATAGGCAATTTTCACATCTGCATGCCCTAGAGCAGAAAATCGAGCTGCTGAAGGAAAAAGCAGGGGATCTTCGAAGATCAGGACGTGAGCATTGCTTTTGTATTTTTGTTGTACAATTTTTTTTACCTTCTCAGGAAGGTCTTGGAGATCAATATACCCGTGGTGGATATATTTGATGGAGTAATTGTCATGAAGAGAGTCGATAAGGCCTATCGCTTGCCTTCCGATTCCGTCTCCAAATCGGAGTGTTCCCATGACGGCAAGATCGCAGTTATACTTGTGTTTTATATAGGCATGAAAACAGAAATAAGCTATGCCAATGATAAAGAAGAGCGAGAGTGCTCTTATTAATATGCGCTTCATAAAGAGTGTTCCGAAGGGTTTAAGAATCCATGAGGGTAAAAAAGCCCACTTTCTCAAAATTGTTTCAGATTTTTTATAAATTTTTTAATATAAGTAATTGCTATTTTTTTTTTTAGAAAAATCATCTCTTACTTTTGGTTATAGGTTAGCAGTTACGTAACTCTTTTCTAAGAAGTGATCTGTAGGATGAGTTCGAAGATGAAAACGCCTATTAGTAAGGATAAAACGCTTTTTCCCCCTTTAAGCTGCGGGTGTTGGCGTTCATATTTTTTAATATAACGACCTACCCACACCATAAGAGGGGGTAAGACGCCAAAAAGGAGGGCACAACTGACCCCTCCAGCATATTCCAGGGCTGTGATAAAGACACCTGGATAGAGCAAAGCAATCACGGTGGGGGGAACGAAAATACCCAAACAAAGAGCAACTTTTTTCATTCCCTCTTTTTTGATTTTTAAACCATCTGCTAGAAAATCTAAAAAAGAAATGGCTAAGGCAAGGTAAGAGGTGGTTAATACGAAGAAGGCAAAATAACTTCCTATCTGAAAGATCCAAGGGTTTTGCAAGATATCCCTAAGAGGAGTAACAGCGGTCTCCCCATTTTGTTTGGCTATTACTAGACGTTCTATAGGAATGATACCTAAGATGATCAGCTCCCATGTTAAATAGGCTATTAAAGGAATGGAGCTCCCAAAAATGATGGAAAGACGTACTTTTTTGATATCTCTTTTCATGTAGGTCATGAGAGTGGGAATGATCATCTGATAGGTAAATGCGGTTAAAAGGACTGGTGTGACGCAGAAGCTTTGTCTCCAATTCATAAAGGTCAATAAACTGGGCGTGATACAGCATATGGAGGAGAAGATAAAAAGCAGGTAGCAGACCAATGCGCCTAACATAAAGATGGAATTGAACCGATCAACAAAACTTACTCCTAAATAAATAATGGGAGAGAAAATTAGGACATAGAGAATCATCGCGGCTTCTTTCGGTAGGTGGAAAAGATCGACCAAGGTAGCGCCACCTCCAGATACATGAGCAATCATAGCAGTTAAAAATAGGAAGAGGTAGACCAACCAACACCCTGCTTTTCCAATAGGGCCTAACAATCTATGCGTCATAGTAATCAGATTTGCCTCATTAGGCATCCAGATGCAGACCTCCAAAAGTAGTAGTCCTGTCCCTAACATGAAAAACCAGGTAAGGATGTAGAAAAAGCTTGCTGGAATGAACCCGACTGTGCCTGTGGCCACGGGCAGTCCCAACATGCCCACGCCTACCATGGTTGCAGCAATCAGTAAAGAACCGCCGATAAGATCTCCTAGATTTCGGATCGCGCGCATAGGAAATAGGTTAGACCAGCTATTTAAAAAAATCAATGACTACAGTAGTATGAACTTTTTTTGAAAGTAGAGATTGAGTAACATAGATGGCAGATGCAAAGCAGGGTTCCGCAGTTATTTTAGAAGGTCTGAGGCCGATTCTATGGAACTCTTTTTTCGATCAGCGTGGATTTTTTCAAGAGTGTTATCGCAAATCTCATTACCTGGCAATGGGCATTTCTTGTGACTTCGTTCAAGACAACCTCTCCTTTTCAAAAAAAGGAGTGCTTCGAGGGATGCATTTTCAAACAAGAGCAAGGCAAGTTAAATTGATTTCAGTATTGCAGGGAGAAATTTTTGATGTTGCAGTAGATATTCGCCCTAACTCTCCTTCTTTTGGTCATTGGCAGGGATTTTATTTGAAGGGAGGTAATGAGCCGCAGCAAGAGAAGCAAGATTGGTATGGACAACTTTTCATTGCAGAGGGATTTGCTCACGGATTTTGTGTGTTGAGTGAAGCAGGGGCTTATGTCCACTATAAAAGTAGTACTTTTTATTCTCGTGAAGAAGAGAAAAGATTTCGATTTGATGATCCTTTTGTAGAAATTGACTGGCCTTGCAAAAATCCTCTTCTCTCTCTACAAGATCGAGAAGCCTCTTCCTTTAGGGAGTTGTTTTTTTGAAACTGTGGATTACAGGAGCAAAGGGCTTGGTAGCAACGGCTCTGAACAAGCTCTGTCGATTTGCAGGGATTAGCTGCCGAACCAGTTCCAAAGAGGAGGTCGATATCACCTTTTCTGATCAAGTCGAGCGGTTTCTAAATGAAGAGAGGAAAATAACCCACATTGTCAATGGAGCAGCTTATACCTCTGTAGACTTAGCAGAGAACCAGCCTGAGTCAGCGTATGCTGTCAATGTGACGGGAGTCAAAAATCTCGCTGCAGCGGCCGAGAAGAGGGGATTGTGGCTCCTGCACCTTTCAACAGATTATGTTTTTGGTCAGTATCGCGAGATTCCTTTTAAAGAAACAGATCTTTGTCATCCCGTCAATATTTATGGAAAAACCAAGAGGGAGGGAGAACTCGCGGCGCTCTCTTTTCAGGGTGCATGTATTTTAAGAAGCTCTTGGATCTTTGGACCTGGAGGGAAGGGCTTTATCTCCTCTTTATGGAATCGTTTCCAGGGCGAAGAAAAAATCTACGTTATCCAAGATCAAACAAGCCGCATTACCTATGTGGAGGATTTAGCACAAGTTATCCTCATGCTATTGAATCATACTGGAATTTTTCACTTTGCTAATGAGGGAGCGGTTTCTCGTTTTGAGGTAGCTCAGTATTTGTTTTCTCTGCTTCCCTTGCAACGAAGAGCAAAATCTTTGCCTGCGTTGCACCCGGTTTCTTCTTCTTTTTTTCCTCAACTGGCCAAGCGACCTTCTTATTCTGTGCTCGACACCTATAAAATTTCTTCTTCGTTACCCCTCCATTCTTGCGATTGGCGATCTGCTGTGAGGAGATATATCGAAAGTGCGCTTTAAAAGGTTGCTCGTTACAGGGGGTGCTGGCTTTATTGGTTCCACCTTCATTCGACAGGGATTATCTCTCTTCCCTTCGATCGAGATCATTGTGAATCTGGATATCTTAAACTACGCGGGAGCATACAGAAATATGAAAGATTTTTTGCATAGTCCAAGCCATTGCTTTGTTCAGGGGGATATTGGCAACAAAGGGCTTGTAAAAACCTTATGCGAGCAGTACGATATTGAGGCTATAGTTCACTTTGCAGGAGAAACTCATGTGGATAGAAGCATTCAAGACCCTTTGCCTTTTGTAAAGAACAATATAGAAGGAACTGCTCTTCTTTTAGAGGTGATACGAGAGCTTCCTCATATCCATTTTCACCACATTTCGACAGATGAGGTGTATGGGTCTCTCGGCTCGGGATATTTTAATGAAGAATCCCCCTATCGCCCTAACTCTCCTTACTCTGCCTCTAAAGCTGCAGCAGATCATTTGGTTCGAGCATGGTGTTATACTTACGGGCTATCTGTAACTCTTTCTCACTGTACGAACAACTATGGCCCCTTTCAACATGAAGAAAAATTTATTCCCTATATGATTCAAAGTGCTCTTCGAGGGGCTCCTTTTACTCTATATGGATCTGGAGTGAACATTCGCAATTGGATTTATGTTGAGGATCACGTTGAGGCGGTTTGGTTGATTCTTGATCAGGGAAGTAGAGGTGAAATTTATGATATCGGAGGTCAAACAGAGATGAAAAATATTGATTTATTGCAACTCATCATTACTTTTTTATCTGATAAAATAGCGAAAAATCGCGAGGAACTGGAAGAGGCCATCACCTTTGTAGCAGATCGTCCCGCTCATGATTTTCGTTATGCACTGGATTCTCAAAAAATTCAAAAAAATCTCGGTTGGTCAGAACGTCATACTTTATTGGAAGGTTTAAATAAGACCATTGATTGGTATTTGGAAGTATGGAAAGAATTATCTGCATCATCCCTGCTCGTTTGAATTCTTCTAGACTGCACAAAAAAATTCTTTGTGACCTGCAGGGGAAACCCCTCATTCAATGGACCTGGGAAGCCGCATCTGCCGTTTCTTTATTTGATTCTGTAGTCATTGCTGTGGATGCTCCTGAAACAGCTGCTTTAGTCCGCTCCTTTGGAGCTGACTATGTGATGAGTTCCGAAAATTGTTCCAATGGGACGATGCGAATAGCTGAAGTGATAGATCGTTATCCAGTGAAAGCAGAGATTATCGTCAATTGGCAGGGGGATGAGCCTTTTTTATCAGAAGAGATGATAGCGAAAGTGGTGTCTTCCATTTCTGAAGAAAAAAGCGATATATGGACCTTAAAAAAGCGTATCGAGCTAAGCGAGGCAAGCTCGCCTGATCTCGTCAAGGTTGTCACTAACCAAGAAGGATATGCTCTTTACTTTTCTCGAGCCCCTATTCCTTACATTGCCCCTCACACTTCCCTTCAGGAGGTGCCCTATTACCGACACATAGGATTGTATGCTTACAGAAAGAGTGTTTTGCAAAAGTTACGCTCTCTTCCCGTGGCGCTCTTGAGTGAAATAGAGCAGTTAGAGCAACTGACCTTTCTCTACTATGGTTGGAATGTCAAAGTACATGAAACTCATTTAGAAAGTTTAAGTATTGATACCTTTCAGGACCTAGAAAGAGCCTCACTTTTTTTGACTAAAAAATGATATTTGACCTTTTCTCTCTCCTTTTCCTCTTCTAAGATCAGATGGTAGTATTCCTCGGTCTCATTAGGGCACCAGGCATGGATGGCTTTGATTTGCGACGAGGTAACGCTTTCAAAATGATGCTTCTTCTTTTTAGGCACCTCTTCAATATTTTTCCAACATTCAGTTAGGACTTCCATTTTCCAAAGATCATCTTGCCATCCCACTTTTAATTCAGCTATTTCCTTTTCTTCTCGAAGCAGCTGTTTTAGGGAGGAGTGAATAAAGTAGGTAACAAATAGCGCTACGAGGGCTATGGCAATGACCACTTCGAGTAAAAAGAAAGGCTTTCTTCTTCTTCTCATTGCAAGAAAATTTAAGAAGATTTTTGAGGCTTTACTTCAAATAACTGCGAAAGGTCGGTTTTAAATTCCCTTCCCACAGAGGGAGCTCTGTAATCCAGAGAGTCGATGGTAGGAGGGGGCAAAAGAACCTGAAATTTGAATAAATGGTGGATAATTTCTTCTTTAAGTTTGGTTGTGAAAGCATCAAATAGGGCGAAAGACTCGTGCTTGAATTCCATTAAAGGATCCTTCTGCCCCACAACACGCAGGTGGACTTCTGTTTTGAGATGATCGATATCCAGCAAGTACTCCTGCCATAGAGAGTCAATCTTGCGAATTAAAATATTTCGCACGACTTGTTTGACGAGATGTTCTCCCTCTCGATGAGGTAAAGCTAGGTGTTCCATAGCTTTTTCGACGGCAACTGCTTCTTGAGCGATTTTGGATCGAAAAGTAGCGATAACTTTTTCTAAAACTCGATGCTCGATATCTTCAGAGTGGCCATAATCATCATCAAACTCTTGAATTTCAAAAGTAATCGGAAAATGAGACATGAGCCACTGGCGGTATCCCTCTAGATCCCACCCACCCTCTACTGTCTGGTCGACCAAAAACTTCGAGCTCATCTTAAGACAAAAACCTTCAATGACTTCTTCTGCTATTTTGAGAGGGTTCTTGCGAAGGAGTTCATTGCGAAAGGAATAGACTTCGATTCGTTGTTTATTCATGATATCGTCATATTCCAGAGTATGTTTTCTTATTTGATAGTTTTTTTGTTCGACCCTTTTTTGAGCAGTTTCAATCGACTTATTGAGAATAGAGGCAGAGATTGGTTCTCCTTCTGGAGGGCGGAATCTCTGTAAAAAAGAAGTAGTGCGAGGAGATGCGAAGAGACGCAATAGAGAATCTTCGAAGGAGATGTAAAACTTTGAAGATCCTGGGTCTCCCTGGCGAGCAGTGCGACCTCTAAGTTGGCGGTCGATGCGTCGCGATTGGTGTCGCGTGGTTCCCATGACGTGCAGCCCTCCGATATTGGCTATTTCTGGGTGGATTTTAATATCAGTGCCTCTCCCTGCCATAGGGGTGGCGATGGTAATGGCTCCCTCTCTTCCCGCAAGCTCGATGATCTCAGCCTCCTTGGGGTGGTTTTTAGCGTTGAGAACCGTGTGCTCGAGTTTATTTTGCTTCAAGATTCTAGAGAGTTTTTCCGAAACATCGACCGATTCTGTTCCTATTAAAATGGGGCGACCTTGTTCATGAACCTCTTTGACCTCCTTCAGGATAGCGGCATATTTTTCTCTCTCGGTCATGTAAATTTCATCATGGGCATCTTTCCTTTGACAGGGAAGGTGGGGAGGAATCACCAACACATCAAGGCGATAAATTTCTTTAAATTCTTGAGCTTCTGTGATTGCTGTTCCTGTCATTCCGGCTATTTTTTTATAGAGGCGAAAATAGTTTTGCAGAGTGATGGTAGCGTAGGTTTGGGTCTCCCCTTGAATGGCTACTCCTTCTTTTGCTTCAATAGCTGGATGTAATCCATCGGCAAAACGGCGCCCTGGCTGAGGCCTTCCTGTATTTTCGTCGATGATGATGACTTTTCCTTCCGTTACTATGTAGTCGACATCTTTCTCCATTAAGAGATGAGCTCGTAGAAGCTGTCTGACATTGTGGATTTTTTCCTTGCGATTTCGATCCTCTTCTCTTAAGGCTATTTTTTTGGAAAACTTCGCCTCTTCATCAACCCTCTCCTCTTGATCGATTTTAGCGTACTCGAAACCCAGATCCAACATGAGGAAATCATCTGCAGAACCTCCCATTTCTCCCCAAAGCTGGATTCCTTTATCGGTTAACTCATACTCGCTTCCCCTTTCATCAATGATCAGATAGAGCTCAGCTAGGGACTGAATTTTTTCTTCTTTGTTGGCTTCGGCATAGTAATAGACATCCCATTTATCGATCTTTGCTCTGAGGTCTGGCTCCTCCTTGATTTTTTTCAAAATCTTATTGTGGGGCATTCCTTTGCCAACGAGCCACAACTTACGAAATGCTTCTCCTTCTTCTTTTTCTTCTATTTTGGAAAATTTTTTCCCTTCAAACTCCTTTCTTTGCTGCAATTGTTCGAGGGTTTTTTTTGCTTCGGTTCCTAATTTGTTGCAAAGATCACGCTGAACGCGGATCAGTTGAGCAACCGGTTTTTGCAGCTGTTGATACATATGCCTCGTTTCTGTAGCGGGCCCTGAAATAATAAGAGGGGTACGAGCCTCATCGATTAAGGTAGAATCTACTTCATCGATCAAGCCAAAGTGCAACTCTCTCTGACACTGTTCTTCTTGAGATTGGGCCATCGAGTGATCTCTCAGATAATCAAAACCAAATTCCGATGCGGTTCCATACACGATATCTGCTTCGTAGATCTTTTTACGAAGTAGTGGGGGCGTTTTTTGGGTCAAAGCCTCTACCCTGAGCCCTAGCCAACGAAAAATCACTCCGATCCATTCACAATCTCTTTGGGCAAGGTAATCATTTACCGTAACCAAGTGTGCGGGTCCTTGAAGCGCATTGAGGTAAAGAGG
>Ga0187894_10007201_pt1 | contig 10589 bp, 8 predicted proteins | sample GBC1701081metaG_FD_136650 | JGI IMG/M metagenome (GOLD analysis project Ga0187894, IMG submission 136650) | White microbial mat communities from a lava cave in the Kipuka Kanohina Cave System on the Island of Hawaii, USA - GBC170108-1 metaG ... | reverse complement strand
GGGCATCCAGCAAGACATCGGGTACGGAACCATCGTCGAAGTCAGTTACGTAGGCTCGCTCGCCCGACATCTCGGAGAAAGGCGCAACATCAATGGCGTTCCCGACGGCGCAAAGTTCGTGGACTTGCGTCCGGAGAATAGAAATCCGTTTGGCACAGGAGCCTTGGCCGATGACTTCCTGCGCCCATTTCAGGGCTACGGCGACATCAACGTGGTCATGGGGTCCGGTACCTCGAACTATAACGGGCTGCAGGTTCAAGTCAGTCGCCGGTACGCGCAGCGGTTCCAGTTCGGCGTCGCTTACACCTTTGCGAAGACGATGGATTACGCCAATGACGACAATGTCGACGTGGTTTTCCCACGCCCGTACAAGGCGTTCAACTACGGCCCGGCTGAACATGACCAGACCCATATCTTCACGGCCAACTATATCTGGGACATCCCCGGACTCGGCCGGCGCTGGGACAACAAGCTCGTCAAAGCTATCTTCGACGACTGGCAGCTTTCCGGCACGACGTCTCTTGTCAGTGGCCGGCCGAAATTGATGTCCGGCACATCACCCTTCAGTTGGAGTTACAACGGCGGCGTAATCACCGACTACACAGGAGGAGAGGTGAACGCGCGCCCGTTCGTAATATGTAATCCCAATCGCCGGGCGCCGAACGCCGCCGACGGAACCCCCGTCTTTATTGACGCTTCGTGCTTCGTCCGTCCCACTACGAGGGGAGAAATCGGCAACGCGTCGAGAAACATGCTGCGCCTGCCCGGGGTCATCAACTCTGACTTGGCGTTTTTCAAGAACATTCGCGTGCGTGAGAAATTTACGCTCCAGTTCCGCTGGGAGATGTACAACCTTTTCAACCACACGAATTTCTCGAACATTGACGGCGGGTTGACCTTCACTCTCGATCCAACGACGGGTCAGATCACGCAGACCAACGCTCGTTTTGGCCAGCCGATCGATGATCGCTCGCCGCGCGTGATGCAGGGGTCGCTGCGACTCAGTTTTTAGAGCGTGTCTGGGAATCCCGGCCCCAGCGGGGCGAAATGTTTATAGATTGCGATGCTACACATGCGAATCAACCGCCAAGACGCCAAGATCGCCAAGAAAAAGACAGGGAGAAGCCCGCAAGAGAGAATGAGAAGCCAACACTTTGAGACCCTCTTGGCGATCTTGGCGTCTTGGCGGTTAGCTTTCACCGGTTAACTTTCCAAGTCGTGTCAAACAACTGAATTTCCAAACACGCATTTAGAGCGAGAGAAAGGACAAACGTACAGATGCGAGACTCAGCGAAGAGATCAATCTATCAATCCATTGTTCTGCAAGTAGTCGCGGCGTCGCTCTTGATTGGCGTGTCAGTTATGAGCGCCGGTGGCTTTAAAACCGCGGGGCAGCAGTCATCCAATCAACCGGCCAATCAACAGGCCCCTCCCCCGCCGCGTCCCGTCATCACGCTGGCCAGTCCTGAAGACGCGGCGCGCGAGATGAACAACCCGCGCAGCAAATGGTTCCGCGAAGCCAAATACGGGTTGTTCATTCACTGGGGCCTCTACGCGATTCCCGCCGGGACGTGGAAGGGACAGCAGATCGGCGGCATCGGCGAATGGATCATGAACCGCGCCAAGATTCCGGCGCCGGAGTACGAGCAATTGGCCGCGCAATTCAACCCGGTCAAGTTCAACGCCGAAGAGTGGGCGCAATTGGCGCAAGACGCCGGGATGAAATACCTGACGATCACCTCGAAGCACCACGACGGCTTCGCGCTGTTCAAATCGCGGGTCAGCAAATACAACATCGTTGACGCCACGCCGTTCAAACGCGACCCGCTGAAGGAGCTTCAAGCGGCATGCGCCAAGCGCGGCATCAAGCTCTGCTTCTATTACTCGCAGGCGCAGGATTGGCACGAGCCCAACGGCGCGGGCAATACCTGGGACTTCGGCCCCGACGATAAGAAGGACTTCGATCAATACCTGCGCGACAAGGCGCTGCCCCAAACGCGCGAGATCCTCACGCAATACGGCCCGCTCGGCATGATCTGGTTCGACACGCCGCGCCTGATGACGGAACAACGCGCCCGGCAGTTCACGGACACGGTGCGCGAGTTGCAGCCCGATTGCCTGGTCAACGGACGGCTCGGCGGCAAAGGCGATTACCGCTCGACAGGCGACAACCGCATCCCCGATCAGGTTGTGCCCGGCGTCTGGGAAGTGCCCGCGACGATCAACGACACGTGGGGTTACAAGAGCTACGACGACAACTGGAAGCCGCCGTCAGAGATCGTCTTCAAACTGGTGGACATCGTCAGCAAGGGCGGCAACTACTTGCTCAACGTCGGCCCGACCGCCGAAGGCGTCATCCCGAAGCCGAGCGTGGACGTCCTGCGCAAGGTGGGACAGTGGCTGAAGGCGCATGGCGAAGCGATCTACGGCGCAAGCCCGACGCCATTCGGCCAGGAATTCGGCAAACTCAGCGAAACGAAGAAAGATCAACGCGGACAACCGGTCTTCGAGCAGGCAAAGGAATGGCGCGCTACGACCAAACCAGGCCGCCTCTACATCCACCTCTTCACCTGGCCAAAAGAGTTCACATTGGACGGCGTGAAGGGCAAGGTCACAAAGGCGTACCTGCTGGCCGATCCGAAACGCAGAGGGCTGAAGTTTTCGCAGACGGCTGGAAAATTGGTAATGCAACTGCCGGACAAAGCTCCGGGCGAATTGGCTTCGGTGATTCAGCTCGATTTCAAATGACAAACACAAAAATCACGCGACGCGAAGTACTCAACCTCGCGCTGGCTTCGCCGTTGCTCGCGGCAATGCCTGGCGACGGTCGAGCGCAGGCGGGGAAAACGAAAAGTCCGGATCAGCGATCTTTCGTCAACGCGCCGAGCGCCGTCACGCCGGTCGGCGCCGAAGCTGACATCAAACAAATCGAATTGGTCAGGCAATGGCGCGGGCCGCTCTGCCGCGCGCGTTTGATCAATCGTGGTAAGGCGCCAGCGCGCATCAAAGAGGTCACGCTCTTCGACGCCAACTTCTGGGGCGCGATGCGCGGCGGGCGTTTTCACGATCCACGCGCGACTCGTATTGAAGCCTACCGGCGCGGGATGCAGGCGATTCTGCGCGGCTCGGGCGACGGCTTCATTCTCGGCTGTAACCACCCGATCTGGCCCTCGCTCGGTTTGATCCATGGATCGCGTAGTTCGAACGACATCAAACGCTTGTGGGACCGCATCGCCAGCATGGGCAAGCAGAACCTTTACCGCAATTGGCAGAACGGGCGTTTGTGGTGGAACGACCCCGACGCGATTGTGTTGATGGGCGATCCGCCGGCCGCGGAATTTCAATTTCACGCGACGGCGATATACGCCAGCGGCGGGATGCTGCTTTCGGGCGATGATCTGACCAAGATCGCGCCGGATCGTCTGGCCATGCTCAAGAAGCTGTTGCCGCCGACGGGCCGCGCCGCCGAGTTCACCGACGATTCATTGCGCGTCGGCGTCGTCAACATGCCGGACTCGCGAACGGTCTGCGTCTTCAACTGGGAAGATAACCCGCAAACGATTTCAGTCACGTTACCGCGTCCGAGCCGCGTCACCGATTTCTGGAGCGGCGAAGACCTGGGCCGCCGCAAAGGCAGTTTGGAGATCAAAGACCTGCCGCCGCGTTCGGCCAGACTGCTCGTCTGCAAATGAAGAGTTCGTGGCGCCACCCGATGGTATTTGGGAATAAAGTTCGGCCTGAAGTGATTCGGATTTTCATGCTGAATAGGTACGGAGACGAACAGACGGCAAAGACAGTGCGGCAATAGAATCATCATTCACGCCCCAATCTCCCCATTATCAATAACAAGGAGAAGACCAAAATGGCTGACAACATCAAAGTGAATTCCACTGAATGGAACACCCTTACTAAAGACGACCAAGAGAGAGTCAAAAATATACTGGCTGTTACAGGGTTGCTTAAGGGCGGTATTAGTATTACGCCAGATCCCAGCGTAAAAGCTTCCGCCGCTGGGCTAAGCGGCGGAGGCTTTCAACCCGCCGCTTCATTCTGCAAAATCGGTTGCGACATTGCCGAGGCTGCAGCCGTCGCCGCCTGCGCGGCCACACCAGCGCCACAACTATGCATCAACGCTGTCCACGCCGCCGCCGATATATGCCGGCAAAATTGCTAAGAAATAAAGATCAGCTATCCAAAGCTCAAAGCCGTATAAACCGTAACGGACTAACCGATGGGACGGTGGCGCCTGGCTTTAGTTTACCCGGACTCGCTGGTCATAGTGTTTCGCTCGAAGAATTTCGTGGCCGGCGCATCCTGCTCGTCTTCTCCGACCCGAACTGCGGCCCTTGTAATCTCCTTGCGCCGCGCTTGGAAGAGCTCTCACGTCGTACCCCGGACGTCCAGGTGATTATTGTGAGCCGAGGAGACCCGGAGGCAAATAAGGCCAAGGCCACAGAACATAATTTAACCTTCCCTGTTCTATTACAGCGAAGGTGGGAAGTATCACGTCTCTATGCCATGTTCGCGACTCCAATCGCTTACCACATAGATCAGGAAGGCGTGATCAGGGGAAACGTCGCCGTAGGCGCGGAACAGATTCTCAGGCTCCTAGTCGCAGCGGCTATTAAATCGCTGCTGGAAACAATTCCACCCTGACTCATGACGGATAGGGTAGGCACACACCAAAAAATAATTCGAGAACTAGAATGGAGGATAGATGAAAGAAAAGTACATCGTTTTACGTAACGCCCGTCCTGACGCTGGCGGTTCGTCCTTCGGGATGCCCGCCGGGGAAGGGGTGGCTACTGCGACTACTTCGACCCCCTCGATTTCGGTTGAGGTTGAGGTAGTTGAGAGGCGAGATTTTCCGTCATTGGCTCGCCGCGCGGACGTCGAGTCCGCCGCTCCGGCTATACCGATGAGGTTGATCGCTCCGATCATGGGTCAAGACATGGGAAACCCCGCCGCGCAAGAAACCGCGTGGGGCGTAAGAGCCGTGAAGGCGGACACCTCGCCTTTTTCCGGCGATGGAATTGTGGTTGCCGTGCTCGACACGGGAATTGACGCTTCACACCCTGCGTTTGCGGGCATGGAGATCATCGAGAAGGATTTCACGGGCGAAGGCAACGGCGATACTCACGGTCACGGCACTCACTGCGCCGGCACAATCTTCGGAAGAATCACCGGCAACAGACGGATAGGAGTCGCGCCAGGAGTGAAAAAGGCTTTAATCGGCAAGGTGCTTGGCCGCAGAGGCGGGGGAAGCGATCAGATTGTCGAGGCCATCCAGTGGGCCGTGAAGAACGGCGCCAATGTGATTTCCATGTCTTTGGGCATGGATTTCCCCGGCCTTGTAAAGCAGCTTGAGGAAGGTGGTATGGAGACTGAACCAGCGACCTCGGCGGCCCTGGAGGGTTACAGGGCGAACGTGCATCTGTTCGAGCGACTCGCCTCGCTGGTCAAAGGCAATAAAACAGGAGTGATCATTGTCGCCGCCGCCGGCAACGAGAGCCATAGACCGCTTTACGAAATTGCGGTAAGCCTACCCGCTGTTTGTGAGGGCATTATATCCGTCGCCGCCCTCGGTCAAGGATCAAACGGGTTCTCGGTCGCGCCATTCTCGAATACCTTTGCCAACGTCTCCGGGCCGGGGGTAGAGATCGTTTCCGCCAAGCCCGGCGGCGGATTTACGACGATGAGCGGAACGAGCATGGCGACTCCCCATGTCGCCGGGGTGGCCGCGCTCTGGGCTGAGAAGATCAAGAAGGGCATCGGATCGCTGAACACTCTGGAACTGAACACCAGCCTTCTCGGCTCGGCCATCAGAGACGACCTGCAGGCAGGGTTCGACCCTTCCGACATAGGTCTGGGGCAAGTACAGGCGCCCCAGAAATGAAACACCTCTGTGTCATGTAAGCAGTGAGGCAAAAGTTTCGCGGTAAATTTCATTTTCCATTTGTCATTTGAGATTTGTCATTGGCCATTGTCCGCAGATCGGATCAGCCAATGGCCAATGAACATTGGGCGATTTCCGGGGCAATGGCCAATCTCAAATCTCAAATTACAAACGGCAAAACTCCACTTGATTTGTGCGCGCGATTCGGGTTGGATTACCGGCAAAGAATCATCTCTACTTGGAGGAAAACTTAAATGCCGAATTCGACGCCGGAGCAGGAGGCGCTTCGCAACACGCTGCAAGGCGCCTTTGATTTCGCGCAAAGTCAGGTGAAAGCGCTGCTGCAAAAATATCCGCCCGATTACTATCCGATGTACACCGTCGCGGGCGCTTTCGGTCACGACCGCAAACGCTGGACGCACTGGTGCGACGGGTTTTATCCGGGCCTCATGTTCATCTTCGCCGAAGCGACCGGCGATGACGCCTGGCTCGACAAGGCGGTCGCCTACGCCACACCGCTCGAAGAGCGCCAATACGACCGGGCTGTACACGATCTTGGCTTTCTCTTCTTCTCGACGCATTTGCGCTGGCTGGGATTGGGCGGCAAGCCTGAACGCATCGAGCCTGTGCTGGTTCAGGCCGGCAAGACGATGGCGATGAGGTTCATGGAGAACGGGCAGTATCTGCGCTCGTTCGTCGAGCCCGCGTCGCTGTTCATAGACATCATGATGAATGTGGGCACGGTCTTTTACGCGGGCCTTAAGACAGGCGACGAGCGTCTGCTCGACATCGCGCATAAGCATTGCCTGACGACGCGGCGCACATTGGTGCGGGGCGACGGCTCGACGGCTCACGAAGCGATGTTCGATCTGGAATCCGGAGAATGTCTGAACCAGTCAACTCATCAGGGCTATCGCGGCGATTCGTGCTGGAGCCGAGGCCTGGCCTGGTCGCTTTACGGTTTCACTCGCTCTTATCTGCAGACCGGACGGGCTGAGTATCTGGAAACGGCGATGCTCAACGCCGGTTACTACCTGGAGAATACGCCTCCCCACATTTTGGATGGCGTAACGCCTTGGGATTACGACGCGCCTGAAAGCGGGCCGCTCGCGCGCGCGCAAGTGGACACTTCCGCATGCGCTATCGCCGCGTCGGGATTGCTCGATCTGGCCGACGCCACGCCTGACGGCGTGAGGGCGCGCGCCTATCGTGATTTCGCGCTGACTTCGTTGCGCACGCTCTCTGAAAAATATCTGGGCAGCCTGACACAAGGCTTTGAAGGCATCCTGAACGGCGGCGTCTATCACATCCACAAAAATCTGGGCGTGAGCGAGGCCGTCATGTTCGGCGAGTATTTCTTCGTCGAGGCGCTCGACAAAGCATTGAAGACTCTGCGCCGGCGCGCGACGCCGCAATACGTCAAGCCGTACCCGGAAGATTCGCTGCCCGCCCGAGCGCGCGAGTGGCGGGATGGCCCGACGGAAGAAGAGATGCCCGCGCCGGAGGTCAAGAATGAGTAGCCGCCCTGTTTCACTGGTGACGGGCGCGGGGCGCGGCATCGGGCGCGGCATCGCCATTGAGTTGGCGAAGCTGGGCCACGCGGTGGTCGTCAATTACGCCGGCAACGCCGGCGCGGCGGAAGAATGCTTGCGGCTTGCGCGTGAAGCAGGCGGCGATGGAATCACTGTGCGCGCGGATGTTTCCATCTCAGGCGACCGCGAGCGGCTCGCGCGGGAGACGCTCGACGCTTACGGACGCATTGATCTGCTGGTCAACAACGCCGGTGTCGCGCCGGCCGTGCGCGCCGATCTGCTGGAGGCGGGTGAAGAATCGTTCGACCGCCTGATCAACGTCAATCTGAAAGGGCCGTACTTTTTGACGCAACGCGTGGCGCGGCAAATGATCGAGCAAGTACAGCGCGGCGATGTGAGCGCTTTCGGCTTGCCGCGCATCGTCACCGTCACTTCGGTCTCGGCTTATACCGCCTCGGTCAATCGCGGCGATTATTGCGTGGCGAAAGCGGGGCTGGCGATGATGACGGCGCTGTTCGCCGCGCGGTTGGCTGAATACGGCATCAACGTTTATGAGGTACGCCCCGGCGTCATCGCCACCGACATGACCGAAGGCGTGAAAGAGAAATACGACAGGATGATCGAGCAAGGCGCCTGGCCGATCCGCCGCTGGGGACAGCCGGAGGATATAGGACGCGCGGTGGCGGCCATCGCGCGCGGCGATTTCCCCTATTCGACTGGAGAAGTCTTCAACGTGGATGGCGGTTTCCATCTACGAACTCTTTGAGCCCCGCTTTAATTGTCGCGGCGAAGCCGAGAGTGCAGGGGAGTTTGGTACCGCTTTGGTAGCCATCTCCGATTGTGCAGACTCCCGGGACAAACGAAGTAGTGGGCTAGTTTCCGACCATTGCCGTAGCGTCGAAGGGACTACCAAAGCGGTACCAAACTCCCGCACTCCAAGGGCTGCCGCCATTTCAAGTTCCCGATTGCGTTCGATGTTTATTCGCACGCTTTTCAATTGTTTGATCAGAGAAAGAGCTATGAGCAACGATATTGACCATCAGGAAAAACACTGCTCCCGGCGAGCGTTTCTTTCGACGGCGTTGGCCGCGCCCATTTTCGCCACGGAGCTTTCGTCATCGTTACAGTCAAACAGCATCAGCGTCGCCAGCCCTGACGGCAGAGTACGGTTTGAGATTCCGCCGCGCGCACAGGCTCGGTTGACTTATCGCGTCACGTTCAGGAATCAACCTGTGATTGAAGCTTCGGCGCTCGGAATCGTTATTGACGGCGTTGATCTCTGCCAGGGCGTCGAGGCCGGCAAGGCGGAACGGTACAGGTTGAATGAACGCTACGCCTGGCGCGGCGTCCATTCCGAGGCGATCAATCGTTGCAACGGCGCGAAGCTTTCGCTCAAGCACGCGAAGAGTGGCGTAGGCTTCACGCTGGAGACGCGCGCGTTCAACGACGGGATCGCGTTTCGCTTTGTTGCGCCCGGGGATGAGAAGCCAAGAGTCCCGGATGAAAACACGGCCTTTATGCTCCCGCCAGGAAGCGCGGTCTGGTATCACGATTTTGAAGGCCATTACGAAGGCATGCACGCGCGGAAAGAGATCGCCGAAGTCAAAGCGGGCGAATGGGCCGCGCCGCCTTTGACATTTAAACTGGCGAACAGCGCCGGTTATGCTTCGATCACCGAAGCGGCTCTCGCCAATTACGCCGGAATGGGATTGCAGGCAGATGGGCGGCGGGGATTCAACCTGCGCCTGGGCCACGCGCATCCGGCCAGTTATCCATTTCGATTGCGTTACGCCGCCGATGTCGAACGTCTGAAGCAGCCGGCGGCGATCGCCGGGACGATCATCACTCCGTGGCGCGTGGTGATGATCGGCGCCGATTTGAACGCGCTGGTCAACTGCGACATCGTGAGCCACGTCTCGCCTCCGCCCGACAACAAATTCTTCCCGGCGGGGATCAAGACCGACTGGCTCAAGCCGGGACGCGCCGTCTGGAAATACCTCGACGGCGGCGAGAACACGCTGGATGAGGTGAAGAACTTTTCGCGACTGGCCGGAGAGTTGGGGTTTGAATACCAGGTCGTCGAAGGCTTCTGGTCGCGGTGGAGCGAGACACAGATGCGCGAAGCGGTTGATTTCTCGCGACAACACAAGGTCGGTCTGCTGTTCTGGAAACACAGCCGCGATCTGCGGACGCCGGAAGCGCGCAGCCAGTTCTTCGACCTTTGCCAGCGCATAGGCGTGGCCGGCGCGAAGATTGATTTCTTCGACCACGAAGCGAAGGAGACCATTGACCTGTATCAGACGCTGCTCCGTGAAGCGGCGGAGCGTAGGTTGATCGTGGACTTCCACGGCGCGAACAAACCGGCGGGCGAGGCGCGCGCCTGGCCGAACGAAATGACGCGCGAAGGAATTTACGGTTTGGAGCATCGCCGGACTCCCGCGTGGGCCCCAGTCAATACCGCGCTGCCGTTCACGCGGATGCTGGCCGGCCACGCCGATTACACCCCCGTGCATTTCGGCGAGCGGCGCAAAGAGACGTCGTGGGCGCATCAGATCGCCAGCGCCGCCATCTTCACTTCCCCGCTGCTGATTTACGGCGCGCATCCGAAAAACATCCTGGCCAACCCGGCGGTCGAGATCATCAAGGGCATCCCTTCGGTCTGGGACGAAACCATCGCGCTCCCCGCGAGCGAGATCGGCGAGTTGGCCGCATTCGCGCGCCGCAACGGCTCGACCTGGTTTTTGGCGATAATGAACGGCGCGACCGCGCGAACCGTCAAAATTCCGCTCGCGTTCCTCGGCGGCGGCAAGTATCAGGCGATGCTCGCGCGAGACCAGAAAGACGAGGCGGCTGCGATCACGATTGAAAACATCTCCGTCAGCCGCAGTGATTCGCTGACCGTTGAGATGCGCGCCGGTGGCGGTTTCATTGCTCGGGTTGCTAAATAGAAAATCAGACGCATCCGTGAAAATCCGCGGTTCCTGCTGGCCGAAACGATGATCACAGCCTTTCGATTTAGAGTGCGGACTCCTCAGGTACTATAGCTTTCAAGAAAAAGAAATAAAAACCACGAAGAAACGAAGAGGACGAAGAGGAAAGAAGTTCAATCATTGAGGTTTCTCCTTCTTCGTCCTCTTCGTTTCTTCGTGGTTTTTATTTTC
>Ga0187894_10007200_pt1 | contig 10591 bp, 11 predicted proteins | sample GBC1701081metaG_FD_136650 | JGI IMG/M metagenome (GOLD analysis project Ga0187894, IMG submission 136650) | White microbial mat communities from a lava cave in the Kipuka Kanohina Cave System on the Island of Hawaii, USA - GBC170108-1 metaG ... | reverse complement strand
CGACTTGTCCCGCACACCGTAGCAGAGGGCGTCTTCGGGCGTCATGTGAACATGGCGTAACGCGCAGATGACGCCGCGCTCCAGCTCGGTGATCGTTCGCGAAATGGATCGGACCGCGCCGGGATGAGCCACGATCACGGATTGGAATAACGGCACAGGAATCAACAGAACCTGGCAACGCGACTCGGCGATGAAGTCGGCCAGCACTGCGTCACCGGTCATCAATGCCATTTCGTTGAACGTGCCACCCGCCTCCAAGCGGCCCAGCGTTTGACGCGCGCCTTCCGCTGGCACCGAAGCGGTCCCAGCACCGTTGAGGACCACGCCAAGATGGGTGGCCTCGTCCCCGCTATGTAAAATGGCATCGTTCGCCTCGAACGATGCCAGCCGTGATCCAGCGACGAGCGAGCCAAGCTGTTCCGGCGAGAACTCGGCGAACAAGACCGTTCTCTCCCGAAGCAGCGCGATGATTTCCGGGGTGTTCATGCCAGGTGCGCAGTATCAATCATGAATGATGAGCGATTGGTTTTCGGAGTGACTCTTCCCCTGCAAATGGGAGGGCGCCACTTTGTCCAATCCAGCCTTGGCGAAGGCGAGAGAAGAGAGAGGGAAGCAAATCAGCATCATGGTTGGGGGTTGATTTGGCGCAGAGCATTTTGACCCTTGCGCGAGAAGTCGATGCTTTCGCCCAGAATGCGGGCGGCTTCCTGCGGAGCATGAAAGCCCGAGGAATTCTCCGCTTCCACAAAATCGAGATAGAACTGCGCCTTGCGCTGAAAATCACGCGCGGACACGAGTTGCGCGTCAGCGCGGCCGGCGACCTTGCCGGACTTGATGTCCGCGATGAGATCCATGAGGGCATCCATCGCCAGATTGCGCAGCTTGTGCGTGCGCTCCTGGATGTTCTCCACGCGGGCCTTGAGCTCCGCTTCCGGCCAGCGATGGCAGGTCTGACAGGCGTGATTGATGTTCAACAGCGGACTACGCACATGATGGTCGCTGATCTTGGTGGCTCCGACGCGCGTGTAAGGCATGTGACAATCGGCACACGCGACGCCGGAGCGGGCGTGGATACCCTGGTTCCATAGCTCGAACTCCGGATGCTGGGCTTTGAGCGCGGACGCGCCGGTTTCTGCGTGCGTCCAGTCCTTGAACTGCTGCTCGTCATAGTAAGCGAGGATTTGCTCTACCTTCAGTCCCTTGTGCCATGGATAGACCAGCCGCTTCTCCGAGCCTTTGAAGTAATATTCGACGTGACACTGGCCGCAGACAAACGAGCGCATCTCCTGCCGCGTGGCGTCGCGGTTCACGTCATAGTTCTCGACGCCCTGCGAGGCCTTCAGGTGGCGCATACCTTCCATGAAGCCCGGTCGCGTCACCCGCAGCGCCATTGTCTCCGGCGCGTGGCAGTCGATGCACGACACGGGGTGTTTGAAATCGTTTTTGATCTCCAGGTAGGGCTTGGGATTGTAGTGCTCGAATCCCTTCACCAAATCTCCGCCGCCGGCCTTTTTGTACGGAACGTACACCGACGCGTGGCAGTGAATGCAGGCGCCCGGCTGGGTTACAGCCTGCTGGCGTTCGGTGTAAAGCTGGTCGGCCAGCATGAACGCATGGCCGCGTTCCTCGCGGAAATCGCGCGCGAAGGCGTAACCAGCCCACATCGCTTTGAGCCGCGGATCCTCCTCGATGCGCGATTGCGAAATGACCGAGCGAGGATCAGCTTTCGAGGGCGTGCGCGGGACGGCTTCGCTGCCCCCGAAGCGCGTGCGTTCCTGATCAGTGGTGCGCTTGTAGGCGTCGTATTGCAGCGGAAAATTCTTGCCCCACACCGACGCGTCCTCGGTTTCGTCGGTCAACTCAACGACGCGGAAGAACGGATTCTTCGCCTCTTGCTTGCGCTGGAAAATGTTCACCAGCAGAGCCAGGAACAACAACGTGATTAACACCGCCGCAGCGACAAGGAAGTAAAAACGGCGCCAGCGAATGCGCGGTTCGGCGGGACTGGTTGGAGTAAAATTGTCAGGGTTCATCGCGCAGAATTCTTATTTTGGATGCCCCACTTCCTGATGGCAGCGGATGCAATCAAGCGCTTCGGAGCCGCCGCGGCGTGTATCAATGTCATGGGTGAGGCCGGCGTGGCAGTGCCGGCACGACCGCTCGGTCACGGCGCGGCTGCGGTCACTCATACGGATGGGTTCGTGAAAATCGTCGGTGGTGAAAGCGTAGGAGTGCCAGAAACCGTGGTCGGCCTTGGTCCAGTATTTGCCGACGAAGTTGTGCGGCGTGTGGCAGTCGTTGCAGGTGGCCACGGAGCGATGGCTGGATTTCCTCCACGCGTCCAGGTGGTCCTGCATGACATGGCAGTTGGCGCACGCTTGCGGGTTATCCGTGAGATAAGACCAGCCGCGAGCATAGATAAACGTATAACCGCCGGTGCCCATCGCTAGCGCCAGAACCACTCCAGCGCTGATGCCGGCAGCGCGAACGCGAGCATTGGAGCGCGGAGCGACGGTGTTCATCAGTGCTAGTGGCGAGGATCGAGAGCCACAAAGGGAGTGGCTTCACTGGCCTCCCTGGCCTTCAACGAGGCGGCGCACGAACTACTCACCAACTGCCGCAGTCTTTCAGCGGAGCAATCTTTGAACAGTCCCGCCTGTTCGTTCAGAAAGCCGAGTGAGTTCATAGAAACATCACGCCTTCGGGCTGTTGCCGTCGTTCCGGCAACACCCCGGACACGAGTGAGTCCAGCGGCCCCGGCTTACTGCTTCTTCACTTTGGCCGGGGTGATGGCGGCCACCACGGAGTTCAGTTCGCCGATCACCGTGTCGAAGGTCTGCTGCACCTCCATCCCGCCTGTCTTTGACTTGGCAATCAGCTCTTTGGCTGCGTCGATGCCGCCGATGGTCAGATCCTGGCCCAGGTATTTCTGGAGATCCTTCAAGTTGGCCAGCCAGGCCCGGAACTGATCGCGAGCCGATTCCATCTTCGCTTTGATGTTGCCGAAGGTGGCCTGCAGCTTGGTCTTGCGCTCTTCCGCCAGCTTGCGGATCTCCGGATTGTTCACGCCGGCCAGATCCTTCTCCCAGCTCTCGAAATATTTCTGGCCGAGTTCCTTCATGTCATCGCCCCGCTTTTTGGCCTTGGCTGCTGCGGAGTCGATATCCGGCACGCTCTTGTCGAATTCCTTGAAGGCTTTGCGCGGATCGACGGCGGCTTGCGCGACAATCTTGTCCAGCGCGGCCATCGTGGTGTCCACGGCCTTCTTGACGTCCACGATTTCGTCGCGGAACTCGGCGATGCCGGTGCCGACTTTATCAGCGAGTTTGTATCCGGCGGCGCTGGCGCTGGAATGGGCAAGAATCAGGCCCGCGACGCCGAGCGCGGCGAGGGCAAGGGATTGTTGGATCGGTTTCATAAACGTTTTGGTTGTTGGTCTCTCGTTAGTGCGGGCGAACGGGCCTGGGCACAACGCACCTCGTTCGCGCGCTTGATCACTGGTACTTGGCTAGTTCTGCCGCCACGCGGTCAAGCTCCTTCTTGACGTCCGCCAGTGACTCGCGCACGTCGGCTGGAGCCGCCCGGCGCTTTCAAAACAGTGAGGTTTCATCCGCCACCATCACCACCGCGTCGAACGCGGTCTCGAACAAACCACGCACGCCTTCAGACAGGCCGTGGTGACGGTCGGCCAGCAGCACACAATTGACGGCTTGGTCAGCCATGAGTCATTGGAGCCGGCGATGGCCGGCAAGCTGCCGCCCTTGCGCAGCGTGATGCGCGCGATGAGTCCGCCGGTGGAAAGCGGTGGTCTTTCATGTTCCGCCAGGCCAAAGAGAAACGATCTGTGACTGCTTGCCGCTTTGGATGAGACCGACTCTGAAGTAATGGCGGGCGGTTGTGACCTCGTAAGATTACGAGGCTGGGCACGAAAATTACGAGCGCCGTCGAGTAGAGTTTTGCGGGAAAGCCCAAGGATGTTGTGAACAAGGGGCCAACGGCGGTAGGAAACCAAACCTACGGTCTCTCTTTCGAACGCTGTTTGCCTCAGCTAGACCGGTTCTCAATAATCATTTCCGCATACGGCGCTCATAGAGCGCGCTACAGAGCCCGCCTCTGCGGCGGTCTGTGACCGCCGACGTATCGGAAATAACTTTCGAGCATCACTCTAATCCAAGGCTTGTCCCACGAACGTCGTTTCCAGTAGTCGGCTCTGACTTTCTTTATGTTCTTAATTTTAGAGCAGACTCACGTCCGCTGCTACCCCTCTGAGACAAGCCGTAATCCACCGCCTTACTTCATGCTGTCGCGCAACTCGGACAGGACCCGGTCGGTGGCATCCACTCGAAGGAGGCCGAAGCGCGGGAATTCCAGATCGAGAATCACGTACACCGTCGTGGCCATGATCAGCGCGAAGCCGATGGAGTGAATCCAACTGCGCGACTTGCCCCCGGCCATGGCGTAGCCAGCCAGCATCGCGCAAACCAACGCCAGCATCCCCAACATGATAAAGATGATGGCCGGCGGATGCATCTGGGCCGCCATCGTCCGCGTGGTCGTGATGTCGATCATCTGGTTCAGAGCTGGAACCACCTGCGCCACCAGGGGCGTCGAGGCCTGCTGGCTGGCGGCGACGGCGCGCGTCCAGATCTCGCCCTGCAACGCGTTGGCCCGGCCCAGTTCGGCGTGTGCGGCGGCCACGTCCGGAAGTTTCTGGTAGACCGCCAGCCGCGCATCCAGGTAACGGCGGAACAAATCGCGCAGTTCCGGCTGCGCGCCGGCGGGAAGCAGGTCCAGCCGCAGCCAGGCCGTCCCAATGGCGTTCGCCTCTTCGACGATGAGTTGCCGTCGCGCGTCGAACCGCGCGGCCGCGCCCGAGAACGTGAACGCGATCAGCAGCCCCATGAGGGCGAACACCGCGCCCTCGACCGCGCCCAAACCGGCCCGCGCGCCTTCCTCGTCCTTGCCCAGCCGGCGCCGGCCCAGCCAGCGGCCCAGCTCGAGCAGCGCGATCATGCCGATGAACAACCCGACGGCGAACAGGATGGCGGCGAGCGTGCGGTCCACAGGGCCGTTACCATCCAACAATTCAGTCTCGCGACGCAATGCTCATATTTCCACGATGCGCCGCTTGATGGCGAAGTGAATCAACTCGGCGCTGTTGTGGATGCCCAGCGACTCCATCATCTGGTATTTGTGGAATTCGACCGTGCGCGACGAAATGCCGAGCGTGGCCGCCATCTCCTTGGCGGAACGGCCCTCGGCCAGCAACTGAAGAATCTCGCGCTGGCGCGGTGTGAGCCCAGCCGCCGGATCGCCAGTTGCCTCCTTGCCCTTCTGAAGGGAATGAATCACTTCACCGGCCAGCACCGGTGTCAGGTAGGTCTTGCCCTCGAGCGCGGCTCGAATGGCGGTCAGCAGTTCCGCCGGCGCGGAGTGTTTCAGGACGAACCCCGCCGCGCCCGCTTCCAGCGCGCGCCGCGCGTAGGCCGCTTCCTGGTGCATCGTCAGGAACACGACTTTCACTCGCGGGTTGTCCCTCTTGAGCAGCGTCAACGCGTCGAGGCCGTTGAGGTGCGGCATGGTGATGTCGGCGACGATGACGTCGGGATGGAACTGCTTCGCTGCTTCAATCAGGGCGCGCCCATCCTCGACCACGCTCACTAGGTCGAAGTCCGCGCTCAACAGACCTTTTAACCCTTCGGCCACCATTCGGTGGTCGTCGGCCAGCAGGACGCGTGGACGGCTCAATCGGCTCATGGACAAGAAAGGCTGAAAGCTAAAGGCTATAGGCTAAAGTTGTACCTTTCACCTTTGGCATTTTTATCGATTGTTGTGAAGATGGCGATGAGTTGGCGGGTTTCGTCGAGTAGGTTAGCCACCTTTCTCGCGGGAACACAGCCGCTGTCCACCAACAGTTCCAGCCAGTATTCGGTTTCGCCGCCCCGGCGCCGAACACCGCCAAAAGCAGGAGCAGCCAGCCTGAAACCGAAAACCGGCACTGGAGGAAGTTGAATTTGCAGCGCGTCGCGATATTGCACCGCATCATGCCAAAAACCGGCGGAACGACAAGCAGTGGATGACCGACGCGAGGCTGGATCCGTCAAGCAATCAGTTTAGGCGTTCGCCGTGGCGCGATTCCGAGCGCCACTCACGGGAGTCTTACGCCGACGCGATAGAACTTTTGCGCGGCGGGGGCGTTGGTGTCGATCAGCATGTGCGCTTGGCCTGTCCCCGGCTGATCGATCGCCCCCAGTATTGAGCTAAACGAGTCCGCCACTTTGTCGCTGCCGAAGAGGGTGTATAATCGATTTGAGGAACTCTGAAACTGAACCGCGACAGGCGGGCCGTTCATGATCAGGCTGATTTTGAAAAACGAAGCGGCATTGGTGGGATCGGTGTCGGCCACCCACTCCGCAGAAGTGGTTTGCGAATCGCCGTCTGGATTTCCATTCGCAACCTCAGGAGAGGCAGGGTCTAGACCGTAGAACCAGGTCCAGCCATCTGGAATCCCGTCGCCATTGGTGTCAGCACTTGGGAGGAGAAATTCACTTGCACCAACGTCAAACCGCGCCAGGCCATCGCCGTTGCCATCGAGTGGACGCGGCACTCCATCGAAATCGTTAGTGATCGCTAGACTGAAATTTGCCGCCACGACGCTAACGTTGGTTCCCGCGTCGATGCAGGGGGAACCGGCGGTCAGCCGAAAGCCATTCGTAAAATGCGGATCGGCGTCAAAGTTGCCCAGCCCCCAAACTAACGTCGAATTCGCGGACACCGACGAAGCCGCTTGTCCGCCCTGGACGTTGCAGTAAGAAACGTCCGCATAGGAATGTCCGTCCGGACTGTCGGTCAGCACGAAAGGCTCGGTGCAGTTCCGGATAATGCAGTTGACGATCAAGGCGCGGCCACTGCCAGGAAAAAGACAATAGGGCGGATTATGCCGGTCGAAGTGATCGAAGAAGCGAACTCCGCGCTGCGAGCCGATGATGGTGTTGTTTGCGATCAGCGCGTCGCACTGGTTCTGCACTGAGATGCCGGCGCTCGTGCAATTCGTAATGAAATTGTTGAAGACAATAGGCGCGCCTTTATCGCGAAGCACAATGCCGTGATCATCACTGCCGCTGAGGAAATTGTTGTAGATGATCGCCGAGCAGCGGGTGGGATTGATCTTATCCTCATGGCCCGGCAGGAACGTGTTGAATCGAATGACGGGTGGCGGCGTGCTCTCGCCATACAGGTCGACGTCGTCGTTGTCGCCACGCTTGCCAGAAAAAACGCAGTGTTCCACTAGCAGATACGAGTGCCGTGAATGAATCCCTTGGCCGATGGAAACGAACCGGCAATTCCAAATGTGCGCGGAAGCAGGTCCCGGCATTTGCGGATCGTCGGAAATAATCGCGATGGCGTCGCCTTCCGCACTGGCCCCCGTATCCGGCAGGTTGCGGAAAACGCAGCCTTCAATGTCCAAATGCGTGGCCAAAGCAACGATGGCTTCGTGATAAGTCCGAGCGGGAGGCGTCGTGTTCGTGTTGCAATCGTTATCGTAATAATCCAAATGAGTGCCCACCGAATTGGCAAACTCGATGATGCAGAATCGCAACCGGCTGTTTTGCGCGCGGTTGAAACGGATTCGGTTCCAACGCGCCGCAGTCGTGGCGCGAGTAAACATGATCGGCTCGTTGGTCGTGCCGTTCGCCAACAATTGTCCATTCACGACCAACGTGGCCCCGGTGTTCATCAACATTCGAGTGCCAGGATCGATCATAACCACCACGTCGCTCGGAATCGTCACTGTGCCCTGAACTAAATTGGTTCCCGACCACGTCGTGCTGCTGGGCACTTGGCCCGTGATCAGATTGGTCTCACCGCAAACCCGTCCCGTTGCCAGAGCCAAAACTACAAAAGTCGCAAGCGAAAGTTTGGGTTTCATCATGATGGCAAAGAAACTCGCTGCGAATCTGCGACGAGGCAACCGAAAAAATGGCGCGTCCGACAGGACTTGAACCTGTAACCTTCTGATCCGAAGTCAGAAGCTCTATCCAATTGAGCTACGGACGCGTCGCAATGTCACTGAGAATGGTCAGCTCGCGAGGAGATGGCAAAGCAAAACACAGAAGCCTTCAACCATCGCTGCGTTCCAAGCGATAGCCGATGCCATGCACCGTTTTGATGAAGCGCGGTTCATTAGCGTCCTTCTCGATTTTGGCGCGCAGGCTGGCGACGTGGTTATCAACTGTGCGCGTAGTGGGAAAGGCCGCGTAACCCCAGACCGAGTCTAGAAACCGTTCGCGTGAGACTGGTTCGCCGCTGGCTTCGGCCAGCAGGCGCAGAGTGGCGAATTCTTTGGGAGTGAGATGCAGTTCCCTCCGCTTGCGCCAGGCTTGTCGCCGGATGAAATCGATCCGCACGTCTCCGAGAGTCAATGTGTGCGCGGGCGGTTTTTGACGTTCGACTCGGCGCAGGATCGCCCGCACTCGGGCCAGCAATTCTTCCATGCCAAACGGCTTTACCAGGTAATCGTCCGCGCCTACATCCAGGCCACGGACACGATCTTCAAGCTGGCCTTTGGCAGTGAGCATGAGGACGGGCACTGAATTCGCCCGACGCCGGAGTTCCGCGCAGACAGTGAAACCATCGAGCTTCGGCATCATCAGATCGAGCAGCACGAGATCGGGCTTGTCGCGCAAGGCTCGTTCCAGTCCACTCCCGCCATCGATGGCCGTGAGCACACGGTAACCTTCGGCTTCGAGGCAATCGGCCAGCGCTGTGCGCATGGGGCGCTCATCTTCGATGATCAGCACGCGGGGATTCATGCGAAAAAGTTCAAAGAGCGAAGCCCAAAACAAGGTTCAAGCGCCAAGCTCCATGGGATGCTGGTGGAAACGATTTTACCTGAAGGTTGGTGATGGGCGTTTCTTTGCTCATTTGAGCTTTGAGCTTTGCCCTTCCGCCAGCGGCAGTTCGATTACAAACTGGCTTCCCTGCCCCGCCGCGCTTACCACGCGCACGCGGCCACTATGCGCTTCAACGATGTGTTTCACGATGCTTAGACCAATGCCGACGCCCGTTGTCTCACGACGTAATTCAGAGCCGCGGCGGTAGAAACGTTCAAAGATTTTCTCGTGCTCTTCCTGCGGAATACCGGGGCCATGGTCGGTTACGGAAAGGATTACGGCTGGGGAATGGGTAACTGGTAATGGATGATCGGCACCAGCGGCGGACGAACTATGGAGGCTGACGGTGACGACCGATCCACCGGGCGAATGTTTGATTGCGTTGTCGATGAGATTCACCAACGCCTGCTGAATGGCCCGCGCATCGACGGCCAGTGAAGGCCATCGTTGCGATTCGTCTTGGCTGGGCAGCTCAAGTTTGAGCGTCACGTTGCGTTCGGCGGCGTAAGGTTCCATGCCCCGGACCGTCGCCTCCACAAGCGCCGCCAAATCGCACGGCTCAAAATCGAAGCGCTTGCGGCCTTGTTCGATGCGGGCGAAGTCGAGCACGTTCTCGATCATCGACGAGAGACGGCGGCACTCCTGGACGATAAAGCGAAAGTAGTCGCGCTGCTTGTCCGGCTCGTTGATTTTTCCGCATTCTAGTCCCTCCGCCATCAGCCGCACCGAGGCAATGGGCGCGCGCAGTTCATGGGAAACACTCGAAACGAAATCCGACTTCATCTCTGTCAGCCGCTCTTGTTTCAAAAATGCCCGGCGCGAAGAGACAAATCCGATTAAGGCCGCCAGCGCCGAAGCGCCGATGAGCCAGCCGAAGGTCCGGCCCCGCGCCCGCTGATTGGCGAAGATCATTTGCGGGCTGGTCAAATGCACGTTCACGCGCAGACATTCGACGCCGCTTTCAGATTTTCGCGCCGTGGCAAGGATTGGCGAAGAGGAACCGGGGTATGGAATCCAGGCGGGAGAGGAGGGTTTTCCAGCCGTCCCAGCGACCAGCATGATCAACTCGTTGCTTGATAACACGCTCCTGCCCGCAACCGCGACGCTGGCGCCGAAGTAATCCGGTAACCGCACTCGCTGGTTGATTCGTTCTGCGATCCCCTGCTCTACATCTTTGGCCGCAGCACAACGCACGGAGCGGTGATCAGACGAATCGGATGACGTCATCAAACCCATCCAATCGGAAACCGCTTTTTCGCCAGAGTTCGCGTTACTATCGTTTTGGCTGAACGCCGGAGCTTGAAACCAAAAGGCCGGAAGTGTCCCGACGTTGGTTCCCGCTTTCGCGCGCAAGCAGGGATGAGCGGCTTTATGTAGTGCGCGCATCCGTTCGTGTTCCATCCATCGAGCGAAAATGAAGTCGATGGTGCCGCTAAAGTGTTCGATCTTCTCACCCCGCAGGGTTGACGAATGAACTTCCCCGATTCGCGGGTAGGGCGAAGCTGGCCCCAGACGGCGCTCCAATTCTAAAGCGCGCTCCAGAACCGCTCCGGTCATGGCGTTTGGCTGGTAGAAGGCGTGCTTCTCCAACATCAACGGAGCATCCGGGAATTGGCTGAAGATCGCAGCATTAGTCTCGCTGGCGAATGACTCCATTGCTTTCAATGCAGCCAGGGGTGCGAGGGGCAAGCCAGTTT
>Ga0187894_10007199_pt1 | contig 10592 bp, 8 predicted proteins | sample GBC1701081metaG_FD_136650 | JGI IMG/M metagenome (GOLD analysis project Ga0187894, IMG submission 136650) | White microbial mat communities from a lava cave in the Kipuka Kanohina Cave System on the Island of Hawaii, USA - GBC170108-1 metaG ... | reverse complement strand
GCCGACGGCGGCTGGCTGTTCGACCTCATGCGGCGCGGCGAGAGGGTCGGGCACCTGCGCGAGTCGCTGGTGTTCGGCCGCGCCTTCGCCGAGCCGCTGCGGGAAGCGGCGTAGCATCGCGATGCAAAGATGAACCGTCGCATGATGATCCTCCCTGTCGTCCTGAGCGAAGCGAAGGACCCGGCGGTATTGCGGCCAGTCCGTCATCCCGAGCGAAGCGAGGGATCTCGCGGGAAGGGAGTCTCCTTTCGCGGAAGATTCCTCGCTTCGCTCGGAATGACGACTGATCGAACCACCGCAAGGTCCTTCGCTTCGCCCGGGACGACATGAGGAAGCACCGGTCGCGATAGCAGGGGAGGGCGTAGCGTGTTGCTGCAGCCGGCGGCGCGGCACCAGGAGACGGTGCGCACGACCTGCGCCTACTGCGGTGTCGGCTGCGGCCTGCTGGCGACCGGCGACAGGCGTGGCGGCGCGACGGTCGCCGGCGATCCGCAGCATCCCGCGAATTTCGGCCGCCTGTGCTCCAAGGGCTCGGCGCTGGGCGAGACGCTCGGGCTTGACGGCCGGCTGCTGGCGCCGGAGATCAACGGCAGACCGACCGGCTGGGACGCGGCGCTCGATCTCGTGGCCAACCGCTTCCAGGAGCTGATCGCCGCGCACGGGCGCGATGCCATCGCCTTCTACGTCTCGGGCCAGCTGCTGACCGAGGACTACTACGTCGCCAACAAGCTGCTGAAGGGCTTCATCGGCTCGCGCCATCTCGACACCAATTCGCGGCTGTGCATGGCCTCGTCGGTGGCCGGCCACCGCCGTGCCTTCGGCGGCGACATCGTGCCGGGCGTCTACGAGGATCTCGAACAGGCCGATCTCATCGTGCTGGCCGGTTCCAACCTCGCCTGGTGCCATCCCGTGCTGTTCCAGCGCATCGTCGCGGCGCGCGAGAAGCGGCCGGGTCTGAAGGTCGTGGTCGTCGATCCGCGGCGCACCGCGACCTGCGACATCGCCGACCTGCACCTGCCGCTGGCGGCCGGCAGCGACGTGGCGCTGTTCAACGGCCTGCTCGTCCAGCTGCACGCCGCAGGCGTTGCCGAGCGCGGGTTCGTCGAGCAGTACACCGCCGGGCTCGACCAAGCGCTCGCGGCGGCGCATGCCACGACGCCCGACATCGCGGCCATCGCGCGACGCTGCCATCTGCCGCCGGCCGACGTGGCGCGCTTCTGCGACTGGGTGGCGCGCACCGGGCGCACCGTCACCGTCTATTCGCAAGGCGTGAACCAGTCGTCCGCCGGTACCGACAAGGTCAACGCGATCATCAATACGCACCTGCTGACCGGGCGCATCGGGCGGCCGGGCATGGGGCCGTTCTCGGTCACCGGCCAGCCCAACGCCATGGGTGGGCGCGAGGTCGGCGCGCTGGCCAACCAGCTCGCGGCCCACATGGCCTACGACGATCCGGCCAATGTCGATCGCGTGCGCCGTTTCTGGAAAGCGCCGCATCTCGCGACATCGGGCGGCCACAAGGCCGTCGACCTGTTCCGTGCCGTCGGGGCGGGCGAGATCAAGGCCGTCTGGGTGATGGCCACCAATCCGGCCGCCAGCCTGCCCGATGCCGGCCGCGTCGTGCGCGCCCTCGAGGCCTGCGACTTCGTCGTCGTTTCCGACTTCGTGCGCGATACCGATACGGCGCGGCTGGCCGATGTGCTGCTGCCCGCCGCCGGCTGGGGCGAGAAGGACGGCACGGTCACCAACTCCGAGCGCCGCATCTCGCGCCAGCGCCCGGTGCGGCCGGCGCCCGGGCTGGCGCGTCCGGACTGGTGGGCGCTGAGCGAGGTCGGCCGCCGCATGGGCTTCGCCGGCGCCTTCGACTACCGCTGTCCCGCCGACATCTTCCGCGAGCACGCGCTTCTCTCGGCCTTCGAGAACGACGGCACGCGTGCCTTCGACATCGGCGGCGTGGCCGGCGCTACGGACTCGGCCTACGACGCGCTCGAGCCGTTCCATTGGCCGTGGCGTGCCGGCCAGTCCGAACCGCAGCAGCGCCTGTTCGGCGATGGCGGCTTCTTCACGCCCGACCGTCGCGGCCGCTTCGTCGCCGTCACGCCGCGCCCGCCGCGCCACGCCGCGGATGCCGGCTTCCCGCTGGTCCTGAACACCGGCCGCTATCGCGACCAGTGGCACACCATGACGCGCACCGGCCGGGCGCCGCGGTTGTCGACCCACCTGCCGGAGCCGCTGCTGGCCATCCATCCGCAGGACGCGCTGCGCTTCGCCCTGGCCGACGATGGCCTGGCGCGCATCGAGAGCCGATGGGGTGCCGCGACCCTGCGCGTGCGCGTGACGGAGGAGCAGCGTCCCGGCACGGTCTTCGCGCCGATGCACTGGACCGGTGCGCTGAGCGCCACCGGCCGGGTCAACGAGGTCGTCAATCCCGAGACCGACCCGATCTCCGGCCAGCCCGAGCTGAAGGCGACGCCGGTGCGTGTCGGCGCCGTGGCCACGCAGTGGCGGGGCCTCGTGCTGTCGCGCCGGAAGCTGGCGCTCGACGGCGAGGCCTACTGGGTCGCGGTGCGCGGCGAGGATCACTGGCGCTACGAGCTGGCCGGGCCCGAGGCATCGGCGGCGGCGTGGGACCGGCTCGCGGCACTGGCGGTGGCAACCGTCACGCCGGCGGAGTGGCTGCAGTATCGCGACCCCGCCGTGGGACGCTATCGCGCCGCCATGCTGAGCGGCGAGCGGCTGCTGCTGGCACTGTACATCGCGCCGGATGCGGCCGGCCTGCCGTCGCGCGCCGGCCCGGCGGCGCTGTTCGCGCAAGAGCGTGTCACGCAAGGTCAGCGACGCGCGGTGCTGGCCGGACGCGATCCCGGCCAGAGCGCGGAGACCGGCCCGATCGTGTGCGCCTGCCACGCGGTGGGACGCGACGCGATCGATGCGGCCATCGCCGCCGGCTGCCGCACCACGCGCGCGCTGGGCGAGCGGCTCAAGGCCGGCACCAACTGCGGCTCATGCCTGCCGGAGCTGCGCGCGCTGCTGGCCGCGGTGCCGGTCGAGGCGAGTGAGGCCATCTCTGATTTTCCTGCTGCAGCATCGGCGTAGCGTTCGCTCTCCTACGAGATGGGGTGGTCTGGTGAAGACCCCGACGTTGTGTGGAGACACCGCGGTCACTCCTCCATCGCCTCTTGACTCCTGTGGCCGTAGCTACATACTTGTAGCTACGGGGAAACACGTTGCGCTGGACTTGGGATCCGAGGAAAGCGGCGGGAAATCGCGCCAAGCATGGTCTGTCGTTCGACACGGCGGTAGGTGTGTTCGATGACCCGTTGCATGCATCGAAGCCGGATCCCCACCCGGACAGCGATCGCTGGCACACGATCGGCCTCGTCGGGTCGGTGTTGCTGCTCGTGATTCACACATGGCCGGAAGCCGAATCCGGAAGCGACGAATCGGTTGCCCGTGTCATCAGTGCCAGGAAAGCGACGGTGCATGAAAGGCGAGCTTATGAGGAAGGCAACTTCTAGGCAGTTGACGCGGAGGCAGCAGGCGGAATTGGAGGCACTTGAAACCCTGCCCGACAGCGCCATCGACACGTCGGACGCGCCGGAGCTCCTTGATTGGTCCGGCGCCAAGCGCGGGTTGTTTTACCGGCCCGTCAAGCAGCAATTGACCCTCCGGCTCGACGCCGACGTCATCGCCTGGTTCAGGAAACACACGGCCGCCGGTGAAGGCTATCAGACCCGGATCAACAGGGCGTTGCGCGAGTACGTTCGTGGACAGGCAGGAAGAGGCCGCCGGTCCGGCAGGGGTTGATTTCATCAGGCCTCGACGTCGGCCAGGCGGGGCGTCGGACCGGCACTTCGATCCGGCACCGCCGCGGCCTCCAGCGCCGCGGCGACCGCCTGGTCGACGCGGTCGAGCCAGGTGAACTCTATTTCCTTGCGGGCCTCTTCGGGGATGTCCTCGAAGTCCTTGCGGTTGCGGGCCGGCAGCATGATGCGCTTGATGCCGGCGCGGTGCGCGGCCACGACCTTCTCCTTGATACCGCCGACCGGCAGCACCAGGCCGCGCAGGCTGATCTCGCCGGTCATGGCCGTGTCGCTGCGCACCGTGCGCTCGGTCATCAGCGAAACCAGCGCCATGAACATCGCGACGCCGGCGCTGGGCCCGTCCTTCGGGGTCGCGCCGGCCGGCACGTGGATGTGAACGTCGGCCTTCTCGAAGCGGCTGTCGTCGATGCCGAACGACGCGGCCCGGTTCTTCACCACGCTCAATGCCGCCTGGGCGCTCTCCTTCATCACGTCACCGAGCTGGCCAGTGAGGATCAGTCGGCCGCTGCCCGGGGTGCGGGTCGCCTCGATGAACAGGATGTCACCGCCCACCGGCGTCCAGGCCAGCCCGGTCGCCACGCCGGGCACGCTGGTGCGCATCGCCACGTCGTTCTCGAACTGCGGCGCGCCGAGGATTGTAGCGAGATCCTCGGGGGCAATGCGGATCGGTCCACCTTGTCCCTCGGCGATACGCACGGCGGCATGGCGCAGCGCCTTGCCGATCTCGCGCTCGAGGTTGCGCACGCCGGCCTCGCGCGTGTAGTGCTGAATGATGTCGCGGACGGCGTCGTCGGTGATCTCGACCTGGCCGGGCTGCAGGCCGTTCGCCTCCATCTGCCGGCGCACGAGATAGCGCCGCGCGATCTGCAGCTTCTCCTCGGCGGTGTAGCCGGCGAGGCTGATGATCTCCATGCGGTCGCGCAGCGGGCCCGGGATGGTGTCGAGCATGTTGGCCGTGGTCAGGAAGACCACCCGGCTGAGGTCGAACGGCACGCCGAGGTAGTTGTCGCGGAAGGTGTTGTTCTGCTCGGGGTCGAGCACTTCAAGCAGCGCCGCGCCCGGATCGCCCTGGACGCCCCTGCCGAGCTTGTCGATCTCGTCCAGCATCATGACGCAGTTGCGCGTGCCGGCCTTGCGGATCGCCTGGATGATGTTGCCGGGCAGGGCGCCGATGTAGGTGCGGCGGTGGCCGCGGATCTCCGCCTCGTCGTGCACGCCGCCGAGGCTCACCCGCGTGAACTTGCGGTTCATGGCGCGCGCGATCGACTGGCCGAGCGAGGTCTTGCCGACGCCGGGCGGGCCGACGAAGCACAGGATCGGCGCCTTGCCGTGCGGCGCCAGCTTGCGCACGGCGAGGTATTCGACAATGCGCCGCTTGATCTTGTCGAGGCCGTAGTGGTCCTCGTCAAGGATGCGCCGCGCCTCGGCGATGTCGATCGGCGTCTCCTCCGGCAGGCTCCAGGGCAGCTCGATCAGCCAGTCGAGATAGGTGCGCACCATGCCGTATTCGCCGGCAGCCTCCGGCATGCGCTGCAGGCGGCGCAGTTCCTTGCGTGTCTGGTCGTCGATCTCCTTGGGCATCCCGGCCTTGGCGATCGCCTGCTCGAACTCGGCGATTTCCGCCGCCTTGCCTTCCTCGCCCTCGCCGAGCTGGCGCTGGATGGCGGCCATCTGCTCGCGCAGCAGGACCTCGCGCTGCCGCTCGTCGAGCGACACCCTGGTCTGGCGGCCGATCTCCTGCGACAGCCGCAGCACCTCGATGCGGTGCGCGAGCAGGCGCGAGACCTTGTCCATGCGCGCGGTGATGTCGAGCGTCTCGAGGATCTCCTGCTTGTCCGACGGCTTCACGTCCAGGTAGGAGACCGCGAAATCGGCCAGCGCCGGCGGCGCATCGATCGACTGCACGGCGGCCACCAGCTCGGCCGGCGCCTGCGGCAGCAGCTCGACGGCTTCGACGGCCTGTGCCTTGAGGTGGACGAAGCGGGCCTCGATCTCCGGCGTGCGCGTGTCGGGCTCCGTCAGGCGCAGGACCCGGGCAACGAGGAACGGCCAGCCATTGAGGAACTCGAGGATCTGGAAGCGCTGCTCGCCCTGGCAGACCACGTGATGCGAGCCGTCGGGCGCCGTGATGTAGCGCACGATGCCGGCGACGGTGCCCATGCGGTGCATGTCGATCGGCGCCGGCTCGGCCTGCTCGGCGTCGCGCTGCAGCAGGATGCCGACCGGCCGCTGATCCCGCACCGCCTGCTGCGCCGCGGTGACGGATTGGGGGCGTCCCAGCGTGATCGGCAGTACCAGGCCGGGGAACAGCACGACGTTGCGCACCGGCACGATGATGAGGGCATCGGGTGGAACCGGCGGCAGGGACGGCGCGCCCCGGCCCGGCGTGTCCTCGGTCGAGGACAACAGTTGGGTTTCGGCCACGGGATTATCCTGCTTTCTGCAGCGTGATCACGAGACAGCCATCGACGGTGGCGCGGCTAACCCCGCTGTAGCGTCCGGGCGGCAGCGGCACGCGGCGATGGAAGCGCCCCTGCGGCAGCTCGAGCCGGTGGATGGTCGCCGTGCGCAACGCCGCCGGCAGGATCCGGGTTCCGCCGATCACCAGCCAGCCGTCCTCGATCACCGCCTCCGCGTGTTCGGCATCGACGCCGGGCAGCGCCACCAGGACCAGGACCGCATCGTCGATTTCGAGGATGTCGACCGGCGGTTCCCAGGCCAGTGCCAATTGCGCCGGTTTGAAGAATTCGCGATGCAGCCTGTCCGCACGGTCCAGCATCTGGACCGCCTCGGACCACATCCAGTCGCGGACAGGATCACGGGCCATTGGGAACTCGCTGTCGTTTCTGCACAGGATTTGAGGTTTCTATGTCGCCAATTCAACCTCGGGGAATTGCGGGGGAACCATGCATGCAAGCTTTCCCGGTCGATATCCGGCGTGTGGACTGGTCTCGATCGCCCCTCGCACTGGACGCCCTCATCTCCGCGAAGGTCCGCAGACGCGGGAACAGCGGGAAATGCGGAAATCGCGACCGCGGGAATTCCGGCAGCGGGCTCGACGGCGCTTGGGTGTTGGAGCGGGAGGCCGACTCTGATCGGGCATCCACGTTTCGGTCTCTCGACGCAGGCAGAACAGGCTGGTGGGCGCCATCCGTCTCCTCCGCTGGAAGGGTTGGTGGTTGCGGGAATTGCGGAAACAACCGGCGCTCGGGCGTCTCGGCCACTTATCCCTTCCCCCTCCAGGTGGAAGGGATAGGTGGTAGCGGGAATTGCGGAAAGGTGTCCCCCTTCCGCTCTTCGGGCACCGTCTCCGTCCAAGGCAGCGCCGGATGTCGGAACGGAGTCGATGTGCGACGCACGGGCCGGATCTGATCGAACATCCCTGGAGCATCTCCCGTATCGACCGGCCAGCGGGAATTGCGGGAATTCGATTTGGCTGCCCTGGCAAGCACTTGGCACCGCCCGAAACGCCTGCGGAAATGGTTTGCGCAACTGGCCGCAAGCGGCCCCTCCCGACTCGGCCGTCAGCTGCGGGAACATGGCTCGTACCATTCTCCTCTGCGGGAATTGCGGAAACCCGGTGGTACCGTCGCGCCTCGCCCGGTTGCCACACGGCCCCGGTCGATGGGGCGACGCGTCTAGCCATCAGCGGGAATTGCGGGGATTCGATCTGGCTGTCCTTTCGTATCCAGAGTGGCTGTGCGCCTGCGGGAAGTGCGGGAAGCGTTGAGCTGGCATGTCGGGCCGAAGTGAGCATCCTCGCGAGGCGTGTGACAAAAACGACAAAAACGACAAAAACAGGAAATCGTGCGAGCGGCGCAACCAGGACGTCGCGGCAGCGCATCGTGCCGGCCACGACGGCGACTACAGCCGTCGTGCCACGTCGCGCGGACATCTGTCCCGGCGGCATCGCACCGGCGGCCGATCAGGCGAAGGCGGACGACGGCCTTTCCTGGTGACGTGAGGCCTGCGACACGCCCGTTGGAGCGCCTTCGCCAAGCTCCGGCGGACAGGTCCCGGCCACGGGCGCGCGAAACTGTGCGCGATATACGGGCGGGTCCGGCAGCTGACAACCGGTATGAAACCAGAAATTTTCGACCGCAGTTACGACGGTACAAAAGCCGGCTTCCGGGCGCGACACGCTTCGGATGACCTCAGCGCCTGGGGGGATGCAACCCGAGTCCGGGTGTCCAGAGCCCCCATTACGCTCGCCCCCGATCATGGCAACCGCAAGCCAGGGCTTTGTCCACGCCGCCGCCGCGGCGCCGACTTCTGTTCGCCTGTCACGAGTGCCAACAAGCCTTCGGCCAGCCGACGGTTCCACGCGGTCGATGAGCGGGCAGGCGCTGCCGCCGCCGGCGCGGATGATCAACGCGCGGTGCATCGAGTTCTAGCGCTCGTGGCACCTTACCGTTTGCCGGCAAGCACGTCCCGCTGCTCGGCAAACAGCGCCTTCATCCAATCGATGACCGCGCGCACGCAGGCGGCGCGGCGCAGATCGCGGTGGACGATGACCCAGTAGTCGGCGTCGATCTCCCGGATGGGCGGTGTCAGCCGCTCGAGCAGCGGATGGCCGTCGCCGACATAGCAGGGCAGCACGCCGCGTCCGGTACCGGCGCGGATCGCTTCCAGGTGCATCAGCATCGTTGAGGCGCGCAGCGCCACGGGCTTTCCTGTTTCCTCGATCTGCCGCTGCACCCAGCGTGCCGGCGGATAGTGGGCCTGCTCCTCGGTATAGGTGACCCAGGCAGCCGCTGCCGCGCCGCGACGCCGGTAGACGGAACAGGCGAAGGTGCCGGCCTTGAAGACGTAGAAGTCGCCGCTTTCCGGCGGCTGGTGGCGCAACGCCATGTCGGCTTCGCGTCGCACGAGATTTTTCCCTTGCCGCTCATCGATCAGCTCAAGGGTGATGCCGGACGGCAGCGCGGTCGTGGTCGGCTCCGACAGGCAGCGCGCCAGAAACCCGGCGGCGCACTCGCCGGCCGATACCGTCACCGTACCACTCAACGCCGGCGAAGCCGCCGCGCGCCGCCGCTCCAGCGTCAGGACCGCATCCTCGACGCTCTCGGCCGCCGGCACCAGCTGCTCGCCAGCGGCGTTGAGGCGCAAGCCCTCGGGCAGGCGGTCGAACAAGGTCGCCCCGCCACACGTGGCCTCGAACCCGGCCAGTCGGCGGGCGACGGTCGGTTGGCTGAGCCCGAGCGAACGCCCGGCGGCACGCATGGAGCCTTGCCGGGCGACGGCGAGGAACACGCGGACATCGTCCCAGTCCATCGCCCCGCGATCCGATCGCGGCGGGCGGGTCGCCGGTTCACGCCCTGTCTCGCGTCCCGCGATCGCCACCCTGTCGGGAGCAGCCATGACATGTTCCTTTGCGGCGAGGTCGATGCGTCGCCTTCACACGGTGATTCGTACCATCAGTCTGGCGCTACAAAAACGTTGCAGTGGTCAACAAAAGCGAAGATCGCCGCCATTGGATTGTCGCTCTACGATCAGCCCCAGTCGTGCGGCTCCGCTGCTGACAGCCGTCAACACATGAAGCGAGCGGGTGGCAAAGCAAAACGCCCAGCATCATCGATGTCAACGCGGAACTCGCGACGTTGACCATGTTCCGTGGCCGGACCCCGCAGTCGAAAAGCCGGGAGCGAGATCATGACGGACACCGACACCATCACCCGTCGCTTCAGCCACCCCGCCGCCGCGTCCCTCGACCTCGTCGAACGTTGCCACGCGCAGCTGCGGGCCGCCTTCCTCGCCGTAGCCGAGGCGTGGATTGTGCGCCGCGACGCGCGCCTGCTGATGGAGATGTCCGATCACATCCTGAAGGACATCGGCATCGCAAGTCGGCATGAGCGATGGCCATGACGGTCGAACGAGTCCTGATTTTCGCCGCAAGAGAGGAGCAACCAGCGATGGGCACGCCGAACATTGCCGTCCCCTCGGGACAAGACTCGACCTCGTCAGGCCGATCGTTCCCACTCAAGTTGCGGGGCGGCGAGACCGACGGCAGCATCATGATGTTCGAGGAGACCGTTCCCGCCGGGACAAAGAGCACCTTCCACCTGCATCGCGACAGCGACGAGGTGGCCTATGTCCTGAGTGGCGAGGTCACCTTCCTGATCGGCGACGACGTCACGGTCGGCGGCCCCGGTACCTGCGCCTTCATGCCGCGCGGCGTGCGGCATGCCTGGAAGAGCACCGGCGCGCGAACCGGGCGCGTGCTGTTTCTCTATACGCCGGCCAAGGCCGGCGGGCTGATCGAAGAGCAACAGCGGACCGGCCGCAAGTTCGGATCGATGAATGAGCGTGAGTTGGCGGAGATACTGCAGCGCCACGGCTGGGAGCTCCTCGGACCGTCGCCGTTGTGAACCTTCGTTTCCTTGAGTTACGGTCACAGAGTTGCGATGCGGCGCGGATGATCGAGGCCGCCGGGCTGGGGCACCGTGACCACGACGGCACGTCAACTTCTTGAGGCGTTCGACCATCAGGGCTTCGCCATCGCGCCGACGGTTCTGCCGAGACCGCTGCTCGCGGCGGCAACGTCGGCCATCGAGGCGATCCAGGGATCCGTCGACGGGATGCCTCTCGAAGCGCGCGCGGCCCGGCTGGTCATGGAACGCGATTTGTCCCCTGCCCAGCGCGATGGACGTCCGGCCGAAGAAGCCGGGAATGCCATCTTCATCATCTGCGATCCACCTGCGTTCGATCCGGTCTTCGCGCGGATTGCCGTCCTGCCGGGCCTCGTGGAGATGGTCCGGCATCTCCTGG
>Ga0187894_10007198_pt1 | contig 10593 bp, 12 predicted proteins | sample GBC1701081metaG_FD_136650 | JGI IMG/M metagenome (GOLD analysis project Ga0187894, IMG submission 136650) | White microbial mat communities from a lava cave in the Kipuka Kanohina Cave System on the Island of Hawaii, USA - GBC170108-1 metaG ... | reverse complement strand
GCGGCCGAGCTCGAGCGCTATCTCGTCTCGCAGCACCCGGTGATCGTGGCGATGGGCACCGGGCGCATGCTGCGCGCCATGGTCGAGCAATTGACGCCGATGGATTGCCCGCAGCACAAGGTCGTGTCGCTGGTCGGCAATATCGCGCCCGACGGCTCAGCCTCGCTCTTCGATGTGGTGAGCCGCGTCGGCGATCGGGTCAAGGCGCCGCATTATCCGATGCCGCTGCCGGTGATCGCCACCACCGTGCATGAGAAATCGCTGCTCCTGGCGCAGAAGCCGTTGCGCAATGTCATCGAGCTGGCGCGCCAGGCCGACGTCACTTTCGTCGGCATCGGCACCGTCGATGACGATGCCGCGCTTTTGCGCGACGGCTTCGTCCGGCCCGACGAGATCCGCGCTCTGGTCAGGACAGGGGCGGTCGGCGAGATCGTCGGCTGGGCCTATGACGGCGATGGCAAGCTCATCGACGGGCTGACCAATGACCGGGTCCTTAGCGTCCCCCTGGAGCAGCCGGCGACCCGCCGGATGATCGGCATCGCCATGGCGGTCCCGCGATTCCGGGCGATCAAGGGCGCATTGCGTGGGAAATTGATCAATGGCCTGATCACCAATGAAAAAATGGCTGAGCTTTTGCTTGAATAACTGGCAAAAGCTCAAAATTTATTATCCCGTAAAAACAAGATATTAATCCGAATGCTGCAGTGCTTTTGTGCATCGCAACAGGGAATCGGCTTGACTTCGCCTGACAATAATATTGGGATAATGCTCATCAAATAAGCAAATGCTCATCTCTATGGGAGGATCTCAATGAAAGCCTTTCTTACCGGCATTCTCGGCGCCTTCGCTGCGGCGGCTTTGTCGACCACGGCGCTCGCCGAAACCAAGCTCACCATCGCCACCGTCAACAATGGCGACATGATCCGCATGCAGGGACTGACCGAGGATTTCACCAAGGCCAATCCCGACATCACGCTTGAATGGGTGACGCTCGAAGAGAATGTGCTGCGCCAGAAGGTGACGACCGATATCGCGACCAAGGGCGGTCAGTTCGACGTTCTCACCATCGGCACTTATGAAGTGCCGATCTGGGCCAAGAAGGGCTGGCTCGTCGCTCTCGACAATCTCGGCGCCGATTACGACGTCGATGATCTCCTGCCGCCGATCCGCGGCGGACTTTCGCTCGACGGCAAGCTCTATGCCGCGCCCTTCTATGGCGAAAGCTCCATGGTGATGTACCGCACCGATCTCATGGATAAGGCCGGCCTCAAGATGCCCGATGCGCCGACCTGGGACTTCATCGCCGATGCCGCCAAGAAGATGACCGACAAGGCATCGGAGATCTATGGCGTGTGCCTGCGCGGCAAGGCCGGCTGGGGCGAGAACATGGCCTTCCTCACCGCCACTTCCAATTCCTTCGGCGCACGCTGGTTCGATGAGAACTGGAAGCCGCAATTCGACCAGCCGGAATGGAAGGACACGCTCACCTTCTATCTCGACCTGATGAAGGAAGCGGGGCCCCCGGGCGCTTCCTCGAATGGCTTCAACGAAAATCTCGCGCTGTTCAATGCCGGCAAATGCGGCATGTGGATCGACGCCACGGTCGCCGCCTCCTTCGTGACCAACCCCAAGGACTCGAAGGTCGCCGACAAGGTCGGTTTCGCTCTCGCGCCCGACAAGGGCCTCGGCAAACGCGGCAACTGGCTGTGGGCGTGGTCGCTCGCCGTGCCCGCCGGTTCGCAGAAAGCCGAGGCGGCGCAGAAATTCGTCTCCTGGGCCACGAGCAAGCACTATGCCGACCTCGTCGCGTCGAAGGAAGGCTGGGCGAATGTGCCCCCCGGCACGCGCAGCTCGCTCTACGCCAATCCTGAATATCAGAAGGCCGCACCTTTCGCGAAAATGACGATCGACTCGATCAACACGGCCGATCCGAACAAGCCCACCGTCAAGCCCGTGCCCTATGTCGGCGTGCAGTTCGTCGCCATTCCCGAATTCCAGGGCATCGGCACGATGGTCGGCCAGATCTTCTCCGCGGCACTCGCGGGTGAAAAATCCGTCGATGACGCGCTCGCCGAAGCGCAGGCGGCGACGACGCGCGAAATGACCAAGGCCGGCTATATCAAATAGGACGGCGCCTCCCTGGACTGGGCTGCCCGGTTCGCCGGGCAGCCGCTTTCTCTTCGAGTGATTATGGGGGACAGTCACATGTGCAGAACTCTCCAGTTTTCCCCCTCTCCCGTTGCGAAGCAATGGGAGAGGGTGCCCGACCTTGCTCCGCCGAAGCGAAGCAACCTTGCTCTGTCGAAACAAAGCTTCGGCTTCGCGAAGGCGAGAGGGCGGGTGAGGGCTCTTTGTCTCAGCAAGCGAGATTCGTTGAGATCAGAGCACGCTGCACGAAAGAGCCCTCATCCGGCCTTCGGCCACCTTCTCCCACGCTGCGCGCGGGAGAAGGGAAACATGGGCTAGGAGATACGCCATGGCAACGCAGCAAACACGAGTGCTCGGCAGGCTCGCCGTGGCGCCCTCCGTCATCGTGCTGTTCCTGTGGATGATCGTGCCCCTGGCGCTCACCATCTGGTTCTCGCTCTTGCGCTACAATCTGCTCGATCCCGGCAATGAGAGCTTCGTCGGCTTCTTCAACTACGAATATTTCCTGACCGACCCCGCTTTCTTCGCCGCCATCGGCAACTCGCTGAAGCTCGTTTTCGCGGTGCTTGTCATCAGCATCGGAGGCGGCACGCTGCTCGCCCTCCTCCTCGACCAGGCGATCGTCGGCCGCAACATCGTGCGGCTCATGGTGATAGCACCCTTCTTCATCATGCCGACGGTGAGCGCGCTCGTCTGGAAGAACATGCTCATGCACCCGGTCTCGGGGCTGTTCGCCTGGCTCATGAAGTCCATCGGGCTTGAGCCCATCGACTGGTTCGCGCAATATCCCTTGACTGCCGTCGTCATCATGGTCGCCTGGCAGTGGCTGCCCTTCGCGACCCTCATCCTCCTGACCGCCATCCAGTCGCTCGATGAAGAACAGAAGGAGGCGGCCGAGATGGATGGCACGCCGCCGCTTTCCTATTTCTTCTACATCGTGCTGCCGCATCTGGCGCGTCCGATCACTGTCGTCATCCTGATCGAGACGATCTTTCTCTTGAACGTCTTCGCCGAGATCTATGTCACGGGCTCGGGCGGTCCGGCCGGCAACCTGCCCTATCTCGTCTATTTCCAGGGCCTTCTCAATTTCGACGTCGGCGGCGCCTCGGCCGGGGGCATCGTCGCCGTCGTGCTTGCCAATATCGTGGCCATCTTCCTTATCAGGATGATCGGCCGGAACCTGGAAGGATAGACCATGGCCCGCGCCCAATCCGTCCGCCGCCGCACCGTCACCACGATCCTGGCCTGGCTCATCGGCTTCCTCATCTTCTTCCCGATCCTGTGGACGATCATCACCAGCTTCAAGACCGAGCTCGAGGCTTTCTCGACGCCGCCCAAATTCCTGTTCTTCGAATGGACGACGGAGAACTACGCCATCGTGCAGGAGCGCTCGAACTATCTGCGCTTCGTCTCGAACTCGCTCATCCTCTCGATCGGCTCGACAATAGTGGCGCTCCTCTTCGCCATTCCCGCCGCCTGGGCCATGGCCTTCGCCCCGACCAAGCGCACCAAGGACCTTCTGATGTGGATGCTCTCGACCAAGATGATGCCGCCGGTCGGCGCGCTCATCCCGGTCTATCTCATCTTCCGCGACATGGGGCTGCTCGATTCGCGCGGCGGACTGATCGCGGTCCTCTTCCTCCTCAATTTGCCGATCGTCGTATGGATGCTCTACACCTATTTCAAAGAGATCCCCGGCGAGATCCTGGAGGCGGCGCGCATGGACGGCGCCTCGCTGTGGAACGAGCTCGTCTATGTGCTGGCGCCGATGGCGGTGCCGGGCATCGCCTCGACGCTTCTCCTCAACATCATTCTCGCCTGGAACGAAGCGTTCTGGACGCTCAATCTCACCACCTCGGCGGCCGCCCCGCTCACCGCCTTCATCGCCTCCTATTCGAGCCCTGAGGGCCTGTTCTGGGCCAAGCTTTCCGCCGCCTCCACCATGGCGATCGCGCCGATCCTCGTGCTCGGCTGGTTCGCCCAGAAGCAACTTGTCCGCGGCCTCACTTTCGGAGCTGTAAAATAATGGGCACCATCGTCCTGAAAGACGTGCAGAAGAGCTTCGGCGACGTCACCATCATCCCCAACGCCAATCTCGCGATCGAGAATGGCGAGTTCGTCGTCTTCGTCGGCCCTTCGGGCTGCGGCAAGTCGACCTTGCTCCGGCTCATCGCCGGCCTCGAAGACGTGACCTCAGGTAAAATCATCATCGATGGCAGCAATGCGGCGCAGCTTCCGCCCGCCAAGCGCGGCCTCTCCATGGTGTTCCAGTCCTATGCGCTCTATCCGCATATGAGTGTGCGCAACAATATCGCCTTCGGCCTCAAGATGGCGGGCATGCCCAAGGCGGAGATCGACGCCAAGGTCGCCAAGGCGGCGCAGATCCTCAATCTCAGCGACTATCTCGACCGCAAGCCGCGCCAGCTCTCGGGCGGCCAGCGCCAGCGCGTCGCCATCGGCCGCGCCATCGTGCGCCAGCCGAAAGCCTTCCTGTTCGACGAGCCCTTGTCCAATCTCGACGCGGCGCTCAGGGTCCAGATGCGCATCGAGATCATGCAGCTGCACCAGTCGCTCGGCGCCACCATGATCTATGTGACGCATGACCAGGTCGAGGCCATGACCATGGCCGACCGCATCGTCGTGCTCAACAAGGGCAATATCGAGCAAGTGGGCTCGCCGCTCGAGCTCTACAACAAGCCGGTGACGCTCTTCGTCGCGGGTTTCATCGGCTCGCCCAAGATGAATTTCATCTCGGGCGAGGTCGCTGCGAACCACAAGGTGCATACGATCGGCGTCAGGCCGGAACATATCACGCTTTCCGGCACATCCGGCGAGTGGGAAGGTACGATCGCGCTGGCCGAGCATCTGGGCGCCGACACCTTCCTGCATGTCGACACGGCGAGATGCGGGCGGCTCACCGTGCGTGCCGCCGGCGAATATGGCCAGGGACCCGGCGACAAGATCTGGCTGACGCCGGAAAGGGGCCGCGTGCATCGCTTCGACGACAAGGGAAAAACGATCCCCAATGCGGCTTGAGCGGAAAACAGCGGTTGTCACGGGCGGTGCGCGCGGCATCGGGCGTGCCATAGCGGAGGGCTATGCGCGTGAGGGCGCCCGGGTCTGCATCGCCGATGTCGACGATGATGCAGCCCGTGCCGCCGCCCGTGACACTGGCGGCGGCGCCTTCGCCGCCCATCTCGACGTGACGCGGATCGAGTCGATCAACCGGCTGGTGGACGAGGTCGAGGCAAAGACCGGCGGCATCGACATCCTGGTCAATAATGCCGCCATCTTCGACCTGGCGCCGATCGAGGAGATCACAGAGAAGAGCTATGACCGGATCTTCGCGGTCAATGTGAAGGGCCTCCTCTTCACCCTCCAGGCGGTGGCGAATTCCATGATCCGGCGCGGCAAGGGCGGCAAGATCATCAACATGGCCTCGCAAGCCGGCCGGCGCGGCGAGGCGCTGGTCGCCGTCTATTGCGCCTCCAAGGCCGCCGTCATCAGCCTCACGCAATCGGCGGGGCTAGGCCTCATCAAGCATCGCATCAATGTCAATGGCATTGCGCCCGGCGTCGTCGACACGCCCATGTGGGACGAGGTCGATGCCCTGTTCGCCAAATATGAAGGACGGCCCATGGGCGAGAAGAAGCGCCTCGTCGGCGAAGGCGTTCCCTATGGCCGCATGGGCAAGCCCGAAGATCACGTGGGCTGCGCCATTTTCCTTGCTTCGCCCGAAAGCGATTATGTCGTGGCGCAGACCTTCAATGTCGATGGCGGACAATGGATGAGTTGAGTTGAAAGGATTGGAAAAGTGTATCTGGAAAAACTGAAGCTCGACGGCAAGGTGGCGGTGGTGACGGGAGCGGGCCAGGGCATCGGCGCCGCTTGCGCCAGAGCGCTCGGCGAAGCCGGGGCAACGGTCATCGTCGCCGACATGTTGCAGGACCGTGTCGATGCCAGCGTCGACGAACTCAAGAAGCTCAAGATCAAGGCGCATGGCGCGAAGCTCGACGTCACCAAGTCCAAGGAGGTCGATGCCGTCGCCGCCCAGATCATCAAGCAGCATGGCCGCGTCGACATCCTGGTCAACAATGCCGGTGTCGCCAAGAGCGACGTCAAGGCGGAAGATACGAGCGACGACCACTGGCGCTTCCACATGGATGTCAATCTCGACGGCCTGTTCTGGTGCTGCCGCGCCTTCGGGCGGCAGATGCTGAAGCAGGGCTCAGGCTCGATCGTCAATATCGGCTCGATGTCGGGCTTCATCGTCAACAAGCCCCAGCCGCAATCATTCTACAATGCGTCCAAGGCCGCGGTGCATCACCTGACCCGCTCGCTCGCCGCCGAATGGGCCAAGCGCGGTGTCAGGGTGAACGCGGTGGCGCCCACCTATATCGAAACCCCGCTCACTTCCTTCGGCATCAGGGAGAATGAGGCGATGTACAGGACCTGGCTCGAGATGACGCCGATGGGCCGCGTCGGCCAGCCGGACGAGATCGCCTCGGTCGTCCATTTCCTGGCCTCGGATGCGGCGAGCCTGATGACCGGATCGATCGTCCTCGCCGATGGCGGCTATTGCTGCTGGTAAAGGCCTTTGGTCGTGCCCTATCTGACTGAGACCGAGATCGGGATGCGGCCGCGATAGGATCCGGCGGGCGGCGGCGGGAAAGAGGTCGCGGCCACCACCGAACGGGCGGCCGAATCGAGCCTGGAATTGCCGGAAGATTGCGAGACCGAGGCCGAGGTGATGCGGCCGCTCGCGCCGATCGCGAAGGCGATGATGACCCGCCCCGAGCCGACGCTGGTGCTGATCGCGGAACGCCGCGCCGAAAGCCTCGCCTGGACGATCGACCTATATTCGGAGCTCGATTTCCGGCCTCCCGACGATAGAGCGCTCGACTGGCCCTTGCGGGTGGCCTCCTTGGCCAAGGTGGAGCCTGCCACAGCCAGACGGCGTGGCTGAGCCTTGGCTTTCTTCTTCGCCACTTTCTTCTCGGTCTTCTTTCCTTCCGTCTTCTTTGCTTCGGTCTTCTTTGCTTCGGCCTTCGGCTTCGTGGCCAGGGCCGGCGCCTGCGGCGTCGCGACCTTCGGCTCTTCCAGCTCGATCGGCATGGTGACCGGAGCTTCCTCGGGCGGCATCTCGGCTTCTTGCGGCTCTTCCGCCTCCTGAGCCTCTTCCGCCTCTTGCGAATCTTCCACTTCCGGAGAGTCTTCGGCTTCCGGCTGGGCTTCCGGTTCAACCGCCTCCGGTTCAGCCGTGTCCTCGACCTCCGGCGGAATGACCTCGGTCGGCTTCGTCTCGAGCGATGCCACGGCTTCCGCCACTTCACCATCCATGGATGCGGCTTCGCCCGGCTGGGTCTCGGTTGTCTGCTCGATCTGTTCCGCCTCGGCGGCGACCGAAGGCGGCACCTCTTCGGCGATCACGCTCGTGATCTCGGCCAGCATCTCGATCTCGACACCTTCGGGCGGTGGCGGCGGCTCCATCCTCGGCGTCAGCATGAAGGCCGCGGCCGCGGCGGCATGGACGCCCACCGCGAGGATGATGCAGACGAGGCGCGAGCCATAGGACAGGCCGCCGGGGCTCATGGCGTCGCGGGCTCCACCGGATTGCTGTTCTTGTTGGCGATCAGCGAAAGCCTGGTGATGCCGTTGAGCGCCAGTTCATCCAGCACACTGACGATGTCGCCATAAGTCGCGGTGCGATCGCCGCGCACATGGACGACACGGTCCTCCGTGCCGATCATCGCCCTGATGCGCGGAACGAGATCGATCCGGGCGATCTCGTCGGCGCCGAGCGAAATCTTGTTGCCGGTTGCAATGGTGAGCACGATCGGATTCTTGGGATCGGTCGGCTCGGCCGATTTGGCCTGCGGCAGATCGACCTTCATGCCCGAGCTCAGCATCGGGGCCGCCACCATGAAGATGATGAGCAGCACGAGCATGACGTCGACCATGGGCGTGACATTGATCTCCGCCATGGGCGCCAGATCGTCGCCATCATCGCCGGCGGAGAGGTTGAAGCTCATGCGATCTTCTTCCGCAAGGTGGAGACGGGGGCGTTCTCGCGCGCGAGCCTGGTACCGTAATCCTCGATGAGCCGGTTGAGCCCGCGCGATGTCGTGCCGAAGGCGGCGGCGAGACGGTTATAGGCGAAGGCGGCCGGTATGGCGGCGGCAAGGCCGATCGCCGTCGCGGCGAGCGCCTCGGCGATGCCCGGCGCCACGACGGCCAGGCTCGTATCCTTAGCCGCGGCAATGCCGGCGAAGCTCGTCATGATGCCCCACACCGTGCCGAACAGGCCGATGAAGGGGGCGACCGAGGCTATGACCGCGAGATTGGGCAGGCCGCGCTGGCAGGATTCGATGAGCTCCTGGGCCCGCCGGCGCATCGCCGCGATGATGGCGCTGCGCCGGTCGGCCTCGGCGGCCGAGGCTTGCGCCTCGAAGGCCTCCTCGCGTCCGGCCGCGAAGATCTTGGCGACGAACTCGCCCATGCGGCCCTTGCCGGCGCCTTCGCTGCGGATCGCGCGGCGCAAGCGGCCGAGCGTCCACAGTGCCTCGAAGATGATGATCCAGCACCACAGGGATGCGGCAATGAGGATCGCGATCACCGCTTTCACCACCGGGCCCGCCTGCATGAACATTTCGACGGGGGATATTTCTCCACCTTGCATATCGATCACTCACTTATAGAAACGGGTGGCGAGGCGCGACGACACGGCAAGCCGGTCGAGGCAGGCCTCGGGCGCGGCATCGGGCGCGCAGCTCGCGACGTCATTGAGCAAGACGCCGGAAATCTCGGGACAGGCCACGTCGATCGAAAAGATCTTGACGCTGGTCTTCTTCGACCTGACCGGCCCCAGCTCGGCGATCAGCCGCTTGGCGATGCCGCCATCCTTGCCGAAGATGATGAGATCGGTCTTCAGCGACTGGAGCGGCTTGCCGGCCTTCTCCTCAATGAGGAAGTAGGCCTGGCAGGCGTCCTTGACCGGCTCGAGCTTGTTGAGCTCGAGAGCGATATCGTCCTTGGCGGAAGCGGCTGAGGCGAAGGTGGAGAGCACCACGGCGGCGCCGAGCAACAGGCTCATTGCCCTGAGCGAATGGCGCTTGGAAATAGGATCGGTTCGTTCCAGATACATTCAGGCCCTTGCACATTATTCTTGGTTTTGCTGGGTTTTCGGCCTGGCTGCGGGGCGCAGTGTAAATACCCGACTTCCTGAGTCAAGTTTTGTCCATATCTATTTTTTTAATCCTGTCATAGGTGTAATATCTCTTTTTCGATTATTGCGTTTAGCATAGAGGGGACCTATATCTATTGCAAGATTGGAGGACCAAAAATGCTGGCCGCCGACAAGCTTTCATTGGCTCCCGTGCTGCCCACGGAATCCGACAGCAAGATTGCTGCGGAGGCAAGCCGGGAGCTTTCAAAAAACCCAACCGAGAGGCTTAGAGTCCGTCTCGATGACGGGACCGAATTGGAATTGCCGCAATCCGCTGCCCGTTTGCTGATTCACTTGCTCACGGAAATCGCACAAGGAAATGCGGTTACGATCATACCGATTCATGCAGAGCTGACGACGCAGGAGGCGGCGGATTTTTTAGGCGTTTCGCGACCCTTCCTCATTCGTCTTTTGGAAGAAAACCAGATTCCCTTCCATAAAGCCGGGACGCATCGGAGAGTGAAGTTTTTGGATCTTGAAGCATTCAAGAAGAGATTCAAGACCAGGCAAAACAAAGCGCTGGATGAGTTGGTAAAGCAGGCCCAGGACCTGGACCTTGGGTATTAAGCCCTCATTCTATACCGTTCTCCTTGATGCTTGTGTCCTATACCCAGCACCCTTGCGGGATATCCTGGTCCAACTTGCGACGACTTCATTGTTCCGTGCAAAGTGGACAAACCAGATCCACGATGAATGGATCGACAATGTCTTAGAGCGTCGACCCGACCTGACCCGCCACCAACTCGAGCGCTCACGCGACATCATGAACGGTGCGATCCTCGATTGCCTGATAACTGACTACGAATACCTAATCCCGGCCCTTGATCTCCCCGACTCCAAAGACCGCCATGTTCTAGCGGCAGCCATACATGCGAGATGTGACGCTATCATCACCACAAATCTGAAAGACTTCCCGGCGCACATTCTCAACAAGCATAATAATGAAGCAATTTCCTCCGCGTCTCTCGGACTCGGTGCAGACTTCCCCATGAGCGCACCGAGGTGAGCATGGGGGGCACGCGAAAGCCATCATACTTGTGGTTTGGCCGGCGACCGACATGGAAAGAATGTATTAATCTGGTCTGTATACGGAATAAAGAGGTGGCTCCGCAAATTCGGACAGTCGTATAAGTGGATTTTCTGCCTGACAGCAGCGAAGATTCTCGCTGCGAATCAGGAGCTGAGATGACGAGAAGAACGCGCCGCAACCACACAGCGGC
>Ga0187894_10007197_pt1 | contig 10593 bp, 8 predicted proteins | sample GBC1701081metaG_FD_136650 | JGI IMG/M metagenome (GOLD analysis project Ga0187894, IMG submission 136650) | White microbial mat communities from a lava cave in the Kipuka Kanohina Cave System on the Island of Hawaii, USA - GBC170108-1 metaG ... | reverse complement strand
CTGGCGTGGGCCGCCGGGTTGGCCGGGCTCGGCCGCCTGGTCCTCGGGCGGGCCGTGCGGCGGGTGGTGGTCCACGGTGGCTGAGGTGCTGCGGATCTACCGGCGCCTCCTCGGCGCCCGGTTGCGCTCGGAGTGGCAGTACCGCACCTCGTTCGCCCTGATGCTGACCACCTCGTTCCTGGTGGCCTCGCTGGACTTCGCCGTCGTCGCCGTGCTGTTCGGGCAGGTGGACGCCCTGGCCGGGTGGTCGGTGGTGGAGGTGGCCGTCCTCGTCGGCGTGGGCGGCCTGGGCTTCGGGCTGGCCGACGCCTTCATCGGCCAGGTCGACTACGCCGCCACCCACATCAAGGCCGGTACCTTCGACCAGTTCCTGCTGCGACCCCTCGGCCCGCTGCTCCAGCTCTCCGCCGCCGAGTTCAACTTTCGCCGCTTCGGCCGGCTCGTCCAGCCGCTGGTCGTCCTGGCCATCGCCCTGCCCCGCGCCGGCGTCGAGTGGTCGCCCGGACGCCTGGTGCTGCTCCCGCTCAGCATCGCCTCGAGCGCCGCCATCTTCGGCGCCGTCTGGGTCGCCACCTCCTCGCTCGCCTTCTGGACGGTGGACACCCAGCAGTTCGCCAACGCGTTCACCTACGGCGGCAACCAGCTCACCCGGTACCCGGTGGACCTCCTCGGGGGCTGGCTGCGCCGCCTGGCCACCTTCGTGGTGCCCCTGGCCTTCGCCGCCTACTTCCCGGCCGCCTACCTCCTGGGCCGCACCGACACCTACGGCGGCCCGCCGGCGCTGGCCTGGCTGGCGCCGGTGGTAGGCCTGGCCGCCGCGGTGCTGGCCGGCGGGACCTGGCGGTGCGCCGTCCGCCACTACCGCAGCACGGGCAGCTGATGGCCGGCCCGATCATCGCCCTGCGGGGCGTGGCCAAGGACTTCGTGGTGACCACCCGGGCCGGCCGGCTGCGGCGCAGCCGGACCACGGTGCGGGCCGTCGACGACCTGTCGCTGACGATCGAGCGCGGTTCGATGGTCGGCTACATAGGCCCGAACGGGGCAGGGAAGTCCACGACGGTCAAGCTGTGCACGGGCATCCTGGTGCCGACCGCGGGACACGTCGAGGTGGCCGGGGTGGACCCCGTTCGGGCGCGCCCCGCCCTGGCCCGGCGCATCGGCGTGGTCTTCGGCCAGCGCACCCAGCTGTGGTGGGACCTCCCGCTGCGCGACTCCTTCCAGCTCCTGCGCCACATCTACAGGGTCCCGGCCGACCGTCACCGGGCCAACGCCACCCGCTTCGTCGAGTTGCTCGACATCGGCCCGTTCCTCGACACGCCGGTGCGCCAGCTCTCGTTGGGCCAGCGCATGCGGGGCGAGCTGGCCGCTGCCCTCCTGCACGATCCGGAGATCCTGTTCCTCGACGAGCCCACCATCGGCCTCGACCTGGTGAGCAAGGACGCCGTCCGCCGCTTCCTGCTGTCGCTCAACCAGGTCGACGGCGTCACCGTCCTGCTCACCACCCACGACCTGGTCGACGTGGAGCGCCTCTCGGACCGCTTGCTGATCGTCGACCGCGGCCGGATCATCGAGGACAGCACGGTGGCCGACATCAAGGCCCGCCACGGCGTCCACCGGACCCTGGTGGTCGACCTGGAGGAGCCCCGCGCCCCGCTCGCCGTCGCCGGCACCGAGGTGGTCCGGGTCGAGGGCCGTCGCCAGTGGCTGCGCTTCTCCCGCGACGACCACACCGCGGCAGCCGTGCTGGCCGCAGTGGCCGCGGTGGCGCCCGTCCGGGACCTCTCGATCGAGGACACCCCCATCGAGGAGATCGTCCGCCACATCTACGCCGGGACAAGCGAGGCTCCCCCGGTGCCATAGCGGGCGCCCGCTATGGCGCCGCACGGGCGTCAGCGACCGAGCAGGCCGCCCAGGCCGCCACCGCTGGCACCGCCGGTCTGCCCGGGCATGATCTGCCTGATCCACGCCTCCAGCGCGGCCGGGTTGCGAGCCTGGGTCATTACCCATCCCGGTCCGGTGAAGTCGAACACCAGGCCCTCGCCCGACTTCAGGGTCTGGATCATCCCGGCCGCCACCTTGCGGAGCTGGCTCTGCACACCGGCGCCGAAGGCCACCACGTGGCCGGTGTCGATGGTGACCGACTCGCCGTCGCCCAGGGTGATCGTGTCGAGCGCCCCGTAGCAGGCCAGCACGGCCGTACCGTGGCCGGTGGCGTGGACGAGGAAGCCACCCTCGCCGCCGAACATGCTCTTGAAGCCGCCCCACTTGGTGTCCAGCTCCACGGTGGGCTGCGACGCCAGCCAGCTGCCCCGCGTGATCGACACCGGCTCGCTGGGGGTGACCGCGACGGTGGTGATGTCGCCCGAGAGGTGGTGAGCCACGTCGACCCACCCGCCGCCGGCCGGGGCCGTGAACGTGGAGATGAAGAGGCTCTCGCCGCCCAGGAAGGAGCGCTTCAGGCCCTTCAGCATCCCGCCCTGGGTGCTGGAGGCGACGGCGACGCCGGCCGAGGTGGCCATCATGGCGCCCGACTCGGCCCGCACCTCCTCTCCGGCGGCCAACGAAAGGCGGGCGACGGCGAACGACGGGCTGTGGCGCAGTTGGACGTCCATCGCGCCGGACGCTAGCGCTTCGCTAGCTGCACCCGCCGCCGGGCGACGGCCGGTTGGGGATCGCCAGGTCGACGACCTCGATGTGGACGCGCGGCCAGGCCGGCTGGACCGGGCTGATCTCGTCGACCTGCGACTCGAAGGGCAGCCGGGTGGCCCGGCGGGCGATCACGGTCTCGCCGGCCACCACCGTGTCGCCCCGGCGCACGGCCACGCCGTCGATGTGCAGCACCTTGACCTCCCACCCCGGACGGTCGTCGGGTTCGATCACGGCGAAGTCGTCGGAGTACTCGCAGTACAAGACGTAGGTTCCGGCCCGCTGGACCCGGCCGGTCACCGGGGCGCGGATCTCGGCCGCCGGGTGCACCACGACGTCGACGGCCGACCGCGGCGACGTCCCCCGCTGGCGGGACTCGAGGGTGGTCGGCGACACCGCCGTCGGCGCCGGCTCGATCTCCCGGGCGCCCTCGTGGTTGGACTCGTGGAACCCGACCCGCTCCACCTGCGACGAGGGGTGCACCAGCGCCAGGCCGCCCGCCGCCCCCAGCGGCGACCACGCCTGCTCGACCAGGCCCCGGCCCGGCGCCGGCGCGGGCTCCGGCGGCACGGTCGTGCTCGGCGCCAGCGCCGCCGGGCCGGGCACCGAGGCGGCGGCGATAGGGGCGTCGACTGCCGCGGCACCGGCACAGGCCGACCGCGCAGCCGCGAGGACCACCAGTACCGCTCCCGAGCCGGGCCGCCGCCGAGCCATCGTCGGCCACGGTCGCGGCCGAGGCGCTCAGTACGGGGTCAGCGGACGCCGACGAGGTCCACGACGAACACGAGGGTCTCGCCCGGCTTGATGACGCCGCCGGCACCGCGGTCCCCGTACCCGAGGTGAGGCGGAATGGTGAGCCGGCGGCGGCCACCCACCTTCATCCCGGCCACGCCCTGGTCCCACCCGTCGATGACCTGCCCGCCGCCGAGCCGGAACGAGAAGGTGGAGCGCCGGTCCCAGGACGCATCGAACTGGCGGCCCGTGGACCACGAGACGCCGACGTAGTGCACGTCGACATCGACCCCGGCCGTCGCTTCAGGGCCGGTACCCACGGCAAGGTCCTCCAGCTGGAGGTCGGCGGGCGGCTCACCGCCGGGCACGGGGACATCGGGCTTGCGGGCCGGTTCCATGAACCCACCGTAACCCGCCCGGCCCGGGCGGACCCGCCTACGCTGCGCCCATCGTGCGTCGTGCCGTGACTCGCCGGGAGGCCTGGTGGCTGGCCGTGGTCGTCGCGCTGACGCTGGTGGGGGCCGGATGCGGTTCGGGCGACGAGCCGGCCGCGCCGGCGCCCCGCACGATCGCCTTCCTGCGGGCCGTCGTGTCGAACCAGCCCGAGAACCAGAACGCCTTCTTGGACGCCCTCCAAGACGAGGGGTACATCGAGGGCGACAACCTCACCATCTTGGCCAAGGCCCCCGACGAGGTGCATACCGAGGCCGCCGACGCCGAGCAGGCCGTGCGCGCCTGGCAGGCCGCCGGTGCCGATCTGGTCATCGCCCTGTCCACCGGCAGCGCCAAGGCCGCCGCGGCTGCGGCGCCCGGCCTCGACGTGTTGTTCCTGGTCAACGACCCGGTGGCCAGCGGCCTGGTCACCGACGAACGACGGCCGGGCGGTCGGCTGACCGGCGTCACGTTCCGGGTGCCGGCCGACCGCACCCTCGACCTCATACGGCGCACCTTCGCCGGCATCGCCGCGGTCGGCGTGCTGTTCTCGCCCGACGACCCGGCCTCCCAGGCGGTGCGGGACCAGGCGGTCCGGGCCGCGGCCGGCCTGGGCGTCACCGTGCTGGAAGCCGCCTTCGGAGACGAGTCCGGGGCGGTGGCCGCGGTACAGGACGTGCGGTCCCGCGGGGCCGGCGCCGTCTGGCTGCTCAACTCCCCGACTGCGTTCCGCTTCGCCGGCGCCGTCGAGTCGGCCGCCACCGCCGCGTCGCTCCCGGTCGTCACCAACACCGCCCGGCCGGCGGCCCTGCTGACCCTGCAGCCCGATGCCGTCGAGCTCTACCGGCAGCTGGCGTCGCAGGTGGCGCGGGTACTCGGCGGCACCCCGATCGCCGAGGTCCCCGTCGAGAACCCCAGCCGGTTCGTGGTCGATGTCAACCTGCGCGCCGCCGCCCAGCTGGGGATCACCGTGCCCGACGAGGTGCAGTCGCAGGCCGGGGTCCGCATCACCCGCTGAGCCTCAGCCGAGGCCGACCACGACCACCGTCACGTCGTCGGAGCGCTCGGGGCCGTCGAAGCGGGCGTGGAAGTCGAGGCACTGGTCGGCCAGGTGCTCGACGTCGCCGTCGGGCGTGCCGTCGAGACGGGCGGCGAGCCCGTCGAGGTCCGCCCAGTCCCCGCGGGCGTCCTGGACCTCCAGGAGGCCGTCGGTGTAGGCGACGATGCACGACGCGCCGGCCAGGTCCACCCGCTCCTCGGCCCAGATCCCGGGCACCGCGCCGACGATGGGGCCGGTCGGCCCGAGGTGGCGGGTCTCGCCGCCGGCGCGGAGCAGCAGCGGCGGGTGGCCGGCGCTGGCATAGGTCAGGCAGCCGGCACCCACGTCGACCGAGCCGATGACGCCGGTGAGGAACTGGTCGCCGGTGTCGCCCAGCCGTTCGGCGACCCAGGCCCACGCCGCCGCCGGGCCGAGATCCTGGTCCAGGGCGACCCCGACCAGCTGCTTGGTCTTGAGGGCGAAGATCCCGGCGTCGGGACCATGGCCCGACACGTCGGCCACCACGAAGAGCATCCCGTCCTCGCCGCGCCGCCGGATGTCGTACCAGTCGCCGGCCACGAAGGTCTCGGCCGGCTGGAAACGGGTCGCCACCCGCACGGCCGGGGGCAGGTCGACGGCGGCGGGCGCCAGCTCGTCTCGGAGGGTGAGAACGATCATGCCGCGTTGCGCCAGGGACGACAGGGCGCGGGCGGCGCTGTCCGCCTCGTCGAGGATCCGGCGCCGCATCGCCTCCACATCCCGACCCAGCCCGGCCAGCTCCGGCGGCCCGGGCGCCGGGATCTCGAGGTCGAGATCACCACCGGCGATGATCTGGGCCGCGTCGGTCAGCTGGCGCAGCGGGCGGCTGAGCCAGCGGCGCAGGAGCACGCTGCCGGCGACGACGATGGCGAGGGCGAGGATGGCGCTGGCGATGCGCAGCCGCGAGATCCGGCCCTCGAGCCGGTCGACCGAACGCTCCTGGTCCCCGAGCCTGGCGATGATGCCGTCGCGCAGACCGTCGACATCCAGGCGTGCCTCCTCGAACAACTGCCTGGAGGTGCCCGTCGCCACGAGCGCCCGTACCTCGGCGGTCTCCTCGGCCCGCCTGGCCTCGATCTCGAACACGGCGCCCAGCTGGCGCCAGGCGCTGATGCGGTCCCCGGCCCGCCGGAGCCGTGCTTCGATGTCCGGGTCGTCGCCCACCAGCTCCTGGAGACGGGCCAGCGCCGCGTCGACCCGGTTGCCGCCGTCCAGGTAGGGGTCCAGGAACTCCTCGTCCCCGGTGATGAGGTACCCCCGCTGGCCCGTCTCCTGGTCCACCAGTCCCACCAGGACGTCCGCCGCGGCGGCCCGAGCCGGCTCCCAGCGCCGGCGGACCTCCCGGCGCAGGCTGTCCCGCTCGACCACGAGGTAGCGGTCCAGGGCCACGTCGGTGACGACGAGGAGCGAGAGGAGCACGAAGATGAGCTGAACCCGATGACGCAGGTACACGACCGACCCCCTCCTCCCGCTCGTAACGTAGCGGCCGACCTGCGCCGGACCCGTAGCCTGTCGTCCGAGGGGGGAGGCGTTTCTGGATGCAGTACAGGATCCTCGGCCCCATGGAGGTCGTGGCCGGCCAGGCGCCGGTCGACACGGGCAGCCCGAAGCAGCGCGCCGTGCTGGCCATGCTCCTCATCGAGCCCAACCGGGTTGTGTCGCTCGACCGGCTCATCGATCAGCTCTGGGGCGACGAGCCGCCCGCCCGCGCCACCGGCTCGCTGCAGGTCTACGTGGCCAACCTCCGCCGGGCCCTGGAGCCGGACCGGCCGGCCCGGGCGCCGGCCGCGGTCCTGGTCACCCAGCCCCCTGGGTACGCCGTCCGGGTCGACCCGGCCGACCTCGACGCCAGTTGCTTCGAGCACCTCGCGGCCGACGGCCGGCGGCTCCTCACCGAGGGCCACCCGGCGGCGGCGCGCCAGGCCCTGGGCGACGGCCTGGCCCTGTGGCGGGGCCCGGCGCTGGCCGAGTTCTCCTTCGAGTCCTTCGCCCAGGCCGAGATCGCCCGGCTGGAGGAACTGCGCTGGCTCGCCCTGGAGGACCGCGTCGAGGCGGAGATGGCCCTGGGTCACCACGCCGAGTCGGTGGCCGAGCTGGAGCACCTGGTCGGCGAACGACCGCTGCGCGAACGCCTCCAGGGCCTGCTGATGCTGGCGTTGTACCGATCGGGCCGCCAGGCCGAGGCGCTGCGGGTGTTCCAGGACGCCCGGCGCCGCCTGGCCGAGGAACTGGGCATCGATCCCGGCACCACCCTCCAGCGGTTGGAGACCGACATCCTCCAGCAGGCGCCTGCGCTCGACTGGCAGGCCGTGGAGCCGGTGGCGCCGGCGGTGCCCGTCCGGGCCCCCACCACCCCGCGGCCGGCGGCCGGCCAGTCGCCGTCACGGTTCGTCGGGCGGGCCAAGGAACTGGCACTGCTCGAGCGCGCCTTGGACCAGGCCGCGGGCGGGCGCGGGCGTTTGGTGCTGCTGTGCGGCGAGGCCGGGATCGGCAAGACGACCCTGGCCGACGAGCTCGGGTGCCGGGCCGTGGCCCGCGGGGCGCTGGTCCTGTGGGGGCGCTGCTACGAGGGCGAAGGGGCACCCCCGTTCTGGCCCTGGGCGCAGGTCCTGCGCGAGCTGGTCACCCACGTGCCACCGGCCGACCTGGCGGCCGCCGTCGGGGCCGGCGGCGCGGACCTGGCCCAGCTCGTCCCCGATATCGCCGGGGTGGGTGCCCCCGGCCCGGCCGGCTCCGGCCTCGACCCCGAGGCAGCCCGGTTCCGCCTGTACGACACCACGACCCGGTTCCTCGTCCGGGTGTCGGCGACCCGACCGCTCGTGCTGGTCCTGGACGACCTCCACTGGGCCGACGTGGCGTCCCTCCGCCTCCTGCAGTTCCTCGCCGCCGAGCTGCGCACGGGCCACCTGCTGGTGATCGGCACGTTCCGTGACGGCGAGGTGCGGTCGGGGCACGCACTGGCCGAGAGCCTGGGCGCCCTGGCCCGCGAGCCGGCCGCCGAGCGGGTGCTGCTCGACGGCCTGGACCGCCCCGACGTCGCCCGCTACATCGAGGGCGCCACCGGCGGCGCGGTCGATGCCGGCGTGGTGGCCGAGGTGCACGACCGGACCGAGGGCAACCCGTTCTTCATCGAGGAGCTGGTGCGGCTCCTGGCCAGCGAGGGCCGCCTCGGTGCCCCGATGGCGACCCGGACGGCTGTCCCGGCCGGCGTCGGTGACACCATCCGCCGCCGTGTCGGCCGCCTGCCCGAGGACGCCCAGACGGTGCTGACGATGGCGTCGGTCGTCGGGCGCGAGTTCGACCTCGACGTGCTGGCCCTGGCCTGCCAGGTCGACGGCGAGCGGCTTCTGGACCTGGTCGAGTCGGCCATCCTCACCGGCATCGTCACCGAGTGCCCCGACCTCGTGGGGCGCCTGCGCTTCGCCCACGCCCTCACCCGCGAGACCCTCTACGACGGCCTCAGCGCCCTCCGCCGGGCCCGGCTGCACGGCCGGGTCGGCGAGGCTCTTGAGGCCGTCTCCGGCGCCCACCCCGGCACCCGGCTGGCCGAGCTGGCCCGCCACTTCGGCCAGGCCGCGCCGGCCGGCTTCACCGGGAAGGCGATCGACTACGCCGTCCGGGCCGCCGATCACGCGGCCGGCCAACTGGCCTACGAGGACGAGGCCCGCTACTGCGAGGCGGCGCTGGCCGTCCTCGGCCGGATACCCACCGCCGACCCTGACCTCCATTTCGACCTGCTGCTGCGCCTGGGACGGTCACGCAAGTCGGCCGGCGACCAGGAAGGGGCGCGCGCCGCGCTCCACGAGGCGGCCGCGCTGGCCCGGGCCGCAGGGGACCCGACCCGCCTGGCCCGGGTGGCCACCAGCTTCAGCGGCGGGAACTGGTGGGGCTGGTGGAGCGGCGTCGGCGTGGTCGACCACGCCGCCGTCGCCCTCCTCGAGGAGGCCATCGAAGCCCTCGGGCCGGGCGACCTCGCCAGCCGCGCCGCGGTGCTCGGCCGCCTGGCCGGCGAGCTGTACTTCACCGAAGAGGCGAGCCGTCGGCGCCAGCTCGCCGACGAGGCGGTGGCCATGGCCGAGCGCGCCGGCCAGGACGACGTGCTGGCCCGAGCGCTTCGTGACCAGCACATCGCGGTGTGGGAGCCGGGCAACCCCGAGGAGCGGCTCGCCATCGCGGACCGGATGGTGGTCGCCTCCGTCGGTAGCGGGCGGCGCGACCTGGAGGTCCTCGGGCGCACCTTCCGGCTCGTCGCCGCCCTCCAGCTGGGCGACGTGACCACCGCGGACGCCGAGCTCGACGCCTCCGAGGCGATCGCCCGCGAGCTGCGGGCCCCGGTGCTGCTCGGCCACATCGGGTGGGGCCGGTCGATGAAGGCCCTCGTCTCGGGGCACTTCGCCGAGGCCGAGGCGAGGATCCACGACAACCTCGCCGCCACCCGCCGCTTCAACGAGGCGGAGGCCATGCGCACCTGGAGCGGTCAGCTCGTCCAGCTCTACGAGCAGCAGGGCAAGATGGCGCGGCTGGAGCCGACCGTGCGCGGCTACATCGAGATCGACCCGCTGCACCTGGTGTGGCGGACCGTCCTGGCCCTGCTGCTGGCCGAGGACGGCCGGGCCGACGAGGCCCGGGAGCACTTCGACATCGTGGCGCGCCACGACTTCACCGACACGCCGCGCGACATCGCCTGGCTGTTCGCGCTGGCCGCCCGGGCCGAGGTGTGCACCCTGCTGGGCGACCGTCACCGGGCGGCGCAGCTGTACGACCTGCTGCTCCCCTACGAGCACCAGGTGATCGTGCTCTTCACCCGCCCCCTGTGCGCCGGCGCCGTCGCCCACTACCTCGGCTCGCTGGCCCTGGTGACGGGCCGGCTTCCCGAGGCCGAGGCGCACCTCCGCCAAGCCGTCGAGCTGCACGAGGGCCTGGGCGCCCGACCCTTCCTGGCCCGGTCGCAGGCCCGCCTGGCCCAGGTGCTGCTGGCCGGGAACGAGCAGGCCGGCGCGGCGGAGGCAGCCGCCTGGCTGGACGCGGCCACCGCGACGGCCGCCGAGCTGGGCATGGCCGGGCTGGCCCGCCACCTGGAGGAGCTGGCGCGGACGGGTTGAGCGCAGGGTCAGAGGTCCCGGGTGAACCAGCGGCGGCCGCCGGCACCAGCCGGTGCCGGGCCGCCGGACCGGAAACCGGCCCGCTCCAGCAGCTCGATGCGGTCGGCGTCGGCGCTCTCGGCCGAGGCGACCAGGCGACGGACGCCGGTGGCCACGAGGGCGTGGCCCACCTCGGCCAGCAGCCGTCCACCCAGTTCACTGCCCTGGCTGCCCGGCCCCACCGTCACGCGGCACACCTCGACGGTGCCCCTCTCGGCACCGGGGCGGGTGACGACGGTGCCGGCCGGCGGCTCCCCCGCGCACCCGGCGACATCGCACAGCGCGTAGACCTGCCCGCCCTCGGCCGGGCCGACGGCCCGGAACAGCAGCGGCGCGGCATCCTCGCCGGCATCAGCCGTCGTGGCCATCGCAACCGCCTCCTCGTCCACGCCAGACGCGTCCACGGGGGCAGCGTGGCAGAGTCGACTTGGCCACCACTTGCGGAAGCTTGGTGACCAGGGCCTTTAAGTGGCCGGCAAGTCCCGGCCAAGGGCCGCCCGGCACGGTCCCCACAACCACCACGACGGGAGCCCACCCATGGCATCCACCGCACCGCCCGACCAT
>Ga0187894_10007196_pt1 | contig 10595 bp, 6 predicted proteins | sample GBC1701081metaG_FD_136650 | JGI IMG/M metagenome (GOLD analysis project Ga0187894, IMG submission 136650) | White microbial mat communities from a lava cave in the Kipuka Kanohina Cave System on the Island of Hawaii, USA - GBC170108-1 metaG ... | reverse complement strand
GGAGCGGGGAAACACTGACTTGTGTAGAAACCTTAGCTTGTCAGTATGCGCAACGCGTCATAATAAAAAGGCTGGCGCGGATGAACAACGCCAGCCTTTCAAATCAATCAAACAACCGCGTCAGAAGTTGATCTTCATCACGATCTGCCCTGAACGCGGGCCGCTGCGCGGGCCATTGGGGACACCGAAGATGGGCAGATTAGCCGGGTTCGGTCTGGGCGGAGTGCCGCCAATACCGAAGTTCGTGCGGTTGAATATATTGAAAAACTCTCCGCGAATCTCGATATTGACCGATTCCTTGATGCGTGTGCGCTTGATGAAGCCCATGCTGTCACTGAAGAGGCTCGGATCGCGCAATTCATTGATGTAGGTCGGGGAATTGCCAAGCTCGAACGTTCCGGGAATTGTGAAGAAGTCCGTGTTGAGCCAGCGGATGTTCGGATCGCGCGGATCGAGATCCCGGCGGCTGACGCCGGTTCTGATCGCTTTCCCCGGAATGATGTTGACCTCCTTGCGACCGTACAGGAAGCCGCCCCATTGCGGATAAGTCATCGGCGCGTTCAACAGGATCAGCGCGCCGGAGGTGTACTGTCCGGTAAATGTCACCGTCCATCCGCCGGCCAGACGGTCTAGGAACGCATTGCTATTCGCGAACCGCTTGCCTTTCCCGAACGGAAGCTCCCACGAAAACACCGCGTTGAAGATGTGTGGATAGTCGGTGTATTGGAAACTCTTTTCCAACTCCAGCACTCTGGGATCGTATGGAGTGGTCGTCTTGGGGTTGCGGTTCGTCGTGTCGCCGCTGGTTTGCGAGCCGGAGGCGTTGGTCAGCGCCTTCGACCAGGTGTAATTCAACTCGGCGAAGAAGCTGCCGAAACGGCGATCCAATTTGACCTGCATCGAGTCGTACCAGGAGCTGCCGACCGGGTTGTATTCGTCGTTGAGCGGCCCGTTGATGTGCGGGTATGGACGCAGCGCGCGAGCCAGCGTCGCGGTGCTGCCCCAATCCGCGATGAAGTTCGGGTACGGCGCCCTGTGCCCGGCGGCGACCACCGCCGGATCGTCAATGCGGCGGTTGAGCAAATCGCCCAGCGCGTAGAATTTGGGGTCGAGGTGATTGAGCGGGAAGTGATTGACCGACAGCCGCGTGCCGCGAATCCCGATGTAGGCGATCTCGGCCACGAACTTCCACGGCAATTCGCGTTGAACGCTCAGGCTCCAGTTCTTGAATCGCGGCGCCTGTCCCGAGTTCGGATTGATGTACCAGATGTCGTCTGCCGTGTTACCCGCCGAAGCGTTGATGATCGGCGGCGCAAGGAAGCTCGGCGGCGGAACGAATCCGTTGTCCCACTGCAACGCCGCGCCGGTGGTCGTCGCCCTCGAGGCCGCGGCGGTCGTCGAATAACCGTTCTGACAGCGGATGCAGAAGCCGCCGGTCAGGCCGTTGCCCGACGAGTAGTAGATTCCGAACCCCGCGCGGACGACGGTCTTCTGATTGACAGACCAGGCCAGTCCGAAGCGCGGCCCTACCGAAGAGTAATCAACTTCTCCAAACCCGGATTTGCCGTTGCATCCCTGGCAATCTCCCGCGTAGGCCAGCGCGCCCTTCAGCCCCGAACGCGGATCGGTCAGGTTCGGATCGAATGAGGTGAAAGCGACCGGGTCGGTTCTGCGCGGAACCGGAATTTCATAACGCACGCCCAGATTGAGCGTCAGGTTCGGACGAACCCGCCAATCCGTTTGCGCATAGCCGGCGTTGTACCCGAACTTGGCCGTGGTGAAACTGGCGTTGAACGTACGGTTTGCGTTGTCAACCAAGCCCAACAGCAGACTGGCGAACGAATCGCCCGATGTGCTCGTCGCGCTGGGCGAGGCCGTCTGCAGGTTCGAGAAGTTGAAGACGCCCTGAACGCCCGCGTCGTCCGCGCCGCCGGTGGGCAGTCTCTTGCCCGTCGTTCTCATCCAGCGCTTATCGAAGCCGAACTTCCAGTTGAAACTGCCCTTGACCCAGCTCAGGTCGCCGCGAATGTGATCGGTGAAGTTGAACTGCGTGCCTTTGGTCTTGGTACCGTTGGTGTCGGCGTAATTCTGATACCGCCCGTCAACGAACTGGATGACGGGGAAGGCGCTGGTCTCGCCGTCCGCCACACCTCTCAGCCCCAGTCGCTGCGGCCAGCCCTCGCCGACGCTCTGGTTCTCGAAGAACTGGCGGAGCTTCGTGATGCCGTAGGTGACGTGGAAATTGACCGTCGGCGAGATGATCCAATCATAGTTGAAGCGCGCGAAGATCGGCCTCTCGGCGGTTACCGCGTTGCCGCCGGCGCCGAGCAGCGGGTAGGGAAGTGGGCCGTCCGTCAGCGTACCCAGGTCCTGTTTTGAAAAGTAACCGTTGATGAGGTGCTTGCTGGTGATGTTGTGATTGATCTTGACGCTCCACGTGTCGAACTTGCGATTGGTCGTCGTGGTCGCCAGATAGTTATTTTGCAAGCTGCCGTTGGTCGGTTGCGGAACGACGGCCAGGACGTTTCTGCTGACGTTGCTGAACCGGTTTTGCGGGATGATGTTGCCGGCGAAGGGCTGCCCGGTCACCGGATCGTATATCACGCGGCTGGGCAGCAGCTCGGAGAAATCACCCTGGCGCTGCTTCAAGGTCGGCACGGTCACGAACCTCGCCGATGAAGCCGATTGACGGAAATTCTCCAGCGTGAAAAGGAAGAAGCTTTTGTCTTTGTTCTCGTTGTAACCGCCGATTGGGCCGAAAATCTTCTTCGGCAGGTAGACGGGACCGCCCAGAGAGAAACCGTAGTTGTTACCGTGCGTCGGGGGTTTTCTGACGCGGGCCGCATTGTTGGCCCATGAATTCGCGCTCAGCGCGCTGGAGGTATGATAGTCCCAGACGTTGCCGTGAAATTGGTTTCCGCCGGAAGCGGTCACGAACGATTCGATGCCGCCGCCCGTGCGACCATATTCAGCCGCAAACGTGTTGTTGATGATCTTGAATTCCCCGAGCGATTCCACTGACGGCAAGCCGTTGAACGCGACGCCGCCTGATTCAGGGTTCGTTGCGTTGGCGCCGTCAATCAGAATCTCTTTGGAACGCCGGGCGCCGCCTGAAATCCCGCCCTCGGCCCCCGCGCCGTTGACGACTCCGGGTTGAAACGCCACGAATTGCTCGGGGTTGCGGATCCCGCCCGCCGCGAATGGCGCGTCTTTGAAGAGCTTGGCCGAGAAGTTGACGCCTATCTCGGCTGACTGTGTTTGCAATTGCGGAGCTTCATCCGTGATGGTCACGCTCTGACTCACGTCGCCGATCTCCATCTTCAAGTCCACCGCGGCGCGCGTGGAAATCTCGATCACGACATTGGGCCGGGTCAGCCTCTTGAAGCCGGGCTGTTCGACCGTCAGCGTGTAAGAGCCGACATCGAGATTGGGAAAGGCGTACAGCCCTTCACTGGTTGTAACGGTTTCGAGTTGCCGCCCGGTTGTGTCCTGTTTGGCGATGACTTTCGCCTTCGCCAAAGCGGCGCCGTTGGCGTCGGTAACCACGCCGGAGAGTGAACCTGCGCTGCTTTGCGCGAAACTCGCCGTAGCCGTGAGTAGAAGTAGACAGAGACATGAGACCACTTGGCGCATAGTCTTCATCGAATCACCTCTTGATTATTCAGTTGTTGGAATCAAAGCTTCCGATAGAAAGCTTGAATGAAGGGAAGTTCTGCGGGGATGAACTTCCTGTTTTGAATAAGCCTAGTCGGAAAAGTGGATCCCAGAAAAGCCAGCAAAGAAATTTTGCGATAAGTTTGTCGTTAGTGGAGCAGAAATTATTGCGCCCCCGCGAGGATGTCAAGTGGTCAGACCAATAAGACAAAACTTCTGACTACTCGTTCGCGCCAGCTAATACGAAGTCTTCAATCCTTCAGTTTCACGATATCTTCCCAGAACCTCCACTGCGTATAGCCCGTTCGTGGCGGCGCCCCGTCCAACTGAAGCCCGAATGTGTTCGGCAGCGATTCCATCAGCGTTTGATCGCGGTAGAGAATCTTCGTCATTGTCGCGGCTGAGTACGAAACCTCGCCGGGTTTAATTGTGGCGAACAGGTAAGAGGCGTCGGTCACGAAATCGCCGTATTTGACTCTGCCCGGATCGAACTGATAGCGCGGGCCGATGGGTTCGCGCGCCAAATCAATTTCGAGATCGAGCTTCACGCAGATGACCGACTTCTCCTGGCCGTCGGTGATTTCAAGGCCGATGGCTTTGCCCGCCTTGTCAACTTCGAGCAGTCGAAAGTGGGCCGGGTGAAAGTTATCGTCGCTGCGCGCGTCGCGCGGGCGCAAGACGGTGACGAAATATTCGTAGTCGCCAGTTTTGTAGGAAGACGACACGGTCTGGTAGATCGCCGTCTCGTCCTGAAAGTGTCGCGAGATCGGGAACGTCCCGATTTGCTTGCCCTGGGTGTTTTCGGGAAAGTGGATCAGCAGAGATTTGTTCTGCGGGAGTTCGTCCGCGCCGATCCGATCAATCGCGGTGTCAAACAGGCGCTCGCCCTGGCTGCGAATCCGCCGCGTATGCCAGAGGTTGGTGAAGGTGTAGTAATCGGGCCGCAGGATTTTAACGCCGTCAATCACGACAAACATCTCTTTGTCTCTGAGCCAGGTGATGACGCGATCCCATTGGTAGCCGAGTTCGTCGTCAATCAGGCGCGTGCGGCTGGCGTCAACGTCTTTGAACTTGAGGAAGTCAATCTTCTGCGTTCTGACGCGGCGATACGCGCCCGAATTGCGCAGGAATTCAAAAACGTTCTGCGTCCTGTCGCGCTTGTTTTTGCGGGCGACCACGCGGTTGTGGAAGTAATCGGCGCGCCACGCGCCCCACGGGCCGCTCGGCAGGTCGGGCCGGTAACCGCCGTCGTGCAGTAAGACCGATCCGCCGCTCATCAACAAGACGATGCTGTTTTCGTCGGCGTGGCCGTGATGCATCTTCTCTTCTTCGACCGAAAGGTTCTGTCGCAGGTAATCACGACCGAGCAATCCGCCGTCGCCTTCGTCGCGGTAATTCAACAGCATGAACGCGCTCGTTCGATCCCAGCCGTTGCGGAAGACGATCTTTTTGCCGACGATGTCTTCGAGGACGTCCTGGCTGGTCGAATTCGGCGCCTGTGGCTTGACCGAATCGTCGGCCCACCGGTGCGCGTCGGCGAAAGCCGAGCCAACGCCCGCGCCGATATTGATCCTTGCGATGTCCGGTTGCTTGGCGGCCGTCGCCATCCGCTCCAGCGCGCGCCCGGTCAGTTGTTGAGCGGCGTATTTGTATTGTGGGTTGTGGTAGAGCGCCGCCGCCTTCTCGAAAACCGGGACGAACCGTTCCCATCCGCCGTTCCAGTGCGAGTCGCCGAAATCCGCGATGTTACCGTGTGGCGTCAGCAATTGCAGGAAGTAATCGAGGTAGTATTTGACCTGTGGCGATTGCAATACGTCTTTGCGCCCGCTGATGTCGGCGTACGAAAACAGCGAATAGAGCCACACGCCGTGGTAGCCGGTGGCGTCTTCGATCTCCCACTGATTCAGACTGTCGCTGGCCAGCGTTTCGGCGAGTTGTTTCCACTTCTTCGCGTTCGGGTGATGGCCGAGCGCGACCGCGCCGTAATATAGACTCTCGGCCCGCAGCATCGCGCGGTTGTGCGCGCCCCATTCGGGGAAGTGGAAGATGTGGTCGAGGCTGAAGGCCAGGTCGCGTTCGATCTTCTCGCGGGTTTTGGCGTCCATCACGTCGCTTTCGCGTATCCGCATATAGGCGCGCGCATACGGAGGCATGATGAAGAAGTTCGAGATGGACGGGACTCCGTTGCGGTATTCGGCGCGCTTGGCCTGAAACTCCTTCGGGTATGTCTCGCGCAGGTCGCCGTATGAAGCCAGGATGTCGCGGGCCTTCTCGGCGTACGATCCGTCCTTCGTCTCCTGATAAAGGTAGCCGAGCAGATCGGCCAGGTAGATCGGGCCGCCGGGCGCGTCGTAGCCCCACAATTCGTGATGGTTCGGTCTCTTCTTCCAGTCTTCAATACTTTTCGGGTATCCCTGCCAGCCTTCGTCCGCGGCGATTTTGATGTAGCGCAGGTAGTCGCTCTTAAGAGTTTGAGCTTGGCAATGGATTGAAACTATGGTCAGTGTGATGAAGAGGAGGAAGAGTCCGCGTAGAGGAGGGAGATGCATATAGTCTTTAACCTGGAAAAAGATTACTTAGAGTTTCTCTACGCCGCTGGCCCGAAGACTTTGGGCGTAAAGCTTGGCGGGACATCCATCTTGATGGTTCGATCCTCGATAATGACAAGATATATTCCCTGTTGCCGATTCATGGGTGTTCATAAACGCCTGGGATTTTATCACGGCGAACGGCGCCGTCAGCCTCTCCCCAGAAACAGGTCGCGCCCTTTGACCAACGCTGCGATCTTGCGGTCGGCGATCGAGCGTTTGTTCATCCAGAATCCGCAATCAGGGTTGACCCATTTGACACGCCCTTCGCCGACGATCTTCACAGCCTCCTCAATCCTCTTCGCCACGGTTTCCGGCGTCTCGACGGTGTTGACCTTGATGTCAATCACGCCCGGGCCAATACCCATGCGCGGATCGAGTTCGTCCTTGAAATAATTCAACTCGTCGTAACCGCGAAAAGCCATTTCGAGCAGAACGTGGTCGCAATGCAAACGGTTGATGAACCCGATCAATTTTTGCCACTCGCCTTTCTGGATTGATTGGCCGCCGTAATTGCCGAAGCACATATGTACGCCTTTCTCTTTCGCCCGCGCGGCGGCGTCGAGAGCGATGTTGATGGCTGTGGCGGCCCATTCGGCTTCGTCGGGATGGCCGGTGATGTTGGCCTCGTCAATCTGGAGCACGTCGGCGTCAATCTCGCCAACCTGTTTCGCCATGGCCTGCGCCAGCGCCACGGCCAGATCGGGGCGGTTTTTGTAATGGTGATCCATCAGCGTCTTGCAGAGCATGTGTGGCCCGGTGATCGTGAACTTCATCGGATGATCGGCGCAGGCGCGGGCGCGGCGGTAATCTTCGGCGAGCATCAACGAGCCTTCGTCAATCGGCCCTTCGACGACGCCGGCCGGCGCGGCGCGAAAGCCCATGCCTTCGATGCGGCGGAACTCTTCGATGTCGCGTCGCGTGATCGTTGTTCTTATGCCGTCCATCGGCCGGATGAAGTATTCGATCATTCCGTTGGTGTCGGGGTGATTGACATCCCAGCGGTAAAGTTCGCCGTCGGCGACGACGTCAATTCCGGCCAGTTCCTGAATCTTGAAGACGACTTTGGTCGCGTCAATCAAAGCCTGCTGGCTGGGGAGCGCGATCAGCCATTCGGGCGCGGGATACGAACCTACGACAGTGGTGCGGATTGAAGGTGTGGTCACAAGCCCTCCGAAGTAATTCCTGGGGGCGCGCGTCTCGCGTGCGGGCTTACTGAGAAGACACACTGCGATGAAAGCATTAGCTCAATAAGCCCGCACGCGAGACGCGCGCCCCCAGGGGATGAAGATGATGGTTTGAATTGCGAGAGCGCGCAGTATAGCAGCGGGCTTCGGTGATGCAAGCCGCGCTGGCCGGGCAAACGTTTTTGCCGTATGATCACGCCTCTTTTCCGCAACCCAACCCGCACATCAGGCTCACGGGGCGAGAGGATGGCTCAAACACTTTGTTCTGGGTTCGCTATTTCTTGTTTTGGTCACGGCTCTATTGCGCTGTGTCTCGGCGGTGAATTGGGTCTGATTAAAGCGCTGATTGTCTGCCTCACGATACTCTCTCCGGCTTTCGCCAAAACTCAGATAGAAAATCAGGACCCGCCGCCTCAACCGGAGGCGCAAGCCGGTAAACCGTCAAACTGGCAATGGTCGTTCTCGATCCGCAACCGCACTGGGCTTCGCACGGACGAATCGCCCCTGTTTCAGATGTCGCGGACGATCTTTGACGCGAAAGGCGTTTACAAGATAAACGATGATTGGCGGATGACGCTCGAAAGCCGCGCGCATTATGACCCGGTCGGACGACTGGGCTATCCGAAGGGCGTCTGGTTCGATCCTCGACAGGCGCTGCTCGACGGAAAGGTCAAAAAAGTTGACCTCAAACTCGGCCTGCAGCAGGTCGTGTGGGGGCAGGCCGATGGGTTACGTGTGTTGGACGTGATCAACCCGCTCGATTACCGCGAGTTCATTCTCGAGGATTTCATTGATTCGCGCCGCCCGCTCTGGTTGGCGCGCGCCGACGCGCCGGTCGGCGAAGCCTCGTTGCAATTGATCTGGGTTCCGTACTTCGCGCCAGGTCGTTTACCTGTGGCTGGCAACGAATTCGGGTTGGGCGAGAGTTTCGGACTTGGGCTGATCGGAGCGGCGGCGAGGGAATTGAACCTGCCCGAATTTCCGTATCGTGTAGAAAAGACCGAACGCCCGGCCTATCAGCTCAAATCGTCGCAACTCGGCGCGCGATACAGCCGCGGCGTGGGCAAATGGGATCTGACGGCGAACTATTTTTACGGATGGGAGGATGCGCCGACCAATTATCCGGGTGGAATCGAAGGCGCTGTCAAAGATGCGGCGCCAGCGCTGGTTTTCAAACCACGTTACGACCGCAAGGAGGTTTTCGGGGGAACCGCCGCGACTAACTTCGGCTCGGTTGTGTTGCGGCTGGAGGCCGGATGGAATCGAAACAAAGCGGCGGCGGTCACGACAAACACACAGACCGGGTTTGAAAAGCACGGCCAGTTTTCGAGCGTCGCCGGGCTGGATTGGTCGGCGAAGACCTGGCTGTGGATCAGCGGGCAATACTTCCTATCATTCACTTCCGCGCCACAGGAGAAGTTGATACTTCCGCGCTACAACCATCTGGCTTCGATCTACTTCCGCGCCAACTTTCTGCGCGAAACATTCAGGCCGGAGTTGTTCGTCCTGACCGGCTTGAATCCACATACGGGGGGCGAGTACCTGATCCGCCCGCGAATCACGAAGACCATCGGCGATCATTGGAGCGTGGGCGCCGGCGCGGATTTTCTGGGAGGGAAGCGGACAAATGTCTTCGGCTATTTCGATTCGCGTGATCGTGTTGTAATTGAGTTGAAGTGGATGAGGTAGGTTTGTTACGCCTCGACGATTCGCTTCTCCCGCATCGCCTTGTTCGCCACTAGCACGCGCCCGGCGACAAAGGGCGCAAGCGCGGCGACCTTGAGAAAGCCTCGACGCTGCATATAATTAGCCCCTAGCACATCAAGCAATATAAGAGCAAACCCTGGCTTTTGAATTCTTTCTTGACAAGGATTGGGTGTTGATAAACAATCATCGTTGATCTATCAATAACAATTTCAGAAAAAGGTGTATCCAAAAATGAACAAGCTGGGAGTCAAAACAGATGATAAGCGGCCACGGGCCATTTCGAGTGTGCCCGAGCATTTGGTGGGATCGGTGGAGCGGGCCGCTGTGCTGCCCGAGAAACTGGCGGAGCTGTTCCGGGACTTGATTCTGCAAGGGGAATGGAAGCCGGGATCCCAACTGGTTGAAACCGCCGTGGCCAGGCAGTTTGGCGTCGCCCAACCGACAGTCAGAGAAGCCTTGAAGCAATTGGAGGCCGAAGGGTTGATCTTGCGTCGCCCTTACCGGAGTTGCGAGATCACCAGCCTCACGCGGGAAGAAGTGGATCAAATCTTTCGTCTGCGAATCGAATGGGAAGCGCTGGCGGCGGAATTGGCGGTGGAGAACCGGGACAAATGGGCGCCGGATCAGCTTGCGGCTGCGGTCGAGAACCTGAAGCAGGCGGCCGCCGCGCGGGATGTCAACGCCTTCTACAAGTACGATCTCGAATTCCATAAAACCCTCTGGAGCTACACGGGCAATCCATTTCTGGTCAAAGCCCTATCTCAGATTACGATTCCGCTCTTCGCCTTCTGGACGCTGCGCGTGCTGCGCGATACGGAAGTAGACCTTGAGCAGCAGGCCAAATGCCACGAGAAGGTTGCCCAGGCAATCTTCTCCGGAGACAAGCAGCAAGCCCGCGAGGCGACCTATCAATCAATGCAAGAGTTCTGGCAGGACGGGGCCAGAGTCGCGTCACAATGAGCGTGAAGGGGCGGTTATTCCGGTTACTTCACAGACCCGGATGGCTTCTACTGGGAGGTCGCCTGGAATCCATACCTATGAATGCAAGAGCTATAACCCCGAGAAAATGACCGAAGTATTGAACCTTGCCGATGCCGAAGAAAGCATTGCCGTAACCATGAGCAGACTTGCGCCGTTGCTCGGAGTCTGGCGCGGCGAAGGAAACGGCGGGTTCCCGACAATTGAATCTTTCGATTACACTGAAGAAACGTCTTTCCACAGCAACGGTTGCGAACCGCTCGTTCACTTCGAGCAAAAAACGTGGGTCAAGTCGGCGACCGAAACAAACGGTGATCCGTTGCATTGGGAAAGCGGCTTCATCCGGGTAATTGAGGACGGAAGCGTCGAGATGTCAAACGCTCAAAACGGCGGGCGGGTCGAAGTGTTAAAAGGACAGATAGACCAACAAGCGAGTTTAAACGGAGGATTTTTGTTGGCGTTGGAGAGCGTGTTATTCGGC